>Ga0181557_1004749_pt1 | contig 12589 bp, 9 predicted proteins | sample 011ome_23_FD_148632 | JGI IMG/M metagenome (GOLD analysis project Ga0181557, IMG submission 148632) | Coastal salt marsh microbial communities from the Groves Creek Marsh, Skidaway Island, Georgia - 011506CT metaG (spades assembly) | ecosystem: Environmental > Aquatic > Marine > Intertidal zone >... | reverse complement strand
TTTTTGCTTGTTTTTTGAGAGACAGATGTCACGACAACAGAAAAAAGTTTTGGATAACACACAACAACAAGAAAAAAAATAATATGTATACTGTGACGACGAGTGCGACGATGACGTCGAGAGCGCGCACGCCAACGACGGCGACGACGTCTTCTTCGAAAACAACTTTCAACTCGAGATTTCAGAAGACGAAGAAGACGAGCAAAAGTTGCCGCGTGGTGTCCTCGAAAAGTGGTGGTTTTCATCGACAAAATCGAAATCGTTTTGGGGAAAATGTGCACAGAAACAACGTCATTTTGGGAGGAGGCCACGAGATCGCGCAACTCGCGGATTGGGACGAAGAGACGATAACGACGGTTATCGCGGCGGTGTTGGGCATCGGCGCCGGGTTAGGGATACCGATTTTCTTCGTCACGCAAGAAGCCAGAGATAAGGAGAGAATCGAGGAGATTCGAGAGTTGAACCGAGCGACGTTGAAAGCGACTGGGGAACAGATGAGCGAGGAGGAGATTAAGGAGTTACGACCGAATCGATACTTGGACAGACGAGAATTTAAAGATGACGATTAATCATCATCCAGGTCATCTCAAACGAAGTGTTCTTTCGATGATGTCGGGCGAGAATGCTCGTTTATGAAAGAATCGAGAGAGAGGAAGAGAGGAAGAGGAAGAGAATGTACTGTCATTTTTAACATTTTAATACAACAACACAAAGGAGGAGCGTCACATTTCATCGCTATCGGTACCACCTCAGTTATCCACACAGTTTTCCTAATTCTACGTATCGTTGCGCACTATTCTTTAATACATTTGCATTTTATCACCCGTCTGTTCAAACTCTCTCCTATCGTGCATTCTATTTTCTAATTCGATTTCGCTGTTCTGGTTCGTCGCGTTGTGTTGGTGCCGCTCGAGTTTCGGGAACATGCGCTTGAACATGGTCACGCAAACAGTATCGTGTTGCAAGATGACGCCGTTGAAGAGGCATTTCATGTGACCGTGTGTACCTAACGCGTCGGTTATTTTACCGCGTCGACCGTATTTCGTCCATAACTCGAGTGGTGAGAAAAACTTGACGTCTTCGGCGTTGAAAAACATGTACCGAATGACGCCTTTGTGTTTGTGCGTGCGAAACGGGAATCCCGTGAGCACGACGCGTTTCAAAGCGATGCGGTCAGGGTTTGCCGCGCGAACGTTACCAGAACACACTAAAGCGGTTTGAATGGCGCCGCCGGCACCGATTTTTTCGCTAAATCCCAACACCGGCGCGGGACCAAACGTGATGGGCATGAACAAAGAAGCCATAGCCGGGACGCGAGGCGGTAAGAATCGTTCGAATTTAAACTTGTCCGCGTTTAAACCGTCGTGACTGAATATAGCTTTCGCTTTCTCGCGTCTAAAACCGACGTGCCACCACATCGAGTGTTTCGATGGGACCGGGTCCGTGTACTCTTTTCGTTTTTGAACGCCAAAGTGCATGACCGTCATGCGCGATTCGTGGCGGAGTAAACCAGAAACGACTAAAGCGCCAGCGCCTCCCGTCCACCCTCGCCACGGTTGGCCAACACCTCCCCCGAGTCCACCGGCATCGCCAACTTGCAGTTGCACCGACGAAGGAATTTTTGAGGAGTAAAACGTGGACGATTGCGGATCTAACAAGTTCTCCAAGCACACCGTCGGGATGCCCTTAATCGTCAATCGAACGTACGAACCGACGTCTAAATCCATGGTCGTTTCCAAATACTCTTTCGAGCGTTTACCGAGTCGCTTATAACTCGCCAAAGCGAATGCTCGCGCGTAATCTCTCGGTAAATTTTCTTTCGGATCCCACGGGGACGTTCGAAACGATTTCAACCCTTTGTATTTCGCGAACCGTCGGCGCGCTTCGACGTCTTCCGGGAATTCAACTTCGTCCGGGTACTGGAAATTTTCATCCTCCAACGCGCGTAATCTCGCGCGTTTCGCGCTATCTTTCGACGCTTCGAGCAAGTTTTTTAGCGTCTCTTCGTCGTCGTCGGAAGATATATCGCCTTGTAAATCACCGTCCCAATGTTCTTGTTCTTCTTCGTCGGAATCGTATTCGATGTCGCCTTCTTCGTGGTCATCCATCGTCATCATTTCCTCGTCACCGTTGTTCTCGTTTTGGTTCGTCGTTCCTTTTCCGGTGGATATCGTCATTGTTGTTGTCTTTGTTGTTCTTTCATTGCCACCACCACCATCACCACCACCATCAGTATCATCATTATCATCATCATCATCCATTTTAGCATCCTCTTCTCGAATAAAATCGCCTTGGTCGGCATCTTCTTCGTCTTCTTCTTCGAAGAGCGACCCTTCGTCGTCGCTTTCGTCTCGGGGAAGCCAAGATGCCTGGTAATCCGACCATCCTTTCGGTTTCAATCGCATCATCACTTTCTTCTTCTCCTCGTCTTCCCATTTCAAGTGTTCTAATCTCGCGTCGTGCGCGTCTTCGTCGTATTCCACGTCGTTTGGCGGTTTGTTCTCTCGCACGACCGGCTCTCTCTTTTCCGGGTCCGGAACGAAGGTTTCTAAAGCCTCTTGTCTCACTTTCCCCATTTCTAAATCGCTAATACTCTTACTATTACTACTCTTATTCTTCGTGTTATGCCTTTTCGTCACTCGCTCTTCGATCAGTTCCACTTTCTCCAGAGGAAAATCTCCAACTCCGGGCACGTGAAACAACTGGTTCGCGCTCACGCCGCACCCTCGAACGTACCCTTCGACGACTAAATTGGACAAGTGTTCACTGAGCGGTTCAATCGTAGATAGTTCGGAAATGATATACGGTCTTTGCGTTCTCCACGCCGGCGCTTGGGCTCTTTGTTCGCATACCATTCTCACCAACATCTTCATCTCTTGCTCGGTATCGACCGATTGCGACTTTACCCGATCTTTCGGCACGCTCAAAATCTCCTCCGTCGCTATCCGCATCCCGAGTTTTCTCGCCGCGTTTCGTTCCGACGGACTGACTTTCATCGAGTTCCTCAACGCCACCACCGTTGGTGGCAACCCTTGCGCGCGTAAAGTCGGCATCGTCGATTCCACCAACTGCTCGTTCGGCGGATCGTACTTTTCCTCTTTTTTCGAGTGCGCCGACGCCACGCACACCAAAACGTCCGCCGACTTGATCGCCTCCAACGCCGCCAATTTATGCCCGTGATCGACGAGCATAATTTGGAACCTGTGATCGTGCAATTCCACTCGTACCGTCTGCGGCAAATTCGGCGCGTGAAACAACTTCTCCGCCACCACGAACCCCTCGTTTGCGAGCTCTTTCCTCCTCTCGCAACTGTTCACAAACTTCCCCAAGAAATCTCTCAAATCCGAGGCGTCGTAATCCCCACCATCACACGTCATCACCGCCACCACTTTCGGCGCCATCTTCTCCAACTTCTTCTCGTACGAAACCATCCTTTTATTCGCGTCTCTCGCCTGCTTCGCTCGTATCAATCGCTCTCGCTTATTCCCGACGCCTAAATTCGCCTTTCCAATTTTTTTCAAGACGCCACCCCCACGTGTTCCCGTTTTGTGCAATTTCGACGTGTGTTTCGATTGGTGTTTCCCGTGGTTGTGCGCTTTGTTCCGCTGCCCGTGGTTCGACGGGCCCGGCATTATATATATATGTATAAGTTATTAGCTCTTATTCGTTTATATATATGTGTGTGTGCCTCTTTTCGCGCGTAATAAAACACAGTCGTTTTAAAGCAAAGAAACGTGCTTGAAAAGAAAGAAGTTGTTCTCTTTTCTGGCGGCGGAATTTGTCTTTGGGCTGCTCTCTCACAAAACAGAGACGAGATCTTCCTTTCTTTTTGGATAAAAAATCTCTCACAAATATTACTACGAATAATAAAGGTGTATTCTTTTTCTCTTCTTCTCTCAAACGAGCAGTGCGATAAAGATGAGCGTAACAACACTTTCTTCGTCTTCGTGTTCGAGCGGTGTTACTGTTATCGGTGGTGGTGGTGGTTCTCGCTCCTCGCGTAGGTTTAGGAGCACCTCATCCTCGCGCGATGATGCGAATGCATCATCATTTTCATCATTTTCATCGACAACATCCCGAGCGGTGAGGACGACGAGAAGGAGATATCGCGGATTTGCCTGTGACAACACCCTCAGTCCGTTGAAATCGAAAACAGACCCGGCGACTTTGAAGAACCGGAATCCAGCGAACGATTCCATGATTAAAGCGGCGAAAGGGGAGAAGGTGTCAAAGACGCCGATTTGGTTGTTTCGTCAAGCCGGGAGACATTTACCGGAATATAATCAGTATAAGAAAGATACCGGGAAGAATTTTTTGCAACTGTTGGACGATCCAGAGGACGTGTGCGAGGTGACGATGCAACCGGTGAGACGGTATAAGTTAGACGCGGCTATTTTGTTCTCGGATATTTTAGTCATCGCGGAGGCGATGAACGTGGACGTGGAGATGCCGGGAGGTAAAGGTATCGTCGTTCCGAGGCCGTTGCAAACGCCGGAGGATTTGGAGACGAAAGTACCGAAAACGATTGACGTCGAGGAAAGATTATCGCACGTGTTGAAATCAGTCCGACGAATTAACGAGCAGATTGAGAAAGAAAACTTACAAATTCCGTTGATTGGGTTTAGCGCGGCGCCGTGGACGTTGATGTATTACATGGTCGGCGGGAGTTCGAGAAAGAACACGGATTCCGGGATGAACTGGTTGAAGAATCACCCGGAGGCTTCGAGGGAGTTGTTGGGACGACTGACGACGGTGGTTATCGACTATTTAGATTTGCAAATTCAAAACGGCGCGCACATGGTGCAAGTTTTCGAGGCGATGTGCGAACACATCGACGAGAAGGAGTTTTACGAGTTCGCGTTGCCGGAGATGGAGAAGATTGCCAAAGAGTTGAAAAAAAGACATCCGAACGTCCCGTTGCTTGGTTTTGCGAGAGATGCACCGTACGCGATTTCCGATTTGCAAAGAATCGGGTACGATTGCATCACCTTAGATACGGTTATGGATAGAAAGTACGCGAGAAACACGTTGGCGGGCGCGGCGGGCGGCGAAGCGAACATGTCCAGCGTCCAAGGCAACTTTGACCCGAAACTCTTAGTCGACGGGTCGTTCGAGGAGATCGAAAGGGAAGCGAAGCAAATGTTACAGGACTTTGGACCACAAAAATACATCGCGAATTTAGGTGCAGGTTTAGGCGGGAAAGAGGATTGCGCGAAGGTTGATTATTTCGTCAACGCCATTCATCGATTATCCGAGGAGATGATTAATTAAAAGTTCATTTTTAATGCGACTCAAAAGCTATTCAAGAGCGAATTTCCGACACTGTACGCGCTCTGTGAGTCAATGCCGTACGCTTCTTGTACCACTCCGGCGTTCGTCATGCAGCTATAAAAATCCGATCCGAAACAAAGCACCGGATACAAGCAAAAGTACGGCCCTCCTTGCGGAACAAAATAATCGAAACACAAATTTTGCGTGAACAGTATCGCCGCGTAATCTTTCAGCGTTCTTCTTCGCAACGACGACGATGAATCTTTACTGTTGCCATTATTCATTCTCTCCTCGTGCGCTCGAATCTGTGCGTTCGCATTTCTCACTTCCTTCACGAAACCTTTAAAGTCTTCCCGTTCAAAAACTTTTTCCATATTTTGGGTTCCCTCCTCCGTGAACCAAAAGGAGATGGAAAGAAAGACGACAAAGGAAACGACCGCGAAAAGTGAGAAGAACCTTTTATTCCTTCTCCTCCTTAAATTCTTCTTCCACGTCTCTTCTTGTTGATGTTCTCGTTGAAAAGGAAGAAGAAGGCGGTCGTCGTCGGCATCGCGCATCGTATATTATTGAGTTCGTATTATTTTTTGAGATCTTCAAAAGAAGCGTTTTCGCATTTATTACGTAAAAAATTTAAAATTTTAAAGCCGAGTGTTGACCTTTTGCTCTCCTTTTCTCTCTTTTGGAATCTTATTAACGGCACAAAAACGTACCTATTCGCAAACTCACGCGCGAGTAAGAGCAAAAGCAAGAACACGAACAACGAGGGCAGAGAAGACGCGGTAAAAAGAAGGAGAATTTTGGACGAAGAGCGCGAAAAACATCATCGTCGTCATCGATATTTTCATAAACATAAATGATGATGAAACCATTCCTCTTCTCGTGGGTGATGCTTTCGCTCTGGTTCTTCGCATTCGTTTGGAACGAATATAAACCGTTCCGGTTGAATAAGATGTTCGTCTCTTTGTCTCTCCCAGAGGACTACGCTCGAGACGTCACGTTTACGTTTTTTTCGCTCTTGGTACCGATTGCCGTCGTCATGAACGAACGATTGAACGCGTTCGAACAACGACGGAGAAAGATGGTCGACGACTCAGACGAAAACGGAAAGAACAAAACGCAGATATCAAAAGTCAAAGTGTTCATCGCGTTGCAAGCGATGAAGTTTTGGTACGTGTTTCGGAAAGTGCACGGAAACATGCCGTGGGTGCTGTACCGCGAGAGGAAACTGGCGATAGAGAGGGAGTTAGAGTCTGAGATGAGGTCGTTCGAAGCGAAAGCGTTCGACGGGAAGAACATGGGAATGTGGTCGAAACAGAAGCATAAAAATGCGAGACGGTCGCTGGTTATTTGGCGTCGGTCGAGAGAGGTGGTCAATGGGTACGAGGAGAACGTGAAGAAATTGGAACAGGAGGTGGAAGACGTAAAGTTTCCGGAAGATATGATGGTAGGTGGCGATAGAGAGAATTGTTTGAGGAGGTACTTGTCGAGCACGAAAAACAGCTCGGACGTGTACGCGGCGAAGAGGATGATCGTGAACTCCATGGAATGGAGAGAGAAGATGAAGCCGCGAGAGTACTTGAGAAGGTGGACGATGAAGGAGGAGGACGGGGGGATGAGCGAGTTAGAGAAAAAGGTACACAAGGCGCATCCGTGCATGAGTGTCTACACGACGCACACGCCGTTAGGGATTCCGGTGTGCTGCATGCGCGTCGGGGACGCGTCGAAGAACATGATGACGATGTCCGCCGCGGAGTATAACAAGAAAAGCGGTAGAAGTAACAGTATCAGCAGCAAAAGTTCTGGTAGCGAACACTCTTCTATCGATGCTCGAACAATCGTTGAAGCCAATTATGGGATGTTTTTTACGTATTTAACGAACATCGTGTTTCCGAGCTTGAAAACGCGAGACGCGGTGATTGTCCACGACAAGTGCGTGGTTGTCATCGACGCCTCGAAAGACATCGCGTTGAAATTCCGAGATGGGAAACAATTGAAAGCGAAACAACGCGTGGAAATGTTCAAAAACATGATGATTATATTCCGAGAACAGTACCCAGATTTGATTTATAAGTTCTACGTCGTCAACGCGAGTTTGAACGTCAGAGTCTTTTGGCACGCCGTCAGCGGTTTCTTAGACAGTCAAATGCGCAAGAAAGTCACCATGTTCGGACGTATCACCGGTGAAAAAAAATCGAAAGCCGCGTTCGAGGAAATCGTTGACGTTTTTGGTGGCATCGATCGAACCCCGACGTTTCTCGGCGGCACGTGCGAACGAAAGTTGAGCGAGTGTGGCCCGTGGGTAGTGAAAGACTTACACTCGGACAACGCGTTCAGAGGTTGGGAAAGAGAAGACGAAGTGGACGAGAAGAAACAGAAGAAGAAACCAAACGCTTCGCCGTTACGCGTTACTGGAAGCTTCATTTATCGCGGCGCGAAAAAAGTAGCGAGCTTTACCGAGTCACAACCGACGGATTTATCCGCCGTCGCCAAAGAACGAAGAGCGAGCTACATTCGCGAACACACGGTATAATAAAGAACAGATTGAAACAAGTAAGTATTATGCACGCGCGCGCGCTCGCTAACAAATGTATCGGAATTATATGAGGGAGAATTTTATGTCATTATTATTGTAATAACACACACACACACGTACACCACCGCGTTTGCTTAACACCAATTTTAACGAGGGAAACAAGAACGATGAAAGAGAGGAAAAAAAACAAAAGAAAAAAAATCCTCACATCAACAAGAACACGCAACAACTATGCTTCTTCGAATTTTGTTTATCTTTCTCGCGTGTATCTCCGCAGCATCTGCCGTGCGAGTTGCGTTCGTTGCCGACACTGGCATCGGAAACGATAACCCTTCGAGCTCGTGGGTGGACTATCGCGGGTGCGTGATACACCTAATTTTAAATAAGACGTGTATTTTTGACATCTGACGAAAAAAAACTCTTCTCCCTTGCACCCATGATGCTGACGATAGGAACTTACAAGGCTCGCCGTATAAAATCAACGGCCGAAACTGTTACGATCACGCAGGACAGCCGTGTAAACTCTACTCGCGAGCGCGCGACGTCGTGAGGCTGGCGAAAGAATCTGGCGCAGATTTGGTGAGTGTTTTTTTTTCTTGGATTTTACGAAAGGTTGACGTGTCTCTTTCTCTCTCTTTTTCTCACAAACAGATCGTACACGCGGGCGACTTGGATTACGAGTCTGCGCCGAAGATGTGGGTGGAATTTTTAAAAGAAACCGTGCGTGATAAAGTTGAGTACATAGCAGCAAAAGGAAACCACGATGCAGACGGGTGGGACGGCGTGAGGTACCTTTGGAGCGGAAGCGAAGGGTACCAAAAGCTCCTCGAGGACTACGGCGTGCCGAGAGGCGCAAAGTGTAAAGGCCAATACGGAGTGGACATGAGTTGCGAATACAAGGGAATTTTGTTCGTTCTTTCTTCGGTTGGCGTGGAAAGAGCCGGGGAAAGTAACCAAATCAACCAAGATCATTATTGGCACTTGGAAAACAGCTTGAAAAATTCCAACGCTCGATGGAAGATTTGCGTGTGGCACATGACGATGGAGAAGATGCAGGTGTCATATAAAGGCGACTCGACGGGATGGGGCGCTTACGAAATTTGCAGAAAATACGGCGCGTTCATCGTCGGTGGTCACGCGCACGTGTATTCGAGAACGCGCGAAATGTCCAGGTTCGGAACGAAAAATTACGGGTTCACTCGCGAAGATTTGAAGTGGTGGGATGCTCCGGACGACGACAGAATTTATCTCTCGAGCGGCGAAAACGGGACCACGGGCGTCGCCATCGTCGGCATCGGCGGGTATAAAAACGAAGCGTGTTTGAACGGTGGCAACTTTTGGAGCAAAATATATTCTACTAGGTGCGACGACTGTTCTCAATGCGTAACCGCTCGTTCGGCGAACAAGTTCGGCACGCTCATTTGCGATTTCCCTGAGTTTGGTCCAAACGCTCGAGCGACGTGCTGGTTGGCGACGACGCCTCGTCAAGGCGCTTCGGACGCCGAATTCCAAGCCGCTGTTCGCAACCGAAATCCAGTCGATAAGTTTACCTTAATTGCCGGTAAACGCCCGAAAGATAAAGGTGTCTCCTCCAGCGCCGCCCCGGACGAGAGCGACACGAGTCGTCCATTTCTGAACCGCAACTTATTGCGCGTCATGATGGACTGTTTCGACATCGAGCCGCGCGACCAATACAACTGCATCGACCGCGCCAATTGGAACCAATGCAACGACGCATGGATCGTCAGTGGTAATTACTGCGCCAAAAGCTGTAAACGATGCGGCCCGGAAAGCGTGGAACAACCCGCCCCTCGCAAATCGCGCGAAGAAGAATTCGCTTTAGACCAGGCGTTTTCTCAATTCGACGCTAACCGAGACGGTTTCATCGATTTTGACGAGTGGGAAACGCTGTATTACTTCACGCGACCGGGCGCAAAAGACGACGAAATCGAAAGAGTCGAACGCGTCGAAGCGCAATTCGTCAGAGCTGACTCCAACGGAGACGGTAAGGTTTCTCGAGGACGGTTTGCCGTCTTGTTAGATGGACAAGAACAAAAGCAAAAGTAGTTCGTTCTTGCCAATACGAAGCGCAATTGTCAGAGCGGACTCTAACGGAGACGGTAAGGTTTCTCGAGGACGGTTTGCCGTCTTGTTCGATGGACAAGAACAAAAGCAAAAGTAGTTCGTTCTTGCCAATATTTTCGTGTAAACTAAACTGCCATTTTTTTCTCTTCAAATTTTCTGCACTCAACTGCTTCCCCTAATAATAATAATACTAAGTATCATGACAACAGCAATTCAGACGACGTCGCGTGTTTGTTCCTTTAATCATCGTTCGAGCGTTTGCTCTGAGAAGTCTCTCAGAAGGAGGAGGACGAGGGGTAGTCGACGCGCGGCGTCGGCGTCGGCGGCGACTTGTTCTTCGAAACAACACACTCCAGAATCCAATTTTAACCAACACCGCCGCCGAAAAAAGAAACCATCGTCCGCGATGATGATGATGGCGAGCGGGAACAACAACAAAATTAATAACGTTAAAAGCGACGTGTTCCTGGTCAACTTTGACGAGGAAGAGTTGATGCACTTGCAAGACTTGCTGAAAGAGATGAAGGAGGAGTACGGTTTAGAGCGAGATGTGAATGCAGTCATAGTGAACGAGAGCAACTGGTTTTTAACCGTCGACGGGGCGGAAACGAACGAAGCGACGTCGACGACGACGACGGTAAAACCGCCGTACCCAGAAAGTTGCAGGTGCGTGTTACTGAACGGAGACAACGCGAAACGCTTAATGCCGGAGTTGAAAGAAGCGATGATTGATATGGGCTTTCAGCCGTCGATTTTCGGTACGTTTACGGAGAAGAACAACGATAAATCGATCGCGAACTGCGCGCGGCAAGTCATCTCCGCGCACGAGAGATATTGGAAGTTGAGAGGGACGGAGGATGATTTGATCGATGGGAGCGATGATGATTCGACGGATGATTTAATAAGTACCTCTTGGCCGGATGGGGAGGATGGAATATCTATATTTAATCCCGGATCTGTCAGTATCGCGATGTCGTTAGCGTTGGACCGAGCCGATGTCGGGTCGTCCACGAGTGTGGGAGGGATCCGAAGCGACGCGTCGAAGATTGTCGTTTTGGACAACGTGGTGTGTGATCCTTTGAGGAGAGACCTGTTAAAGGAAATGTGCGGCAATCAAGAGACGAACGGTTTCGACGCTTGGATTGACAGCGAACCTCCAGAGGGATTATGGTCGAGAGATACGTACGATACATTGGATACCGGTTCGCCGTCGACGTCGGGATCTTCATTAGAAAGCGCAGAGGCGAAAAATACTTCCTCTTGGGGATTAACGGAAGACCAGTTGGCAAAAGTTGCGCGCTCGTCTGCCGTGAAAACGCTTCGCGCGAGAATTCAACGCTTATACCCAGAGTACGAAGTGCTGCCGATGTCAGCCGATTCTCTCGAGCCGGAGGGTATCCCCGGATCTTGGGGTGGATTACGAATAAAAACAGCCGTGGGAAACGCAGCTGTGAACGGCGAGGATTTTTCGTGGCATTTAGACATGGATCCAAGCAGTGTAGATCCGACCTCACCGTGGGCCGAACGGTTTGGGTTATACGTCAACCGAGAACGGAATAAACCGCTCTTCGTTTCTGCTTTGGTGTATTTGAACCCAAATGTCTGGCCAGCTTCTTACGACGCTGAAACCATGTTTTTAGATCCCGGTACCGGTACTGGCGTGTTTGTCCGCCCTCAGCCGGGTCGCCTCGTTCTCATGGATCAAGACGTCGTCCATCGAGTCTCCGCGCCGTCCAAGGCCGCCGGTGTCCCGCGATATTCGCTCGTTCTAAAACTCGTTTTCCACCCGAAAGTCACGATACCAACCAACACTAACACCGACGCCGCCGGAAACGACAAAGACGACTTCAACGACCTCGACGGCATCACCAGAAAAGAGTGGGGCGAACCCGTCCTCTTCGGCTCCGCCGCCGGATTCGACCTCGACGCGGACGACTGCTCTTCTTCGGACGAAGACGATTACGAAGACGAGTTTGGAGACGATTGCGACCCGTACGAGGAGGACTGCGAAGGTAACGAGAACTTTTACAAAAGCGTGTAATTATTATTGTAATAATCGAAGACTGTACCGTGCGCGACGTGTTCTCCTTTCTAAAGAGTCTCTCAACTCTCACATTTTCTCTCTCTCTGGTGACACCAAAAATCGTCAAAATCAGATACATGAATACACATTTGCCCGCATAAACCACCGAGAAAGAAGCGAAGAAATACGAAGAGGAAGGAAAGAGAACGCTTTTGTTTGAGATGTATTCTTCTTCTTTCTCCTCCTCCTCGCTTCTTCTTCGAGCGAGGACGACGATAGCCAAAAGAAGAGATGATTTCACGGCGGAGAAGGAAAAGACGTCATCGACTGTCGCACTCGTTCGAGGAAGAAGACGACGAGCTTTTCGCGCATTAAGTGCTTCGTCAGACGACGACGTTTTGAACGAGAAAGCAGCAGAGGCAGCAGCACGAGCAGAAAAGCGGAAAAGAGTGATCGCTTCGGCGCTGTCGTCGTCAAAGACGAAGAGCGAAGCGGAGAAATTTAGCGAAAACGTTTTCTTAGAAGAGGACGAGGCGAGGACGACGACGACGACGACGACGACGACGACGACGACGAAAAGCAAAATCGACGAAGAGAAAGTCGCCCGATTGACGAGGAAGAAAGAAGAGCTTGAAAAGAAAGTTTTGGATATGCAAAACGCGATTGATAGCGCGTAC
>Ga0181557_1004744_pt1 | contig 12596 bp, 9 predicted proteins | sample 011ome_23_FD_148632 | JGI IMG/M metagenome (GOLD analysis project Ga0181557, IMG submission 148632) | Coastal salt marsh microbial communities from the Groves Creek Marsh, Skidaway Island, Georgia - 011506CT metaG (spades assembly) | ecosystem: Environmental > Aquatic > Marine > Intertidal zone >... | reverse complement strand
TACAGGCTGTGCCTTCCACTGCGAACGGCGTGCGTGAGTGTTAGCACGTGACTTGCGCCTTTTTGGTACTGGCATCTCTATAGCTCCTCATTTAGCCCGCTCGTTCTAAGGAAGAGAGGGAAAACTTCTTGTTTCGAAAACGACGGGTGATCGTCGAAACCCACGAAAGCTTACTTGAAAATCCTCGGCTTTCCAAGAAAAACCTTGTGATTACTGGTCTTGCTGATTTGGCGGTAGAGCAGCCACCAATGGGTGATCCCCAGCTATTGGCCCTGTCTTTGCCGCCCCTCCAGGAGAGCCGATTTCATTGAAGAAATCAACATTGACCGAGTAGTAGTCACTCCACTCACCCGGTAGGTCGTCCTCATAGTAAATTGCTTCGACCGGACAGACAGGTTCGCACGCACCACAGTCGACGCACTCGTCGGGGTGGATGTAGAGCATGCGATCACCCTCGTAAATGCAGTCCACTGGACATTCGTCGATGCAGGCCTTGTCCTTGAGGTCTACACATGGAAGTGCGATTACGTAGGTCAACTAGTTACTCCTTGAAAACTCTGTAAGTCTAAATCAGCAAGAATGAAAATTGCTTCCAGGGCCCTTAGTTTTCGGCTTTTCTTGCGACCAGACCGTTGGCGAATTCCTCTGCCGAGAAAAAGGCAAAGTCATTTACCCCCTCGCCCACGCCAACGAGCTTCACCGGAAGATCTAACTGCTGCTGGATGGTGTAGACAATGCCGCCCTTTGCGGTGCCATCGAGTTTTGTCATTACGATTCCGGTCACATCCGCGACTTCGGTGAAGGCCCTGGCCTGGTTTATCGCGTTTTGACCGGTTGTTGCGTCAATAACGAGAAGTACCTCATTTATCTGAGCCTGTTTCTCTACAGCTCTCCGAATCTTGCCGAGCTCATCCATCAAGTCCTTTTTGTTTTGGAGCCTTCCTGCGGTGTCAACAATGGCAATGTCAGCATCGTTTTTGATTGCAAGTTCAACTGTTTGGTAGGCAACAGAGGCCGGATCCTGACCATCTCGCTCGGGTCTCACGATTCCAGCTCCTGAGCGATCTGCCCAAGTTGCAAGCTGGTCAACCGCTGCCGCCCTGAATGTGTCCGCAGCTCCCAGAACCACCTCCCATTCACCGTCCCTCAGCCACTTTGCAAGCTTTCCAATGGTCGTCGTCTTACCTGCCCCGTTGACACCAACAATCAAGAAAACGTAAGGAAGCTTTCCATCAGACAAGTTCAGCTGGAGATCTTCCCTGTCAAGTTTCTGGATGAGTAGGTCTTTGAGTAGGAGCCGTAATTCTGCATCAGATGAGGCACCAGACTTATTTGCTGCCTTCCGAAGGCTCTCCGTAATCTCGACTGAGGCCTCAAGACCAAAATCTGCAAGCAGCAAGATATCCTCAAGGTTATCAAGCTCGATGTTGCTTGAGAACAAGGAGCGAATGCCGTCACTCAGTGTGCGTTTCGGAAGCTCAACCTCAACGACATCTTCTGCGACCTGAGTTTTAGTCGGTTTAGCCGTTTTAACTGAATTCTCCTTGTGCCGAGGGGTCGCCTTTGGCGCGGGTTCAGGAGTGGCGGGTGACGATTCGGGCTGTGTTTCTTCAGGCTCAGCCTCCACGGCCTGGTCAGTGGAAATCTCCTCTTTTGGCACCACAATCGGCGCCTCAGCAACGTTGGCAGCCTGTTGCTCCACTAGAGGATCGATGCTCTGCTCAACCGTTGGATCAGCTGGCTGCTCCTCTTTCTTTGCCCTTAGACGCTTGAGAAACTTAAACATTTAGCTTGCCTTGTCCAGCTTTTGACCAACTACTCGAGTTATTCCGTCCTTACCCATGCTTACGCCATAGAGAGCGTCGGCAATTTCCATCGTTCGTTTTTGGTGAGTGACGATTATGAGCTGAGAGGTCTCTCGGAGCGTTTCCAAGACCTCAAGAAGCCTTCCGAGATTGGCATCGTCCAGGGCAGCTTCAACCTCGTCAAGGACGTAAAAGGGGCTCGGTCTTGCCTTGAAGATGGCAATTAGCAAAGCTATCGCCGCCAGTGAGCGCTCGCCACCGGAGAGAAGACTCATGCGTTCAACGCGCTTTCCTGCGGGCCGAACGGAAACTTCGACGCCGGCATCTTGGCCCTCCTCAGGCTGGGTCAGGGAAATTGAACCAGTGCCTCCAGGGAACAGGATGGGGAAGATCTCTTCGCAGGCCTTTTTTGTGTCTTCGAATGCAGCCAGGAATGTGGTGTTCATCTTTTCATCGAGATCTTTTATGATTCCCCTAAGGTCAGCGCTGGCGCTATTGAGGTCAGCAAGCTGCTCTGTCAAATATTTGTGACGCTCCTCCAAGGCTGCGAACTCTTCAAGAGCCAGGGGGTTGAACGTTCCAAGTTGGGCAAGTTTACTTTCATAGCTTCTGATGCTCTTACGAAGTTCGTCCTCTGACTTTGGCGCTTGATCCTCGAGACTGGCGACCTCCTCTAGGAGTTCTACAGGAGTCAGAGCGAGCTCATCAAAAACCTTTTCGGTGATGCTCTGCTGTTGAAGCTTCAGTTCATAGGTCTTCATCTCGGCCTCCTGAGCGCTTCGTCCAAGCTCCAGAGCCCGTGATTCCATTGCGCTTGTTTGACTTCTGAGCTCACTCAAGCGCGACGACTTCTGTTGGCGCGAAGCCTCTAACTCCCTAAGGTCCGCCCTAGCGCTAGCAATGAGTCTCTCCATGAGTGGCAGCAGGTGGTCAGCGGCGAGGAGGACTCTTTGTGCATTTTGAACCTGCTCCCCTTGCGACCGGAGTTTTCGCTCCCACTCCGCTTTCTCGTCTTCGGCTTTTTGAAGTCTTTGCCGAAGGAACTGCTCCTCTCGCTCGGCTGCAGCCAGACGTTCCTTCATCGCTCCAAGTTCAATCTGAGCCTCTATTTCGGCTTGCCGGGAAGCCTCTAGTTGTTCAATCAATTGGAGTCGGCGATCAAAATCAAATGTGGTGCTTAGAGGCTGGTCTTCTTCGAGTTGCCTTCCTATGGCAGCCAGCTCTTGAGAGTCATGCAGCATCTTGTCACTAAGTTGCGCGATTGAGCTCTCCAATTTTGTTCGTTCAGCTTCAGCGCCCTCAAGTTGAGCGATTAGCCTGCCGAAGTTTTCTGCTTTCGCTGCTGACTCAGCGTCTTGTTGTTGAAGCTCACTTAGGTTTGATGACACCTCATCGCTAAGAGAAACTTGACTTTCTCTGAGCAGACTTAGAGACTCAGTCGCCTTTTCTATCTCTTTTCCAAGTGATGTCAGCTTCTCAGAGATCTGAGATCGCTCTGAAATGAGTTCGACTTTGGAGGGCTCTGACATTCCGCCGCCCTTGAGCAGATTTCTCGATAAGTAATCGCCATTTGTGGTCACAACGGTGACTCCATCGAAACCAGCAGATTCAAGCAGCTGCCTCGCTTCGTCAAGATTCTCAGCCAGGACAAAGTTATGCAGAAGGACCTCAAGCTCTGCCGGTCCCTCCACAACTGACAGCAAAGGGTTTACCTCTTGTGCCCAATCCGCTGTTTTCCGCGGCGCTATACCGGAAACAACCAGTTCTGCACGACCCAAATCGTTTTCACTTAGGTGAGAAATTGCCGCGATTGCGGCGTCCCAGGAGGTGGCACTGACCGCATTAGCTAAAGATCCCAATGCAGCAGCGACTGCTTTTTCATAGCCCGGCTGTACCTTTACTTGGTCCGCCAGCAAACTTTCAATTCCCCTAAGTTTTGCCCTAATCAGGTTTCCCGCACCGTCCGGATTCTCAAGAATCTGACCAAGCGCAGCATGTCTTGCCGCCAAGTAGTCTCGCCTTTTCTCGAGATTGTGCAGGTCATCTCGTGCCTTCTCTACGGATGCTCGAGATTCAATCTCTTTCTTGCGAGATTCCTCATATTTAGCTCTCAGGTTGCCTGCCGAGAACTCGGTGCCTTTCTCGTGCTGATCGCGTTGCAGCTCGAGCCTGGCAATTTCTTCAAGTAGGTCGTCCAACTGCCCATATTGCGCCTCGAGAGTTTCTTTTGATTGTGCAATTAACTGCTCAAGTGTCCTTTGATTGCCCTCTTGCTTGGCCCTCGCGGCTTTACGCTCTTCCGCCTGCAGGCGGAAAGCCTCAGCCTCACCATCGAACTCCTCTACTCGTTCGAATGCAGCAGATTTTGCTTCCGACGCAGTTTTTAGGGAAACTGTTGAAACCTCGACAAGTCGATGAATTTTTGCCTTTCCAAGCTCAATTTGCACGATTAAGCGTTGAATATCATCCAGCTTCTCCACTTGGTAGCTGCTTGCGCTCTCGGACATCGCATTAATCTTTTGGGTTGCGATGGCTTTTGCGCTTCTCAAAGCGGTCTCGACTGATTCGAGGGAGAAAAGTCGAGATCTTGCTGTATCAGTGAGAGCGTGATCTAGCTCGCCTTCGATTTCAGACACGGCGCTTTTCAGCGTATCCAGCTGAGTCTGGCTCAGAGAGGCCTCGGACTTTCGCCTCGACTCTTCATTCGAGCCCAATTCAAGCTTCTGCTTTAGATCCTCGAGCTGCAATGCAAATAGCTGTGACTTGGCGGAGCGGATGCCGGCAGAAATTTCGCTTGCCTGCTGCGCGGTTTCTGCTTGTCTTCCCAATGGCCTAAGGTTTCGCTTGACCTCGGAAATCAAATCTTGAAGCCTGAGGAGATTCGATTGCATAGCTTCCAATTTGCGTTCAGTTTTCTCGCGTCTTCTCCGGTATTTGAGAACGCCAGCAGCCTCCTCAATAAAAGCTCTGCGTTCCAGAGAAGTTGCCCTGAGTACGTTGTCTAGTTGGCCCTGACCAACAATCGAATGCATTTCACGGCCGAGACCCGCATCGCTGAGTAGCTCTTGAACATCAAGCAGTCGGCACTTCTCACCATTGATTGAGTATTCACTCACTCCGTTTCTGTACAAAACTCTTGAGAGAGAGATTTCAGAGTACGGAGATGCAAGTTTCCCTTGGCAATTGTCTAGATTTACGGTTACCTCAGCTCGGCCGAGCGGGGGTGCACTTTCCGTTCCTGCGAAAATAACGTCTTCCATTTTGGAACCTCGCAGACTGGAGGGACCCTGCTCCCCCATAACCCAAGCGAGAGCGTCTACTACATTTGACTTACCGGAGCCGTTAGGCCCTACAATCGCGGTTATCGAGGCGCTTAGGTGAAAAGATTCGCGGCTTGCGAATGATTTGAATCCGGAGAGGCGAATGGATTTAAGGTTCATGGCCTACCGATAAAACTCCAGTGCTGCTTCTCTCACGTGCGCCTGAGAGGCTTTAGAGCGAATTGTTTCTCTGTTGATGAGTCTATTGGAAGAGTCATTGGCAAGCTCCAAGCCCCGTAAGATCGCAGCTGAAACCTCATCCACATTGAGATTTGAAACTTTCACACCCGTATGATCAAACCACTCGTCACAGCAAGCGGTTGATGATTGGACTGGGATTGCCCCCATTGCCATGGCCTCTAGCAGTGAAGTACTTATTCCATCACTGAGCGAAAGGCCGACATAAATTTTTGCCTGTGAATGCAAGTCTAAAACTTGACTGTGAGTCAATTTCCGTTTCCCGAAAGTCTGGATTTTCAATCCTGTTTCCCGAGACAGTTTCCTTGCCGCCCGAATGGTTGTTGCGTTGCAGGAGAAAAGGACAATTGAGTAACGGCTTACATGGGTGCTTATTTGTCCCAGAGCAGCCAATGCGACTTTGGCTCGCCCCACCCAACCGTGATACCCCTTCACCAGTATGGTTCCGCGATTCTCTTCGGTCGACAGCGGTCTGTCAAGGAGCTCATCCTCGAAGCCGCCCGCATTTGGTCTAACTGGAAAGCTTTTGCCTCTAAACCCCAAATTTTCTGCAAGCTTGACGTCTCGCAAGCATTCGGCTCCGTACCTGTCGCAGAGGTTCAGAACAGCAACAATTTCTTTCTTGTGTCTGGCGTCGCGCGCAAACCAAAAAATATCGCTCCCATAGTTGGTGACTATAAAAAGTGGACGTTCACTAACTTCCAAAGTCTCAAGTGCTTTTCGCGAGGCATATCCGGCGTGCTGAATTTCAAGCGCATGTAGGTAATTTGGATGCAGTCTTTTTATCTGAGTTCGAATTAGCATCGAACGCAGGCGCTCCCGAAAGACTCGATCGAGAACCCACATAGGTAGAGATAGAGCTCGCGCCCCCACTGGAGTTGAATACGTCGCGCCCCCGTCAACCCCCCGGCGCAAAAGTTTTCTGAGTCGTGGATGTGACCTGCGGTGTGGTGAAGAAGGAAGCAACTCAAAGTCAAGTTCTTCGTCCACAAATTGTTCGAGCCATCGAACGAAGTGAATGCTATCAAACATTCCCACCGCTAGGACCTTAGGACGAAGATTTTGGGTCAATGTTCCTATCCCTCCTTTGGTGAGCGAGGCTCAAAACTTGTAGTCGTCTCTCTGGCTCCTTCAGCAGACTAGTGCAGTTTGCCCGAATTAGCTCGAGCCAGGGCACCTAAACGTTCATAAGTGGGGCGGCATTGTTTCGTATGCCAAGGGAGGTTTTATTTGCGAGGCTCCTGTTGGAAAGTGTATTTGTTGAAGTGCTAGAGATTCGGGCGCCTAAAAATGTGGATCTTAAGAATGAAGTCCACTCCAAGAGCGATTCAACTTAGCCGTCGAGAAAAGGAAACGTAACACCCGTGACGAGAAGTCCTTCACATCATAACCTTCTGGCACTCTCTCGTGGACTTCCTCGGAAAGCACAAGTCGCACGGATTGCAAAAGATTTGATGCGTCCAAGCCGGTTTGAATGATTGAACCGGTCTCCATTGCTTCGGGCCTCTCCATTGAGTCCCTAATTGTCACTGCCCTGAATCCTAGAATGCTGGACTCTTCGCTTATTGTGCCAGAATCAGAGACAACGCATTTTGCGTTAATCTGCAAACACTGGTAGTCGTTGAAGCCGAAAGGCTCGTGAAATGAGACCCCTTCCAATTTTGAGACGCCTTCCACCTCAAGACGTTTGCGTGTGCGGGGATGGGTTGATACGAGAACCTGAAGGCCCCACTCTCTGCTGATCTGCTCCAAGCAACCCAAAACTTTGCCAAGTCTCACGCTGGAGTCGACGTTCTCCTGTCTGTGGATACTTGCCAAGAAATATTCACCTCGAGTAAGAGACAGTCTTTCGAGTATTGCGGAGCCCTCTATTCCTCCTCTGTTCCTCTCAATAACTTCTCTGAGGGGGGAACCGGTTACAAGGATTCTACGTGGATGGATTCCCTCTGCCAGCAGATTTCCCCTTGAGTGCGAATTGTAAGGCAGATTAAAGCTAGAAATATGATCAACGAGGCGACGGTTCAACTCTTCAGGAACATTGGCGTCAAAAGACCTGTTTCCAGCTTCCATGTGATACACGGGTATGTGCATTCTCTCTGCGACCAAAGCAGCAATGGCTGAATTTGTATCTCCTAATATCATCACCGCGTCAGGAAGCTCTCTTTTTAGCACTTCCTCAGTTTTACGGATGGTATCACCCAAGACGCTTCCCAACGAGGCGGTGTCCACGTTCAGGTAGTAGTCAGGTCTCCTCAAGTTTAAATCCTCGAAGAAAATATCATTCAAATTTTTGTCGCTGTTTTGGCCAGTATGCACCAGAACATGATCAGTGTGCTTGTCTAACTGGGGAATCAAGGCAGACAGCCTAATAATTTCTGGTCTGGTACCTACGATTGTGACCACCTTTAGTCGTATCATGCTCGCAGCTCCTTTTGCACCTCTGGAAGCCCCATAAGAAGATCAACTACTTGCGTCACTAAAAGCCTCTCTGTGTTATGCGAAGTGTAAGCGTCTAGCCCACTTTCTCGAGATTTGCCTTGCTCAAAGAAAATGCTGTAGTTCAGGTCTCGCGCATCTAGCGGAACCCGAAAAAAACCACCTAGGTCCTCTGCGACGGCTCTCTCCTCAGTGCTTAGAAGTGATTCGAAGAGCTTCTCACCGTGGCGAAAGCCGATTGTCTCTAGCTGACTTTCGTCGCCTCCAAAGATTTGGACCAGTGCTTGCGCGAGCGTTTGAACTGTTGATGCAGGAGCTTTCTTGACCAGCAAGTCCCCCGAAGCCGCGTTTCTGAATGCAAATTCGACCAGTTCTACAGACTCGGCCAACGACATAAGAAACCTAGTCATGTTGGGGTCGGTGATTGTGAGCTTCTTTCCAGACTTTATCTGCGAAATGAACAAAGGTATAACAGACCCGCGAGAAGCCATGACGTTTCCGTACCTGGTGATTGCAATCTTCGTCCTCGAATCTTGGAAGTCTCGGGCGAAAGCTTGTGCTGTCTTTTCCATCAGAGCTTTAGACATACCCATGGCATTAATCGGGTAAACGGCTTTGTCGGTACTTAGACAAACAACGCTGTCGACGTCACTGTCTACGGCTGCACGAAGCACATTCGCCGAACCGTTTATGTTTGTGTTGACGGCCTCCAAAGGGAAAAACTCAGCTGAGGGCACTTGCTTTAGCGCTGCCGCATGAAAAATTAAATTGCTCCCCCTAACAGCACGCCCAACTGAATCTTTGTCTCTAGTATCTCCGAGAAAAAATCGTACTCGTGAATCATTGAGTTGATGACGCATTGCGTCTTGTTTTGCCTCATCACGACTAAATATGCGCACTTCACCAACGTCTTTGCCAAGAAGATGGCGCGCCATGTTGGACCCAAACGATCCTGTCCCACCTGTAATTAGGACACTGGCACCCGTAAAATTCTGGTTATTCAAAGCTATCTTTCCCTCAGAACTTCCCACGGAAGCTCCTCCATCATTTCACGAATTGTCGGCACACGATCATAACCACCAGAGGCAAAAAGCAATCGATTAACTTCTGGTTGTTCTGTTGCTAGCGTTCGATCAATCTCTTTTACATCGCTAAAGTTCTTGACCATAATATTTTCGCGCTTCAGCATCTCGAGTTCTAGCTTAATCAACTCATACTTCGTGAGTTCATCAGCTGGCACCAAATGGTGAAGGCCTGGGATGAAGGTGTCGTTCTCAATGATGCCAGCAACAATCCTTGCGAAAGCGAGTGAAGTCAGACCGTTCCAGCGGTGGTTTACATAGCCGTTTAGCAGAGAATCTGGTGCTGCAGCCCGGACCCACTCAAAGAACAGGGTTTGCCTACCTTCGCCCTCCGGACCAACCAGAGAGCAGCGTATGTGCATAACGTGCTTGGAAATGACTTCCCCAAGACTCTTAGACTTTCCATATGCGTCGAAGGCATCGTGAGCACTTGACTCGATGTACTGACCTTCACTACCAGAAAACACGCAGTCGGTAGCCACCTGAATTACACGAACATTTAGCGCCTCAGCTGCTCGTGCGAGAGCAATAGGAAACAGAGCATTTAGCCTGATCGCCCGCTCTAAGCTTTCCGTGCTGTTCCTGCAGATATGCGCCTTTGTTACACCGATACAATTCACAACGAAGTCCCCGGATTGGAGACCTGCCTTCCCTAGAAGATCCCCAACCGATTCCACTTCTGCATCGAAAATAAGACCTCGGGACCTGGAGGCCGCCAGAACTTCCGTGTCACTATCCCAGAGCGTCTTTAGCACCGTGCCGCCGAGCATTCCTGTAGAACCGAGAACTAACGCTCGCCGTTTCGTCATTGGGAACTCCGAACATGGGTAAGTAACTGCTCAAAAGCACTCACACTCTTTTCCCTTTCAAAGGTCCTGTCAACGATTTCCCTATTCGAATCGCCCATTTCAGAGAGATTTGCGTTAGCGGCAATCCAAATTGACTTTTCCAGCACCTCTTCAGGTGATGAAACGATGCTCAATCCTTCAGCATCAGGGAACAATGAAAAAAGGCCCTTCAATTTAGTGCTCACTACGGGAAGGCTCGATGCCATGTACTGAAGCACTTTATTCGGAAGCGCTGAGTCTGCAACAAGGGATGGGAGCATGGGGTTAATCGCAATGTCTGCCAAAGATAAATACTCGGGTAGTTCTTCGAATTCGACAAACCCAATAAAAACTACATAATCTTGGAGTCCTAGATTGGAGACCAGCTTCCTTAGTTGGACTTCCTGATCTCCACCACCGACAAGTACGAGAAGTGGTTTGTCGGCTACTTTGCCTAGATGCTCAATAACCCGATCAAGACCTGAAAAATAGAAAAAGCTGCCCATGTACACGATTACGATGGCATTCTCTGAAATACCGAGCTTTGTTCTCAATATCGCCCTGTCCCGCGCACCCGCAAAAAAATGACCTAGATCCAAGACTGGAAGTTCCACAGAGGACCTTTCCGCATCGGCACCTAGCTTCAAACAGTAATCCCGCAGCGCCTCATTGTTGCAGGAAACCCAGTTCGAATTCTTGTAGACGAAGCGCTCGGCCAACATCACCAGCGGGCCAAAGGCGCTTCGACGAATCTTGTGACTGACATCCAAAGCCCTAAACAAAATAGGTAAATTTCGGAGCTTGCAAATTATGACGGCCTGCCATCCAGAAGTTGGTACGGCAAAGTTGACCACGATGTCAGGCTTGAAGTCGCTCAGCACTCTGTAGAAAAAAATAGGGAACTTGACAACCGCAAGAAGCCGTCCAAGAATGCCCGGCAATGATGATTGCATGCTATACAGCTTGAGACCTTGGTTTCTTAGCACGCGCCCCTTGATGTCAGCACCGAATTCGTGAGAAGAGTTTCTTGTCTCTTGATAGTCGGCGAAGGCAACGGCGTGCCCCCTCGCAGCCAGATGCTCAGGGAATTCATGCATTTCAAATATTGGCTTTTCGAGGTAGCCCACTTCGTGCAAAAAAAGGATTCTCAAAATGCGGCCTAGTCAACGCTATAGATTGCGAAACCTGAACCGGATAGTTCAAGAGACGCCCCTTCAATGACCTGTAGATCTCCTGTCACAATTATCTTTTTCGTTCCTTCAGGCGCCATAGATGCACCTAGCGCAGAACCTGGCCCATAAAGTTGATACGTCAATTCTGCATTATCTGCCCAAATGGCAACGTTGGTAACCTCAAATCTGGAGGTTCCTACCACCCAAGTCTTGGATAATTCTTCCGCTGAGAATTCTCGGGCTATCTGCTTGCCAACAATATCCGCCGCATTTTCTGACCCTCGGAACGCCTGGTACTGGTCCTGAATTTGCCACCCTGTTCCAATCATTGTCACGGGCAGCAACACGAGAAATGCCCAAGGACTCCAACGGGGGAAAGCGGCAAACAAAAGTAAGGATGAAAACCCCAGAAGAGCAGCCGCATTGAAGACGTCCATGTTTACGATTAAGCCTGCGAGAGTAGGAGCATCTGCTATCTGAATTGTCAATGTCCCAAAAAAGCCGGTAAACGCTGGCGTTATGAGAGCAGCAAAGATGCCCGCAGTAACCCAGCGGACGAAAACATTTACGGTTTCACCAGATCTTGCCACTAACGCTGAAAGGCCAGCCAGAGGCACAATAACAAACAAAAATTCGTAATAGCGAATCAGAACGCGTGTGCTGTGATCGTCCCCCGAACCGGTCACCCAGCCGGTGAACATTACTATCTCAATTGTCATGCTGACAAGCCAAATGAATCCAAATAATGCGAATCCACTAGCTTCGTTGATACTTTTTTCGCGCAGAACCTGTATCACTCCTACAACCAAACCTAGGACTGCTAGGGCCATCAAGGAACTTATTGTCAGAAGGTGGATGTTCAGTTGCTGACCAAATAGTGCGACTACACCTTGGACTGGAGTTAAAGTTGAGGCTCCGTCTGAACTTACTTGAGCTCCGGTCCCCGCAATTACGGTTGTAATGGTCGAGAGACCCAAGTACTGTCCGAAGAACGCAAGGGCCTTTGGGCCAGCAATGAGAAATCCTAGGATTACCCGAGCAAGTGCAGCTCCTGCAACGAGTCCAAGGGCAGCGAAAAGGGTCCTCTTGAACCCAATGTCTTTGTTGAAAAGGCCAACCACGACCAAAGTAATACCCACCGCGATGGCAGATAGCCATGCGTGCGGCTTGACCAGAGATGCTGCACCAATAGCCGCACCCGCAAGTGCCCAGTTCTGCCAACTGAAAACATTCATGGCCCTCAGAACAGCGACAAGAACAAGCCCGACAAAGAAGAAGTACATTGACTCTGGCAAAAACATTGATGTGTAGACGCTCAGCGGCGAGAGCGCAGCTGCAATCATGAACGCATACGCCCCCCAAAATGGCAGGAACCTCAGTGCAAGGACAAAAATTGTAAATGTGAAACCAAGGAAGAAGACAATATTTAGAATTTTCCCGCATGTGTAAAAAGCATCGCCGCATAAGTTTGTACCTTGATACACAAAATTGAACAGGTAATTTGAAAAGTCTCCAGCCAATGGGGGATCCCAAGGTCCAACTTTACGGGCGTTCATGGAGTAGAGATACTCATCGCCAAGAATTGCCGGGTTCACCATCCAGACTCGGTTATAGATCCAGGCTCCTAAGAATGGCAAAGTCCCGAGTGCAAGAAGGTTCTTCCAAGAGCTCAAAAACTCACGAACTTTAGAAATTGCCGGTGCAAACATGACTTATCTTCTCTGTCTTGGAATTCTTGGTTCTGACTGAACATCAT
>Ga0181557_1004743_pt1 | contig 12597 bp, 9 predicted proteins | sample 011ome_23_FD_148632 | JGI IMG/M metagenome (GOLD analysis project Ga0181557, IMG submission 148632) | Coastal salt marsh microbial communities from the Groves Creek Marsh, Skidaway Island, Georgia - 011506CT metaG (spades assembly) | ecosystem: Environmental > Aquatic > Marine > Intertidal zone >... | reverse complement strand
AAAATCCTCCCCATCTTCTTCGCGCTGCCGACGCTCATCCGCACTTAATCTCGCACCTTTATGCACGCCTAACGAATATCCTATAGCCTTGTCAACCATGCCCGCCACTCTGCTCACGGTGTCCTCGATCGCGCGACGCGCGCGTGAGGGCGTCGACAACGACGCGTCGCGTGCGATGGCGCCCGCGCACGCGTCGCTGGTACGGTCGAGCGACGACGGAAGCGGGGAAAGTGACGACGATGATGAGGCTGACGTGTTACAGCCGTGGGTGAAAAGGCGACAGTGCTCGGCGGTGGCGGCGCCATCGCGCGCGACGCGGGCTGAGCGTGCGGTGCGTGAACGCGTTGTCGCCGCCATGCGCGATCGGATGATCGCGCGCGATGACACACCGGAGGAGGAGGCGCGCGAGAAGGAGACGCGCGAAGAGGAGACGCGCGAGGAGACGCCGACGCTTTCGCGAAACGAGAACAATCAGTGGTCGTTTCGCGAAAGTGTGCCGGTGTTTGAATCGAACGATGACGTCGTCGCAAAATTGCGCGCCCGCGCTCGTGAGATGAGCGAGCGAGAGAAGAGGAGTCTCATCTTGCGAGCGCGAGCCGAGCGCGAGGAGGCGCGGGCGGAGACGTTTGACGTCAGCGCCGCTGTCGGTGCCGCCGAGCGCGAGAAGCGACGTGAGCGATGGTGATTTAGGGTTTTTCGCGGCATCGCGCATCAATGGGTATGCGTAGTGTCTTGCGTAGGAGTAGTGTAATTGATTTTATTTACAAATGTAACGTTTGCGAGCGCGAGCGGTGGTGTAGCCTTTACGTCTTGAGAAAACCCCTAGACATTTAACCCAACCGTCTTTTCTTTGATATAGTTCATTAAATCTCCATCCGCCGCAGCGTTTCGCCGACGGGCGATTGCGAGCTCCGTCTTGGCGGGAGAGTTTGCGAGCGCGTCGTCAAACTCCTTCTTGGAGAGCGCCGCCGTAGACGAAGAAGAAGAAGACGGCGCGTCCGAAATGATCGTCTCCCCGACATCGCTGGCGGGTGCGTTTGCCATTTCATCAATAATGCGTTGCGACACTAACACGTAGTCCACACCCAAGACGCGAAGCACGGCGTCCTTGTTGTGTAAACTCGCAACCATGATTTTTGTCTTGGCTTTGCGCGCGCGAGCGTACGCCAACGCGTCTCGGGCAAGATCATACCCAGGATCTGCGCTCGTCGTCTTTCCAGGATTTGCCTTGTGCCAAGCGTTGACTCGCGAGTAGTACAACTGCACCACAGTCGCGTTGGCATCGATAGCCGCGCGTGCTTGCTCGGCGCAATACACGTCGGATACGTGACAAGAAATCCCCTCCGCTTCCAACGTCTTCACCGCCTCAATCCCAGCGTACGTCGCTGGAATCTTAAACAGTAACTTTTCCGGCACAATCTTCAAATCTCGCGCCATGTTTGCGTAATGTCTCGCCTTGACGAGCAACGCGTCGGTGTCATCCGCCATGGAGGTTGGAAAAAGCTCCACCGCGACGCGGCCCTCCACGCGCTCCGCCCACATCGCAGCCAAGTTCACCATCGCCTTGTCAATCACGCACTCATATTTCACCGGCTCAGCGCTGACGATGTCGCATTTATCATACACCATGGCGCCCTCTAACGCGCCAGCGTCGCGCCCACCAGCGCGGGACGCCATCGCGAGCACCGACGCGCTCACGACGCCCGCCTTGGGGCCCAAATCCAGCCCGGCGCGCGCGTCATCCAGCACGGATTTCTTCGCATCGAGCACGACGTTGGAGAACGCCTGTAAAGCATCGAGCGCTGAGCCCGCGGGAGCGCTCGCGGCGCGCGGCACCACGCGCACGGCACGCGATGATGGCGCTGAATTAACGATCCGACTCAGCACGCCGCGTGGCGCTTTCGACGTCGAATGCGTCGTCAACGCGGCGTGTGCGAGCGTCGCGTGCGGTGCCATGGCGTACATGGTGTGTGCGTGTGTGTGCGCGCGTGGGTGCGGGTGAAATCGCCGATGCGCGCGATCTTGGGTGGCGAATTGTGGCGATGTCTGCGCCACAAGGTGAAAAAAAAACAGTTGGAAACAACACGTGGATTACAACAAAGTGGGCACAAAACAACACAAAAAAATATACAAACTTGATCGATGGAGTGGTTCATTTTAACGAGGACTTTTATTGACGGGACGTGCCTCACGTCGACGCCGCGGTTAAGTTACCGATGGCGTATTTGACTTGGATTTTAATTTCTTCAGCCTCGGCTTGCGAGCGGTTGAGCTTCAACATTTTATTGTACGCGGCGTTGGCGCATTTGCCTTTACCACCGCCGTTGCGATATTTCGCAAAGGCTCTTTCCACGGCGGCGATTTGGGCGGATTTGAGCTCCGGGTCCATCTCCGCGATGGCTTCGGCATCTTCGGTGTATCGAGTGCAAATGTCGTGGCTGTACGCGGCGACGGTGCTCGCTATCCCAGTGGGATCGAAGAGGGCCGCGACTTCGGCGGCGACACGGATGCAGTCGGCTTCGGTTTCGCACTCAACCAGGTCTTCAACGCCGTCAATGACGCCTTCGGTGGTGCTCACGGCGTTTTCAAGTTCCTCGGCTGTCTTTTTAATGGCTTTGAATGTGTCGCCCGCCTTGTCGATGGCTTTGGCGCCTTTCGTGGCAGTTTTCACGCCAACCTTCGCAGCCGTCGTCGCGCCAGAGCTTGAGCCGAGTGTGGCAAAGAAAGCAACCATTTCGAGCGGACCCATGATCTGATCGGTGATGATCAAGGCGCACGTGGCGTCGTCGACGGCGGCGCCCATCCCGCAGAGTACCCAGTCTTTGTTGTTCACATTTGGCGCGCCACCCCAGCAGACGAATCCGACGCCGGTGAAATTTGTTTTGCATGGTTCGTAGCACAGTCCACTGTCGTATTCAGTCCCCGGGGGACACGTTGAAGGCGTCATACCGGGAGAGACCTTGACATCCTTGACGCAGCTCGGCGCGATGCCGCCGTGGTACCCTTGTTCGGCACAATCCATGACGCAAATGTTGGAACCAAAGTTGCTGTATCCAGATTTGCATTTATCATAGCATAGCCCAAGATAATCTTCCTTGCCCTTTGCCGTGCATAAAGAACCACCACAATTCACACTCCACGTGCTCCAGCTCCAAGAGCATTCGATGGTGCCGACGCCGCGCCCATATGACGCCGACGGATTGTTGCACGTGAGACCAGTATCCGTCCATCCGCTTTTACAGTTTTGATGACAGTCATATCCATATCGTTTGTAAGAATTATCGCTCGTGTCATACTTGTCGCACTTGTCGTAGCAGTAGAATCCACCGGCCAAGATTTCTTGTCCATCCTCGCAGTGCTGCGGTAAGACGCCTTCGCGCGTGTACGATTCTCGCCAGCAAAACCCAGAGCCTTCATCTACCTCTTCTGCAAACTCACCGATAATTTCACTCGATATAGAAGTTATCTCTGTAGCTTTCTCTACGAAGTTCGAAATCCATTGAAGGCCGCCGAGAGCCGCGCTGGCGTTTTCGTCCTCGTCCTTCGTCCGAGCGTTTCGCTTCTGCTTGAGACGCACGTCCAGATTCTTTCTTCTCTCCACATCACCCGTCTCTCTGGACATCATGGTCGCATACCGCGTTTTCAATGCATTTTGCGTCGGATCAACCGAACACGTCGCCACAGACTCCTTCGTCGCCGTCTCTGACGCCGCCTCGACGTCGCTCACCATGAACCTCCCTTGCGCAAGCTTCCGTTCCGCTTCATCCTCTAATCGCGCCGATAACGCCTTGAGCTTGGAAATCTTTGCGTCGATGAGTTCCTGTCGCGCGCTCGCCGACATCGCCGCGCCGAGACGCTGCGGAATCGTCAACGCGCTGTGCTCAACACCAAACTCGTGCGCTGGACGTGACGTGGCGAATATCTCGACGACGACGACGACGACGACGGCGGCGGCGGCGGCGGCGGCGAGCGCGCGGCGCCAGGACGACGACGACGACGATAATTTTGTCGCGAGCAATGGTGAGCGTTCGGTGTCGCGCGGCGTCATCGCGTGCGTACGCGTGTGCGGTCGGTTATTCGTCGGTCGGTCGGTTGGGAGTGAATGAATTGGCGAACGAATTCGCGATGAGGAAGTCGAGCGCGCATTGGAGGAGTTTTACGAGACATGAATTGAACACACACGTGTCTTGAGTTTGAATATTTCATCACTATAGCCTACCGACACCGGGACGCGCGCAAAGACGTGAATGAACGATGCGAGCAAAGCCTCGCCGTCGCCGTCATTCGCCGCGCGCTCGAGGCGTCGTGCGGTGCGCTTCCAATCCTACGCCTTCTTCGCCATTTCGTCAACAATCGAAAGCTTGATACCCTTGCCCTTGGGGAGAGAGATCAACGGCTTGTTACCCGTACCGATCGCAAACACGTTCGTGCCACGAGTGGCAAACTCTTGCCCGGCGGCATCCTTCAAGTGCACGATTTCAAAGCTCCCCATGTGCTTTTCGCGGCGTTGGATGACACCAACGCGACCGGCGTTACGGCCACCAGTGATCATGCACAAGGCGCCGACGTCGAACTTGATAGATTCAGAAATCTTGTTCGTGGCAATGTCAACCAACACGGTATCGTTCTCCTTGATCACGGGATCCGGGTAACGAATGGTGCGGCCGTCGTGCAAGCCGACGCACGGCACACCCTTGTCCCCAAGCTTCTTGCTCTTGACCTTGCACAACTTGTATTGCGCTTCAATAGCCTCGATGCGGTGGACGACGAAGCGACCCTTGTTATCGTAGATCAAGCGGAAGTGTTCGTTGGTCTTTTCAATCGACACAACATCTGCGAGACGAGCGAAACGACGCGCGACGTTAGTCTAGGGTTTTTCACACACATCCAGGGTCACGCACAACGCTCGCGCCGATCGCGCATCGCGCGCGCGATCTCACGACCGCGCACACACACACACACAACAACAACGTACCCATGATCCCGCACGGGAAGCACTTATCCATGCGGATCTTCCCGTCAACCTTCACGACGCGTTGCATCAAGATCGTCGTCACCTCCTTGTACGTCAACGCGTACTTCAATCGGTTACGCAAGATCAAGCACAACGGCAAGCACTCGCGCTGCTTGTGCGGACCTAATTCGCGCGAAAACAAAATCAGAGAAAAAGCAAACTCGTCAGTCAGGTATTCGAATCATCCACGCGCGTCGCGCGGCGTGCACGCCAGCGCGAAACGCCCTACGAAAACGCGACATCCAAAGCCCTACGCGCCGCATCGCCCATCGTCCCATCCGGGGTCTCTCTCTCTCTCGCCATCGCGCACGCACCAGGCGACGGCTTCGGGGCGAACACGCCTCCGAGCTTATCAAGCATCCAGTGCTTGGGCGCATTTAAGCGCTTCAAGTGCTTCTTCGGTCCGCGAGCCATGGGTACGGGCGAGGCAAAGTAAGAGGTCGATCGCGTGACCCGCGAGGACGTGCGCGCGGGCGGGCGTGGGCGTGGGCGTGATTTTAACGTGACACCTTGATTCTCTCAGATGGATCACAGTACGTGATGTAGGTCTCTCGAGTGTTTGTGTGCCTGAATACAAAGCTTTTAAAAGATGTATCCTTACCACAGTATGAAGTAGAGGGATCTCGGGTTGCCGAATGTCCGAATAGTGTGTATGATGATAGAGTTATGTGGGTTACACTATGACGGGGCGCGCCTGCACAGCACGACGCGACCGCGTTCGACGACGACGACGACGACGACGACGACGACGATGGCGACGACGACGACGATGGCGACGACGATGGCGACGACGCGCGCGATATCGCAGGCATCCACGCGCCGCATGTGTGGCGTCGCTCGACGACGCACGGTGGCGGCGCCGACGCGCGCGGGCGCCGCGTCTGGTGGCGCCGCGGCGGACGACGACGCGATGGAGATCGCGCGCGAGATTGATGGGAAAATCGAAGCCATGAAGGACAAGGCGACGGAGGAGATAAACGCCATGATTGATAGCGATGCGAGCGTGGCGGCGGAGATTGCGAGGGTGAAGGCGTCGGCGGCGCGCGTGGCGGAGGGTGAAATTGATAAAGTGGAGCGCGCGGAAAAGGCAAAGGTTGAACGCGCGTTTGAGGAGATGACGGCGAAGACTGGGGAGGTGCAATCGAAGGCGGAGGCAGCGGCGTTGGAGGCGGCAGCGTTGAAGGCGGATGCGGTAGCGGCGGCGGAGGCGAAGATGGCGGCTTTGGCGAGCGAGCGGGCGGCGTTGGAAGCAGAACTCGCAAAGGAAGACGCCAAGGGCGCGAAGTGGGCGACGCCGATAGATGAGGATGCGGAAAAAGTAGAGAGTGGGAAGGCGGCGGCGTTGAGTGGCGTCGGGGGCGCGGCGTTGGCGACGCCTTTGATTCTTTCTCAAGGCGGTGGAGCAATATCCATAGCCATAGCCGCCGCATCGTGCGCGGTGTTTGGTGTCACCTATCGCTACGCCGTGCGTCGCGATATCGGGAACGATGAATTGAAGGGCGGTGTCGTTGGCGCGTTTGGCTTGGCCAGAGGCTTATCCGCGGCAGACGTGTACCTGCGAGCGGCGGCGTTGAGCGGCGAGTCGGATTTCACCGCGTACGCCCAAGCGGCGCTGTTGACCGGCGAAGGTGTGCTCATGTACGCGTTCGCCGCGATCGCTTTAGAGCAAGGATTCCAGCGCGGGTTCCTCAAGCCATTCGGTGAGGCTGGCGAGCAGTAATTCTTTCACATCAATCCCTCTGCGCGAATGGTGAGGACGACGGAAACGCGAAACGGCGCTTTATTAGTGTAAAAATATCATTATCACGATATATATATATATACTTTTGTGTCGCGTACATTTGATACATACACACGCACGCACGCACGAGCGCGCTTACAAGTTCGGGATGAGCGCCAACAAGCCGATGAGTGCCACAGACGCGGCGAGCGCATAAATCGCCGTGGACAATTCCTCTTGCGACTTCAACGCAAATCGTCGCTCACCGCACGCCGGGCATCGCTTATCCTCGGCCCACGGACCCTTTTGGCCGTCATACACGTACCCGCACCCTTGGCACACCCACAATTGACCGTCAACCAAGTACGGTTGGCCCTTTTCGGGTTTCACAAACTTCGCCGGCGTCGCCTTCTTCGCCGGAGCGCTGAATCGGCTCTTCGCCGCTGGAGCCGCCGGAGCCGCAGCCGCTGGCTTCTTATTAAAGAACGCGCGCGTTTGCGTTTGGCGGCGCGATTGCGCGCGCTGTGGAACACGACGCGTACAACACACGCAAAGCATCACCGTCAGTCACACGGTATGACGTCACGCGTTTTCACCGCGTCGGATTGACGCGCTCGCGACGCCGTCGCTCAGCCATCGCGCGCGAGAGACGCGCGAGATGTCACGTACCATCGCAGGTGCGCGCACGGTGAACGCGTTCGGGGTCGCAGTCGTGGCAAACATCGCGAGTCGTAGAGGCTGACGCGTCGACAAGTGATGCGCACGAGTTGGGTTTTGGGACAGAAAAAGCAACTTTACTGAGCGCTACAATGTCGCGTCTTCATGCGCGATGCGCGCGCACTTTTGATGATTTCTCGCGCGCGATGTGTGCGGTGAGCGTTTGTACGGCGCGCGTGACGCCTGCGCCCGAGGCGGCGTCGGTATCGATGACGAGGATGTCGGCGAGCGGCGCGCGCGCGCTCACTGCGTCGCGGCTGGATGATGGCGCCGAAGCGTCGGGGACGAATCGGATGGGTATGTCTCCCGCACGGTTCGTGCCGTGGGGCGGTGCACGGTGTGCGAACGTTGTGAAGATGACGTGGAGGCGATGGCGGAGGAGTGCGAGCTCGGAATCGTCGTCTTGAAGGGGCATAGTGGAGGTGGATGGTGGGCGGAGCGCGGCTCGGGATGGCGCCGAACGCGTCTTGGCTCGAACGACGAGGACGTGGATTGGCACGGAGTTTGCCTCGTCTGCGCGCGGTGCTGATGCGATTTCTCGAATAATAAATTCGAGTTCGGCTTGAGATCCACGTTGGGTTGCGTCGATGACGAGAATGACGCCGTCGGCGTCTCGATAGGCTTCCCGGCGGCACGGAGCGTGCACGTTGGCGCCACTCGGATCAAAAAAGCACCCACGGACGACTTTCGGCGATCGACTCAACTCCGTATCACCATCATCAGTGGTGACGATGAGATCATTCTCGCAATATTCGATACGCATAGTTCCGAAATCCATGCCAATCGTCGGTGTAGCTCGCCAATCGTTGACGTCGGCATCGCGACAGTCAGACGCGGCGGCGCGCGCCTCCGCGAAGAATCGGCGTATCAATGCCGTCTTTCCTGACGACATCGCCCCAGCCGTGGCAATTTTTACGCGCATGGGGCGATAGCGCGCGTCATCACGCGCGTTCACGCGGGTGGTGTCGACGTGCGCGCGAGTAATGACATCCATGCTCGTCTCTGTGCCTGCAAATGTGAACCGTCGCCGCGTTCTGCGTGCGCCCTCGCGTGCCCGTTCGCGCGCCACCGCGCGTGAAACGGCGTGGCGCAACAATATTCACCGTCGCAGTCGCCCGCACGCGCGCTCGCGGACGTCGCGCGTCCAAATGACGTCACCGCGCGCTCTGGTGCACAAAAATAGCTCTTCCCAGTGCGCACAGCGCAGTCGCGACGCCAGACACGCGCGCATGTCCGTCCCGGCCGACGCGAGAGTGCGTCGAGACGACACATCGACGTCATTCTTCACGAGTGCGCAGCGCACGCGCGAGTGTCAGGCACGGGCGTTGTGCCGAGGCGCGTGTGAGCTTTTGAATTTACCGCTCGACACGAGTGTGACTGCGCTTACCGCGGTGCTGCGCTTCTACGCCGCCCGTCGCGAGCGCGAGTGCGAGAATGGGACGTCTACGAACGATGCGGTGGTGCATCACGCGTCGGTGTCGCCGGAAATTGTCGTTCCGAGTGCGATTTATTTAGCGTGCAAATTGGAGGAGAGCGTGACGCGCGTAGCGGATGTCGTCAACACGACGCATCTTTTAGTGACCACAGGCGCCGAAGACGCAGGGTTAGCGAAGATAACGCTCACATCGCGTGCAAATGTGCGGATGAAGGATGAAGATGCGCGGGAGTTGGCGGAAGGGTTGGAATTGGCTGGGTACGACGCCTCGACGGCGGACAATGGCGTCATCGTCGGAGCTTTGTATTACGAATACAAGGACCGAATTCTCGAACTCGAGCAAGAAGTCCTGCGAGCGATGGATTATGAGTTGAATACCGAGCAGCCGCATAAATTTATGTTTCACATCGTACACGCGATAGGAGGAGGAGAGGCGCTGGCGTGCGCCGCGAGCGCGGCGTTGTTAAACATGATGTTTAACACAGATGACTTATTGTTGACGACTGATGCGCCCACGCTCGCGGCAGCCGCGGTGCACTTATCTTCGATCATTTTAAAGTGCGAGGGAGAACTCAAGACGGTTGATGAGCGAAAGTGGTACGAAACTTTAGGGTTTGATTTCGAGAAGATGGCCATCGTGAATGAACATTTTCTCAACGAAACGAGCGACAACACTTGATAAGGATAGTGCAATATCTGGTGTACTTTTTTACAATAAAGAGTGTTAGTGCAGTAGCGTAGTTTTGTAGCATAAAATTTCCGAGCGTATTACAGCTCGATTACATTCCGGGTCGAGTGCCGATGGATGGCGTTTTGGAACCGCCATCAAAGCCCACGTACTCATTCGCAAAAACATCGTACAATACTTTTCGAAGTGTACTCGGATAAAATGGTTTGCCGAGTGAACCGTCACAACCGGCGTCTTTAACAGACATAATGTGTTCGGGACCGACATTTGCACTCAAAGCGATGACGAGATTTCGCTTGTACGACGGCGGAGCGCTTCTCTCAAGTTCACGGATTCTTCTCGTCGCCGTCGTGCCATCCATAACGGGCATCATGACATCCATGAAAATGACATCATACGGCAATAACGAACCAGATATTGTTTGTTCGATTAATTGCGTCGCGATTAAGCCATTTTCGGCTAAATCAACAGTACAGCCGCACTTTTTCAACGAGTGGACAGCCACCTTTTGATTCAATCTGTTGTCTTCCACGACAAGCACGCGCATGGAACTAACATCAACTTGAGGCTCGGCTGCGGCGCTCTTGGGCGTTGCCCTGTCCCATTCGCGTGCGGATGAAATGACTTCTTCGCCCTTTTCGACGCCGCCACCGCCGGCAATATCGGTACCACATTTGGAAGGAAGATCAGATGTATTCATGTAACTCTCGTCGTCATGCTCAGCGCCAAAAGTATCGGGGAAGAACCTTCTTCTCGAGTTGCGCGCTAAAAACATCAGGTTATCATAGAATGCTGACATCGCCACTGGTTTCATGATTGCTCTGGTGGATTGAGTGTTCGGCAAATCTTTCATCACCGAGGACTTAGCTAAAATCAGAATGAAAGGCTCTGGCGACATTGTCCTCAAGAATTGTTCATGCGCAAAATATTGGTCATCCTCAATAATCAGCACCATGACTTTTCTGCTGGCATCTGCATGTTTTACGTAATGCTGCAACTGCGAGTGATCGTCGTTTCTCAATTCAAGTTCAAATATATTTGACGATACAATCTGATTGCACGCCAAAATATTTCGTACGGTACGCTTTTGCAATCCGAGCGGAAGCGAAAGGACAACTTGAAGGTCCGATGGCAACGTGCTGTAATGAGAAGACGGTTTGTACGCGACTGGTAAAGTGATGGAAAACTTCGCCCCAGCGTCCTCTTTTGAAGTAAAATCGATGGATCCACCCATGAGCTCGACGATAGTTTTTGTGATTGTCAAGCCGAGACCGGTGCCCTGCACGCGCATGGCGGAATAATCGCTTTGCTGACTGAATGGCACGAAGAGGGCGCTTTGTTTGTCTTCAGGAATACCCACACCATTATCCTCTACGCAGAATGTAAGCCGTGCATTATCGTCTTCTAAATAACCCCGCACATCAATCAACACGCACCCTTTACGATCAAGATTGCTAGAGAACTTCACCGCATTATTCACCAAGTTTACGAGGCACTGCCGCAAACGGAAGAAATCACTCGTATACGACATCGGAAACAGGCTCGGATCGACGCGAATGAAAACTTCACCGGTGTAATCTTGACGCTGCGAAATGCTCAACGTTTGATCAATCAGTTCTTGCAGTGAAAACTCATCAGCGGACAACTCCAAACCGTGCCCACCTTGTACCTCTGCCCCTTTGCGATTGAATTTAGCGTAATCTAGGACTTGGTTGATCAAACCAAGCAGTGCCTCGGCCGATGTGATAGAATTTTTGATGAAGCCGTCGGTAACGTCGGTGAGCTCGCCAGATTCTACAGCGAGCGTGTTGAAACCTATGACAGAATTCAAAGGCATGCGCAACTCATGCGTAATGTTGTAAAAGAAATCGCGCTGCATCTTTGTTAGACGCTCAATATCTGCCACTTCTTCCTCTCGATGAACGTCCAATACGCGAATGTTACCAGCCGAAAGAAGCAAGCAGTACGCGGCTTTTGTTATGACATCACAGCTCAAAAAGAACTCGTGTTCTACGCTCGCGTCGATAAACTCCAACTCCTTGGCGACAAAAACGACTGGGAACGACGTCCAGCAAATTGTCTTCGCAATCGCCAGAATCACAAATCGCGCACGATCACCACGTGTCAATTCACTGTCGAGAATCTCTCGGAACAATCCGATGCATGTGCCAATAATTGTAAAGAAACAAGCGAAAGACGCGCCAAGCAACATCATGCGCGCCGTGCCCTCAGTATCGTTCACTAGCATGCCAGTAACGAGCATGACTTCATCTGCGACGACGATGCCCCACATCTCTCGACGATATCTCGCTTGGTTCGGCGTACACACCAACCCATGAAGTTGAAACACCAAAATGAGCAACACCGGCGTCGTAAACATCCACTCTAAATATCTCAAAAGCGAATAATACGACCCTTCAATAGAATTCAACAACAGATCATTTCCTTGAACCATGAGATAGTGCGTGTAGCACGCGACAATTGTGATATACATAACCGTCGAACTCACGCGACGGCGCGAATCTGACGATGTCCACGCGATATCATTCAACCCAATGCTCGCGCACACCGCGAACACGGTGAGCGCCATCAACGACACCGAACCGCACACCTCCGCTTCTAATCTCACCACCTCATGATCCATATACGTCCGCAACACCACACCTGATGGTGATGTTAAATTTGTCCCATGCACAGCCGCCGCCTGCGCACGCAACACTCTCGGTGTGATCGTCGCCAAAGCCCCGTCGCTGCCTCTACACCACTCGGTGACAAACGCGAATCCCAAAAACAAAATCCCCAAGTGGGCGAGCTGCACTCCGGTGCCATCGATGCGAGTCTTCCCAAAACGCGTCACCCACGACGCATGCTTCCCATGCGTCTGCGTCTGCGCCGATCCCAGCGACGACGTCGACGCCGATTCGTGTCGATCCATTCGTCTCAAATTAATAATGCACCGCAATCCTCTGCACAGCCGCGATCGAAATCAAAATCAAAATCAAATCAACCGCGCGCGTCTAAAG
>Ga0181557_1004739_pt1 | contig 12607 bp, 12 predicted proteins | sample 011ome_23_FD_148632 | JGI IMG/M metagenome (GOLD analysis project Ga0181557, IMG submission 148632) | Coastal salt marsh microbial communities from the Groves Creek Marsh, Skidaway Island, Georgia - 011506CT metaG (spades assembly) | ecosystem: Environmental > Aquatic > Marine > Intertidal zone... | reverse complement strand
CTAATTAAATGCCTTCTTTCATGAATAAATATTTTCTCTTTTTTGCAGTTATTGGTTTAACAATTGTAGGTTGTTCCTCTAAAAATGATCCTTTCAACATTTCTGAAGGAAAGGTGGGCAAATTTCATAAAGCAGACGCTATAAAAGACTTGTACGCTATTTTTGCGAACGACTCAATAGTGGGAGATTCTATCGCTATTTCCAATGGCATTATCGGATCTAGAATTAGTGTTTTTGAAAAAGGGGGAGCTCCATTACTTCATTTGAATCCTGTTCAGGATTCTATCTCTGTCATAGGAAGTATTAGGGTGTTAGACAAGCGTTATAAAACAGATAAAGGAATTAGTTTGGAAAGCACTTTTAAAGAAGTGTCTAATGCCTATTCCATAGATAAGATCCAAACCACTTTTAGCAGTGTGATTGTTTCTTTTAAAGGATCAGAAGTGTATGTAACTATAGACAGGAAAGAACTTCCTGAGGATTTAAGATATGGAACCATTGAAAATTTGGACGCTATTCAAATTCCACAAGAAGCCCCTATCAAAAATCTAATGATTAGTTGGCAGCGTTAATTATGAGTGCTAAAGCCTTAAAAATACTTGCTCTTGCGTACGGCACCTACTTTAATTTTATCGCGATTTTTTCTAAGAAAAAAGCGGCTATAAAAGCATTTACTTTATTTTGCACGCCTCGAAAGGGCAAGCTACTACCCCATCAAAAGGACTACCTCAACCAATTTAACAAAGAAGTTGTTTCAGTGGTTGACCACAAAATTCAAACCTACCATTGGAAAGAAAGTAATGGGCCCACTGTATTGCTTTGCCATGGGTGGGAAAGCAATGCTTTTAGATGGAGAAACCTCATTGAAAAGCTTCAAGCCAAAGGATTTCATATCATTAGCTTTGACGCTCCTGGACATGGAGCCTCTTCAGGGGCGCATTTACATGTCCCCATTTATGAAGCATGTACCAGTGAACTGATCAAAAAATACCAACCCAAATATGTCATAGGTCATTCTATAGGAGGTTTAGCCCTATTGTACAGTCTGTATAAATCTCCTCAAGAATCTGTTGAGAAAGTGGTGAGCCTTGGTGCGCCATCTGACTTAGAAGATATTATGAACAACTACCAAAAACTAGTTGGTTTCAACCAAAGAGTTTTAGATGGGTTAGACCGCTATTTCCAGGAACGATTCTCTTTTGGAATAGATGAATTCTCTATGGCCAAACTCATTAAATCTGTAGACAAAAAAGGCTTAATTGTACACGATCTAGGAGACAGAATAGCCCCTTATCAAGCGGCTGTAGCCATACATGCCAATTGGCAAAACGCCCAACTAATCACTACAGAAGGTTTGGGACATTCCCTTCACCAAGATCAGGTAAACGATCAGATCATTTCATTTTTAGAAGCCTCTTAAACTTTAATATTATGGAACAAAAAGTAACACCATTTCATATTGCCATCCCGGTACACAATCTAGAAGAATGTCGAAGTTTTTACAAAGAGATATTAGATTGCGAGGAAGGCAGAAGCAGTGATCACTGGGTAGATTTCAACTTATTTGGACACCAGTTAGTGATTCACTACAAAGAAAAAAGTCCAGACCACGACTTACACACCAATGCAGTAGATGGGAAAAATGTTCCCGTGCCTCATTATGGCGTGGTGCTCCCTTGGGATACTTTTGAATCCTTTGCAGACGGATTAAAAGCAAAAGGCGTCTCGTTTATCATTGAACCTTACATACGTTTTAAAGGTATGGTGGGTGAACAAGCCACGATGTTTTTTCTAGATCCAGCTGGAAATGCGCTGGAATTTAAAGCCTTTAAAGACATGGATCAATTGTTTGCGAAGTAAAAAAAAAGGCCGCCCAATGGGCGGCCTTTTTTTTTACTAATTTCTTGCTCTATGGCGCTCTCTGGCCAATAGGGTGTTTTTTAAAAGCATGGCAATAGTCATAGGACCCACCCCTCCAGGAACTGGAGTAATATGAGAAGCCTTTTTAGACACATTTTCAAAATCTACATCTCCAGTTATATAATAGCCTTTTTCCAAACTATCATCTGCAACTCTTGTAATTCCTACGTCAATCACTACAGCACCCTCTTTAACCATTTCTGCTTTTAAGAAATTAGGCACCCCTAAAGCAGAGATCACAATGTCTGCCTGAGAAATAATCTGAGTAATATTTTTAGTGTGGCTATGTGTAAGTGTAACTGTTGAATTCCCTGGCCACCCCTTTCTTCCCATGAGAATACTCATGGGTCTTCCCACAATATGACTTCTTCCAATCACCACGGTATGCTTACCTTTGGTGTCTACTTGGTATCTTTCTAAAAGCTCTAGTATTCCGAATGGCGTAGCAGGAATAAATGTACTCATATCCAAAGCCATCTTCCCGAAGTTCATAGGATGAAATCCATCTACGTCTTTATCTGGATCAATAGCCATTAATACAGACTGGGTATCTATTTGCTCAGGCAGAGGGAGTTGTACAATAAAACCATCTATCTCAGGGTTTTCATTGAGCTTCTTAATTTCTTTTAAAAGTTCTACTTCAGAGGTAGTAGAGGGTAATCTCAGTAGTGTAGATTCAAAACCAACACGCTCGCATGACCTCACCTTACTCCCTACATATGTCAATGAAGCACCGTCGTTTCCTACAATAACTGCAGCTAAATGAGGAACTTTTTCTCCTCTGGCTTTCATGTCAGAAACGGCATTAGCAATTTCATCCTTAATGTCGTTAGACACTTTTTTTCCATCTAATAATTCCATAGAACCTACTTAATTTTATATTAACGCATGCCACCAAGGCCACTCATCATTTGCATCATTTTTTTACCACCACCACCTTGCATCATCTTCATCATTTTAGACATCTGGTCAAATTGCTTTAACAGTTGATTTACGTCTTGTATTGTCCTACCACTCCCTTTCGCTATACGTTTTTTTCTACTGGCGTCTAACTTAGTGGGCTGGCTTCGCTCCAATGGGGTCATAGAGTGAATGATCGCTTCTATATGTTTAAAAGCGTCGTCGTCTATATCTAGACCCTTAAGTGCTTTTCCAGCACCTGGAATCATCCCCATAAGGTCTTTTAAATTACCCATCTTCTTAATCTGTTGGATCTGGGTGAGGAAGTCGTCAAAACCAAAGGTGTTTTTTGCAATTTTCTTTTGAATCTTTCTAGCCTCTTCTTCGTCAAACTGATCCTGTGCGCGCTCTACAAGAGAGACCACATCTCCCATTCCAAGAATACGGTCTGCCATACGCTCTGGATAGAACACATCTAAAGCCTCCATTTTCTCTCCAGTACCTATAAATTTAATAGGCTTGGTCACCACAGACTTAATAGAAATAGCTGCACCCCCTCGAGTGTCTCCGTCTAACTTAGTCAAAATAACTCCATCAAAATTTAAGACATCGTGAAAGGCTTTAGCGGTGTTCACCGCATCCTGACCAGTCATGGAATCTACCACAAACAGAGTTTCACTTGGCGTGATTGCTTTATGGATATTGGCAATTTCTTCCATCATAGCCTCATCTACCGCTAATCTACCTGCAGTATCTATAATCACTAAGTTGTGACCATTGGCTTTAGCATGGGCTATACCCGCTTGTGCTATGGCTACTGGATTAGATTCTTCCTTATTTGAATATACTGAAACACCTATTTGATCTCCTACAACGTGCAACTGATCAATAGCCGCTGGCCTATACACATCACAAGCCACTAAAAGAGGATTTTTAGATTTCTTTGATTTTAAATACAAGGCCAACTTACCGGAAAAAGTAGTCTTACCAGATCCCTGAAGACCAGCCATTAAAATAACAGATGGGTTATCTGAAAGATTTAAACCTACAGATTCCCCTCCCATGAGCTGGGTCAATTCATCTTTAACCAGCTTAACCATAAGCTGACCTGGCTGAAGACTCGTTAGTACCTGCTGACCTAATGCTTTTTCTCTAACGGTATTGGTGAATTCTTTAGCAATTTTAAAGTTAACATCTGCATCTAATAAGGCACGCCTTACTTCTTTAAGAGTCTCTGCAACGTTAATCTCTGTAATCTGACCATGCCCCTTTAAAACATGAAGGGCTTTGTCTAGTTTATCGCTTAAATTATCGAACATATGGGCTGAATATTAAAAAACAAATTTAAGAAAACACCCGATAAAAATACAGTTCTAATCCACTTTCTTTGAAAAGTACATCAGAAATATATGGGGAATGGTCAAGGCGGTTAAAAAGGCAAAAAACAGGGAGAGTTCTAATGTGTAGTAATGCTGTATAATTAGAAAGTAGATTCCTAAAGACAATACTGCCATGGCCCAATACAACCAGCTAGACTTCACAAACATTACAAATCCTTTAAAATCCCTACGACCGTATAAAAAATTCATTTGATCAAGCAAAGAGGGCAAAGAATGCCAGAAAATAAAATATATAGCAAAAGCCCATAATAAAGTGGTACTGTTAAATACTACAAAAAAGACCAACAAATAAAAGAGCTGACGCACCTTAAAAGAACCATCAAACTTTGAGTAATATCTGATTGTGTATATTAATAAAGTGATCATTATAAATACATACAGCAGCGCTCTCAATACCGAAGCGCTAAACCAATAACCACTAATATCTGCGATAATTTGAATCACGAGTATTGAATGAGCGTTAAATAGCAAAAAAAATACCACCATTCCATAACTCATCATGAAAATCTTAGATACATATCCAGCATTAGAGAGATAAGGCTCCCAATGCTGCTCCCCAAAATGATAAGCACTAAATAAAACAAACAAAGCAAGGGTAACACTTGGAAATTGCATTAATAGGAAAGCAACCACAAAAATACTAAGCACATAAAACAATAGCATGACCCAATTTTTAGATAAAATAGGATACTTTTTCAATGTTTTTTCTCCTACGCCAAGGTCGTTAGCGCCATGTAAAATTCCCAAACTCAATATAAAGAAATATGCTATGTAATCTTCTAACACATCTGTAAAGAAAACAGAGAGCCAAAGCGTAAAAAAAGTGAGTATTAACTTAATATTTTTCAATATAATAATTATTTAAGATCAAAATTATTAAAATATTATTTCCTAGGGCTTGTTTTTATCATATTATTGTTTAAATTTATAATGATTTTATTAAACATTTTATTGAAGTCAAAAAAAACATTAACCTAAAACCTAATTATTATGCTAAATTTATTTGCATCCCTTCCATTAGCAGCTCAGATGGCTACTGATGATTATGTAGGATTTACATTCTTCGTTGGATGTATGGCCATGATGGCTGCCTCTGCCTTTTTCTTCTTGTCCATGAATGGATTTGACAAAAAATGGAGAACTTCTATTTTGGTCTCTGGACTAATTACTTTCATTGCCGCAGTACACTATTGGTACATGAGAGACTACTGGGCAGACTTTGGAGAATCACCCACTTTCTTCAGGTATGTAGACTGGATTTTAACAGTTCCATTAATGTGCGTTGAATTCTATTTAATTCTCAAGGCAGCTGGAGCTAAAAAGTCACTTATGTGGCGTATGATTTTCTTCTCCGTAATCATGTTGGTAACAGGATACATTGGAGAAGCTGTAAACAGAGAGATGGCTCAAATTTGGGGTCTAATTTCAGGATTAGCTTACTTTGCCATTGTGTATGATATCTGGTTTGGTGAGGCTAAAAAACTAGCAGAAGCAGCAGGTGGAGCGGTCTTAAGTGCGCACAAAACCTTATGCTGGTTTGTACTAGTAGGATGGGCTATCTATCCAATTGGATATATGGCAGGTACACCAGGATGGTACGATGGTATTTTTGGTGGATTAGATCTAGATATAGTCTACAACATTGGAGATGCTGTAAACAAGATAGGATTTGGATTAGTAATCTACGGATTAGCAGTAGCTAAGTCTGAAGAAAAATAATTCACTCATAACACAAGTAAGAAAAGGCGGCCCATGGGCCGCCTTTTTTTTTACCGCTACTGCAAATTTTTATTACATGCGCTCCGGAACCTCAATTCCTAAAAGGCCTAAAGCATCTTGAATCACTTGGGCCACTTTTCTAGAAAGCGCCACCCTGAAAACTTTTAATTCCTCGTTAGACTCCCCCAAAATAGATACGTTCTGGTAAAAACTGTTAAAAGCCTTTACCAAGTCATAGGTGTAATTAGCGACTAAAGCAGGACTGTAATTTTGAGCGGCCAATTGAATGGTTTCAGGAAATAAAAATAACTGCTTCAATAAGGCCACTTCTTTCTCGTGTAAAAAAGATTCTTGCCCTTCAAAAGTCGGCAAAACAGAAGTGTCAAAATCTGCTTTCCTTAAAATAGATTGGATCCTAGCGTAAGTATACTGCATAAACGGACCCGTATTCCCCTGAAAATCTACCGATTCTTTTGGATCAAATAAAATTCGCTTTTTAGGATCTACTTTTAAAATATAGTATTTGAGCGCACCCATACCAATAGTGTGGTATAAAGAAGCTTTCTGTTCCTCGGTATATCCAGATAATTTCCCTAGATCTTCAGAAATGCTTTCTGCCGTAGCTGCCATTTCGGTGATCAGATCATCTGCATCTACCACAGTTCCCTCCCTACTTTTCATTTTACCGCTGGGTAAGTCTACCATTCCATAGCTTAAATGAAACAATTGTTGGGCCCAACTAAATCCTAATTTTTTAAGAATGAGAAACAACACTTTAAAATGGTAATCTTGTTCGTTACCTACCGTATATACCATACCATTCACATCCGAGTAATCTGCTACCCGCTGTATGGCTGTTCCTATATCTTGGGTCATATATACTGCAGTTCCATCTGAACGCAAAACAATCTTCTCATCAAGACCTTCTTCTGTAAGGTCTATCCATACACTCCCATCTTCTTTTTTAAAAAACACACCTTGCTCTAGTCCTTTGGCCACCACATCTTTTCCGAGTAGGTAAGTGTCGCTCTCGTAGTAATAACTGTCAAAGCTTACGCCCAAACGTTTGTACGTCTCCTCAAAACCTTTGTACACCCATGCATTCATTTTTTTCCACAAAGCGACCACCTCATCATCACCAGATTCCCAACGAATGAGCATTTCTTGTGCGGCTTTTAAAAGACTGGTTTCTTTTTCTGCTGAAGCTTGCTCCATACCTGAGGCTACTAATGCAGCTACCTCTTCTTTATAAGCTTTGTCAAAGGCCACATAGTACTTTCCTACTAGGGCGTCTCCTTTAAGACCTGAAGATTCAGGCGTTTCTCCATGACCAAACTTCTGCCAAGCCAACATACTTTTACAAATGTGAATCCCTCGGTCATTAATAATTTGAGTCTTGTACACTTTTTTGCCAGAAGCTTCAAGAATTTTAGCCACCGAATAGCCTAATAAGTTATTCCTAATATGCCCTAAATGAAGGGGCTTATTGGTGTTTGGAGAGGAGTATTCCACCATCACTGCCTGAGGGTCTTTCTCTTTGACGGTACCATAAGAGGTATCCAATAAAGCATCGGCGAAAGCTGAAAGGAAAAAACGATCTGTTAAGCTAATGTTCAAAAAGCCTTTAACTACATTAAATGACTTTACGACTTCCAACTCCTCTTGCAAATAAGTCCCTATCTGGTTCCCGATCACTTCCGGGTTTCCTTTGATTACTTTGAGTAAAGAAAAAACAACCACTGTAATATCTCCTTCAAAATCTTTTCTTGTAGGTACAAATTCTACTGAAGACAATGGCTTGTCAAAAATTTTTTCAACGCCCTCTAAGACGGTTTTTTCAATCAGGGATACTACATTCATAATGGTTACTTCTTAGGGCGCAAAATTAAGATTTTATTCTCAATAAATTTGGGCTCTTTTACAATAAGACCGCTTAGTCAGTGATTAAATATAGTACCTTTAACTTAAAAATGCTTTGTAACGATTCATATAACAATCCAAGCCAGACCAATGCCATTAATGATTTAGTAGGCCAAGCCTATTCCATTAAGGAACGTTTTAAAATGGGGGGTATTGGCTATCCTAAAATGGAGATTGTCTCCAGTAGTGCGACCATTCATTCTTTGTTGGTACTAGACCATAATACCAACTACAGCACTATTGCCACACACCATGATATGCTCAGGAAAAAACTGGAAGACCCCCACAATGGCCTACAGGGATTCACGGAACTTGTGGAGTTGTTCAACGAGGCAAACGGCACGCAGGTTCCCTATAAGACCATGAACGGCTATGTAAAGCGGCATTTTGGGGCCTCGGTGAAAATCGCACGAAAATCGCACGTAAAGAAAGACCCGGAAAAGGTGGCCGCTTTTAAAAAAACTTCGTCCGGGACTGCAAGGTCCTGATAGCCTCTAAAGAGGGCAGATACCCCAAGGTCAATTTCTATTGTCAGGACGAGAGCCGTTTCGGGTTTTTCACCCATGTCGGAAAGGGGCTTACGGCAAAAGGGACCAAACCTTTGTGTACGTTCCAACAGGTCTTCAGGTACTCGTATCTTTTCGGGGCCTATTCCCCGGTAAACGGAGACCATTTTGAGCTGGAGATGCCAAATTGTTCCTCAATATATTTCCAGACCTTTTTGGAACATTTCGCCAAGGACAGGGCCGATCAATTGAACATCCTACAAGTGGACAATGCGGCATTCCACAAGGCAAAACAACTGAAATTGCCGGATAACGTGGCGCTACTCTTCCAACCACCATATTCACCGGAACTAAACCCGGCCGAAAAAATATGGTGGAGGTTCAAAAGGGCCGCAACCAACTTGGCATTCCCAGACAAAGACAAATTCCAGGAGTTCATATCAAAACAGGTAAATGACCTTTCCAAGGAAATCGTTATGTCAATATGTGGCTTCGATTACTACAAAAAAGCACAAGACCTTTGGCTGATCCCTAATTGGGAAATTGTATTACCTCACGCGAAACTGCCTAGAAATGCAGTTCCGACCTCTCCAAAGGAGAGGTAAATAGGAAACCTCGAGGCAGAGCCTAAAGAAATTCCTTTGATTAAGTATACTGGTTCAGGATGTTTTCAAACAGTTCCTGTTTGCCGCTTATCTGATCGGGTTCCCCATGTTGTTGGGCATAGGTGTAAAGATCCGAAAAGGACAACTTCCCGGCCACAAAATTGGCCCCGGGACCTTCTTTGAACGAGGCATAGCGTTTTTCCAAAAGGTCTTCATAGGCCGAACTGCGAAGCACGGCATCTGCGGCCAATAAGGCCTTGGCAAAGGTATCGGCTCCTCCTATATGTGCCAAAAAGATGTCTTCCAGATCGGTACTGTTCCTGCGGGTCTTGGCATCAAAATTTATACCGCCACCTTGTAGTCCGCCCGCTTTTAGGAACACCAGCATGGCCTCGGTAACCTCATACACATTATTGGGAAACTGATCGGTGTCCCACCCGTTTTGGTAATCTCCCCGGTTGGCATCAATGCTTCCCAACATGCCGGCATTGGCGGCCACTTGCAGCTCGTGCTGAAAGGTGTGCTGTGCCAGGGTGGCATGGTTTACCTCAATATTCAGTTTAAAATCATCTTGGAGGCCATATTCCCTTATGGTGTTTATGGACGTTGCGGCATCAAAATCGTACTGGTGCTTGGTAGGCTCCATGGGTTTGGGCTCAATAAAGAAGGTACCCTTAAACCCCTGGCCACGGGCATAGTCCTTGGCCATATTCAAAAATCGGCCCATGTTTTCCTGTTCCAGCTTCATATTGGTATTCAAGAGCGACATATACCCCTCACGGCCGCCCCAAAAAACATAGTTCTCGCCATTAAGTTCCATGGTGGCATCCAGGGCAATCTTTACCTGTGCCCCGGCCCGGGCCACCACATCAAAATTGGGATTGGTGGCCGCCCCGTTCATATATCTAGGATTGGAAAAGCAGTTGGAAGTACCCCACAACAGTTTTACCCCACTAGCCTCTTGTTTTTGTTTAAGGTAGGCCACGATCTTTTGGATCCGTTTTTCAGATTGGGCCAGGGTATCAGCCTCATCGATCAGGTCAAAATCATGAAAGCAGTAATAATCGAACCCCATTTTGGTAAGAAACTCAAAAGCGGCATCGGCTTTTTCCTCGGCTGCCCTAAAGGGATCTGTCGCCTGGGCCCAGGGAAATTTCTTGGTGCCCGGCCCAAAGGGGTCGCCCCCCGTGCCACACAGGGTATGCCAATAGGCCATGGCGAACTTAAAATGCTGGCGCATGGTCTTCCCGGCCACCACGTGTTCCGGATTATAGTATTTATAGGCCAGGGGATTATCGGATTCCCTACCCTCATAGGCAATTTGCCCAATTCCCTTAAAGTACGTTCTGTCTCCTAAAAGTGCCATGCTATTGTGTTTTAGATTTATTTTATGTTGCGTTCCAGTTCTTTTTTCCATCGGCCATAGGCCTCCAAATACGGTTTTTGGTCCTTTTTGGGGGTATAGATATGTATATGGTCATTTTTTAAAAAGTCCCTAAAAGTTCCATACCCGTGCAGGGTAATGGCACAGGCCCTTGCCGCCCCAATGGCACCTGTGGTATTATAGATTTCAATATTCTTTTGGGTCAAGGTAGCTATGGTTTCAGAAAAAAGTTCCGACCGGTACAGGTTATCGTTCCCGGCCTTGATAACCTTGGCGGAAAGCCCATCGGACTTCATAATTTCCATGCCATACACAAATGAAAAGGCAATACCCTCTAGGGCGGCCCTGCACAAGTGTTTTTTGGTATGCCTGTTCAGGTCTAAATTGAGGATGCTACTGCCCACTTGTTTATTGCCCAACATGCGTTCCGCCCCATTGCCAAAGGGCAACATGCAGAGTCCGTCCGCTCCTACTTCAACTTCCCCGGCCCAATGGTTCATCTCCTTATAGGAGGCAGCCCCCAAGTTCTGAAACAACCAACGGTATTGGATCCCGGCTCCGTTTAAGCAGAGCAGTTTCCCTATTTTGGGATCCTCCCCAACGGCATAGTTTACATGGGCAAAATTATTGACCCGGGCACACTCCTTTACAGATAGCGAATGGGTTACCGCATAGACCACGCCCGAGGTACCCCCGGTAGAGGCCACTTCGCCGGAATCAAGAACATTTAGGGAAAGGGCGTTATTGGGCTGGTCCCCAGCCCTGTACAGAATGGGAGTTCCCTCATGAAGTCCCGAGGCCGCTGCCCCTTTTTTTGATACTTTAGATTGCAGGGCGAAGGTATCCACTATATTGGGAAAGATATCCTTGGAGAAACCAAAATAGTTTAAAATATCCTGGGATACTTCGCTCTTTTGAAAATCCCAAAAAACACCTTCGGACAGTCCGGAAATAGTGGTATTGCATTCACCGGACAGCATGTAGGCTAAAAAATCGCCCGGAAGCATCCACTTATGAATTTGTTTATACACATCGGGTTCGTTCTCCTGTACCCATCTTAGTTTGGCAGCCGTAAAATTGGCCGGGGAGTTCAATAAACGGGCATTACAGGTCTCCGGCCCAATAGCGGTATAGGCGCTGTCACCAATGGCAACGGCCCTGCTATCGCACCAAATAATGGAAGGCCGTAAGGGGTTGCCCTGGGCATCGATCAACACAAGGCCGTGCATTTGGTAGGCAATGCCAACGCCCGTAATGTCCTTTTCGGTAATTTGGCAATCTTGCTTTAGTTGTTGTATGCCTTGGCAAACGTAGGTAAACCACTGCAAGGGGTCTTGCTCCGCCCAGCCCTGTTGCAGGGCCTGTATAGGCATTTCCTGTTGCGGCCGTTGTACCACAGCCCTACTTTTTCCGGTTTTGGCATCTACCAAGGCCAGTTTAACGGAAGAGCTGCCCATATCTATCCCCAGAAAATACATAGCATACGATTATCGTTTTTCCCAAAGATATGAAATAATCTCTTATACCAATTCTCAATTGGAAGTAGGCCAAAATATGCGCAGTTGCTTTTTTCTCTGGGGAGGCCGTGGGGCTTTGGCATAGCCTCAGCTATGACAACTTGCCGCAACAAGGCCAGAGGAAAAATGAACCAGTGGATTGGCTGATTTTTAGTTGTGAATTGGTATAAAATCGATTTTAAATCAGGCATGCTTAAGATTTTATGGCTTGCACCATGGCAATCCAGTCTTTGTGGAATTCTTTTGGCGGAGAACCTAAATTTGCTTTTCCTTTTGCCTTTAATTGGTTCAATGATCCTGCAACCATGGGTCCACCGTTTCTGGGGTCATACCACTGAATAGAAAATATTGTTCCCGTACTTCCTAAATCCAAAGCCGTGGCTTCGGTTCCCATAGGAAGGTATACTATATAGGTCTCACCCTTTTTGGCAAAACAGAAACCAGGGTGCTCCAATAATTCATTTGCGGGAGCTCTATTGAACTCAGACCCAAAGGTATTATACTTAGATTTAGGTCTTTGTTAGAAACCTATGCCCTGGTGATTCCATTTTACAAACTCACCATTTTCAAGGGAGACACAGGGATTTACAGTGTGTATATGGATGACTACTTTGTTAAGGTGAAAGCAGACACAAAGGCCATTCAAAAATACTTCAAAAGGATTTTAGATGCTAAAATAGCTAATGACCCCAACCAATCGTATCATTAATTTTCCATCCTAGGTAAAAATACCTCA
>Ga0181557_1004734_pt1 | contig 12615 bp, 7 predicted proteins | sample 011ome_23_FD_148632 | JGI IMG/M metagenome (GOLD analysis project Ga0181557, IMG submission 148632) | Coastal salt marsh microbial communities from the Groves Creek Marsh, Skidaway Island, Georgia - 011506CT metaG (spades assembly) | ecosystem: Environmental > Aquatic > Marine > Intertidal zone >... | reverse complement strand
CGGCTCGGGAGGGATACCGGAACGGTTTAACGAAAATGTCTCCACGAGTGATAAGAACTCTCGCCCAAAAAGACCTTTAGACGATAGGTACGCGAAGAGTGGAGGCCAGACGGCGTTTAGCGACGGCTACCCGGTGTTGTTGGCCCACGAATCCAGTCTCGAAGACTTACAAAAACGAGTGATCTTGGGTAAAGAGCTGTTCAGTTTAGCCGGAAACGAAGTGAAAATGAATCGTTTCCGACCGAACGTGGTTGTTTCCGGAGGTAAAGAGTGGATAGAAGACAAATGGTCAAAAATAGAAACGAAACAGCAGCACAGTCATGGCGGTGGCGGTTTGACCTGGGACCTCGTCAAACCGTGCTCTCGATGCACGATCCCGGACATCAACCAAGAATCCGGCATCTTCGATAAAACCCGCGAAGTCTCTCGAGCGTTGCAAAAATTCCGCTCCGGGACGGTTTTAAATTCCCAAACCAAAACGTGGGCGAACGAAGTCTTCTTCGGTTGGAACATGGTCGTCTCGACCGGCGAATTAGGCTCGAAAATATCCGTCGGAGACGTCGTGACTGCAAAAGAGCTGCGTCCAACCGGGGCTGCTTTCATGTAGAATAATTTAATAAAGAGTAATAAAGAGCGCGCGCTTGTGTATATATACATATTAGTAGTAATAGTATAATAGTAGTATCTGTTTATCTGCGTGTGCGTGGTGTATAAATACTTAGCAATCAATACGTGGTACGTATTTTAACAACCTGAAGGAAAACCATCCACAAAAACCTCAAAACAAAAAAAAGAATAGAAAGATGCACGCATCCACGAGCGCGGCGTCCACGTCCGCGCCGACATTTTCACCGCGCGGTAGCAAGAAAAGCGCGGCGGCGACGACGGCGACGACATCGTTTCGGAACCAAAGAATAAGCGGAGGCGATGGAGGCTTTTATTCTCGAAGAAAGTTGTCCTCGTCCTCAAAATCTTCCTCCTCTTCTTCTTTGTCGTCGTTCCGGCGGCGGTTAAATGTTGTGATTAAAGCGCTAAACGACGACGACGACGACGACAACTCGAGAACGACGACGACGACGAGTAAAAGTCTCGCTCGAGAAATCGCGGAAGATGTCGACACCGTTCTCTTAGATTGCGACGGGGTCATTTGGCACGGGGATGTTTTGGTTCCCGGAGCGAAGAAAGCCATCGAGTATTTGAGAGAGACTTTACAAAAGCGAGTGTTTTTCGTCACCAACAACGCGACGAAAACGAGAGAGTATTACTCGTGGAAGTTTTCGGAGCTCGGGATCGAGGTGGACGCGAACCACATATACACGGCAGCGTTCGCATCGGCGTCGTATTTATCCGCCGTTGGGTTTAATAATACCATGATCGAAAGCGGCGGGGACGGATCAAAGTCGTCGAAGAGCAAGAAGATATACGTCGTCGGCGAGCAAGGGTTAGTGAGAGAGTTGGAGGAGTGCGACGTCGGGGATATCGTCGGGGGCGTTTACGAAGCAGTTTCGTGCACTCCGAGCGATTGGGAGGAGATGCACGAGTGGACCGGGGGTGATTCTGAAAACGACCACGACGACGATTCTCGAGTAGACGCGGTTGTCGTCGGTCAAGACACGTCGTTTACGTTTGCAAAGTTAGCGTACGCTTCGTATTTGATACAGAAAGGCGCGAAGTTTATCGCCACGAACCCAGACGCCGGGGATAGGTTAGGGAAAGAGAAATTGTTAATGCCTGGAGCAGGGCCCATAGTGAAAGCGATCGAAACCGCATCCGGGAAAGCACCGGATGTGATTTGCGGGAAGCCGGGGAAGTACATGTTTGACGCGATAATGTCGCACTCGCACGGCGACCCGCAGAGGACGATGGTCATCGGCGATAGAATCGACACGGATGTGAAATTCGGAAAAGATAACGGGGCAAAATATTCCGTCTTAGTCCTCACCGGCGCGAATAAAATGAAAGACGTGGAAGAGAACGAAGACGAATCGAAACAACCATCGTTCGTGGTCGGTTCTTTAGCGGAAGCGTGCGGAATACCGTTCGATCCGAACGAACCGACGGCGCGCGTCGGCGAGCGCGCAAACATGGCGAAAAATTACCCAGTCAGCGACGGCGAAGTCCACGATTTGTGGGCCAGCGGAGACATCGACGACGACGACGAATACGACATCGACGTCATGGAAGATGACGACGATTTCATTCCAGCCACGTAATAATGATAATAATAATAATAATGTTAATGATGATGAGAATGATGGATGAGAATAAAAGAAGAAGAAGAAAAAGAAGGACAGGAGTGTTGTAACAAGTTGGAATTTTTACTACATAATAAACAAACAAACAAAGGTTTTGATCGCTTAATTTCTCTCTCTCTCTCTCTCTCTCTCTCTCTTTCTGTGGTTCACTCGCTCATCACGTGTTGCACCTTTTCTTAGTCTTCTTCCCGTTGTCGCGCGGTGTGAAAACTACTCTCTCCTTTATTTTATGAAAGTTAATCCCTTTCTTCTTTCTTTTTTTTTCTCTCTCTTTCTCTCTTCTTCATTTTTTCCCCACGCGACAGCCAAACACACTCAACATGTCAACGGAGAAGAAAAAGAAAGCTTCCGCCGCTTCTAAGAAGAAGAAGACGGCGACGAAAGCGGAAGAAGAAGAAAAAGAAGGAGAGGAGGAAGAGCAACAACAACCACCGAAAACGCCAACGGCGCCTCCCCAAAAGTTGCCCCAAATAACCGTCGCGCGTTTGTTGAACGAAACGCAGTTGGGCGTCTCCATGCACAAACGAATCATCCAACAGATGACGACGTTGCGCGCGAACGATCCTCAGATGTTTTTACAGGAGATGTGTAAATGTTTGCTGCACGTTTTGTTGGAATACAAGGTGCGTCGCCGCCGCGCGTCTCTTTTTCGAGTCTTTGTTGTCGTCTTTATCTATCTATCGTCGTCGTCGTCGTCGCGTATCAACGTTAAACGACTTTAACATTTTAGATATGAATTTTTTTTTAAATTCTTCTTTCCCCTCTCGTGTAGAGAGAAGAGAGTGCAAAAATAACCAACTAATAACGCACGCAAAAATACAAATGAAAAAAAAAACAGAGAGATTTACACACGGAACGGGTGATTCGATTCGTGATTTCGTTCACGGCGCATCGAGAACCCGGTCACGAGGAAGAAGCGGACGAATTTTGCGAGTCGTTGATTTCGTTTCTTTTGAACGTGACGACGGCGAAGGATCGCGCGATTCGGTTTCGAGCGTGCCAAGTGGTGGCTGGGATTTTGAACGCTCTCGGTCCGGACGCAGAGATTTCGGATGATTTGTACGACCAGATGGAAGAGACGATGTTGGAGCGGTTGAGAGATAATACGCCAGTGGTGAGAGCTCAAGCGGCGAGAGCGCTGTCGAGATTACAGGATGGCGGGGAAGAGGCTGATTTCAGTAACAGCGAGATTACCAGAGCGTTTATCGAGTTGATTGGAGGCGAGAAGAATAAAGACGCGAGAAAAGCTATTTTAGGCGCGTTGGCGATTTCTGATCACACAATTTCCGTGGTTGTGGAAAGAACCAGAGACGTTTCCGAAGAAGTGAGGCGCATCGCGTTTTTGGCGTTAGCCGCGAAGGTTCCGGTGGAATCTGTCTCGATCGAACATCGAGCGTTGGTGTTGAGAAGAGGCTTGAACGATCGATCAGTTTCGGTGAAATCGGCGTGCGTTGACATGCTCAAGAAGTGGATGTCCTCAAACGTGTGCGAGAACGATCCGATTAAGTTGTTGAAGTTGCTCGACGCGGAATCGCACCCGAACGTTTCGGAGATGGCATTGAAGACGTTGATTGAAATGAAAGCGGTGAAACCGATGTCGTACGCGACCAAGGAGAAGAGCGAGGCGAGCGGTTTGCGCAGATTTTTTCTCAAGAAATCTGCAGAAGAAGAAGGAGAAGAAGAAAAAGAAAGAGAAGTCGAGCTCTTCTCGCCGGAAGAGGCGCTGTTTTGGCGCGTCATTGTCGAAGCGCTCGCGAACCAAACGTCGAGTTCAGGGAAAGATACGTCTCTCGCCGTCGGTCAAGCGCGCGCGGTGCTCCAAGCCGAAACCGAAGAAGTTGAAGACGCTTTGGATCAGTGCTTGCCGGAATCCTCGATGGATTTACTCCGTGCCATTTCTATGCACGCGGACGGTAAAACAACAGCCTCAGTCTTTGCGGCGAGACAGTTGATGATGACGTTGAACTGCGCGGATATGAACGACGGCGCGTTACGAAGAGGTGCCGCGACGCTTGTCTACGAGCGATTGAGATCGATTGGCGACTTAAGTGACGAAAACGACGTTTCGTGTTACGCGCGAGGTGGCGATGGTGAGTGGGAAAAGCAGTTGATTGACTTGGCGAAGCGTGTGCACGACGATAACGAGCACGTTGCCGTCGTGTTGGGCGCCTGCGACAGTCTTCGCGGCACCGTGACGGAGGAAGAGAACAACAACAACGACGATGATAACGACAACAGCGTCTTTGCGGAAACGCAAGCGCTCTTCATTGCCTCTTCACTCTTCGAAACGGCAAATAACTCGTTATCATCCAAACTTCCTGCGCACGCGACTGAAGCTGTCATGCAGTCGCTCGTCCGACCGGCTATCGCGCACGCGTCCGCTGGCGTTCGCCGCGAAGGTATCAAGTTACTCGGTTTACTCCTCATGTGTGGGACGAACGCATTGACGGAAGAAACGGTTCGAATTTTACGCACGGCTGGTGATGCCGATCCATCAGAGCCGGTGAAGTGCATGGCGTTGCGCGCGCTCGGTGATGCTGCGATGTTATACGGACCGAAAGCGCTGGATGCGAGACGCGAGATGCCGGTGCCAAAGAAGGGCATTCACGTCCGTTTTGACGACGACGACGACGATGATGAAGATGAGAAAGAAAAAGAGAACAACAAAGAAGATGATGATGATGAGGACGAAGATGAAGTTCCCGGTTACCAGCTCACGCTGGAAAAGCAGCTTCTTCGAATCATCGAGTCGGCGTGTGAGCCGTTTGAAAACCCGAAAGACAAGACGGATCTGGATAAACTGGACGCCGAAAACACCGACGCGATGAATGAAGCGGCCTTTACTGAATCTGAAAACTCCGCGCAAACCATTGCGTGCGAAACGCTCGCAAAACTCGCCTTGAGAAGAGGGTATTACGCCTTTGAGCAACCATCTCTGGTCATCTCGACGCTTTTGGGCGCCATCTTTGCGTGCGATGCGCAAGAAACGCCCAGATTGGCGCAATGTCTCGCAGTATTTTTCCCAGCTATCGCGTCTGCACCGGATGCAAAGGTGAGAGCGTGCCTGATCGATGCCGTGTTGCCGTCGTTGAGAATGGCGAGTCAAAAGAAGGGCGTCGCGAAAGTTGCCGCCTTTTTGACGTCTCTCTTAGAGCTTGAGACGGGAGTATCATCATCCAACAAAGAAGGAGGGGATGAAGTATCGAACAGCGATAACAACAAAAACGCGGGCGTTATCGAACGGTCTGATGCTGGTGAAGCCGAGCTCGTTCGAGCGCTCTCGATTGAAATCTTGGCGTTGAACGCGAAACCGTTTGGTACCGGCGTCGCCGGAGCGCAGGTCAAGGCATACCACGCCGCCGTCTCGAGAGTCTTGTCTCGAGTACCGATTCCGGATGTAAAATCAATGTTAACCTCGCAACCGAACGATGGTAGTGCCGTTAATGGAAGCATCGTTTCTGAGGAGACGAAGCAACGTGTCACTTTGCAATTGTCTGAAGCGTTCGTCGCGATGAAGATGGCGATGAAGAAATGCCCGAAGGAGAAGAAAATCGCCTTGAAAGATATCAACATCGCAAAAGATAGAATTCAAGATTCGTTGGGCGTTTCCACCTCGTCCAGTAACAGTAAGAAGAGCAAAGAAAGAGAAGAAGAAGAAGAAGAAGAAGAAGACGAAACCTTGGACGAAGACTTACAGTTTGCGGAATACACGGAAGGCGTCGAAAAGCACGCGAGCGAATTATCGCAAAGCGAAGACTTGCCGTTTTATGATCGCAAAGGACCGAAAATATCAAAACTAAAACAAAAAGTCATGGCGGCACCGGCGCGAGAGCGGTCTAAACGAGCCGCAGCTCAAGCTGCATCAGAAAAATGGGTCGAGGACGATTTGAACGTGCCGTTGGCGAAGGTAACTCCTCAACCGACGCGTTCGTCTCGACGCCGAGAAGCGTTGCAAGAGTTCAATGAATAATAAAATCTACCAAAATCATTATATACTACTATTCCTACTACTATTTCAAATTGTTACACTGAGTTGCTTATTATAACCTACGAATCGTACACATGTATCTACTGCTACGAATTTGTTCATGTCTTTTACTACGATGTCCCCGTTTTCGCTTTTAAAATCAAATTCAAAGCGTGGGGCGCAGTCAATCGCACTCGCAAATCGGAAATGTCTATATCGTGGCCGCCTTCGACGAAACCGTGCCTTTCGATTTGATAATCTTCTTCCACTCGAGCGCACTCCAACGCCTCCTCTGGGTCGATGATATTTCTATTCAACGCTAAACCAATCAAGAGCGACTTGGATGCCGCTGCCGCCGCGAATGTGCACGTCATCTCCCACGGTGATAACGACCGCAACCTCTTCTCCATCAAAAGTTTCACCTCTTCTGGCTGAGGCTGCGCGAATATCGAGTCCGAACTCAAATTCAACTGATCCCCGAACTCTCGCCTCGCCCAATCGTGCACTTTCTTCAGCGTTTTCAACTGAATCTCTCTCAATTCGCTGCCGCTAGGATGCGCCACTACGGCTTGATCGGCATCAAAAAATTCCAACAACTTCTTCACGTGAAAATCAAACGTGGCGTAGTCGCTCATGTGATCCAACGCCGTGGAGGATAACTGCATCAACGGCATCGTAAACGGTCGAATCAAATCATCCTCCTGCGTCGCCCATTCTGTGGCAATTGCGCACGCCAATAACTTGTTCGGTAATATAAACTGCGCGCGTTTTGGCGACTTTAACGGTTTCCCATCTAATAAGATTTCGTATTGGTTCGTCGACGAGGATTCCGAACCACCAGCCGCGCTCCCGATGACCTCTCTGATATCCACGTTCTCGTAATACTTCGCGACGGTCCCATCGCCTCCGATAGCATTCGCGTGATCGCTCGATTGAAAATCTCGCTTATTCTCGCTCTTGACAATCTTCTCCAAATATTCTTGTCGTTTCAACTCTCTCATTCGTTTCGTCTTCTGTTCGTTTTCCTCTTGCGTCTGGTACCGGTCCGGAGTGAAATCTTTGTTCGCTTTCTCGTTCGAATCGAATTTGGACGGGTACTTTTTCTTTCTCGTCGTCGGCGTCGTCGTTGTCGTCGCGGTAAAACCATCGCCAGAGTCTGCGACGTCTCCTTCGCGTTTATCGCGATCAACCGATGACGACGTCGAAGTCGCGAAGTACCTTTTTCTCGATTTCATCGACGCCGCGTTTTTGTTTTTGTTTTTGTTGACGTTGTTGTTGTTCGCGGTAGCGGTGGCGGCAAAAGCACCGCCTCCAAAGCCATCGAAACCATCGCGAAAGAAGACGAAACGACGGCGAAAATAACGCGCAGCAGCAGCAGCAGCACCAGTGGTGGTGGTGGCGTTGCGCGAGGAGAGTATTCGTTTCATGTCACGAGTAGTATTGTGTGTGTGAGTAAGTGAAGAAAGTGAAGAAAAAGAGCGAGACGAAAAGAAAAGTTTTATAACTTAGTACCAGCAGTATATGCAAAAAAATCTAAAAATGACGTTACGTGTACACAAAGGTAAAAACTAATCGTGCGTCCTACATGGTTTTCCTCTCAAACGGAGCACCGCTGACAAACGCGGGATGGTCTTTCGGCACCGCGTCGATGTTATACAACGGACCAACGAGAGTGCGTTCTCTTACATCTTTCATTCCGTTTTCGTTCTGGATGTCGTGGAACGCTTGCCTCTTTTCGGCACTCGGAAAACCAATTAAAATGGTGAGCTGAATGTCGTCCGCATCTTCTTGATGAAACCCTTCGCGCTGTTCCGGAGTAAACGGACCAGCTTTGATTATGCAACCATCGGTTTGAGCGACGACATCTTTGATTTTCGACGCGTAGTTGGTTTGGAAGTCTTCCTTGGCCTCGGCGCTCGCGAATTTTTTGTTCGTCACGACGTAGTGCGTCAACGCGTCGTAATCGACATCTTCTCCGGCCATAGAGTAGTAGGAAGTCACTTGACCTTCCAACAACTCGTGTCGCATCTCCGGTAAACCGGAGACTTTATAATCGCTCAACCATCCGTCGAAAGAGGCTTTGTTCGGGAAGCTATAGAGCGCCGCCAAGTCGTGCGCTTTCTGTTCGCCGTATACTTCCGCTAACGGTTGGATCGAAGCGTACCCGCACTTATGCTTCGCGGCTATTGGCACCGCCTTCGGGAGATAGTTTTTGAACTCACCCTCAAACCCGCCGCTGTTCGGTTTGAATTTGCCCAAATACTGCGTATGCGTTTTGTCGCGCACGAGAGACCCCCGAGTTAGTTACAGTTGAAAAAGGTCGTGCTAAAGACTGGTCGGCAGGCTAAGAAAAGATGAGACGATTGATGTTCTCTCCTTCCCTCCCGGGAAAGGAAGTTCTCAATGAATAAAAAAAAAGCGCGTTCGATCTCTCGCGTTTCGTCGATGAAGACGAAGGGTGCGCAAGAGAGAGAGAGCGAGAGAGAGCGAGAGAGGAAAAGCGCACCCACACAACTCTCCATTATTCTCTCGTTTTGATCGAAATAAATATTCTCTCGTTTCGATCGAAATAAATATAAAAAAAACGACACAGATCGTCGAGATCGACGACATTCGCGCGCACCAATAAGAAAGCTCTCGTGTTTGCCGTCGGAGCTGCTGCCATTTTTTCTCGCGCGTTTTAAATAGATTATGTTATTGCAGAGTGTGGTGCGATTCAATTTTGTTGTTGACTTTTTGTTGTTCTGTCGCCTCTCTCTCCTTAATTTATGGGAAGACAGAGAATAATTTAATTGGGTACCACACCACTTATTTGCCCAAAAATTTTACACGGTATCTCAATAAAATAGCGGTATCTAATAAACGATGAGAAAATAACAACACGCACGTGTTATTTGATTCGTTCGCGAGGAAAGAGAGAGAGAGAGAGCTTTACATAAGAGAGCGTCGAAGAGAGAGAGAGAGAGAGCCCCCTCGAGCGGGAACGACTTTTTGTTTTTTTTACCGCGACCTTCTCTTCGCGTTCTTAATTTTGTGAGCACACTTATTAAAAGTACGGAAACTTTTGTCGAAGAAGAATCTGTTGAACGTATCGTCGAATACTCGCTCTTTTGGACGCGACGACGACGACGACGACGACGACGACGATGGCTACCGAACGACGAAGCGACGAAGGCTTCGACGAGGAGAGGACAGAAACGGAAGAAGAGGCTTTGAACGAGGAGGAGTTCGAGGAAAACTTCGACGACGCCGTTTCCGAGCTCTCTGATTCTGTTCGCGAGGTTGGAGAAGAAGAAGAAAAAGAAGAACGACGAGGAAGAAACAGACGCTCTGATGAAGATGCGGACGTGATTTCTGCTTCAACCTCTGCCGCTCCCTCCTTCTCGGAACAGTTTCCATTTCACAAGGCGTGCTTTGAGAACGATGGAGAAACCGTGAGAGAGTTTCTTGTCACCGCGGAGAGACTGAAAACTACGAGCACGTCGCGCGTAGGAAAAGAAGAAAAATATGATTTCGATTTACTGAATTCGTTCGATTCGAGAGGAAATACCGCGCTACACGTAGCAGTCATGAGAAAAAACACGGATATCGTGAGAATGTTGACCGAACATCCTCTCGTCGACGTGAATCTGAAAAATTGCGTGCACGGATGGAAACCGTTGGACGAAGCGTTGCACGTGAAGGACAGACAAGCAGCGATTTACATCGTGACCGCGAAGAAAAGGAAAGCGAAGGAGAGTTTGGAGACAAACTCGCCGGCATTGATGCAACGATTGTTAGACGCGCCGGATTTTTCCGCAAAGTTAAAGTGGGAGTTGAATTCGCCGATATTTGGACCGATTTTGAGAAGAGTCGCGCCAAGCGATACGTACACGCTGACAAAAATCGGAACCAGAGTACGGATAGATGGAGAGTTGAGAGGGATAGAAGACGTAGAAAAGCAGATCTCGGAAGAGACGATGAACGGCGTGGAAAGTCACGGTAATCATAGCATTAACAATAATAACAATAGCAACAGCGACAAAAACGACGAGGGAGAGAGGGGTAACGAGGAAAGATATAGCTTGGACAGCAACGGCGGCGACGATTCGCAGATTTCCATCTCCTTGTCCGATATCGCGACGGCAAAGGAAGACGAGAAAGAGAAGAGCAAAACGAAAAAGAAGAAGAGAGATAAGAAAAAGAAACGCGGTGGTGGGCTTTTACCGGTATGGAACCGCGCGCCGTTTTCGATCGTGTTCTTAGCGAATCCACCAAAGGAGGAAGAAAATGGAGAAAGTGGAAAAGTCGAAACGGCGATGCTGTATTTCGACCACGAAAACAAAAAGTGCATCGACGCTTTCGAAAAAGAGAATTCTTCGATGAAATCATCATCGAGTAACAGTTCTTCTCTTCCTCAGAGCGATTTATTCAAAGATATTTCGGCGATGACTCCCGAAGAGCAGATTGAAACCGAAGTCGATCTCCTGTTTGTTGAAAACCCATCGCGAGGTGTCTACGAACCTCAGGAGTATACGTTCGCGCCCGTGGACAGCTGGGGATCGTATCTCGGAGTGTCTGAGCGGAAGAAAGAGTCTAAAATCGACGGAAGATATGCGAAAGTTATGGAAGCGAAAGGGAAAGCGATGGAAACGAGGAAATATCGAGCTGGTTTTCTGCCCGAGGATGAAACGTACGACTTTGAGAGTTACGCGAGCGACGCGAAGGAGTTTCAGGACCGGCCGATTTATCGAGACGTAACGAGAATACGTTCAGTGGGTAAGAAACGAAGCGACAACGATTTTGAGTTTGAGGATAAACGAAGAGAAAAGAGCAATAGGAGAAAAGAAAGGAAGAATGGCGGTGGTAATGACGAGAGCAGTTTGGAAGACATCGACGACGGCACGATGGGACGGAAAATGAGCTGCCGCGTTTGGCTCGTCGAAAATTTTCCGCTCAAAGTGCAAGATCTGCTTCCAGTCGTCGAAGTTGCCTCTCAGGCGAACAAAAACATGAAGCGTTTTCGGAATTTACTCATAAACTGGGGAAACGAACCGAATAGGCAGAATTTCTTCCCAGTGAAGTGTTCGATCCCAATCGCTTACACCGTACACTTGGACGTTCTTTTACACAACTTCAAGTTGCTCGAGAAAGACGAGAGCGATAGGCTACAGTTTCAGGATAAGATTTTCAACACTCCAGATGGGTACGATTTAAAAGGATTAGACGAAGCTATCAAAGAATTAGAGGATAAATTAGATAAGCTCGAAGCGACAGCCATGGCGGAGGAGGAGCGGGAACGAGCGCTGATGCAAGAAGAAGAAGAAGAAGAGGAAGAATCTGACGACGACGACGACGACGACAACGACGACAACGATTAGAGGAGACTAATATCATAGCTTTTCGAATCTCTGCGGTTCGATACGTGTAATTTACCTATATTAGTCTACAAAAAAGCATGCACGCTAAGGACTACATATGATACATTCTAGTTATTTCTTTCTATTTCCCCAAGATGACGAAGAGGATCCCCACCGCGGCGACGGCGGTGTTTCCGTCGGCGTAAAAATGAGAATCGGTTCTCCGTCCGTCTTCTCAAAATACCTCTCCAATAGCAAGGCAGCCGCGATGGAATCCAACCTTGGATCGTCACTCGCCAACGAACCACGCTTCATGGCCATCGCTTCGTCGCTCGTGAACGATTCATCGTACATTTCAACCGGAATTTTCCGTTCGCAAGTTGCCGAGGCTTGCGCCAAGGCTTCCGCAAATTGTTCGCACACTCGGTGCATGCGAATCGGAACTTTCTTGTTCTCCTTGTTTCGTGCGTTGCTCTCCGTCACCTCTCGAATCTTCTCCTCCAGTAATTCCAACTCCTCTTGCGTTTGTCGCGGATATCCAACCACGTATACGTCCGCTCGTTCTCTTTCCGCCACGCTCACAATCTCTCGAATCAACTCCACTCTCGACATGCCTTTACAAAAAACACTCTCCAAAGGTCTCGGCGCTAAACCGCCGCTAGATATCGCCAAACCGGTTTTCGAGAGTCCGTAATCGATCCCTAACGCTCGCCGAGTGGCAAAAATTTCGTTTACGGGCGCATTTTTTGCCGCTCGGTTCATCTCTTCGTCCAGAAGGGACCAACTGTCGTTGTTGTTTTTGTTGTTGTTTTTCTTTTTCCCTCCGGCGGCCAAGAATGTGACGCACCCCGCGCTTCTCTTTTTCTTCTTCGCGAAGAAGGTGCGGTAGTCGGCAAATGAGTTATTCTTCGTCGAGTTCGTCGGCAGAGAGTGCGCCGCTCGTACCGTTGTCGTCGACGGCGATGATGATGGTGTCGTCATCTCGTTCCAAATTACATCGTAGTAAGTGACGCCTGTTGTTGTTGTTGTTGTCTTTTTTTTTTTGGCTTTTTTG
>Ga0181557_1004731_pt1 | contig 12621 bp, 2 predicted proteins | sample 011ome_23_FD_148632 | JGI IMG/M metagenome (GOLD analysis project Ga0181557, IMG submission 148632) | Coastal salt marsh microbial communities from the Groves Creek Marsh, Skidaway Island, Georgia - 011506CT metaG (spades assembly) | ecosystem: Environmental > Aquatic > Marine > Intertidal zone >... | reverse complement strand
AGGAAGAAGAACGTATAAAGCAGGAATGGAAGGAAATATACAAATCTATATCGAAATTAGAGGAATTGATTCATACTATTGACGCCAGCGACGATATTATGGATCAATATTTGTCACTTAAAAAAATTGAAAGTGTGTTAACTAAAATGCATACAAAGTTAGGAAGCGTATATAATGCCCTATGGCAAAAGAGCGAAAAGATACGCGAGTCAAAGTCATACAAAGAACAAAAAGTTGAAATTGTGGAAGAATTCAACGAAGTGCAATTGCAATTACAGCACACACAACAAACCGCGTACGGTGTTCAGGCAAACATAAATAAATATCAACGTTTAATGCGGGTTATTGAATCAGGACTTGAACTGCACAGAGATGATGATTTGGAAGCTCAATTAGGAAATGAGGAGTTGACGTCAAGCCAGTCGACGTCTGTGGGTCTTAATACATCCGCAATGCAGTATCAAACATATACAACCACACAAAGACCTCATTGGCCTGCTCCAGGGCAGAACAGTAGCACATGGACTTCTATGCAACATGATCAAGGAAATGGGGATATGCACCAAACTTTTGTCCCGAGTCTTATTCCGCGGCATGGACGATCGACACAGCCTTCTGTGCAACATAATCAAGAAAATGGGGATATGCACCAAACTTTTGTCCCGAGTCTTATTCCGCAGCATCGAAGATCGACACAGCCTTCTGTGCAACATAATCAAGAAAATGGGGATATGCACCAAACTTTTGTCCCGAGTCTTATTCCGCAGCATCGAAGATCGACACAGCCTTCTGTGCAACATAATCAAGAAAATGGGGATATGCACCAAACTTTTGTCCCGAGTCCTATTCCGCAGGATGGAAGATCGACACCGCCTTCTGTGCAACATTATCAAGGAAGTGGGGATACAGACACACGTGGTGCCATTGCTCGTGATATGCGTGCTCTATTGTATATGGATGAAGACCCAAAACCAAACAGCAGGATCGAAGAGGCGTCTGTGCCTGTTGTTCCAGCGCTAACCGTTCCAACAGGGGCTTTGCCGGTACACCCTGCCCTCACGCAAAATCCAAGTGTACGACAACAACCGCGACAATTGCTACTACCGCCACTTGATCCTGAAGAGGGACAAGGCGGATCAGATAGGAATAGCTTGCTACAAAGTAATCAAGGAAGTGGGGATATAGACAAAAATCGTGCCTATATTCGTAAGAAGCATGCTCTATTCGATTTGCATGAAGACCCAAAACCAAACAGCATTATCGAAGAGTCGTTTAAGTATGTTTTTCCAACAGGGGCTTTGCCGGTACAGCCTGCCTCCACGCAAAATCGAAGTGCACGACAAAAATCGCGACCATTGCTACCAACGAAACCTGATCCTGAAGAGGGACAAGGCGGATCAGATAGGAATAGCTTGCTACAAGGAAGTGGGGATATAGACAAAAATCATGCCAAGACTCGTAAGATGCGTCCTCTATTGAATTCGGATGAACACGGAAAACAAAACCGCAAGATCAAACAGGAGTTTGCGCCTGTTGCTCCAGAGCCAGCCGTTCTAACAAAGGCTTTGTCGCTACACCCTGCCTTCTCGCGACAATTGCTACAAACGCAACTTGATCCTGAACAGGATGTTCATCTTCGTAAGATACGTGCTCTATTGAATGCGGATGAACAGCGAAAACGAAACAGCTGGATGACACAGGCGTTTGCGCCTGTTGATCCAGCGCAAACCGTTCCAACAGGGGCTTTGCGGGCACACCCTGCCCTCACGCAAAATCCAAGTGTACGACAACAACCGCGACAATTGCTACTACCGCCACCTGATCCTGAAGAGGGACAAGGCGGATCAAATAGGAATAGCTTGCTACCGACGCCACCAAAATCGGGACAATTGCTACTAACGCAAGCTGGTCCTGAAGAGGGACAACGCGGATCAAATAGGAAAAGGTTGCTACCGATGCCGCCAATGGATATGATAGAATCAACATGTGAAGATTTTGAACCCAGGAACACATATTCGACGGAAGACTTCGACATGAAGCTGGAAAACCCATTATTCCGAGGTGTTTACTCAAAAAACATTTTAGAGTTCGACCCACGTAAAGGAGCATTGCGCGACAATGTGTATGTAAGAAATATTCTGGCCGTTTTCAGTTACATTAATCAGCATCCAGGAGAATACGAAATGAAGCGCATGCATTTGTTTTTATTTGTAAATAGCACAAAAAAAACTCGCGAACTCGCTAACAGGGTGTTGGAAACATTCTCAGATGGTACAAGAAAAGAGAAAGAGGCGATTTGTACCGGTGACGAGCTTAAGGAACTCGACATGCCAAGTTGGATAGATGACAAATACTTGGATGCTTGGGACCTTGAAATGAGATTTGACGTTGACCAAAGCATCAACATGGCATCCGTTTATCAATTTGATGAATTGCCAATATTTAAAAAACAAGATTTTAAAGATAAGGACGAAATCAAACAGAAATTAAGATTTATTTTGTATATAGCCCTGGCACAGAAAACGCTTGAAAAAGAAACGAAGGAAAGAGAAGAGGATATCGAAACCCTAAGGATGCGCCAGACACAACAACCAGGACAAGCAGGGTTGTTCACGCAACCGCCTGTGTGGTGCGACGACGATACCAACGAAAGCGCATGGAACAATACACCAGTTTGCTGCAGGTGCGGCATGTGCAGCGCGCAGCCCGGCGTCGTGCAGAGTACACAGAGCAATAAATACATTGCGTATAGCACAGCACCGCGGACACACTTGCGTCTGAATACCTTTTTCACGCAAGCTGCGGACCCAACACGAAACGGACTGCCTGTTTTTGCTGTTGCACCGATGCGCCAGATGCAATATGTGGTGCCAGATACACAAAGGCGCCAGATTTACATCTGGCAACCATAGCGACGAACGCAAAGCAGAGCGCGTTATTCAGAGCGCGTTATTCTGCCTGGGTCTAATAAAAACCGAAATTTTTATGTGCGTGCCCGCGTCGGAACTTGGCATGCAAGTTTCAGCGTTGTGCGCGCGGCGCGTAGACATCAGCGGTACGCGTGCGCGGAAAAACGCGTCAAACCGCGTTGCCAGCACGCCGTATATATGCGGAAAAGCACGCTCGGCGTTGGCGATGCGGACGGCGGTGACGCTGGCAGCGCTGCTTGCGGTGGCCGCAGCGTGCGGGCCCGGGCTGTACGAGAACACAGACCTCGTTGGCGGCGGGTGCACGCCGTGCCCGGCTGGGTTTTACAAGAGCACGGCCGGGAGCAGGGAGTGTGAGGCGTGTGTGCAAACCGCACGCGACGCGGCGACGTGCGAGGGCGCGACGACGCCCGACTGCCTGTGCGCGGACGCTCCCGCGCCGAACGCCGGCATCGCGCGTCAGTTGTGTCCAGGACAGTACGTGCCGTGTCCGCACACGTTTGACGCGCTCTTTGCGTTCCTCGACGCCAACGCGACGCAGTGCTTCAATATTATCCAGAGCAAAGCGGTGCGCAAGAGCGTCGAGGCGAACCGCGAGATGTATTGGTTTGTGGAGGACGTGCTGTGCGCGCCGAATGCGACAAGGGCGGTTGAGGAGGTCGGCGACACGGCGCACGCGCTGTACCGGCGGCGCACGGTGTGCCACGCGGGCAACTTCTCGACCGTTCGGAGCGACCGCGCGGACACCGAGTGCACGCCGTGCGCGCCCGGGACGTTTCTCGGCGCGGGCGAGGTGCGCGACGCGTGCTACGCCAAAACGCGGACGTGCTCGGGCGCCGCGTACGACGCTGAGCCGGTGGACACGCGCACGAGCGACACGGTGTGCGTGGACGAGGTGCTTGCGGGTGAGGGTTTTATTCCGCGTCTACAGCAGGCGGGCGCGCAGCAGTTTGCGTTTGGCGAAGAGCGCCGTGAGTCGCTGTACGAGGCGATGGACCGCGAACAGCTGATAAGCTTTTGCGAGAACGAGTTTTCGGACTCAAGTGCGGTGCTGCTGGACCTGTGGGAGCACGCCGGGCTGCTGCTGCCGCCGGTGAACCGCGGAATTAAGGGCATGCAAAACTTGGACTGCCTGCGCGCGTGCGACGCCGGGTACGAGGTGCGCAACAACGCCAATGCGTGCGTAAAGTGTTTGCGCGGCACGGCCAAGAGCGCCGCGGGCAAGCTGGCGGTGGAGGTGCTGGACGGGGAAGTCGACAGCGCGTTCGCGCTTGGACCTGGGAAGTCGTACAGGCACGTGCAGTGCGTGGCGTGCGCGGCGGGGACGTTTGCTGCGTCGGAGGGCCAGCACACCTGTGCCGAGTGCGCGGCAGGCTTCTACTGCCCGCCGGGCGCGATACAGCAGCTCGCCTGCGAAGGCCTCGGGCGCGCGCCAGAGCCGGCCAGCGGGTGCGACCCCGCGCGCGACTACCTGGTAGGCGAGTGCCTGCCCGGCGCGACGCGGCCCAACTGCGCGCGGTGTCCGTTCGACGCCACACAGCACGAAAATATGTGGGAGGCGTACGGCATGCGTGCGCACTGCCGGATCCTGTGCTCCAACCACACGCGCCTGCGCGCAGACTGGGAGCACTACGCGCACACGCCCGAGCGCCTGTGCGTGCCGTGCGAACGCGAGCGCCCGTGCGAGGGGAAATGCCTCGCAGGGTGGCGCGTGCACGCGGGTGTGTGCAAGCGGTGCACGGGCGACGCGACGACGCTGCTGGAGGCGTGCCCTGGGGCGGGCCCAGACGTGTTTGTGGACACGCAGTGCCTCGACGGCGTCGCGGCGGTGTGTCGCAAATGCCCTGCCCCGCGCGGCATGCGCGCCTTCCGCAACGCATCCGACGCGTCGCAGTGCAGCGCGCCCGAGTGCGACACGCGCGTCGGACCCGGCGGGTTCTCGTTTGTCGACAGCGCCACGGCGCGCGCGCTGCTCGCGTTTGGGCGCACGAGCGCGCTGCCGGGCAACGCCTGCATTCGCACGCGCATTCGCGCGCGCGCCGAGTGTGTGCAGGAATTTGCGCACTACGACGCGGCTGCCGGTGCCATCGAGTGCGCGCCGCCGCCGCTGTGCCTGCAGACATCGTTCCGCGACCTTGTGTACAGCTACGTGTCGCAACGAGCGGTGTGTGTGTGCACGCCCGGATTTCACGAAACGCCCTCGGGCCAGTGTACGGTGTGTCCGGTCGGCATGACGTCGCTGGCCGGGACCAAAAACGCGTCCGGGTGCTTCTGCCGGCCGGGGCACGCGCGCTTCGGCGCGCTGCAGTGCCTGCCGTGCGCGAGCGTCGGTGCGCAGCCGCGGCGGCAGTACTGTCCGGGCGGGTACGCGTCGTACGTGTCAGAGGTGGCCCCGTACCGGCACGACGGGCTGGCGCACGAGAGCAGCGCGCTGCAGTGCGCGTTTGGCTACGACCCCGTGCACCACGGCGTGTGCCCGTGTGTTGACAACAGCTCGGTGCCCGCCGGCGTGCGGCACGCGAGCGCGGCCAGCGACTGCGAACTGGACGCTGACATGTACGTTAACGCTGAAGGCCATGCGCAGCGGTGCCCATCGGTTTCGCTGGCACGGCACGTGCGCGCTTTCGGGCGCGTGTGCGCTTCGCAGTGCGTCGAACACGCACAAAAGGGCTCCGACGGCTCGTGCCAGTGCGCGCCCGGCTTTGTCGAGTACGGCGACGCGTGTGAGTGCCAGGCCGGGACGCATCTTGTGCGTGGCGCGTGTGTCGCGTGCCCGCTCGGGTTCTACTGCCAGCTCGGGCGGGCCCCGAAGCCGTGCGAGGAAGATAAGACGTCGCTGCCCAACGCCACCGCGGTCACGGACTGCCGCTGCCGCGCAGGGTGGTTCTGGAGCAACGCAGATAAAAACACCAGGTGTCTGCCGTGCCAGTCGTTCAAGTACTGCCAGCCCGAATGCTTCTCGATCGACCCGAACACATTCGGCTCATGCACCTGCCCGCCCCGGTTTCTGTGCACGCAGAATCAACCAACACAGCCGCGCCCGTGTCCGCAGGGCAAGCAGGCAAATGAGCTCCGCGAAGAATGTATTGAGGGCTCGGGGCTGTACCTCTGGCACAACGGGCTGGTGCCGAGCCCGGAGCCAGGCCAAGGCCTGCAGGCCGTCAACCCGAGCCTCGCGGTGCTGCTGCCGACGGGCTCACAGCACGCGACGCCGGTGCGCGGCATGTACGTGCTCGCAGACGCGGCGTGGCGCTGCGCTGCGCACCAAGTCCTCGTAAGCGAGGGCACGGCGCGTGTGTTCGGCAATATCACGGCTTACGCGTGCCGTGCCCTGGGCGTGCGAGTGAACACAGCGCACGCCGTGCCAAGCATGCTGTACGCCAACAAACGCGCAGACCGCGCGCTCGTGCACGAGCTCTTCCCGACCGAGCGTCTGCGTGCGCTGTCGACTATAGCCGGGCACCTCGCATGGAACCAAGTGCTCGCGTGCGCAGCGCGCGTCAGCACGAGCAGCTCCGGCGTGCTGTCGGAGCTGGACGCGTGCCACGCGTGCGGCGAGCACGGGATCGCGCTCACGCGCACCGGCCTGGATCGCAGCGGGCGCGTGAGCAGCAGCGACGTCGTTGTCGCGCTGGAGCCGGGCGTGCACGCTGTGTGGGGCTTGCCGGACACACACACGTGCGTCGGCGCGACGTCGCTGCGCCCAACCCGCGCGCTGGCGTTTGCCGTGCACTGTATGCCCGCACACGCTGCTGCACACACGCATCTGAACGCCCTCGGCGAGTACACGCACACGAGCGCTGCCGAGCGCGTGTGGACGAGCTTTGTGGTACCGCAGTGGCAGCACACGCCTGCGCGCGCACACGGGGCGCGCGTGGTGCTCAGCGTGCTGTGCTTTCCAGAGGCGCGCGCGGCGCTGGCCGTGCACGACGTGTCTGTGAGCATGTGGTACGTGCAGTTGCTGTTCCTGACGGCACCGCCAGATCACCTCTGCGTTGGCGCGCGCCCGGCGCACGCCGTCGACCGCCAGGCGCAGAAGCTGTACCTCGCGACGCAAGCGAGCGTGCTGCGCGTGGACCTCGACAACGTCAACGTGGACACGTCTGCGCGCACGGCAACGGTCGTGCTGGAGGTGCCGCGCGCGACCGGAAGCACAGCCGCTACCGCGTGGGTGACCAACGTGCTGTACGCGAGCACGGCCTCACCAGCGGCGCCGGATGCGCGGCTTGTGGTGCTGCGCGCGGTGTCGCGCGGCGGGCTTCACATCCACACCATGCAGGCAGGCGTCAACGACACGCACGTCCTTACGCGCGACGGCGACATCGAGGCTGCGCTCGCGCGCGACCTCGCGGCGCTGCCCTTGCCGGGCATGTGGCATCCGTTCGCCGGCACCCGGTTCACGCTGCGGCACGTCGCGTCGCTGAACAGCGCGCGCGCTCAGCACGAGCACGCCGACGCTGCGCTCCCGCTGGACGTGCTTGCGCACGGAGAGCTGCTGCAAGTCGGTGCCGGGCGCAACCTGTCCGCGGCAGCCGACGTGCTGCTGCGCTTCAACGCCAGCGGCGTACTGGCAAGCGCGCGCCTGGTGCACGTGCTGCCGTTTGGCACCCCGGCGCTCGACGTCTTCTACCAGTGGGTGCCGCGCAGCGCGCACTCTCAGCACGCCAACGTGCTTCTGGTCGACGGGCGCGTGGTCGCCGTGCACGCCGACGACGGGTCGCCGGAGCTCACGTGGAGTGTCGCCGAGTTTGCGTGCGCGTCGTGTCGCGAGTACGAGCGCTGGGACCCCGCGCGCCGCGAGTGCGTGTGCGCGAGCGGGAGTGCCGCGCTCTGCGTGCCGTGCGTCACGCCGTTTGGCTGCGACGTGCACCGCACAGTGTACGACACCAGCGTGGCAGCGTGTCTGCCCGTGCAGAGCGCGGGGGTGCCGCCCAGCAACACGCACGAGCGCCGGTGTGCCCCGTGCGGGCTCGGCGGCAGCTTTTTTTGCCCGACGCCGACGCGGCTCGAGGCGTGCCCAGCAGACAGAAACGTGTCGCTGACGGCGGACGGCCTCGCGGCCAGCAGCGCGGCGTGCGTGTGCGCGCAGGGCTCGCGGCCGCACTCGGTGCAGCGCGTGTGCGCGGCGTGCGCGCCTAACGAGGTCTGCACACCCGAGCTCATTGTGCACAACCAGCGGCTGCAGTGTCCGCGGCGCAACACCGTGCTTGTGCGGCACCCGGGGGTTGAGGCGTGCGTGTGCGCGCCGGGGTGGCACAATACGAGCGCCCCGCGCGTCTTTGCCCCCGCGCACGAGCGCGCGTGGCCGCCGCTTGCCGACGTACAAAAACACGCGCTGGGGTCAGCGGCCGCGCAGAGCAGCGCGCGCATCGAGATTGCCGAGTGCCGTCCGTGTCCGCCCGGGCAAAAGTGTCTGCACGGGCGCGTGCTCCCGTGCCCGCCGGGGCAAGTGTGTCTAGGCGGCACGTCGTGCCAGGACGGCTTTGCGCCCGCCGCTGAGCGCGGCGGCGACACGTGTGTTGCGTGCGACGCGCTGTCGACGCGCGTCGTGTGCTGGAACGGGTCGCGCTACAACTGCACGCAGGACGACCCTTTGCCGACGGCCGCGGCGCCCGCGCGCTACTGCCCGTGCGCCGACGGCGCCGACGGCGCCGTGCGCGTGTGGACCCACGCCCAAGGGTGCCGCGTGTGCCGGGCGCACCACTACTGCGCGCAGAGCCCGCCGGTGCACGGGCACCACACGGAGACGCCGTGTCCGCGGCACGCCCGCTCGCCGCCGGGCAGCCGAGACATCAGCGCGTGCGAGTGCGTCGCGGGGCGCTACATGCACGCCATGATGAGCACGGATCCCCTCGACGCGGCCAGCAATGCCTCGTGCGTGCTCTGCCCGCGCGACCATTTCTGCACCGGCGGCAGGAAGCACACGTGCCCCGCAGGCACCACGTCCGAGCCCGGCGCAAACGCAGAGCACGCGTGTGTGTGTGTGGACGCAAGCACGCAGCTCGTCGCGCACCGCTGCCAGTGCCGTGCTGGCCTGCGCAACGTCTCGGGCGCGTGCGTGGGATGCGCGAACCCGCGCGCCGAGCGCTTGCAGGCCGGCGACCACGCCGAGTGCAGTGCGTGCCAGCCCGGGTTCTGGCGCACAGTGCCCACGCACGTGCACTTTGTGCTGCACGACGTGCACACCGGGCTCGCGGCGACGCATCCCTTTGCGCACGAGTTCCAGCTCGCGTGGGCGCAGTTCCAGCGCGTGTACGCCAACATGAGCATTGCGCGCGCGCAGTTTTGCGCGCTCTGTCCGCCGGGATTTACGTGCGCCGGCGGCCTGGCGGCACCCGTGCCGTTTCCTAGCGCCGTTGTCGGCGCCGTGTTTGGCGCGGTGCCCGCGGGGGCCGACCCCAGCGCCGCGGCTTTGAGCCCGTGCCCGACGCAGCTGCCGCCGGGCGCGCGCGCGACCGCCACGTACGGGCTGTCCTCGTGCTTCCAGGAGGCCACCACGTGGCAGACGGCGCAGGAAACGCCCGCGGCCGCCGCGTTTGTGCTCCCGGGCGTCGTGCGCGTCGACCCCCGCGAACACCGGCCGACGCTGGTGTCGGCGGTGCTGAACGGCGACCGCGGCGAAATCGCAACGCTGCTCGACTTTGTCGACACGGACGCCAGAGCGCCAGCCGTGCACCGCTCGGCCTCTGGTGAGTACGAGTTTGTCTTTGAGCTCGACGTTATCCGCCTGGCGTATGCGTACCGCGACGACCTTGTCGCCATGAGCGCGGCGCCGCCGGACGACGACGCGGGCGTGTGGGCGGCCGCGCTGCTGCCTGCTGTATGGACGGTGCACAACCGCGCGCGCGTGGGCGGCCACGGCGCGGTCGACTTTGTGCTCCCGCATCTGCTCGAAAACGCGCACGCGCGCGCAATTGCGGCGCAGGTGGCCACGAGCGCTGCGCTGCGCCTGCACGCGCCCGAGCCGCAGCCGCAGCCGCGCTTTCTGGCCACGCTGCAAGCGTTCGGGCTGCTCGAGACGTCGCAGACGCTGCTGCTGCGCGGCGGCATGGTGTACGTGTGGGCGGGGGCTGGGGACGCGCTGTATGCGGCGTTGTACCGCGCACACCACACACGAATGCCACCGCCGAACGCGGCGCCGGAGACGCCGCTACTTTCCGGCACCGCCACGCCGTCCGTGGTTGTCGAGTGCCCCGCCAGCACGCGCAGCGTTGCGCTCGCGCTTGGCAGCGTCGGCGCGCGCGTGTGCCGCGCGTGTCCGCACGCGCAGTTTTTGCACGCCGGCGCGTGCGCGCCGTGCACCGGGGCCTACGAGCCGCTCGTGTGCGCCGAGCAGCCGCCGCGCGCGTCGCGCAGCGCGGTGCCATGCGCGTGGGCCCGCGACAACGGGTGTTCGGTTTGCAGCGCGTGCACCGGGTGCGCGTACGCGCCCGCCGTGCTCGCACAGGTGACGCTGGACTTTGCGGCCAACGGGCTCTACGACCCGCTCAACTCGGAGCCGGTGCCGGAGTCCTTTGACGCCGCCACGTGCTCGGCCTGACGCAAAGCCTTACGTGCATGCTCAGAACCAGCACACACGTGCATCTCCGCACAACTCCGACCCCACGTCTGCGTGCTTTGACGCGGGTGTGCTTGTCGGAAGCAAATGTTTTGCGTCGAATCCAAAATAAACATTCGCAAGCGCACTCAAGGCTCAAGCATCCGCTTGAGCCGGCTCGCAAAAATAGACTTGCGCTTGAGCATGAAAACGCTCGCGACACGCAGCGCGCGGCCCAAGCTCTCGTCGCCTTGCTCGACGGCCACCGCGCGCATCTGATCCAGGATCGCTGCATCAATTTGCGCCAGAAACCTACTGGCACACGCGTGTCAGACCCACGCACCCACACGCACGGTCGAGCGTGCGTCTGCATCGAAAGCACCACACACACCGCGGTGTGACCTGCACGCGCGCACGTAGTCGACCGGCGCGCCCTCGAGCTCCGCCGCGCACGTGCCGCTGCTCCCGAGCATGGCAACCGACAAGTGCGTCTCGCGCGCGACTCGCGGCTCCTTGGCACAGATCGCGACCACGTGCTCGAGACTCGGCTGCGCGCATGTGTGCATGTTTGAACGCAGGCAATCGTTGTGTGGTTGCTTAATGTCATAAATTTAGACATTGATCTGTTTTGATTTATTTTTGTTTAGCACAACGTATATCGCTAATATCGGTTTATTGCTGTGTTAAATTTCAGCTCTATTTTTGTCGATTTGTTGTCAGGATTCAAGTATACGGTGTTTCCCTGACCCGCACATTTTGAAAACGTAGCGTTGTTGCGATGTTGTATATAAACCTGGTTCGAAAGCTTGTATGGCTGTATTATGGTACAGTGCAATTATACAGATGAAGGTGAGGCTGATGTACCGACACTGCAAACTATGAAGGAAATTACAGACGCAATGGATATGGATGATCCGGAGTCTGCAAAAAATGTTATGCAACAATACGTTGAGATGTTTGAAGCAACAGTATCGCGGTGGGAAGCAGATAAAGAAGATTTCGGACACGACCAACTTGTTGTTTTGTACAACCTAATAGAAAACAAAGAAAATACTAAAAATATCGATACAATTCCAATCTTGCGGTGTTTGCGAGACATCTATGACGACCAACAACCACAGCTTCCACAAGGGGGTGATCTGAAGGCAGCACTGTCAGATCTGCCAAAACAGGTATGAAATTATAGGCGTGAGTGCAGTACTTGCTTAGTTTGTTGCATGCTTTTTGCGCTAATAGACCTGACGTGGTGTTTTTGTATTTCTCTAGGACACAAAAGGTCAACTTCGGGCGATGTATGTGAAACAGGCCTTAATATGGCACCCTGAACTACAAACAGCAAACACGACAACATCTGGTGTGTCTGCGGTATCGCCGATCCAACAAATCACCCACGAATACCTGATGTGTTTGGCAGCGATTGAGAGACGTCGGGAGTCGTCAAGAAAAAAGGCCATAAACCGCAAACGAGGGAACGGCAACCAAAGAAAGCACAACGGAACAAACCGGCAAACCGAGCCTCCCATCAAACCGGTCCCAATACCATCGCTACCAGAAGTGAAAAATGAGTTGAAGGAGGCGATTTGTGGTTTACGCATAGAGGAAAAGAAGATATGGCTTCAGATGAGACGACGTGTGAATTATCTTGCGAAAAAACTATCATCTGAAGTTGCACATGTCGAGGAGTATTTCAACCTTTGCGACGAAATCCGAAAGCTGGAGATGAGAGAGACACTTGACCGTATACAAAACACATACGACACGCACGAATTGGTATTGTTGTCTACAACCAAAATATTTATGCAACACGTCAAAACACTCGTATCGGATTGTACACACACACTTAGCCAACTGGAATATGTAGAACCGGTATACATGCCACGACCCGTGCTGGACCTCACCACTCGGCACGTGATGTGGACACGAGTTCCAGCGACTCAAACACCGATGACAAACGAGGGCGAAGCGCGGGAATTGCGAGCGAAAATCAAGCAGATATTACTGGACAATTACGAACGAATTGGAAGGTATTGGATTGGTGTACATGAACTCAACGATGAAGAGTGGACACAAATTTCGGACGACTGTCACATACCGTGTGAATACGATAATAAGTCGTATATCTTGAAACCATGCACACACGTTTCGAAATGCCACATG
>Ga0181557_1004728_pt1 | contig 12623 bp, 13 predicted proteins | sample 011ome_23_FD_148632 | JGI IMG/M metagenome (GOLD analysis project Ga0181557, IMG submission 148632) | Coastal salt marsh microbial communities from the Groves Creek Marsh, Skidaway Island, Georgia - 011506CT metaG (spades assembly) | ecosystem: Environmental > Aquatic > Marine > Intertidal zone... | reverse complement strand
AGCAGTGACGAGCGTTGACGCATCCATCCAGATTCCTCCGTACTCGCGAAGTAGGGCTAACCGCACAAAATCTGACTGAAGCTGAAAAGGAAGTGAACTAAATGTTGGGGGCAGCGTATCCTTCGGTAGATAGTCATAAACGCTCTCCGAGTCAACTACGACAATCGTGTCAAAACCTCCTCGAGATTTCCACGAACTCAAGCAGAGCTCAACAATTGGATCTAATTCGTCCAGCCCCTGCGCCCAATATGACCAAGCACGATTTGGGATGCCATGTGAGTGTGTCAAAATTCACCCGAGTCCAGCATCGAAATCAACATCGGTATCGATACCTCGTTTCTTTCGTCCTTCGAGGACCATCGCCCGCTCAACTCGAATATGCAACTCATAGTTTGTCAGAGGCACGGATATGTCTCTCCAAGCATGGAACCCGCAGGCAGGCAGATGCCAACTCATGCCCATATTGTAAAAGCCGGAACTGCGTGACAACCTCACAGGAACCGAACTAGAAAAAACATGAACACCACACCTCGTTCGTTAGCGAATCAGGAGTGAAATCCCTCCGCTCAACCCACTCGCTGAACAACAAGGTCCCAAGTCTTACAAAATCTCAGGCGAGCCGCTAGGCCTTGCCCACTTGCCTTTCAGCGGACGATTCACACATTCAGGCCACAACGCACTCAGGGGACAACTTAATGTCGAGAAAAGTAAAGACTCCCCGCGCACCCACCAGAGCCCAGTTACCCTTGCTACGTTTCCGTCCTGGGGGAATTAGCCAAGTTAGTGCCACGCGAGGAGCCACCCCAAGTTTATCGTTAGGATGGAGATCGCGTTGGTCGAGTAAATCCCTCCATCGCACCGGAGGATTCGCCTAGTGGCCTATGGCGCACGCTTGGAAAGCGTGTTGGGTGAAAGCCCTCGGGGGTTCGAATCCCCCATCCTCCGCGGCCTGAGCAGAAATACAAGTTCTACTTGGTATTGCACCGGGCTTGCTGGACGCATTTTTGCTGGCTCTGGGAGCTTGAGTTCGCGCAAGTCCGAATGTCCGAAGGTTCCGTGTGATGAGGTTGGGTCAAAAATGTTACGTCCGGAATGGCGCTAGGAGTGAGCTGGAAAGCACTATGTATATCCATCTCACGCGTGGCGAGCTGTGTGTGCCTCGCACAATCGGACAAGATTGAACTGGAACCGATGAGAAGTCAGGGGAGAAATGCTTCGCCGTTATGGAACAAGATCTTTTTCCCAACAAGGTGAAGACCTTGTTCTGCGGAGAATACTTGAGAGAGTACTGACAAACTGGCCAAAGAACGGTACGTATCTGGACGTGGGTTCGTATCACGCGATTGAGGACTCGGTCACTTATGCTCTCTACCGCCAAGGGTGGTCGGGATTCGCGTTTGATCCCTCGTTCGACGCAGAAAAAAGTTTTCGAAAATTCCGCCGGCGCGATAACTTCGTTAGGACGTTGATCGGCAAGACCAACGAGGCAAGCGTGCCCCTCTGGATTCCAAAAAAAACTCGCGGAGACTTGTCGCGCAGCTCGACTGTTTACCCGGATATTGTCACAAACTTTCGCGAAGACTCCGCCCAGATGCGCACCTTGTCCGACCTCTGCTCACACTGGGGAGTTACGCACGCAGATTTCATGAATCTTGACGTTGAAGGCGCAGAGATGGATGTTCTGGAGGGAATCAACTTTGACAGCCTCACTATTGATGTAATCGCAATTGAAATTCATGGCAACGAGCTCGAAAAAGGCTTGGCAAGCGAGCCGTCTAAGTTTCTTACGGGCAAAGGGTACGTGGCCGTCGCCTCAACGGTGATTACCTACTTCTTTGTGAGACGTGACGTCCTCTCTGTTTCGCAACCCTAAGACGTGTTGCAAGAATGTTGCCGCATCCAGTGTTTTCAGTGCGGAATCTTTTAGCTATCGGCCGACTTGAAGCGATAACGCGCCAGCCACTCTCCGGGCGGAATGCCTGTCACGATAAGCAACTCTCGAAGTAACTCTTGAGGCACAACCTTCTTGCTGAGGGCATTCGCATAATCGCGCTGCAATAGAGCCAAAAATCGTTTCACGCCCCAAGAAGTGGAGACTCTCCTGGCCGCTCCAGCCAACTTCTTTCCTTCAAAACTGAAGGGGGGGCGGAACAGGAGATGGTTTGTGATCACAAGTGGCTTCCCCGTTGCAGCAAAATAGCCGATTATTGAAACCCCATCGGTAATCAGCGCATCAGCTCTTTCAATGTCTCGAATCAGACTTGAATCAGAGTTCGAAACATTAGGAAGTGAAAACAGCTTTCTAACATTCCTATGCCGAGAAAACTCGCTACCCGGACGGAAAAGAAACGGGTGCGCTCGAACAACCAGCTTCAAATTAGGATTTTTTCTCATGTGGCGGAGGAGCGGGCCGACCGTCCACCTCCAATTGTAGAACCCGCGGGCACCGCTAATCTTCTTGCTCCAATGCGGCGCCCAGAGCAAAGAACGGTAACCGCTCGATTCCTGCCAAAAGCGCCGGGCAGTGATGACGTCATGCAACAACGGATCTCCAGCTGCAATTGCCTTGTGGGATAGTCCCAAGTCCCTAATTCTCTCTTCTTCGGAAGACGACCGCAAAATAATCAGATTGCAAACTTCCTGCAGGAACGGAAGCGGGGCAGATTCGTCCCACCTGGAAATAGGAAGCCCATATCCCGAGTAAACGACCGGAATTTGCCTCTGAATCTTCTGCCACTCTTGAGCCAACGCCCGCGGATAGGGCCTCGCGAACCAGATTGCGTCCCATTTATTTGCTCTAGCTAGGCCTTGGCTCTCTGGTACGAAGGTGGCAAAGCCGAGTGACGATTTCGCCCACTCAGGTAACTTCAGTCCACTCAGTTCAACCACATATGCCGAACCTCCGGCGTCAGAAAATTGCCGGGCGATGGCAACGAGGTGGTCAACTAATCCGACTTCATCAATGGCGAATAAAATTTTCTGGGAGGGGCTGACCTTCGACAAGAGCTTCTCCTCGTAGTGTGGCGGGTGTAGAGAGAGCAAACCGTATACAAGAATCAGGCACAAACCACGTATTTTTTAGCATTGTGAAACAAGAGTTTGCTCAAGGTAGTGTTCTGGATTGTTCCCTTCGAGACGGAGGGTACCTGAACAGCTGGCGCTTCCCCTTGAGTCTAATCCGAAGTCATGTTGAACTCTCCTCGGCACTAAAAATCCCATATATCGAGGTGGGATTGAAAACCGTCGAAGCCTCTGTTGGGAGTCCCTCTGGCCTCACTGCCAATTGTTCCGCCCGCCTAATTGCCGACCTTCGAAGGTTCTCGGGCGAATCTAAGTTAGGAATAATGCTCAATCAGGCTGACATTGGCAGCCTGAAGCAAGTTGAGTCACTTTTTGATTTTTCTATTGAAGCCAGTATCCCCAGCTTCATTCGCATCGCAACTGACATAGAAAACATTGAGGACGCGTGCTCGACCGCAACACTTCTAATCGAACAAGGTTTCGAAGTGTTCATCAACCTGATGAAACTCAGCACTTTGAGCAACGAAGATTTGAAGCGCGCTGCGGCGAGCGCAGGGAGTCTGGGGCTAACCGGAATCTATTTGGCAGATTCGATAGGTGCTGTCGATCCGAAGTTCATAGCTACCGCCGTCGACATCGTTGCGCAAGAGTCTAACGCTCCCGTTGGAATCCATTGCCATGACAACCTTGGCTTGGCATTAGCAAATACGATCAGCGGTCTTGACGCCGGAGCGAAATTTGTCGACGCAACTGTAAGGGGAATTGGACGCGGAGCTGGGAACACGGCCCTCGAGGAGCTTCTATTGGTGCAATCCCATGAAACAGTAACAAATCCGAAGTTCAGAAGTCTCTTGAGAACTTGGGACGATTATCTCAAGGCTGAAGGGAACGTGGAGACATGGGGCAAGAGCGCTGATTACGGGCTCGCCGCACGACTAGGTGTTCACCCTACCTACGTTCAAGAACTGCGGCGGTCATCTGAGTTTAGCGAATTCGAGCGTCTCAAGATCATCGAGAGAGTTGCTGAGAAAAAATCGTCAAGATACTCTCGCGAAAATTTATCTGTTGGAGAAGAGTGGTTTGCGTCAACCGGAGTCACCTCACCAGAGATTCTCGATGTTTTCGAGGGAAAATCAGTTCTCTTGATTGGCGGGGGGACCAGTGTTGACCAAATAACCGCAGAGTTGCGCGAAATCACTGAGGCGGAAGAAATGATCCCAGTAATCGTAGGAGCTCGTAAGGCGTTGCTCGGAATCGAAGAGTTTCGAGTGCTATGTAACCCAATCAGTTTCATGAGCGGGGCAGCACTTGAGTCTGATGGCCTGAGGCTCATAGGGCCGTTGGCGCAGGTGCCTGGAAAACTAATTTCTCCAAAGTCACAAGAGACTGGCATCTCTATCGAGACTAGGCTGGACATTAATCGTTTCGGTTTCGACGGCCAACGACTTTCGATTCCAAACCCTCGTTCTTCGGTCTTCGCACTTGCACTGATTTCATCCCTCTCTCCTCGCGAGGTGGTCATGGCAGGTTTCGAAGGTTTCCCCCGGGGAGATTCGCGAAACGCCGAGTTTTCTGACGCCGTCGGGAGGGCCTTAAGTTCTGGGATTATTGTGACTGGTTTTGGTGAAGTGGGGTTCGGCCTTCCCTCCCGAGGTTTCTAGGCGATGGATAACTTGGTGGCTTTACTCCCAAGCCGGAAAAATTCTGAAAGAATCCCCGGAAAAAATGTAATTCCATTTGGGCCAGACGGAGAGAGTCTTCTCGAAATAAAGTTGCTTCAATTGTCAGCTACCCGCTCTGTGTCTCGGATTGTTCTTTCCACAGATGACGATGAGGCAATCCGGCAAGCATCCCAGCTCAAGCTGTCCAACCTGGAGGTGGATTACCGCCCGGCGGAACTCGCACAGAGCTCCACAAGTATCGCTGACTTGAGTATTCATTTTGGCACGTTAGTTGGAGACTGCACCTTTCTCTGGACGCACACAACTTCCCCATTTCTCACTACCGCGGACTACGACCAGGCTGTACGCGCGTATCTGGCGGGCCTCGAGCAAGGCCAGGACTCCCTCATCACGGTTGAGCGTGTACGGGACTATTTCTCGTTTGGAGGTCGACCACTAAATTTTGGGAAACCGGACAACTATTGGCCCCGGACCCAAGACCTAGACCCACTTGAAAGGATAACGTCTGGGATTTTTCTCGGAAGTTCGGACATTCTTCGGACCGGGAACCGCATCGGCAAATCGTGCATCTCGTTTCCGTGCGAAGGGCTCTCAGCGATCGACATTGACTGGCCAGACCAGTTTTCATTTGCGTCCGCACTGTACGCTCGGGAAGTCGAACGCGAGAAAATCGCGGGCATGTGAGAAGGCTAGGAATCTGGATCAAATACGCGATCTAGCGCCGAACAGAAGCGACGACCAAGACTGCCGAATCCGTGCGGCTGTTATGGAGATGATAGCCGCGACAATGCGAGCAATCAGCCATGGAAAGCTCGGGTGTCTCGAGCCCCAGGGAGCCCAAAAGAAGGATCCCAGATTGCCTTTGCTATCGATCGTGGTAAAAAAGCCAATCCCGATTTCTCTGCACTTGTTGAGTCGTCGGTGAAACCATTTTGATGACTGCATGTCAGTAGGCCAGAAAGGAAATAATGTCCGACAAGAAGCTGGGACAATTTCGCTCTCAGTCCAGATATCTGTAGTCTCGAGGATGGTTGAGGCGAACGAATCTGAATTCTTTATCAGGACGGGAAAGCCGAATTTTTGCGCCGGGTCCACCCCGAGGAGTCGGCCCCCTCGAACGGTTGGCGGCCAGGGCACGAATGCAAGCCAGGGACGCTCAAGCTCAGCCATTTGAAACCCTTTCGCGAGCATTCGAGCTGATAGCACTCCCTCGGCTTCATCAAATCTGAACTTCTCAGCTTCGACTATGTCCATCCGAAAAATACCGACATCGGACACTGACCGATTCGCATTCAGTCGAAAACCGAAGCCTCCACTGCTCGCGTCAAGGGAAGGATCAGTGGATGAAGAAAACCCGAAGGTTCGGAGAGAGGTACTAACGCAAAAGACGGGATTGTGAGGATTCTCGAAAGCTAGTTGGACAGACTCGTAGGCGTCTTTCGGCCAACGAACGACTTGCATGTCTCCCTGCATTAATGACAAATATTCGTAAGACCCCCGCGCCAAGTCCAAAGCGATGTTGTAGGCCGAATAGAGCCCACCGACCTTCCAATGGCCATGGTTAGCGCGTTCAATCACCCTCACTCGTTTATTCTCATCCTGTTCAGCATTCCAAAGCCCATCAAGCGAATCCTTCGCTGAAACGCGGTTGTAAATGGCCAGGACGTCATCGTCAGTATGCTGAAGCAGTGAATTTAGAGCATTTACGAAAAGGTGGGGGAACCCCGCACCAACCACAACATGTAGGAAAGCCTTCACGACTTCAATATATCCCGGTCCATGTAAAGCCTTCACTGGCGACCCCTATCTCTTTTGTTGTGTCGTGGATCCAAGGGCAGCAATCAGGAGACGGTTTATGATTCGACGCTTCCAAGAATTCTGGCGCAGGGTTGGAGTGCGAATAACTCCCGATACAAGGGAGGTCAGCTCGTCAGCAGAGATCCCAGGACGCGTCTCGGTTTGGAACGGGACAATGGTTCGAGAGGGCGCACGTATCGGCCATGGCTCTTCCCTCGGCAGAAATGTCTACATCGGCCCGGGGGTAATTGTTGGTGAAAACGTGCGTATCCAGAATGGAGCCCAAGTTTTTGAGCCGGTAGAAATTGGTAATGGCTCATTCATAGGGCCAAACGTTGTATTTACGAATGACCGGACCCCCCGCGCAGTAAAGGATCAATCACTCGATCCGATAAGCGAGAGTGACTGGCAGAAGACGGGAATCGTGATTGGTACTGGCGCATCAATTGGCGCTTGTGCGGTCTTAGTATCGCCCGTGAGAATCGGGAACTGGGCTCTTGTAGGGGCCGGTTCGGTGGTCACACACGATGTACCAGATCATGCCTTAGTGTTTGGCAACCCAGCACGACAACGAGGATGGGTTGATTTCAATGGTGACCGTCTAGAGCCCACAGCCGGGGGCAAATTCCGGTCTACTTCTTCTGAAGTCGAGTTCAGAGTAATCGAGGGTGGTCTTGAAGCAATTAGGTGAGTGGAAAAATGTCTGAGGCCGGCCAATGAAGCGGTCTAGGCCACTGGCGACGCTCAGCAAGAGAGACGGCTTGACGAAATATCATGTCCCTTTTCTCTCGTTACGAGGCTACGACAGACGTCAAGACCAAGCGGTAAAAAGCGCAGTGAGGAGGGTTGAAAAATCTGGGGTCTATGTTTTGGGACCAGAAGTTGAGGCATTTGAGGCAGAATGGGCCAGATTTGTCGGGGCGGCTCACTGTGTAACCGTGGGAAGTGGACTTTCAGCCCTTGAGCTTGGCTTAAGAGCTATAGGGGTCGGGACCGGCGATGAGGTGATAGTGCCAGATAAGACCTTCGTTGCTACATGGATGGCAGTCACCAACGTTGGTGCTGTCCCGATCGCGGCCAGAACCGCACCTGGCGGTTTTAGCCTCGACATCCAGAACGTAGAACAGAGCATTAGCTCCCGCACGAAGGTCTTTCTTCCCGTCCACCTATACGGTCACCCTCACGAAATGTCTGAGCTCGCGCAAATCGCGGAAAAACATGATGTTCAAATTCTAGAGGATGCCGCACAAGCTCATGGCGCCTCAATCAACGGGGTTCCGGTAGGGGGCAATGGCAACATAACTGCTTGGAGTTTCTACCCAGGCAAGAATTTGGGAGCGCTTGGGGATGCTGGCGCCCTGACAACAGATTCGTCAGAGGCTGCCGATCTCCTTAGATCTCTGCGCAATTACGGCTCGCGGGAAAAGTACATCCACGATCTCCAAGGTACAAACTCCCGGCTTGACGAGATGCAAGCGGCAGTGCTTCGGGCTAAGCTGACCCGACTTGAGAGAGCCAACAGGCTTAGGGGTGAGATCGCTGAACACTACATCTCAGCTCTCGAGACTTTTGCGAGTTCGGCTCAAATTGCTGCGCTCCGTAAAATTCGAGACTTAGAAGAGAAGGGCACTTACCGCTCAGCATGGCATGTGTTCGCTCTCGAAGCCCAAAGAAATCGCGAAGCCTTTGTGGACTCACTGAATTCGATTGGAATTGAAACTGGAAGCCATTACCCTCGGTGGCCAGCGGACCAGAAGGTCTACCGTCGAGACTCGTCCGACGGCGCTCCTGACGGACCGCACTCGGGGATGGTTTCCCTGCCTATGGGCCCACACTTGTCAACGAAACAAGTAGCTCACGTAGCCTTAGCGCTAAAGATCTTTGGCGAGCCGCTCAAAGTATTCGAACCGCAGATTCAACCAAGCTGACGGATGAAAAACCAAGTCTTGCATGTCGTAGTTGGAGCCGGTAACGTCCGCTACTTCTGCAACGCAATCGAGTCGATCCTCTCAAATCAAGCGGGAGATGTTTTTGCAATTTATAACGCCACTTGTCCTGAAGATGCGCGAAAAATAGCCGCCGCGACTGAGAAGCTAAGAATGGGAGTAGTCAAACTCGTCATTCAACCAAATGTCCTGAATGGGCGAACGGGATCTCTTTACGATGCAAATAATCTTGGCCTTCAATATGCCGTCGGAAAGTATAGATTCGTCTCGTTTGTTCAGGCGGATATGCAACTGATGTGGTGGGACGACGCGATACTGGATGCGACGGAGGACTTCCTGGCTAAAACCAGTCACTGCGACGTCTCTTTTTATACCCAGCTGCCGATCCTAGGAAAACACCCCGATCTTTACCGACGGTGGTCCACGCAACCTGGGGACATCTGGCCAAGCGTTCGCGGCCATGTGGATGTTTGTCTAGTTCCAATTTTCGAATCCTTCAATAAGGGATTCTCCTTTTCTGGGAATGAGAAAAGGTTGTCCGAAACAAGGGCTCGCGCGAATGCACAAGTTTTTCTCCATCCAATTCCCTTCATAGCGCCAATTCCCTTCCCGGAAACTATGCGGGACTATAAGGCGCGATCAGTTTCGTCAATCGCTCAGACTGGTCCAATCCTCAAGTTAAATCCAAAATTCAACTTGGATTTTCGCCAGAATCTACATCCAATATCAATGGAAACTTCGATTCTCCCCTCTCATGGGAGCATTGGCTTTCCCTATTGGCCATCCGATATACAGGGGACCCAATGGATTCGCCGCCGATTAGGTTACTTGCGGTTATACGGTGGAAGTATTTTCGCAACGATTGACAACTATGGAAGAAAGCGCAGGATTTCTTTTGGCGGTACCCAACCGACCTCGTTGTCAGTATTGAGGTCCCTTTTCGTGTTAGCTTTCGAGGAGCTCAAGAGGCTTTGGTTGCGAGCCTTCTCACATCGCCGCGGATGATGGGTTATTGGGCTTAGCGATTTGCCGAGGAAGAGGGCTGGGTGTGGTTAAAAAGACAGCTCCAATTTCTTCCAGTTATTCGAGTTTCTTATGCTCAAGGATTTCGACGAGGAGAGGAGAAATTAGCAACAAAGCTGTTGAAATATTGCCTACTCAATACCGTTCGCATTCAAGCCGCGTATTTTTGGAAGTGCCAATAGCCGAGCAAATACAGGCGAGCGAGAGAGATACACTCGCCTCCTTCCCTGCGATAGCAGCGCGACTTCTCGAGAATGTCTTCTTGCGCTCGAACAGACGCTTTTCTGTGATCGTCAAGAGTGGCGAGCTCCTGCTCCCCGAGCGTTGGGAACCCGGCCCTTACGACCTTGGAAAAGTTGGAGAATCCGATAGCAGCGGCGTCCCCCGATATCAGCGGGGGAATTTCCTTTACTTTCCGAAAGGTAGGGAGAGGAAAGTCATCGAGGACGCCTTGTTTATTGGGACAAGAGCACCGGACAACTACTACCACTGGCTAATCAATGGTCTGTTACAGCTTTTCGTTGCCAATGGCGTGCAAGGCCTACCACGGGACGTTCCGGTAATCGTGCCTAAAGCGGTGAAACTCACCCCCCAATTCAGCGAATCCCTAGAGCTCGTTTCGGAGGGAAGACCTATTATTTTTATGGACGACGACGACGTCATATATGCGAAGAGGCTTTGGGTCATAGATCCACCACCCGCATACGACACCCCCTTGAGTCTAGATGTCGAAAAGCGAATCCCGTTGCCTTTTCATGAGGAAGCCCTGCTTGACTTTAGGAAGAAAATTCTTTCAAAATACGGACTTAGCAACGGGGTACAAGGTGCCAAGAAGAAACTATTCTTAGTTCGGCCAACAAACGACACTCGGTCCGAACTCCAAAATCACCTCCTGGAGATTTCGCGAGGCGCTGGTTACGAACCATTTCGCCCAGAAGCCCATTCTTTCGAAGACCAGGTTCGACAATTCTCAATTGCTGACCGAGTCATTGGCCCATCAGGGGCAGCATTCACAAATCTGCTCTTTGCAGTTCCAAATTCTCGCGCACTTATCTGGAAGCCGAACTTTTTACGTCGAGAAAACTTCTTTGCCAATCTGGCGGGCATATCCGGTGGCAGGGTTTTCTCATTTTCGACTGCTCCTGCGCCTGCGGCTGATAGACAAACACAACTCCGGACTCTCCATTCGCTCGAACAAGCACTCGAGCTCCTCGACTAATCACATGTCGGTGGCAACCTGAAGCCGGTTAAATTCTCCATAATCCCGGATGTACTCGGACTCGTCGTAGTGAGACGTTGCAAGGACCAAACAAACTGCACCTTGCGAAAAACTGCTTAGATTTCGCCATGTTAGGGGCGGAATCATCAGGCCTTCTTGAGGACGAGAGAGGCCGAAGGAGTACTGCACGCCCCGATGCTCCAGCTCAACCTTGAACGATCCGCTGATGGCAATCATGAACTGAGTGATTTGCCTGTGCGCATGCGCACCTCGAACCGCATTCGGAGCCAAATTATGAAGAAAATAAGTCCTCTGAAAATTCGGGAAATTTCCGTGCCCAAATTCCACGACACTGATGTTTCCGGATATGTCTGAAACAGTATCAATTTCAAGTAATTGGGGAATGTTGAGTTTCAAGTCATTCCTCATTCCTCACCAAACCATGCCCATTCCTAAAGCTTAGCTTTCACGACACTGCATGACTACAGGAACAAGAAATCAACCACTGCATAGGCGCAGCTAAATAATCTGGGCAAATCCATCGGCTCAATCAGAAGGCGCTGCTTCTAAGGGATTTGATGTTGCGCTCGGCAACTAGACAAGAGCATTTTAGGAACATATGTGAGGAAATGAGCGGTTTTTCTCGCTTTAACGAGGTGCCATTCGAGGAGAAAGGTTTTCAAGTAACTCACCTTTTATTCACGGCTTAGCTTTTCTGCCCTAACATGGGTGGTACATGAGACGGACAAAAAGTACTTCTCGTGCCTAATCACTATGAGCACACTCGCCGATGTCGCAAGACTTGCTGGTGTATCCAAGTCAACGGCATCGAGAGCATTGTCTGGACGCGGCTCAGTTTCCCCTAGGACACAAGAAAGAGTCGCGGTTGCGGCCGAAGAGTTGGGGTTTGTCCCCTCTAGTGCTGCAGAAACTCTCGCAACAGGACGCTCGCGCAACATCGCCGTAGTGACTCCGTTCATCAACCGCTGGTTTTACGCAGAAGTCATTGACGGAGTCGAGTCGGCACTCATTGGCGCCGGCTATGACCTCACCTTGTATCGACTCACCAATGACACAGGCCAACGCAAAGCCTTGTTTGACTACTTTCTCGTGAGGAAAGGGGTGGACGCGGTCATCGCGCTGACACTTTTCGTCAGTGATGACGAGGTTCAGAGGCTTCGAAAGTTGGGCAAACCCATCGTCGGAATTGGAGGTCAGATACCCGGAATCCCGACCTTCTCCATCGATGATGTGAGGACCACTAAACGGGCGACAGAACATCTCCTTGAGTTGGGTCACACCAAAATCACTCACATCGGTGGAGACCAGCAGAAACAGCTTGATTTCGAGGTTCACTCGAATCGACTCAAAGGCTTTCGCGAAGCCCTGAGTGATTCCAACATGAGTCACACAGATGATTTTTTCGCCGATGATTTTGACATCGCAGGAGGTTATCGAAGTGCACTGAAGGCTCTCAGTGATTCCCAGTCTCGCCCCACCGCCATTGTCGCGGGCTCCGACGAAATCGCCATTGGAGTGATGACAGCCGCGCGGGAGCTTGGGATCCGCATCCCCGAAGATCTCTCCGTCATCGGAATCGATGGTCATCCTCTGGGAGAAACGTTCGGCCTTACCACCATGAACCAGCACCCTGCTCGCCAAGGGAGCATGGCGGTGTCTGAAGCCTTGGCACAATTGGGAGGAGCGCGGGATGAGTCTGATGATTCTCACCTCGAGCTCCAAGTTGATCTCAAAATCCGAGCCAGTACAGGTCCACCGCCCGCTTAACGACTGTGGGCGCCCACCGAGGTGGACGCCCACAAGACCCATAAGTTGACTACTTGAGGGTGACTGTTCCGCCAGCCTCTTCGAGAGCGGCCTTGGCCTTTTCAGCGGTCTCCTTGTTGGCTCCTTCGAGCACAACACCAGGAGCGC
>Ga0181557_1004724_pt1 | contig 12634 bp, 14 predicted proteins | sample 011ome_23_FD_148632 | JGI IMG/M metagenome (GOLD analysis project Ga0181557, IMG submission 148632) | Coastal salt marsh microbial communities from the Groves Creek Marsh, Skidaway Island, Georgia - 011506CT metaG (spades assembly) | ecosystem: Environmental > Aquatic > Marine > Intertidal zone... | reverse complement strand
AAAATATTCACCCCCATTTATTAAGACATAGCTTTGCCAGTCATATCTTGCAATCTAGCCAAGATTTACGTGCAGTCCAAGAATTGTTAGGACATTCAAATATAAGTACTACTCAAATTTATACGCACTTAGATTTTCAACATCTTTCAAAAATTTACGATAAATCCCATCCGCGAGCCAAAAAAAAATAATTCTCGTGGGCGAGTATTGTGACTAATGGTAAATTAAATTATAGTGTTCTGATGCAAGAAGAAATTAATTCGCTAGAAGCAAAACTAAATCTGTTAGCTGCAAAGATTGCAGATCTCAATAGCGAGAGTACTTCTCTAAAACCCAAACTCCATGAAGCCGAAGAGGAGATAAGAATGCTCAAGGCAAAGATCAACGAAGCAACAATAAAAATTGAAAATTTAATTGGGCAAATACCAGACTAATCTATGGTTAAACAGGTAGACGTTAAAATTTTAGGTAGGGATTTTCAAATAGCTTGCCCTGAGGATGAGGAGGAAAGCCTCATGAAATCCATCGAATACCTAAATCACAAAATTGAAGAGATACAAAGGCAAGGTAACATCGTTGGTGTCGACAAGACCATCATCATGGCGGCATTGAACATTACCCATGAATTCCTAAATCAAAACGCAAATTCTGACGTGCACCTCCATACCTATAAAAATAAAATTAACGACTTTAATAAGGTGCTTGATCAAATACTAGAATCAGTCTAAATTGATGATAAGCTTGCTTTAGTGTTGCTTAGGCTAATAATTCCTTGAACTAGTCTATAGCATCGGTTTTGGGTCATCAGACGTGGTGCGATCAGTAACAATTGGGTAACCTTATAAGGGCTCTTGGCAACTGAACCTAAAGCGTCTTAGCCTATTACCACCTGAACCTTTGGTTCTGGATGCTGGTCTAGGCAACATTAAAGCAAGTTACTTTTGTAACTGATGATATGTAAGGTCACTAAGAGAAATAATATCCAATGCTCGCTCATGAGTGGACTCTAAAATCACGGGGGGGGCGCATCCGGCGTCAGCAGCTTCTAACCATCTTTGAGCACAAAGACACCATCGATCACCTGCCTTTAATCCGGGAAAATTGTATTCAGGTCTTGGGGTTGAAAGATCATTACCCTGCTCTTTAGAAAAAATTAAAAAGGGCTCATTAACCTCTGCACAAACCGTATGTTGTCCTGAGTCAGAGGCACAATGGTCACACTCGCCGTTTCGATAATATCCCGTTAAGGGATCAAAGCTGCATGGTACAAGTGTTGTACCTAAGACATTTTTCTTTTCCATGATAGGATTTTACCTTTAAAACCTTAGAAAAAAATAATTACTATGCGATATTGGTTAATGAAGTCCGAACCAACCGATTTTTCAATCGATGACCTCGAGACATCCCCCAATCAAACCATTGATTGGTATGGTATTCGAAACTATCAAGCGAGAAATTTTATGCGTGATGATATGTCGTTAGGTGATCAAGCATTTTTTTACCACTCTAACTGCAAGGCACCTGGTATTGTGGGTATTATGGAAGTTTCAAGGTTAGCTTATCCAGACCGATTGCAGCACATAAAAGGTCATAAGTATTATGACCCAAAATCTTCCCCAGATAATCCACGTTGGCTTAATGTAGATGTCAAATTTGTAAAAAAAACAAAGCTTTTAGAACTAAAAGATATTCGAAGTTATGAGGAGCTTAAAGAAATGAAAATTCTACAGCGGGGAAATAGGCTGTCTATCACGCCCATCTCCCCAGAAGAATGGCAGTTTATTTATAACCTTATTGCTTACTAATAATTACTTTTGATCCAAACTCCCTGTGGATCTTGGATAAGTCACTATGCCCCAGGGGATTCCTGAAACAGCAATTCTTTTTTTAATTTCGAAATTATTAGCATCGATAACTAAAACTTCATCAGAGCGACCACATCCTAGGAGGATATCTTTGTCATCTGGAGTGAAGGAGAAGTGCCAGCAACGTCTTCCGTTCGTTTCAATGCGATGAATTTTGTCAAAATTTTGTGTATCATAAACTTCGAGGGAGCTCCTCTTCTTGTATCCGCCACTCGCTGCTACAAAGAGCTTATCTCCGGTAGTATTAAAGCTCACACCGTAAGGGGATTTACCCTTGTGAAGGTTTTCCTCAGGAACATCGTGAGCGGTTTTAACCGTTTTCACATGATTAAAGTCTTCATCCAACACAATAAAATTGTCACTATGCTCTAGGGTTGAAATATAATATTTACCATCGGGGGATGCTTTGATTCCTCTGGGGCGTAAGCCATATTCGTCGGCTTTCACTGTCTTGATTAAATCGCCTGAATCAAAATCATGGACCGTGATAGTATTATCAGCCTCGTTAGTGATAATAATCTTTGTGCCATCAAGAGAAAATTCGATACCTTCCGTCTCTGGTCCCGCAGTAATATCACGTACTTTTTTTCCTGTATCTAAATCAACAACAGCAACCTTTGCAGGAATTTTATCGTCATCGTCATCCTCTTCTTCTTTCATTTCACCCTTCGCAGGTGGCTTGCCCTGAGAGGAGGGCTCTGTGGAGACGAACACCATACCATCTTTGATACGAACAAATTCTGGATTAATTCCAACTTCAATATCGCTTAGCACTTTTTTAGTTTCGAGATCAACAACTGTGATGCTCGCGCGGTCCTTGTTTGCAGCGACTAGGAATTTGCCGTCATCTGTTAGACCTACGCCCCTAGGAAGTCCTCCAATCTCAAGCCTATCTATGACCTCAAATGAATTTAAATCAATGACGGAAATTCCGCCCTCTTGCGAGGTAACATAGGCTTTGCCCCGGTCAGCTTGGCCGCAACCAATAAGAAAGAGAGTTAAAAAGGCTAATTTAAGAAAATTCATTGTATCTCCATGTGTGATTAATTTTTACCTAAAAACAATTTGTATCCAGGATTATCAGTTTCGTTAAAGTATGGGTACTGTAACTGATTTAAAAATTTATTAAAAGTTTCCTTATCTTTTTCTGGAACCTGAATGCCTACAAGAACACGTCCGATGTCGGCTGCATGATTGCGATAGTGGAATAAGCTAATATTCCAATTAGCCCCCATGTGCTCCAAAAAATTTAGTAATGCGCCAGGGTGCTCAGGAAATTCAAAACGGTAAACGATCTCGTCTTTCGCATTTGGGGCGTGCCCGCCAACCAAATGCCTAAGATGCAATTTCGCCAATTCATTCTTAGTTAAATCAATGGCATGCAATCCCTTTTCTGAAAATTTTTTAATAAGGCGCTTCGTTTCATCAGGCTCTGTAATGGTGATGCCAACAAAAATCTGTGCTGCATTTGGATCGGAATAGCGATAATTAAATTCAGTAATGTTTCTGGTACCAATTAAATTACAAAATGATTTAAATGCGCCTGGTTTTTCAGGAATTGTCACCGAAATAATTGCCTCACGCTCTTCACCAATTTCAGCTCTTTCAGCAACAAAGCCTAATCGATCAAAATTAATATTAGCCCCTGAGGCAATACCGATAATATTTTGAGATCGCATATCATTCTTCTTTAAATAGGATTTAATACCGGCAGTGGCTAGCACCCCGGCTGGCTCTAATATAGTTCGGGTGTCTATAAAGACATCTTTAATAGCAGCGCAGATTTCATCGTTGTCGACGACAATCATTTCATCGACAAACTTTTGAGCCAATTCGAAGTTATTGACGCCAACTTGCCTTACTGCCGCCCCTTCGGCAAATAAACCGACCCGCTCCAAAAGAACCCGTTCATTTGTTCTTAAGGAAAGTGTCATAGCTTCAGAGTCTTTTGCTTCAACACCGATAATCCTAATTTTTGGATTTATAGCTTTAATGTAAGCCGCAATACCCGAAATTAAACCTCCGCCACCGACACAACAAAATACTGCATGGATAGGCTCTTTGAAATCCTCTATGATTTCTTTACCAATCGTACCTTGTCCAACAATGACATCTGGATCATCAAATGGGTGAATGAAAGTGAGCCCCTCATCATTTTCAATTTGCCTCGCAAAAGCAATCGACTCACTAAGTGTTTTTCCCTCTAGCAACACTTTTGCCCCGTGCGACTTGACCGCACTCGTTTTTATCTCTGGCGTAGTTATTGGCATTACAATAGTGGCTGGACTATTTAATTTTTTTGCTGCCATTGCCACACCTTGGGCATGATTGCCGGCAGAAGCAGCTATAACTCCTTTTTGTAAGGCGTCAGCACCTAGTGATGACATTTTATAAAAGGCTCCACGTATCTTAAAGGAATGGACAAGTTGTTGGTCCTCTCGTTTGAGATATATATGATTGTTGAATCGTTGGGAGAGTAAGGGCTGATAATCCAACGGCGTTCTTTTTACAACATCGTAAATTTTTGCCTCATCTATTGATTTTATGTAGTCTTTTTTCATATGGAAAATTCTAAAAAATTTCAGCGCCGTGTATCATATCAATAAATCATTATAGATAAAAAAAGGTTGAATACGAAATGGCATTTTCTCAAGATGAATTGAAACAACAGGTCGCTTCAGCGGCGATACACTATGTAAAATCCGGCATCATTGGTGTTGGCACCGGTTCAACAGCCAATTATTTTATTGAAGAATTAGCAAAAGTAAAGAATAAGATTGACGGTGCTGTTGCCAGTAGCGAGGCAACTGCTCAAAGACTCAAAGATCATGGTATTGAGGTCTTTGATTTAAACGCAATAGACGGTATGGATATCTATGTTGATGGCGCTGATGAAATTACTGAGCATATGCACATGTTAAAAGGTGGTGGAGGTGCACTTACTCGAGAAAAGATAGTTGCCGCCAATGCGAAAGACTTTATCTGTATTTGCGATGCAACCAAATATGTTCCCGTACTTGGAAAATTTCCCTTGCCTGTAGAGGTCCTGCCCATGGCAAGAGGGTATGTTGCTCGCGAACTTGTCAAATTAGGTGGGCAACCAAAATTAAGAGACTTCACGACAGACAATGGGAATATCATACTAGATGTACACGGCCTCAATATTCCTGATCCCATCGAAATGGAGGGAAAAATTAATCAAATTGTCGGCGTGGTAACTAATGGGTTATTTGCTGCAAGGCCAGCTAACATCCTTTTATTAGCGACTCATGAGGGTGTGAAAACGATTACAAAGTAGCAAAAAAAAAATCAATGGCGTAAGATAGAACTAACTAAAGAAAAAATTATGCTAGAAGAACACATTTATAAAAAATTTGATGAAGACGTTGAGACCATTCGTGCGAATGTTATTCAAATGGGAGCTATCATTGAAGAACAAATCAGAGATGCCGTGCAATCTCTTGATGAGATTGATCCTATGCTTGCAAAGAGGGTCATCTTACGCGATAAAGATGTTAATGCTTTAGAAACCTCAATAGAGGAAGATTGCTCATTATTTATTGCGAAACGCGCCCCTCAAGCCAAAGATTTAAGAAATGTTCTGATGATGTTACGTATGAGTAATGACCTTGAGCGAATGGGCGACGAATCATCAAAAATTGCTGAGGCGACCATACGAATAAATGAAAATAGCCGAGTCTCAAAACCTAAAATCAAGTCTATCAAAAAAATTACTGACCTCGTGTTGATGATGCTTAAAAAATCGCTTGATGCTTTTGCCCAAATGGAAACGACAGAAATCGTGGATATCCTTGAAGGCGATAAGGAAGTAGACGAAGAGTATCACTCTCACACAAGAGAGTTATTGACCTTCATGATGGAGGATCCGCGAACTATTTCAACCTCGCTTGAATTGATTTTTGTCAGCAAGGCACTTGAGCGGATAGGGGATCACATTAAAAATATTTCGCAGGCCGTCGTCTACACTATCAAGGGTAGAAATGTTGCACATGCGTCAATCAAGGAAATAAAAAAAACTATTAATTAGACTTTTGGAGGAACGAATCCAGAGGCTTTGTCTGCCCCCTCACCAAAAAAATAGGCCTCTGTTTGCTCGGTTAAATATTTTCTTGCCTGTGGGTCCACTAAGCTAAGTCGATTTTCATTCACTAACATTGTTTGATGTTTAAGCCACTCTGCCCAAGCCTGCTTCGAAACGTTTTCAAAAATTTTTTTTCCCATTTCGCCGGGGTATGGCGGGAAATCTAAGCCCTCAGCTTCTTTCTTTAATTTCACACAAAATATTGTTCTTGCCATTAGATATCTCTCTAAGCGTTTTATCTCGCACAAATTTTAACAGATTCTCAAACACCTGGTGACATAGTGTTTAAAAAAATATTTAAATATTTTCGAAAAAAAATGCTAGTATCAGGATTGGTTTAATAGGTGATTTTGTTTTGTTCAAAAACAAAATTTAAACGGGAAGCGCATGAAAATGGCGCACTGCCCCCGCAACGGTGATTGAGTGTGGATAAATAATCATAAGCCACTGAGAATTTTTCTTGGGAAGGCAATTTATCTTGTCTCATCAGTCCGGAGACCGGCCTAAATAATCAAAAATATTGCGGGGAGGCAATATTGATTTTTTCTCAATATCCTTTTCCGATTCTTTTTAATCACCTAATCGGGGAGGATTAGATGCTCAACATAAATAAAATTTTTTTAGTTTCCTTGTTCTTTCCATTTCAAATTTTTGCCGAGTCAGTTTTAAATGCGGATGACATTTTAATCTTAGAAGATCCAACAAAAATTCAAGAAGCAACCTCAACCTATGCTAAGGAAATCTACACTGATGGTGATATAGAAAATTCAGGCAGTAGTAATCTTTTCGATTTTCTGTCACAACACACCTCATTAAATATTTTGCCGAGCTACGGGGATAAAACCAAACCTCTCATCGATATGCGTGGCTATGGGATTGAATCTGGCTATCAAAATATTATTATTACCCTCGACGGACAAAGGCTCAATAACATTGACATGAGTTCCCAGCTGATTGGGTCCATACCCCTTCAGAGTATCAAAAAAATTGAGGTAATTCGTGGCTCAGGATCGGTTAAATATGGGGACGGCGCAATGGCCGGGGTCATTAATATAATCACGAAAGATTACGCTGGGGCTCAAGTTAAGACGACTTTCGGAAGTGCGGGTCAAGAAATATACAGCGCAAGTTATGGTTATACCAGTGAGTACATAAATTTTTCTGTTGACGTTCATGATGAAAAGTTAGATGGCTACAGCGATGTTGATACTTTGGGCAATAAGGACAAGGTAGACAACCAGGCACAAAATTTTAAGATCAACCTTACACCGCTAGAAAATCTGATTATCAAGCTAGGCTACAATCATACAAGAAATAAAAATTTTCTCGTAGGCGCCCTTACAAAAGATGAGTTCTCTTCTGATCCCAAGCAAAATGGTGGTAATACCTACGCTAACTATGACTGGGATGTTGACAAATACTCGGCGGGGCTAGACTACGCATTCAATAAAAATTTATCTTTATCGATAGATTATTATGATGAGAACAAATCACAAAATGTAATTACAACTGACTATATTAATGACTATGACTATGACTCTAAGGGTCTTAACATAGCTATTCCCTATGCCACTGAGAAAATGTCAGTTACAGCGGGAATTCAAATTTTTGATGGCAGCAGAAAGACAACAACGGGAGAGGCGACGAAGGACAACGAAGCCTTGTTTATTGATACAGAATATCGTCCCGATATTTTAAATAGACAATTACTTCTCTCAGCAGGCATTCGAATAGAGCAGGTAGAATATACCTGGCAGGATGGAATCAATCCCCTCAAGGATGATGAGGACCTGCAGGCATGGGATATAGGACTGAACTACCAAATCAATAATGAGCTAAACGCTTTCATCAACTACAATCGAGGCTTTCAAGCCCCCGATGTCGATCGCTTCTTTAAGTCAACCTATGGAGCCCTCTACCCTTACAGCTATGTTGGTGCCGAGTTTAATGCTTTCATCGACCCTGCAAAATCGGATACCGTTAACTTGGGCTTTAATCATGTAACGCCTCTTAACCAATTACAATTCAATCTGTTTTACTCCAAAGTTAAGGATGAAATTGTTTTTGATCCCACTACCTATATCAACACCAATATTGATAACTCGAAAAAATATGGTGTAGAAATTTTCAATAACCTTAACCTATCAAAAAAAATAAATTTAAATGTAAGCTATAACTTTGTAAAAGCAGAAATTGGGTCCAATAGCCTAGGATTTGAGAAAGGCAAGGACATGCCAGGGGTGCCAAATCAATCTATCATTGCAAACATTAATTATAAATTTCTATCTACCGGCAACGTGAATATTAATCATGTTTGGAAAGAGAGTGCTTACAATATGGCGGACTTCGACAATAATGGGGGAAAGCAACCCGCCTTTATTTCAACGAACCTTTCAATCAATTATGCATTTGAATCAGTTAAATTGGTTGATTCGATAAAAATCTTTGCGGCTATCAATAATATTTTTGAACACGAAAATGGAATTCAGACAGGAGATGATGCAATATATCCCTTTAACTTCACAAGAACCTGGATTACAGGAATTGAGGCTAATTTCTAGAAAAAATTAAAAACAAAATGATAGAATGAGACCATGAACCCATCTGACAAAAATAGAAAAATTTTATCCTCCAGCTCTATGATATTTACCCTAATATTAGGAGCCATCGCTCTTACACGGTTTAGTCATGAACTGACGGCTTTTTCATTACCCGATGCTAGCCTTATTCTTTTTTTAGCTGGGGGTATTTTGCTAAAGAGGCTGAGCTATTTGTTGGCACTTCTATGCGCACTCTTTTTAATTGACGGCTACGCAATCATGTCCCATCAATATGCTAACGTAGCATTCAACCCAGGCTATCTCATCCACTTGGCCACCTACCTCTTTGCATGGATGACGGCACTTAAATTTCTGAGCAATGGCCGAGCAAAGACAAGTAAATTCTTTACCATATCAGGTCTAGTGATTTGCATGGCATACTTGCTATCGTATGGGAGTTTTTTCTTGCTGAACCATAGCGGTGATGTCAATAGTCTCTATACTTTCCTCATGCAAGATTTAATAGTCTTCATTACGGCAAACTTTGTATACCTTGGCCTATTATTTCTCGTGATGAAAATCAACCAGCATATAGTGAATCAAAACACTACCGCTAGAGCGCTTATAAATAATTGATTGTTTCAATAGACGTTTTATAAGATAAGTTGCTATAATTGCGCACTTAACGTTATACGGCCAGATAGCTCAGTCGGTAGAGCAGTGGACTGAAAATCCTCGTGTCGGCAGTTCGATTCTGCCTCTGGCCACCACTTTCTTATTAGCCTGTTAACATTTATTTTGAAAAAAGACATAGTAAGAAAAACATTTCTAAAAAAAAGACAAGAGCTCTCTTCTTCTTTATTCGAAGAGTTATCATCGAAAGTTATTCAAAATACGATTGAGCTAATTAAGCAACTTAAACCAAAGTGTATTCATTGCTTCTTGCCCATCAGCACAAAGGGGGAGATAAACACGATGCCCATAATCCAGTATTGCTGGGATAATCAGATCAATGTAGCAGTCCCCGTCAGTAACTTTGAAGATGGAACACTAAAAAACGCAGAACTTAGACCAAATACTGGGCTAAAAAAAACTCAACATAATATTGCCGAGCCAATAGATCCGATTTGGAAGAACAACTCTGCCATAGATCTTGTTATCACGCCCCTACTAGCATTTGATATTAGAGGATATCGTGTGGGTTATGGAAAAGGATTTTACGATCGATTTTTTGTCTCTTTAAGACAAGAACCAAAAAAAATAGGCCTCAGCCTTTTCGACCCATGCAAGGCGATTGAGGATATAGCAGATCATGACATGCCTTTGACCCACTGCGTGACTCCCCAAAAAATTTACATCTTTTAAACAATTCAAAATGATGTATTTTTTTTGGGGTCACTATCTTCTTCTAACTCGCTATTTTTTTGCCGGCGCGTAAGTTTCTTTTTCCGATGGGAATGCCTCCGCATGAACATCTGCAGCGAACTGATTGACGGCGTCTTTGATAAGTTCTGCTCCGTTCATATATGTCCTGACAAATTTTGGCTTGAAGTCTGTCGAAAACCCTAACATGTCAGGTAGGACCAATGCCTGTCCGTCTACGTCCAAACCGGCTCCCACGCCAACAACTGGGATAGAAACTGCGTCCCTCACAGCAGCCCCGACATGCCTTGGCACCGCCTCTAGAACGATTGCAATACATCCTAGCTTCTCAAGTGTCTTTGCTTCCTCAATGATTTTGAGTTCACTCTCCTTAGTCTTCCCTTGAGCTTTGAATCCACCAATTGCATTATGATGGGTGGGAGTAAGGCCGATATGACCAATGGTTGGAATCCCCGATTCGGTCAGATGCGCGTAGAGCTCCTCATTACCATCAACCCCCTCTATTTTGAGAGCGTTTGCTCCAGCCTTGATTAGAATTTCAACATTATCCATGGAATCCTTCATCCCCTTACGATTGCTCATAAAAGGCAGTGCGGCGATAAGAAATTTATCTTTGGCGCCTTTTTTCACGGCACGAGTGTGCATCGCAATGGTTTCGACATCGCAATTCATAGTATTTTCATTGCCATGGATCACCATAGATAAATCATCGCCGATCAAAATACCATTGATATCCGTATCGTTGAGAATCTTTGCACTCCAATACTCATAGGACGTAACAACGACAATTTTCTTACCCTCTGCCTTTAACTGCTTGAAACTCTCTAGTACGCTCATAATATTCATGCTCCTATAGTTTTCAGAATTATCGTATCATAAGACATATTTAACAGCTAGATGTCAGATAAATGCTTGGTCGAACTAGACTGAGAATTTGCTAGCTTTCAATATAAACAAAATGGAACTAAAGCTCATCAAAGACTCAAATTATCTTTGAGAGGAATTAATTCTTATGAGTAAACTAAAGCTTTTTGCCATTGTTTTTGTTTCATTAGTTATTGTTGGCTGCGCGTCATCCGAAAGTTATGAAGACCCGAAAGATGAGTCATGGCGCGAAAGTGTCTATTAAAATCTGATAAATAAGTTCTCTTCAAAGGTTTACATAAAGTATTGTTTTTATTACAATTAGGCTTTCTTACTAACTCTTTAAAATCTAACTAATGAATAAATTACTTTTAACAGCGATGGTTTTTATAACGCCTTTGACAGCCTTTGCTGAACAGGGTTTTTATATTCAAGGTCAAATCAACAAAGTTTTCGTTCGCGACCTCGATGGCTCTGCCAGCGGCACTGTTGATGGTGTAAGTACTACGCTTGATGGCGAAATTGAGTACGACGAATCCACAACTGCTGGTATCGAAATTGGTATGAAAGGTATCGCTGACACTAATTGGAGGGCTGGTATTCAGTATATCGCCCCTGAATTTGAATTTAGAAAAGCGAAAGTGACCTCTGCCACTATCGATGGTACTAACTATGCGGCTGACTTATCACTTACAAGAGATGAACTGAAGACAGCGGGAGTTGACCTTGACGCAGACGCAAAAATGTTATTTGTAAACGGCTATTATGATTTCGTCGGGCACTGGGACTCTTTCGTACCTTTCCTCGGTGCAGGAATTGGAGGCGTTGAGTTCGATGGAGCTTCAGGAACTGAACTTGGGGTTGCCGCGATGATAGGCTTTAAAAAATATGTTACTGACAGCAAGCAACTCTATATTGGTCATAAGTCAAGCTTCACCAACGTAAACGGCCCTACTGTAAGGGGTGTTGAAATGGATGATTTGAAATTCTACACAGCAACATTTCAGCTCGGCTACGAATTCTAAATACTTACCCCTTCCTGCCTGAGAAGGCAGGGAATGTCTTAAATACTTCACTGAATTTTTTTATTTAAATACCTTCACTTTAATACATTATTACCTTGAATTAGTGAAATGTATCGCGCTATTAAGGGGTTAGCCAGGTAAATTTAACATCTGGGTTTTCGTAATCTAGTTTTGCTCTTCTGTGCCCCTTCGCTGAAAGATATAGCCACTCAATAGTTAAAACATAACAACGAAAAACGCAAAAATTTTCAAAACCAAGTTCACTTTCCTCCTGAGAGTATTGGAAGCTCTCATATTTTTCTGGTAAACCTGTGCCAGGCTGTCCAAGAGCTGTCCCCGGAGCACTCTCAGCCAAGTAACATTTTCGACTGATGTGTTGTGTCTTCAACCAAGACTCACGACTGATATCGTTTTTATGATGAACTTGGCATTTCGTTTTTATGCGAAGCTGAATTTTTTCAGAGCGGTCATAAAAAACAAAAACTGCCTGGTCATTTTCCTGGATTGTCTTTATCTTTGAAGATCGGTAATCGGCATGAAATTGTAAAAAATTCTCAGCCCCATTGGCAGCGCGTAAAACAACGGTCCTTCCATCAAATTGATTTTTACTTCCACAAATAAAAACTGGCGTGCGGCATTCAGAGGTCCTGTCACGCGTTGCATTTTCAAGCATTTGCCAAATTTTTTTTTCCAAAATAGCTGGGTTCTCATATAGCCCACTATCCTTTTTTATTATTTTTTCCGCCATAGTTTTTTCAAATGCTATATCTTATGAAATAATTTATTATGATAGTTTAAAGGATTTGTCAGGATGGAGCGATAGATGTCCAAGTATCACATTGGTATCGATCTAGG
>Ga0181557_1004717_pt1 | contig 12648 bp, 5 predicted proteins | sample 011ome_23_FD_148632 | JGI IMG/M metagenome (GOLD analysis project Ga0181557, IMG submission 148632) | Coastal salt marsh microbial communities from the Groves Creek Marsh, Skidaway Island, Georgia - 011506CT metaG (spades assembly) | ecosystem: Environmental > Aquatic > Marine > Intertidal zone >... | reverse complement strand
AATCCTTCACCTTCAGGGTATGCTACAGGAGGCTCCCATTGACAAGTATCATCGTTTAATGACCAACTTGGATATGGTTTTGGTGGAATAAATGCGTCTCTTGTTTTATCGTATGTAAACCCTATACCTGCAAAGTTTTTTCTAAGTGGTGTTCCGCCCTGTGAATGAACGCCAGCATGCGTATTATAACTTGTTTGAATCCATTTTCCAGGACTTGCGTCAACAAATGAATCAAAAAAATTAGCTTCAGCTACAATGACTTGAGTAACTACACCGTTAACTACCTTTGCGTAATGTCCCATTTTTAATTCCTTTATTTATATTCATTAACCAGTAAAATAGCGTATTATAACAATGCCAGAACCACCACCCTGACCGTTCATCCCGCCAATACCACTAGTTGAGTTACCGCCTCCGCCACCACCACCCGTATTGGCAGCTCCAGCAGTAGCTGCTTGCCCACCTGAATTTGGCCCTCGTCCTCCAAGCCCTCCACCGCCAGATCCAGCCGCACCACCAGAAGTGTGTGTTTGATAACCACCACCACCACCACCGCCAGCATAAATAGATCCGTTTAACCAAGTTGAGCCACTTCCTCCATTTCCTGAAACATTACTTGCTGCATCTCCACCAGCAGAATCTGCGCCTCCTCCGCCACCTCCACATGCAGCTGTACCACCACCTATCCCATCACCACCATCATTCCCTTGGCCAACTGTTCCTGATCCACCTGGGGATGGATATCCAGCTGGAGAATTGTAACTTGCATCTTGACCACCACCGCCTCCGCCAGAACCACCATTTTTTCCTGCATCGATACCGCTGGTATTATCGGAACGGTTTCCACCGCCACCTCCGCCAGTCGCAGTATTTAAAAACGCAGATGAATTATTTCCATCTGCACCAGCCGAAGATGTGTAAGAACTACTTCCGGCTCCACCAGCTCCTATTGTTATAGTATATGTTTGAGGCGTTAAAGTAACAGATGATGATATATATCCACCAGCACCGCCGCCACCAGCATGTGCCGCCCCTCCGCCTCCGCCTCCAGCTACTATTAAAATATCTGCATCGCCTCCATTTGTAACTGTAAAATTTCCAGAACTTGTGAATGTATGAAATCTATAATCACCAGAATCTGATTGTGTTCCACCAGATGCAGCTACACTTGGCCTAATATTATCAGAACCACTACCAACATTTAACCAAACATTACTATCTGCATTTGCAACTGTTAATACATACATTTCTCCACTAGAATCATTTACCCAAAGATGTCCTTTACCAGAAGATGGATTAGAATTTATAGCAGGATTTGCATTTGTTATAGTAACATCTGATAAATTATCTACTGTAGACGCAGCTATTATAGAAGAAACAGTAGCAGAATCTGTACCACCTGATGCTCTTGCTGCAACATAACTTGAATCTACAAGTGAAACAACTTCAGCAGAATCTAATCCAGAAGAAGAAGCACCAGGCGGATTTGCTGTCCACGTTACTAAATCAGAATCATAAGTATATGTGACACCTAATATGGTTGTTGTTTGGCCATCACTTGGACTATTTGGAAAATTTATTGCCATTGATTAATCCTCTGCCTGATAAGTTCTACCTTGTTCTTGTGTAGGTGGCGTAAAGTTTGCAGTATACTTAGCAACACCTTTGAGTATCTGGAAGTTTTCAATATAACCATTGATTTGAACCATTGATCCATCGCTCCACCATGCACCTATTGCAATTTGCTGAGTTGGTCTTGCAATAGAACCACTAATACTAGTTAATTCAACATCTAATACACCATTAACAAACAATCTCCACGTTGTTCCAGATCTTGTATAAGCAATATGATTCCAGGCATTTTGATTAATTGTTTCACTTCCAATACCATTACCACCACTATCAGAATTAATTAAATTCCATGATGACCCGTTAGAGCTTGCCCATATACCTATTTTTTGGTTAGATGCTGTTGAACTATAATCAATTCCAATTGACCAGTCGTTGCCCCAAGATCCATGCATTAATGCTTGCCTAGAAGTTGAAGTTGGATACCACCACAGCTCGATAGTAAAATCATTGTCATAAAATTCATTTGGGCCAGCAAGCATATAATCGTTACCATCAAAATATATTGCAGTATCAGCGTACTTTGTTTGAGTTGTTGATGTAGAAGTATTACCAAATAGTGTAAGCTCGCTATTTCCTGTCTTATCGAAAACACCTGCGTTATCCATTGGGAGGTATAGTGATGCATTGGTGTTACCGACTGGTGTTGTTGGTGGTGTAAAGCCACTTGTATATACGGCAGTTCCTTTCACGATACGAAAATCACTTATATATCCAGGAAAATTATAGTTTGAATTTCCACCATAAGCACCTATTCTTAGTGTTGTGGCCGCCATATTTTCACTGGTTGCAGCTGTGCCGGATGCTAGTCCATTTATAAAAAGTCTAATCGTATTACCATCTCTTACTCCAGCAAAATGATACCACTGATTTACATTTAATCCTGACTGGGATTGCGATATTGTATCTCCTGCCGACGTGACTAAATAAAAAGTACCATTGTATAATTGCACTCGAAGCCCATTGGTGCCAAAATCAAATAGATATTTATTTGCACTGGCAACAGAAGAAGTAAGATAATACCAGCATTCTACAGTCCAGCTTCCATTACCTAAACCAAAATCACTACTACTAGCAAGTGATAGATAGTCTCCAGCGCCATCAAATGATGAAGATCCTTTATTTTCACCAACTGCATACTCTGATTCTTGACCATATGGGTTGAAGGCAGAGATTTCAGGATTGCCATTTACTGTTAGTGTAGCACCATTAGTACTATTATCAATAAACCGATTAGATTGATTTGACAAAAATACCGTATTAGTTACCGCAGTTAATTTTTCGGTAGGTGGTGTAAAGTTGGCAGTATAAAGAGCAGTACCTTTTATAATTCTAACATTTGAAATATACCCGTTAGCCGCACTAAACGATGCTCCTTCACCAATATATAAATAACCTGATGAATTGCTAATATCATAACTACCCATTCCACCGCCGGTGTCAGACGTTGTTAACGAAACGCCATTGATAAATATTCTAAGTGTTGTTCCTTCTCTCGTTATTGCTATGTGATTCCATGAATTAACAGATAAACTAGAAGTTACAGATGTATATTGTGGAGCTCCATGTCTACCAAACCTAAGATCTGTGGCGCCATATGCTGTTAAATACCATTGTCCAGCAGCTGCAGCTGATGTACTAGTGCCAGTTGATATTATAGCTTGACCGCCAGATCCACTCCATGTTGTGTAATTAACCCATGCTTCTACAGTAAAATCTCCAGTGCCAAAGGCAAAGTCACTTGAATTGTTAACCTGTAAATAATCACCAGTACCATCAAACTTTACACTCCAGTTATCCAGATACGGGTGAAACGCTGTTTGAGTTGGAGTTCCTGTTGATGTGACAGTATGTGAATTAGTAGATCTATCAATAAAAGCACTATTATTTAAACTATTTGTACTTGATGTACCAATACTTAATATTGTTTCGTCCCAAAGTGGAGACAAAAAAGTTAATGTGAATGTTTGTACACCAGAAGATGCAACATTCACATCATCTGTAGCTGTAAATGTGATTGTGCCAGATGAAGTAGTTGCTGAATCTTGACTAAATGGCGTAATTGTAAATACATTATTTGCTTGTGATAGCGTGGCCAGTCCATTGAAATTACTGTCGGCATTGTATCCATATGTAATAGGATCTCCATCTGAATCTGTTGCAGTAATTGTAATAGTAGTTGGAGTGCCGTCAATAGCAAGTGAAAATGGAGATTGATTATTATCAGAATCTAAAACTGATTGAATACTTGGTGCGAGATTTAATAATGCTATATTATACCAACCAGTGCCATTCCAGATGTAAAGACGATTATTTGCAGTAACGTATGCTTGATCACCAGCTGTATTGCCAGACGCTGGTAAACTACTACGGTTAGCATAAACTGTTACTCCAGCAGCTTCTTGTCGAGAAGAAACATAAGATGAATCTACAATTGAAACTACTTCAGCAGAATCAAAAACACTACTAGTAAATAGATTTCTAATTTCCCACTTAGTTTTTGCAGAGTTATATGTATAAGTAGTTCCTGCAAGAGTTACTTGTTGTTCGTTACTTGGATTACTTGGAAAATTTATTGCCATCTATCTATCCTTGCAATTCGCCTGTTGGTGGTGTAAAATTAGATGTGTATCTCGCTAAACCGGTTGTTGCACGAAAATCTTGAATATAACAATTACTTGCAAAATTAAAATTATTAGCGTATCTTTGTGCTAGCACTATAGTTTCACTAGTAAGATCTCGTGACGAACTCACTGATCCAACTGAACTACCATCTACATATCCAGTGACTGTACTACCACTTCTTACTACAGCAACATGTTGCCACTGTCCTATAGTGAATATGCTACCTCCAGAAACAATCGTGTCAAAAGGAGATGAGCTATTTCCTAACCACCACTGATCTTGAGATACAATTACGCCAGGTGCACCACCACTAGCATTACCCGAAGCAAATATACCGCCAGTACTAGAAACAGCATTAAGATATAACCAGCATTCTACTGTAAAATCACCCGTGCCAAAAGGAATTATTGAACTTTTTGTGTAATCACTACTGCCACCAAAATACATTGATTTTGTATTTGAAAACTTTGCTTGACTTGTTGAGCCAGTAGTATTACCAGCTAATGTTACATTTGATGTTTGTGCTTTATCAATAATAGAAGCATCTGTACCTTTAATGTGTAATGCAGCACCTGAAGAAGATGACTGAGATGTTGGTGGTGTAAGAGATGTTGAGTTATCAGAACTAAACTCTATTTTTAAATCTGAAATATAACCTGTTGTATAACCATCTGCTGAGCTAGCTCTTCCTACATACATAGTTCCAGAAGTAAAATCTATACCAGTTGAATTTGCGTACGTTCCTTGTGTAACTCCATTAATTAATAGACGCCATGTTCCGGAATTTCTTTTTAAAACTAAATGTGTCCATTCATTTAGCCTAACTGTCGAACTTTGAATTCTTTCACCATTACTATAAAATCTTATTGTGTTATCATCTCTTATATAAATAATGAAACCGTCATTTGTGCTAGGACTCTTAATTGTTAAAAATCTTGGATAAAGACTTGGTTGAACAGCAGAAGATATTGGATACACCCAAAAAGATATTGTTAAATCTGTTACAGAAGAATTTCCTAATGAAGGAATAGTTAAGTAATCTCCACTGCCATCGAAGTAAATTGATCCACCATGATTACTTGCAGAATACTCTTGGTGATTATAAGGAGAAAATGGTTCAATAGTAACAGATCCAGTTTCAGTAAATGAGTGATTGTTTGTAGATTGATCTTTCAAATATGGTAAAGAACAAGCTAATAAAGAAGTTCCACTAATAGCTTCTAATTTTTCTGTTGGTGGTGTAAAATTAGAAGTATAAACAACTGTACCTTTTACAATTCTTAAATCTCTTATATAGCCGTCCCAACCATTAGGTGGTGAATCTTCTTGTGCTATTGTAAGGTCATCTCCTGTAGATGTTGGGATGGAATAACTAGTATTTGTTCCAATATTAATTCCGTCTTTATATAATTTTAAAGTAGTACTAGAATAATCATATGTTATAGCAATGTGTGTCCAACCATTTATTGCTGGAGCTGCTGTACCTATCAATTCGCTCGATAAGTTATAAAATGAAATATATCCTGTTGATATCTGCGTATAAAGTTGATATTTTTTAGATTTAGATAATAATATTTTATAATCAGATGTATCACCTTCCCACCAAACCCATGCTTCAATTGTCCAATCTGTAGAGTCTAATCGCAATGATACATCATCAGAAATAGTAAGATAATTTCCACTGTTATTAAAATATGTACTATATCCACCATGCCTATAAGGACTGAATGTTCCAGCATATGCATTACCGTTCGTTGTAATAGAATAATTATTAGATGATGCATCAGTAATATTATTATTATCAGAAGTATCTACTGCTGTTACAAGAGCTGTAGTGTATTTACTGTTTGTTACGACAAATTGCAGCGTTAAAGTTGAAGATGTACTTACAGCGCCATTAACACCATCAGTTACACTTATTGTTAGTGTAAAGCTACCGGCATTGGCGGTATTAGTACTAGGCGTAATCGTAAACACATTAGACGATTGACTTATTGTTGCAATTGAACCTAAACCAGTTGTTGAATAAGACCATGTTAATGGAAATCCTTCTGGATCAGTTGACACCGCAGTTATAGTAGTTGTGCCACCTGAAATGTCTAAAGCATATGAACCACTAACACCTGTAATTGCAGTTGGTGAATCATTAGATACTGTGGCTATTTTATACCAGCCGCTATCATAAAAGTAAAGATTATTGTTAGACTGAACGTAAGCTTGATCGCCATTAGATGGACTTGAAATAGCTATAAGACCATTGATATCAGTAACTATTGTTGTAGAAGCTGCAGTAGTTTGTCTTGCTTGAACATAATCAGAATCAATTAAAGAAATAGTTGAAGCAGAATCAAAACTAGAAGCGTATCCAGAAATGCTTATCCATTGTGATGAGCTGCCATCATTATAATATATATACATTACACCATTAGCTGAATTAAACCACAAGTCTCCTGCACTAGGAGAAGTAGGAGCATTATCACTTGAACTAATATTTGCAGTGCTAGGGTTGTTAGCTGTCCATTGATTCTTTGTAGAATTATAAGTATACGTCACACCCGAGAATGTAGTAGTTTGACCATTAAAGGGGTTATCTGGAAAATTTATTGCCATCTATCTATCCTTCTAATTCGCCCGTTGGTGGTGTAAAACTTGATGTATATCTTGCTAAACCTTTTGTAATTCTAACATCTTGTATATAACCTTGGCATCCACCACTATTAAATGTATCGCCACTACCTAGTAATACTGGTCTATCTAATACTGTCGCATATCCGTTTAAATCTACTGCTAATTCTGTTTCAGTTCCATTAAGGAAAATTGACATATATCCATTTGATTTTCTAACAACTGCCACATGATACCAATTGTTTGCACTAACTGCAGTAGTAAAAATTTCTCTTGTACCATTTAAATTTCCAAAAAATCTAATTCTACTGTCTGCCTGTTGATGCAGCATCCATCTTCCAGTAGAACTAGATATGTAAGAACTCATTAGAAAAGACTGAGATCCCGTTTGAGTTGGATAATACCACATTTCTAATGTGTATTCTGTGTTAAGAGCATCTAAGAAAAGATTTGTTCCTAAATCAACTCCTGCAGACGATCCACCAGTAAAATATATTGATTTTGTGCTTGCAAATTTAACTTGTGTTGTTGAACCACTCACTCCACTGCTTGGAATAATTAAATTTGTTCCTTGTGCTTTATCAATAATAGAGGCGTCTGTACCTATAACATGAAATATAGCTCCTGAAGAAGATAATGGAGATGTTGGTGGTGTAAAATTAGCAGTGTAAACCGCTGTTCCATTAGTTAATCTAACATCAGCTATATACCCTTGAAAATCTCTAGAAGAACTATACTTGTTTCTGCCAACAGTAGTTCCCCAAGAAGATGAACCAGAAGTGTCGCTGTTTGTGAAACTAGATACAGAGATTCCATTACAATACATCGTAACAGTTGATCCAGACCTTACTACGGCCACATGATACCAAATGTTAGTACTTATGGTTATACCTGATGCAACACTAGTATTAGCAACTGAAGAACTATTTCCATAAAAAAATCTAAGTTGTGCTCCTGACCCAAGGTCTATGCCCCATACACCATTTGCAGAAGAGCCTCCACTTTGATAAAGTATGGCTTGATAACTTACACTTGTAGTTGCTGTGTTAAACCAACATTCAAAAGTAAAATCACCAGTAAAAACTCCATCATTGCCTAAAGATGCTTCTAAATAAGAACTACCAGCACCATCAAAGTAAACTGACCCGCCATGATCACTTGCGTTATACTTAACGTTATCATATGGCGAATAAGGTTTAACACTAATAGATCCAGTTTGTGCTATAGTATATGAATTAGGAGAAACATAGTCATAAGGTCTTCCGTCTTGACACATTAATAATATAGTGTCTGAATCTGATGTAAGAGCTTCTGTCGGCGGAGTAAAGTTTGCTGTGTAGCGCGCTGTTTGAGAAACTCTAAGATCTTTTAACACGCCTTGCATGCAATAGCTACCGGAATAATAACGACCTACCCAAAAATAAGTAAATCCAGAATAATCGTTCGTGTCAGACGTCGATTCTGCTAGTAAACCATTTCCATAAAGTGATATTGTGTTGTTGTACTTAACAACTGCAATATGCATCCATTCATTAGTAGTTATTTGTACATTTGCTGGAGTTGTTGCTGTTGATCTTCCAATTGCAGAGCCGCTGTACAATGTCGAACCAATATATCCTTGATATACATGAATAGATAAATGACCTGTACTATTGGTCCCTCCGCCAACTTGAAAAACCCCTGAATTGCTTAAATTTTCTAGATTTACCCAACACTCAACCGTCCAATCTGAATTAGTGCCTGAAGGTAGAAAAGTAGATCCGCTAGCTTCTAAAAAATGATTAGTTGTATTAGGAAAATACGTACTATATCCACCATGTCTATAAGGACTGAATGTTCCAGCAGTGGCATCACCATTTGATGTTACAGCATAGTTATTAGATGATGCATCAGTAATATTATTATTATCAGATGTGTCTACTGCTGTTATTAATCTAGTAGTGTAATTACTATTTGTAATAATAAGAATGAAGTTTAAAGTTAAAGTTGAAGATGCACTGACTGCACCATTGATGCCGTCTGTTGCATTAATGGTTAAAGTAAAAGTTCCAGCATTAGCCTCATCTGTGCTAGGTGTAATGGTGAATACATTATCAACATTGGAAACAGTAGCTATATTTCCTAATCCACTGGTTGAATACGTCCATGTTAATGGAAATCCTTCTGGATCAGTTGATGCTGCAGTAATAGTTGTTGCTGTTCCATCAATTTCTAATTGATAGGAACCACTAACACCTGTAATAGAACTTGGTGAATCATTAGATACTGTGGCTATTTTGTACCAACCGCTTGAATAAAAATATAAATTATTATTTGCAGTTACAAATGCTTGATCACCATCTGACATACCAGTGAGAGCAATAAGAGCAGCCATATCAGCTACAACTGTTGTTGCTGCAGAAGAAGCTCCAGCTGCAGTATCAGCAGCTGCTACAAGTGTACTTTTAAAATTTGAAAATGTAGCCATTAAGTATTTCCGCTTATAATCCATCCTTGAGTTGTATTATAGTAGACTAAATCAACTGCTGTTCTATTTACATCGATTATAAAGTCTGAATCAGAACCAAGGATCTTATTGCTGTTTCTATTTATAGTGATATTATTTGTGCCTGCATTATTAGTTCCATCGATTATTTTTATTTCATCACCAAAAGATGGAACAGCTGGAAGAGTTATTGTAATTGCGCTTGATGTATCAACAATATATTTTTTATTTGCTAAAGCTGTAATGCTAGAAGTGGCTTCTACATAACTATTTGTTGATCCACCTGAAGCATAACCAGAAATACTTACCCATTGAGCTGAACTTCCATCATTATAATATATGTACATAAATCCTGTTAGAGAATCATACCATAAATTACCAGATGCTGGATTTGAAGGTGCTGTATCAGAAATAGTAACAACTGCTCCACCACTAGTACCCGAAGTGTTTACCCACTGTGATGAAGAACTATCAGTATAATAAATATTTAAAGTTCCATCGGTAGTATCATACCATAAATCACCAGCAGAAGGACTAGAAGGCGCCGCGTCTGAAGAAGTAACCGAGGCACCACCTCCGCCGCCAGATGTTTGTCTTGCTTGCACATAAGCTGAGTCAATTAATTCAACTGCAGCTGCAGAATCGAAAGTACTACCACCAGAAGTTTGTCTTGCTTGCACGTAAGCTGAGTCAATTAATGAAATAACTTCTGACGAATCTAGAAAATCATATGTTATCTGCCTTGATTGTACATATGCCGAATCAACTAATGAAATAGCGTCAGATGAGTCAAGGAAAGAATCTTCATTAAAGATCTTAATGTCGCCAACCATACCAGAATGATATTGACATTGATACACTAGTGTGTTTGGTGCATTCATTGGTACTGTAAATATTACATTACCAGTTTCAGCACCATTATTTGTTACTCCATCACTATATGTAGAACCACCACTTGATAATCTAATTAGAAATGGATGTCCGGATGCATTAACAGCAAACTTATATGTTTTACCTCTTGTAAGATATATTGTAGGATTATTTGCGCTTGACGGAAATCCATCTCCACTAAAAGCATAAGCACTTGCACCGCTATTAATTACATTGAATATTGTTTCTGCAGGTCTTCTAGTTTCAATATATGCACTATCAATTAAAGAAATTGTTTCAGCTGAATCTAGAAAATCATATGTAGTTTGCCTTGCTTGTACATATGAACTATCAATAAGATTTATGGCTTCACTAGAATCTAGAAAATCGTAAGTAATTTGCCTTGCTTGTACATATGCACTATCAATAAGAGTTATAGCATCTGCAGAATCTAAATCTGACTTTGTTCCAATTAAAGTAACTAATGTATTATATGCGGAATCATCATCATTTAAAGCTGCTGCTATTTCATTTAATGTATCTAATGTACCAGGCGCACCATCAATTAAGTTATTAATTTGAGTTGTAACAAATGCTGAATCAGCAAAATTAGCATTTGTATAAATTGTTTGTCTTGCTTGAACATAAGCTGAATCTATAAGAGCAATAGCTTCTGATGAGTCTAGAAAATCGTAAGTAATTTGCCTTGCTTGTACATAAGCTGAGTCTATAAGAGCAATCGCTTCAGCAGAATCTAAAAAATCATAAGTTGTTTGTCTTGCTTGAATATAAGCTGAATCAATTAATGCAATTGCATTTGATGAGTCAATAAAATTACCAGCATATCCAGCAATTCTTTGTGTTGGATTAGATCCGTATATAATAAAACCAAAAGGTCTGGAGCTATTTGGCGTTACATTACTACCGTTATCGTCATAGAAACTGGCAGTAAAACCATTTACTGTTTTACTGCTAATTGATACATTAATATCATCTCCAAATTCATTATCAGTTACAATAAAATAATCAGTATTTGGTTGTGCTGTATTAAATGCAAAATCTAATGTTGAACTTCCACTATTCCAGTTGCTCCAACTAATGCCATTTCCACTTGCATTTGATGTGGAAATTACTCGTCCAAATGCAAATGGTAATATAGCTGTAGATGATCCACCAGTTGGAAACCTGTCTGAAATGTAAGCTGAATCAATAAGAGCTATAGCTTCAGCAGAATCTAAAAAATCATAAGTTGTTTGTCTTGCTTGAACATAAGCTGAATCTATTAAACTAATAATAGCAGCCGAGTCAGTTCCAGCTGTTGTTCTTGCTGCAATATAAGCTGAATCTATTAATTGAATTGTACCTGCAGAATCAAGTCCAAAAAAATCACCAGAAACACTTATCCATTGTGATGATGAACTGTCAACATAATAAACATATAGAGTTGTATCAGTTGTATCAAACCATAAATCTCCAGACGATGGAGAAGAAGGTGCTGAATCAGAAGAAGTAACTGAAGCTCCACCTCCAGAAGTTTGTCTTAACTGTACATAAGCTGAGTCTATTAATTCAATTGCAGCTGCAGAATCTAGAAAATCATATGTAATTTGTCTTGCCTGAACATAAGATGAATCAATTAATGAAATAACTTCTGATGAATCTAAAAAATCATAAGTTGTTTGTCTTAATTGAATGTATGCCGAATCAACATTATTTGTTATAATAGAAGAAACACTTGCAGAATCTAAATCTGACTTTGCATTAATTAAACCAACAAGTGTTGAATAAGCAGAATCATCATCATTTAAAGCTGCAGCTATTTCGTTTAAAGTATCTAAAGTTCCAGGGGCTCCATCAATAAGAGCATTAATTTGTGCAGTAACATATGAACTATCAGCATAAGTAATTTGTCTAGCTTGAACATAAGCTGAATCGATTAAAGCTATTGCTTCAGTTGAATCTAGAAAATCGTAAGTTGTTTGATTTGATTGTATATAAGCTGCGTCAATAACACCTGTTACTGTTGTAGAATCTAAATAATTAGCATCATTAGTAAAATCACTTACCAATGATGGAGTACCAGTTAATGAACTATAAGAAAAATCTTGAGGTGTTTGGCGAAGTTGAACATGAGCAGAATCAATTAAGTTAATAACAGTAGCTGAATCTGTTCCGCTACTTCCAACTGTTGTTTGTCTTGCTTGTACATATGCAGAATCTATAAGAGCAATAGTGTCTGCTGAATCTATTCCGCTAGAACCGCCACTACCCGATATACTTGATACATCTGCAGAATCAAGTAATTTTGTGATAGTTTTATTACCAAGTTTAATAGATCCAGAGACTTCAAGTTCTTTTAAATTTGCATTTAAAAAAGTATTTGACGGAACGACTGGCATTTATCTGCTTTCTTT
>Ga0181557_1004712_pt1 | contig 12657 bp, 10 predicted proteins | sample 011ome_23_FD_148632 | JGI IMG/M metagenome (GOLD analysis project Ga0181557, IMG submission 148632) | Coastal salt marsh microbial communities from the Groves Creek Marsh, Skidaway Island, Georgia - 011506CT metaG (spades assembly) | ecosystem: Environmental > Aquatic > Marine > Intertidal zone... | reverse complement strand
GGTCGCTGGGTTTGGCAGGTGTGCCCGTCGATGCGGGCGCCCGGTCACCGCGGGTTGCGACAATCAGGTGTGCGTCGGCGGGGGCGGAGGAGATTTCGCTGTAAATGGCGTCCCATCCGGTTGTAGCGACTGTGTCGATGTCGATCCATACGTGCAGACCGGGAAGGAGGTCGGCTAGTTGAAACTTCGTGAACGTGGTCGGAGAGATGTGCCCTTGCTGGATGAAGCGCTCATCGTGCTCGAGGAGGACAAACTCGTGGGAAATCGAGAGGAACTCAAGCGCTGAGGTCAGTGCTTCCCGATTCTTGGAGCTAAGACGCCCTGGGAGGAATCCAATGACACAGTGCGGCGGCGTGCTAGCTCCTGTGTGAAGGGAGTAGGCCCAGGGCAGGACCGCATAGGCCATAACGTCATCCACGGCCCCAGACACCACGGGGGAAGCACCGCGTAGATTCTGGGTGGCACCATTCATGGCTCTAGTGTTCGTTGCCATGCAACTTGCCGCGCGAGTCCTTCTTCGAGCATCGTGGATTGGCTGAAGCCCAGGTCGTTGTGCGCCTTAGTACTATCTCCGAACGTTCGTTCTTGATCTCCCCGAGCGGGGTCTATTCGCTCGATATGCAGCGGCCGGCCCACCTCGGTTTCGATGATGGCGAGCGCCTCACTGATGGTCCGCTCTTGGCTGCCGGAGATGTTGTAGATTTCGCCTGTTTTGCCTGACCAGAGGGCAGATATTGTCGCGCTGACACAATCATCTAGGTATGTGTTGGACCGTGATTGGTCCCCGGATCCGAAAAGGGTGATGGTTTCACCCTTTAGCCCCTTGGAAATGAACTTGCGATACGCCATGTCTGGTCTTTGCCCCGGCCCATAAACGGAGAAATACCTGAGAATGACAGCTGGAAAACGAGAGTCACGCCAGTGAGCCATGGATAGATTCTCAGCCGCAAGCTTGGTCACTCCGTAGGGAGAGACGGGCCTTATTGGTTGTTGCTCATTCCCCACGGCATTTTTTCCGTACACCGAAGATGTCGAGATTTGGACGAACCTTTCAAGGTTCCACCCCGACGAATGTTCAATGAGTCGAGCGAGGGCGTTGAGGTTGCACCCCGCATACAAGTCGAAATCCTGCCAGCTCAGGCCCAATCCCGGCATGGCTGCCTCATTGATGACGTGTGTCACAGAGTCCGGGATGACCGAGAGGTCGTCATAGCGAAGGTCGGCGTGAATGGGGGTGACTCCGGGCAACGTAGAGATGATTCCAAACCGGTCAATCTTTTCGGCGGACGGGTAGAGACCATCCAGCAGACCGTCGAGAGCAACGACCTTGTGTCCCGAGGCGCTGAGTGAGGCCACCACAGCGGAGCCTATGAAGCCTGCAGCTCCCGTCACCAAAATTGTCCCTGTCATGACAGAGCTCTCTTCCTTCGGTGTGTGAGCAGCATCAAAAAATCGGGCTTTCGCGTCAGCACTCGTAGACTTTATCGTACTGTTTCCGCACCGCCTCAGGCGAGTAGAGACTCTGGGCTCGCCGAATGAGGGCCTGGCGCGATCCGAGTGATTTGTAATTTTTGTGGTTCAGTGTCCCGGCCATAGCACCTGCGAGTTCGCGCGGGTCTGCAAATGTCTGTCCTGCACTCAGGTCCTCGATCATTCCTGGCATTCCCCCCGTTTCTCGCACAAGAGCCACACATCCTTGGGACGCCGCTTCGGCTATCACCATCGGGGCATTTTCTGCCAGGGAGGGAACAATAAGCGCCTGTGAGGATTGGAGAGTCTCCGTGAGCTCTCTACGTTCGAGAGACCCCAAAAGCTGGATACCCTCTCCGCTAAAAACACTTCCCCCTCTTCCGACGAGCGCCATGGTCGCTTCAGGGTGCTCTCGCCGTACTTCGGCGAAGGCTTGAACTGCCGTCGAGACGTTCTTGACGGGATCCTCGAGATTCTGAGCAACAACAATGAACGTAAACAGATGGCTCGGTTTTTTCTTATCGCTGGAAAAAAATTCCGGGTCAAGGGGGTTGTGAATTGTGGACAGGGGAAACCTGGACATAAGTCTGCTCTCTCGCGTTGCGTTAGCTAGCCAGCCACTGGGAGCAACGAGGTGTAGGTTCTCGACGTGCTCGAGGTCTGAGAGTTTTCGCTCGAAGGATGTTTCCACTAACCCTCGGAAAGTTAGCTTCACTGCAGGACATGAGGAACAGCCTTGGTTGTACTTCCTGCACCCAAGTGCGTAATGGCAGGCGCCGGTGAACGGATTCATATCGTGAAGCGTCCACACGATTTTCTTGTGCGGAAACGTGCGAGCCAACGCTCCAACGCGACTAAGCCCGTTCAGATTATGGAGATGAATAATGTCTGCACCCTCGAGTGCTGCGTCGAGATTCCAGCGCAGCTTGTCCCTGACTAGAGAAATTGGCGCATCAAACCCCTTCTCTCGGATGATGAACTGGTCAAGACCCGCAGCCACTGAGTGGAATGGGGCAGAGAGGGGCTCTGACCAGAGTGTGGACTCAATCGCCCACACGTGCCGGGAGTCATGTCCAGCAGTTCGCTGCGCCTCTGACAACACTGCCGCCACCGATCCAGCTCCCCCGATCCGGGAAAAGCTGAGATGGGCGATAGAGAGAGGCACAGCACTACGCTAGTTGGAAGCACGAGCGTTCGCGCGTTCCCACGAGAATTCGAGGTTTGAGACGGTCGCAATGGAGAGCACACCCCGCTATCCGGTGGTCTTGTTGGCCTTCAATCGGCCTGATCTGACGGCGAAGGTTTTCGAGAAGATTCGCTCATGGAAACCTCGTGAGCTGCATCTCGTGGTCGATGGCCCACGGCCAGGTAACCCGCTCGATGAAGATTTGGTAGCCGAGGTAAAGAGGGTCATTTCTGTCGTTGATTGGCCTTGTGAAGCGCATTCGCACTTTGCTGACTCAAACATGGGTCTCAAGAGTCGAATTAGTTCTGGTTTGTCGAGCGTTTTTGACCAGTCAGAGGCCGCGATAATCCTTGAGGATGACTGCGTCCCAGACCTTGCTTTCTTTTCTTACTGTGATGAACTTTTGCATCGCTATCGCGAGACTCCTGAGGTGGGAATCATTGGAGGTTCCTCCAGGCTGAGAGGATCCAGAGCCAGCACTTTCTCCTATGACTTTTCGTCCGATCTGCGGATATGGGGTTGGGCGACCTGGGCAAGAATCTGGAAAGGGTTTATCGACAGCGGTGACCTTGACGCCTCCTGGTCCGAGAACGAGCGAGAAGAAATAGCGGCACGCTTCCCGACCGGTCCCCGCCGTGCATCGATGTCCAGGATGCTCTCACAGGCTGCCCACCTGGATTCGTGGGCCTTGCCTTTTGCGGTCCACTTCAAGAGTCGCGGGTATCTCAGCACTGTTCCCGAAGTGAACCTCGTCGAGAATGTGGGCTTCGGCGACAGGTCGACCCACACGACCTTCGAAGACTATGTAGCGCAGCTTCCCTCACATCCCCTCACTTTTCCGCTCCGTCATCCCCCCGCGGTTATGGAGAACCCTGAAGTTGATCGTCTCGAGAGTGCTCGTGATCGGTCTGAGTGGTGGCGCTACCCTCTGCGTCACCCACTGGATACACTCGGGCGTTTCTTGCGCTACGGAGCGCGGCGACTCAAAGGCTCCTGAGCTTCTTGGTGACGAAGCCCAACACCTCATTCACGCTAAGGTTTTGCCTATGACTGAAGCGCCCTCGACCCCGTCCCGCTCCTTCACGATGGGGGCCGCCATAATCACCGACGACTCCGCGGCCTACGTCGTCGCTGAGATTGGCGCTAACCACCAGGGTGATGTGGAGACAGCGAAAAAGATGATCCAGGCTGCCGCTCGCGCGGGGGCAGACGCGGTCAAGTTTCAAAAAAGGGACAACCAGGCCCTGTTCACCCCTGAGGCCTACAACGCTCCGTATGCGAGCGAGAATGCTTTTGGTGCCACCTACGGTGAGCACCGTGAAGCACTCGAATTCGGCAAAGACGAGTACATCGAGCTGATGAAAGAGGCGCAAGCTCAGGGTGTTGAGTTTTTCGCGACCCCGTGGGACTTTCCAAGTGTCGATTTTCTGGAAGACCTTGATGTCCCCGCCTACAAGGTGGCAAGTTGTGACCTCACCAACACCCCTTTGCTTTCCTATATAGCCCAGACCGGCAGACCCACCATCATCTCAACTGGTGGCGGAACTTTGGATGCAGTGGATCGAGCAGTAGAGATTGTTCAGGGCGCGGGCACACAGCTGGCCGTCATGCAATGTACGTCGGGTTATCCGCCGGAGTTCAGCGAACTCAACCTCAATGTCATTGGTACCTTCCGTGACCGTTACCCCGAGGCCACGATTGGATACTCCGGGCACGACAGCGGAATTGCGATGGGGCTTGTTGCTTATGTCTTGGGCGCTCGGATTATCGAGAAACATTTCACTCTCAATCGCGCCATGAAGGGCACCGACCACTCTTTCTCTTTGGAGCCGGATGGTCTTCGCAAAATGGTCCGTGACCTCCGCAGAGCTAGAGATGCCCTCGGTGATGGTGTCAAGCGCGCCTACGACAGCGAAATTGCCCCGCTGAAGAAGCTCAGCAAGATGATTGTCGCCAAAGGAGCTATCTCTGCCGGGACGGTGCTATCCGAGGAACACTTTGACTATCGGTCACCGGGACACGGTGTCCCGCCTGCTCATTCCCACCTTCTGGTAGGGAAAAAGCTGGTGCGAGACATTGACGCACTGACTCCCATTACCGAGGAAGACGTTGCCTGAAAGGCTCAGTGGTAAGACAGTCCTCGTGGTGGGGGCTGATGGCAACCTCGGCCCACTCTGGGTAGAGGTTGCACTCGCGGAGGGCGCCTCAGTCCTCGGAATCGGTCTCAGAGCCAGTACAGACCAAGCCTTGGCGAGGCTTGCGACAACATATTCAGGCCTCCTCGTTGCAGACGTAGACATTTCTGAACAAGTGACTCTCGAGAACTTGGCATCCTCACTTGGTTTGAAGGCACGAGAAATGTCAATCGATGGGGTCGTTCTCAACGCGGGAATTGATTCACTGCCAGGTTCAGGTCGAGAAAATCTCGAAGATTACGACATGGCTGAATGGCAGCGTGTTTTCTCGGTCAATGTTTTTGGTGTCGTCGGAGTTTTGAACACAGTGATTCCGGTTCTTCACAAACCCAGTTCGGTTGTCATGTTGGGATCCCTGTATGGTCTGGTGTCCCCTAAGCCAGCGCTCTACAGCCATTTCAACGACGGTAAGGGTTCTCTCAAACACCCCGCGTATGGTGCGTCCAAAGCAGCACTCGTGGCTGTTGCTCGGCAGTATGGGACCCATCTCGCGCCTCAGGGCGTCCGAGTCAACACCCTGACTCTCGGAGGAGTCGCCGCCGGCCAGGACCCAGATTTTGTCGCGAAGTTTGAAGCTCATGTTCCCCAGGGCACAATGCTCTCCAGGGATGACCTCACCGGTGCGATGACGTTCCTCCTCTCCGATGAGTCTCGAGCAATGACAGGACAAAATGTCGTCGTTGACGGAGGATTTACAGCATGGTAGCTCGCGCCTCTTTCCACACTTGGCTCTCTCCCCTCGATGGCTCTGAGGTCGTGACGGTTCCCGTCACCCTTCCATCAGACGTTCCAGCCGTTGTGGCGAGTGCCCGCAAAGCTTTCGAGTCGTGGTCTGTGACCACGCTGGAGTCACGCGGTCGGATTATCCGGACAGTTGCCCAGATTCTCGAGAGCCGTTCGGAAGAACTTGCAAAGATTGTTCGACAGGAGACCGGCAAACCGCTCGGCGCATCGTTGGGTGAAATCGGTGGAGCTGTCGAGATGGGATACCTCGTCTCCTCCCAGGGTCGCCATGAAATGGGTTCTCTCCTTCCCAGTGCTATTCCCGGGCGTCAGGTTCGAGTGCAAAGAATGCCTCTCGGGGTCGCAGCGCTCATCGTCACCTATAACGCGCCGTTTCCTAACTACGCGTGGAAAGCATTCCCCGCCCTGATGGCGGGCAATGCTGCCATCCTCAAGCCCTCTCCTGCGACCCCCTTGAGTGCAATGGTCTTTGGTGAGATTCTTCAGGAGGCTGGTGTTCCCGAGGGTGTCTTCCAGGTGGTTCATGGTTCAGGTGAGACTGCGGCGGCGTTGATTGACGCAGGAGTCGAGCTCGTGAGCTTCACCGGAAGCTATCCCACCGGACAAAAAGTTGTGGAAGCGTCAGCGAGAAATCTCGCCAAGACCGTGATTGAGTTGGGCGGCGCTAACCCCCTCATCGTCTGTGATGATGCGAATCTCTCGGCAGCGGTTGATGTCGTGATTGATAGCGCCTTCAGTAACGCCGGACAGCGATGCTCTTCCGCAAGCAGGGTGATTGTGCAAGACGGTGTCTATGACGCGTTTGTCGCACGGCTTATGACTGCGGCTGAATCAATGACGTGGGGCACTGAGCCCGATGTTCTGGTGTCTACGTTGGTTGATTCGCAGAGCGTTGAGGCGTTCGAGAGTTATCTTGCCCAGGCTCAGTCGGTCGGTGCCACCGTCGATCGAGTCGGGGCACTGAAGGGTGCACCCGCACCGGAGGCGTGTCTCGCTCAACCGGCCATCATTCAGGGACTTGCTATCGACAGCGAGTCGGGAATGGCTGAGTTCTTTGGACCTGCGACGAGGCTGTTTCGATTCTCCCGTGATGAGGATGCCATTCGGATGGCCAACACGAGCGAGTTTGGCCTCACTGCCGCAGTGTGGTCGAGTGATATTGCTCGGGCAGAGCGCATTGTGGAGCAGCTCGAGGCTGGAGTTATCAACATCAATGGACCTACTCACGGTGCAGAAATCAATATGCCCTTCGGAGGAGTGAAGCACTCAGGCAATGGTTCGCGCGATGCGGGTATTCATTCGATTGACCAGTACTCCGACATCAAAGTGGTGTCCACCTTTTTCGGAGCCTGAGTCATGAGCGAGACAATCGCAATCATCCCGGCGAGAGCTGGTAGCCAGAGAATCCCGGGCAAGAACACCAGAGAGTTGGCGGGGCACCCGCTTCTCGCATATTCCATCGCAGCAGCTCGAGCTTCGGGAGTCTGTGATCGGGTCATGGTTTCGACTGACTCACCGGACATTGCGGCTTTGGCTGAGAAGTACGGAGCTGAAGTGCCAGGGCTTCGGCCCCAAGAGATGTCGGGACCGGACGCGCACGATATTGAGTTTCTCCGACACGCGATGGAGGAGTGGGCTCCTGGTGAGGACTCGCAGTTATGGGTTATCGCCAGACCTACAAGTCCCCTGCGATCCGCTGCTTCCATCACTGCAGCGCGATTCGAGCTACTCGAAGCACCATGGGCGGACTCAATCCGGGCTCTCCGAAAAGTGACCGAACACCCGGGAAAGATGTGGAGAGTCAACGATTCCGGAGAAGCCACAACCTACTTAGATCAGGGTGGCGCTTATAACGGGCCCACCCAGAATCTCGAGCCTCTGTATGTCCAAGCTTCGAGTTTGGAGATTGTCAGGCGAGGCGCCGCGCTCCAGCACCAGTCAATCGCTGGGGCAAGAGTGCTAGCGTTCTCTCTGCCCGAGGGTGAAGACCTCGACGTCAACACCGAAGGTGATTGGGCCATCGTGGAGAGGCTTGTTGCCGAGAATCCGCACCTCCTGCCATCGCTAGAGAAGAGTCTGTAATGCCACAACCCCGTGTCTGGGAGAGTTCCCTCGGCACCTCGCTGTCGTACTGGTCGAGGGAGCAACTTCTGGAGTTTTGGCGAGACACCGGGGACCTGAAGACTCTCGCGAACGCGTGCCGCCTCAACGCCATCACCGCGATTCAGTATGCGGGAAGCGGCCACATAGGTACGTCACTGAGCTCTTTGGACATCATGGTGGCCGTTCGCCGTTTCTTGGAAGGAGATGCCTTCCTTAAGGAGGTGCCCCACGGGGGAGTTTTCTTCAGCTCGAAAGGCCATGATGCCCCTGCCTACTACGCCCTCTTGCACCTCATGGGTCAACTGGGAGACGACGACCTGTTCACTCTTCGTCGGTTGGGAGGCCTTCCCGGGCACCCCGAGACCATTACGCCTGGAGTCCCCACCAACACGGGGTCTCTGGGAATGGGCATTTCCAAAGCAAAAGGTTTCATCAAAGCCCAGCGTTTAGCGAACCCTGACTCCAGAGACCCCGTCGTCGTTATGTTGGGTGATGGTGAACTTAATGAAGGCCAAATTTGGGAGTCCATGCCCGGAGCCATCAAAGAAGGATTTTCTGAGCTCATTGCGATTGTTGATGCCAATCAGATTCAATCGGACACCTGGACCGAGGACACTATGCCGATGGGCGATCTTCGGAAGCGAGTCGAGGGTTCGGGCTGGATCTACCTCGAATGTGATGGGCAAGACCCTGACCAGGTGCTGGAAATTCTCAACCAAGCGCAACAAAGCTCTACCCCTACTTTCATCGTTGCTTCGACGACCAAAGGGGCTGGTGTTCCCTGGATGGAATCGTTCCCGCAAGCCGGCGAATACTATAAATTTCACTCCGGAGCTCTTGCTCCAGTGCTCTATGCAGAAGCCGTTCAGATTCTGACCCGCTTGGTCACGGGGGAGTCTGCGGGATCATCGAATCTTGAATCCAGTCGCCCCGAATTTGATGCGCTAACTCCGAAAGACCGGCCTGAATCTCTACTGACTGTTTGGGAGGACGTCCTCGCCGAGGTCATGGCGTCCCACACTGAGGTTGTTGCACTCGATGGTGACTTGAGCTACGACACAGGAACGCATCGTGTGAGACACGCTTACCCCGAGCGCTATCTCCAGACTGGAATTGCTGAGCAGGACATGGTGTCCATGGCCGGAACTTTGGCTCTCTCGGGTCACACGCCTATCGTCCACAGCTTCGCGACCTTCTTGACCATGCGCGCAACAGAGCAGATTTTCAATAACGCGACCGAGTACTCACGGGTTATCTATGTTGGTTTTCTTGCCGGTCTCGTCCCGAGTGCACCGGGCTTCTCTCATCAGGCTGTCACTGATGTGGGGATCATGGGTTCACTCCCTGGGATGCGAGTATTTGAGCCAAGTTGTCGCTCCGAGGTCGCATGGGCTATTTCGGAAGCTCTTTCCTATGACGGTCCCTCCTTCCTGAGAATGGGAACAGTGCCTCCTGTAGCCGCTCTCTCTGGGACCCCCTCAGGGTCTGGTTTGCAACTCCGCGTGGAGGGCTCATCTGTTGCTCTGGTCACCAGCGGACCATTATTGGCTGGTGAGGCAATTGGCGCAGCCGAGGCTGCTGCCGCAGATGGAGTGAGTGTTGCAGTCTTCACGAGGCCGGAGCTTTCTGCCCCACTAAGCGATGCTGACCGGGAGATTCTCTCCCGGTTTGACACGGTCATCTCGTTGGAAAACTTTGCTCCGGCACGAGCACATCACCACGGTGTCTCTGAAGCGCTTCGAGGTACACATGTTGTGGTTCTGCGCTGGGGAATAGAGGGAATCCCGGCAAATGGCCAACCTGCTGAGGTCCTGGCTCATCATGGTCTCGATGCCTCATCAATTGTCCAGTTGATTCTCCAGAACCGCCCGTAGCTCTTTGTGCTCAGGGGAGGGGCATGTCTTCACTAGTCTGGAAGAGCGAGAATAACCAGTTTGAGAGAGTTCTCGCTCACGCACATGGTCTGAATGAGAGGCACTAGGGATGTCGGGCACAAAGAAGGTGGCTCTGATCACCGGGGTCACAGGCCAAGACGGAAGCTACCTCGCGGAGCTACTGCTCTCCAAGGGGTATGAAGTTCACGGGATCATCCGCAGGTCCTCCTCCTTGAACACCCAACGGATTCGTCACCTCATCAGCGATTCAGAGGATGATCGAGGGCGCATAACTCTTCACTTCGGAGACTTGGCAGATGGGTCAGGACTCATCCGGCTGATCAGCGAGCTGAAGCCTCACGAAATATATAACCTGGCAGCACAATCCCATGTTCGGGTGAGTTTTGATCAGCCTGAAATGACCGGTGACACTACTGGGCTTGGATCTGTGCGCATTCTCGAGGCCATTAGGTTGCTGGGACTCGACACCAAGTTTTATCAGGCGTCGAGTTCTGAAATGTTCGGGGCGAGCCCCCCTCCGCAGAATGAAGAGACGCCGTTTTATCCGAGGTCCCCTTATGGGGTCGCGAAGGTCTATTCCTATTGGATTACCAAGAACTATCGCGAGAGCTACAACATGTTCGCGACCAACGGGATTCTGTTCAACCACGAATCGCCCCGCCGGGGCGAAACCTTTGTCACTCGAAAAATCACCCGAGCGGTCGCCCGTATCAAAGCTGGGATCCAAGACAAGCTGTTCTTGGGCAATCTCGATGCGGTAAGGGATTGGGGTTATGCCCCTGAGTATGTCGAGGCGATGTGGCGGATGCTCCAGGTCGATCAGCCTGATGACTTCGTAGTTGCGACGAACACGGCCTACTCGATACGCGATTTCTTGGGATATTCCTTCGACACGGTCGGTCTGGATTGGGAAAAGCACGTCGAGTTCGACGAGAAATATCTGCGCCCTGCAGAGGTAGATGCTCTCGTCGGTGATTACGGCAAGGTTCGCTCCGCAACCGGCTGGGAACCAAAGGTGCTCACGCCTGAACTAGCGCGCATCATGGTGGAGGGTGACGTCGAAATACTGGCTTCTGAGGGAACCCACTGGAGCGATTCACCGTACGATGTTTAGAATTAACTCAAGGCGAGAACACGATGGGGCCAGCGATTTTCGAAGCCTTTTGCGAGTCGCCCAGGTCTCATGGTCCCTATTGACTGTCAATGAGAAGGCTTTCTTTCTCCTCCGGATCTTTTTCCGTCTTGCGCTCAACGGACTCGACATTGTTGCAGTAGGGCTAATGGGTGTCCTCGGCGCCATCACAGCGAGCGGTATTTCTGGACAATCTCTTCAATTGCTGGGTTTTTCGGTTCCTCCCCCGACCGCTGGCAACGTCATCGCTCTGGTGGCAGCAGTTGCTGGGCTCTTCATCTTGAAGGGTGGACTAGGCATACTTTTCGCTCGATGGACTGCGGTATTTTTGGCAGGGGTCGAGATTAAGAACTCGGCGAAACTTGCTCGCTATCTCTTCAGCGGGCCACTCACGCGAGTGAAGCAACACTCACGGGCAGAGATTCAGTTTCTTGTTGAGACCTCAGTGAATGCAACGTTTTCAGGAGTTTTGGGCTCGATTACAACTCTCATCATCGAGTCGACGTTGTTCATTTCCATCTTCGTGATGTTTCTTCTTGTGGACTGGGCAGCCGCTTTGTCCATCGCTGTCTACTTCTCTCTCCTGCTCTATATATTGCAAATGACGACGGCTCGACGCTATTTGCAGTCAGGGCGGAATCTCCAGAAAGGTTCCGTTGATACCGGGGGCGCCATTCTTGAGATGGTGGATGGTTTTCGCGAGATTGCAGTGCTTTCTAAGCAAAACTTCTTTCTCACTCGGTTTATCGAGGCAAAGAAACTGTCAGCTCGGACAGGGGTGGCTCTGCAAATATTGAAAAGCCTCCCTCGCTACATAGCAGAGAGCGGATTAATTCTCGGTGCCCTGGGATTTGTTGTGTGGCAATTGAGCCGCGGAAGCCTAGGTGAAGGGCTTCTGGCGTTGGGAATATTCTTAGCAGGGTCCTTTCGCATGATGGGCGCTCTTTTGCCCTTGCAGTCCTTATGGAACGACTTACGAGTGATGCAAGACTGGGTTGTGACGGCGCAGGGAATTCTTGTGAAGTTGAAGGATGATCCTGAGCTCTTGGACTCTGCCATCTATAGCGAAACAAAGCTCTCATCCACCACTCACACTGAGGAAGCGCCTCAGGCGCCACTTTCCGTTGTTGTCGATGATGTTGCCTTTACTCACCTCAACAACGCAGAGCCAACCTTGGAACACGTTTCGCTGACCATAGATGCTGGAAGTTATGTCGCGATTGTCGGCCCCTCGGGGGCGGGAAAAACAACGCTGGTCGATCTGTTACTCGGACTCTATGACCCTGACAAAGGGGAAGTTCGTCTCGGGGGTTTGGGCCCTCGGGACCTGAGAGAGCAATTCCCCGGGCTCATTTCTTACGTTCCTCAACGGCCAGGGCTTGTGTCAGGATCTATCGCGCACAATGTTGCACTCGGTGTCCCCGATGATGACATTGACGAACAGCAAGTGTGGGAAGCGTTGTCTAAGGCGCAACTCGCAGAGTTCGTCGAGACCCTGCCACAGGGCATCCATTCCTCGCTCGGTGCGCACTCTGATTCTCTGAGCGGTGGCCAGATTCAACGACTTGGTTTTGCCCGCGCTCTCTACACGAGGCCGCGACTCATTATCCTCGACGAAGCGACGAGTGCTCTTGATGCGGCAACCGAAGCGAGCGTTGCAGCGAGCATCAAGAATGTGGGGGGTGAGACCACGGTCATTGTTATTGCTCACCGTCTGTCGACCATTCAGGATGCGGACCAAGTGCACGTCCTTGTCGATGGTCAGATTGTCTCCAGCGGCACCTTCACTCAAGTGCGCAAGAACGTGCCCATGATTGAGGAGTACGTGAAGCTCATGTCCTTCACTGATGACTAAATGGCTTGGTGATTTCCCTTTTCTGCGCCAGCAGCTATCTGGCTTGGAAATCCTGGCGGAAACATATTCCACCAACG
>Ga0181557_1004704_pt1 | contig 12669 bp, 11 predicted proteins | sample 011ome_23_FD_148632 | JGI IMG/M metagenome (GOLD analysis project Ga0181557, IMG submission 148632) | Coastal salt marsh microbial communities from the Groves Creek Marsh, Skidaway Island, Georgia - 011506CT metaG (spades assembly) | ecosystem: Environmental > Aquatic > Marine > Intertidal zone... | reverse complement strand
CGTCGTGCCAGCCTCCAGAGAGCCCTTTAACCTCACCGTTGGTGTTGTCGAGCTCGCCCGTGCCATTGTCGATGTGGAGTCGGTCTCGGGCAACGAAAAGATTTTGGCTGACCGAATCGAAGCAACCCTTCGAACCGCGAATCATCTCGAGGTGGCGCGACAGGGGAACACGGTGGCGGCCCGCACGACCCTCGGCGCTGCGGTGCGAGTAATCATCGCGGGACACCTCGACACGGTGCCTATTGCAGGCCTGTTGCCTGCTCGCAGGGAAAACGGCCGGCTGTGGGGTCGCGGTGCGGTGGATATGAAGAGCGGGGTGGCCTCCCAGCTTCTTGCCGCCTGTGAACTCGAGTCACCGCGAGTCGATGTCACCTGGGTTTTCTACGACCAGGAAGAAGTGGAATCGGAGAAAAACGGTCTGGGGCATTTTGCCGCCTCTCACCCCGAGTGGATGAAGGCTGATTTTGCCGTACTAGGCGAACCCTCTAACGCTGGGGTGGAGGGTGGTTGCAATGGCACCCTCCGCATGGAATTGCGAGCATCCGGTAAATCTGCCCACTCCGCCCGACCGTGGATGGGCCACAACGCCATTCACTCCCTCGCAGCTGCGCTTGAGACCTTGAGCACGTTTGAATCAGAAACTCGCGAGGTTGAGGGGCTTTCGTATCGGGAGAGCCTGAGTGCCGTGGGGGTGAGCGGAGGAATTGCAGGCAACGTTATCCCCGATTTTGCGACACTCACTATCAATTTTCGGTTTGCTCCCGATCGGAGCGTCGACGAGGCTATCGGCTATGTGACGAGCCTCTTTCCTGGCTTAGAAGCGGTCGTTGTCGACCAATCTCCCGGGGCGCGGCCGGGGCTCGATAATCCCTTGGCTCAGTCATTGGTGGCGGCGAGCGGCCGCGAAGCGGAGCCGAAGTATGGCTGGACTGATGTGGCTCGGTTTTCGGAATTGGGAATCCCCGCGGTCAATTTTGGGCCGGGTGACGCCCAGCGTGCGCACTCCCAAGAAGAGTGGGTCGACGAATCGGAAATCGAGCTCGCCTACAACACCCTTCGAGACTGGTTGAGCACCTCCTAGCCTGTGAGCTCGTTTGTCTCTGCACCCGGTTTCTTGGGATAATAGGAACTTCAGGGCGAATAAAGGAGTTGAGTACATGGCCGCGATGAAGCCTCGAACTGGCGATGGACCCATGGAGGCAGTCCGCGAGGGCCGGCTCATTATCGTGAAGGTTCCGCTGGAGGGTGGTGGCCGTCTCGTGGTGTCGGTGAACGACGCTGAAGCGACCGAACTGCGCGACGCCTTGCAGGGCGCCCTCAAGTAGTTCTTAGTTGCTCTCGGGGTGGATGACCGCCCAGGCGAGACCCTCTGCAAACGGCAGAAGAGAATGGCTCACTCGGTCGTCTTCAGCGATGACCCGCAGTAGCGTGCGCATCGCAGAGACCTGGTCGTCGCGATTCGCCGGGTTGGCCACTTCGCCGTCTGCCAAAGCCCGGGCAATCAGGATGCTACCGCCGGGCCGGCAGAGTTTCACAGCATCGTCGTAGCAGGTTTCTGCCTGGTCACCGGGTAGGTCGATGACCACGAGGTCGTAGCTATCCTCATTCATCTTCGGTAACACGTCTTGTGCGCGTTCGGTAATGAGACGCAGTCGATTCTGATTGACGTCGACCTCGCCCAGCAATTCCCGAAGAGTGACGTGGTGGTCGAGTTCTTTATCGATGGTGGTGATGTGAGCGCTGGGGCACGCTTCAGCGAGCCTCATCAGGGTGACACCCACCCCCGTGCCCACCTCGATGATGGTGCGAGCCCCGCTCGCAGCGGCGATGTGGGAGATAACCGAGCCAAGGACGGAACTGAGTGATGAGATGCCCTGGTCGTCAGAGGCTCGCTCCAGGTATTCGACGTCGTCCGAGTCCATCACGTATTCGTGTGCGAATCGGTTAATGAGTTCCCAATCGGCCACGCTAACCCCCTGGTATCAGTGGTCTTTGGCTGTCAGCCTAGGCCAGAGCATGGTCGAGGTGACTATTCTGGGGTCGTGTCTTTCGGATTGACAATTGAGAAATTGCTCCTGATTGGGGTGATTGCGATTTTTCTCATTGGACCAGACCGTCTTCCCGCCTATTCGGCGCAGTTTGCCAGGTTGATTCGTTCGCTGCGCGATATGGCGCGCGGGGCAAAAGACCGCATGAAGGAAGAGCTCGGCCCCGACTTTGACGAGTTGGAGTGGAAAAAACTCGACCCGCGCCAATACGACCCCCGGCGAATCATTCGTGACGCCTTGAGCGAAGAACCCGCGGCGGTTGCTCCCGAGCCCGCGAGAAGCAACGTGGAATCGGCTTATCAGAAGAGGCAGAGGCTCCTGAAAGAAGGAAAGCCTGCCCCCTTCGACCCGGAGGCGACCTAAACAGGCGAAACCGGCAGGCGGCTTCCCACCCGAGAGGCCCGCGTCCCGCGAACGTTGTCACCCAGGGCGCTGATCGCTTTTGCGGCGGGGTCGTCGGGGTGTGCGGCAACGACGGGAGTTCCCGCGTCTCCGCAGATTCGCAGCAGGGGGCTCAAGGGAATCTGACCGACCAGGGGAACTTCTAAGGCGTCCGCCACGGCCTTGCCCCCGCCTTCGCCAAAGAGGTCAAGCCGCGTGCCGTCGGGCAATAGCCCTGGAGACATCATTTCGACGACACCGATGACTCGCTGGCCGGTCTGGCGGGCCACCGTGGCCGAGCGCACCGCCACGTCAGAGGCCGCGGATTGCGGGGTGGTTACGACCAACACGTCGGCGTGAGGAAGTAGTTGTCCGACGCTGATAGCCACGTCGCCCGTGCCGGGGGGCATGTCCAGCAGAAGCACATCGAGGTCGCCAAAAAATACATCGGTGAGGAACTGAGTGACCGTTCGATGAAGCATGGGCCCCCGCCAACTGACTGCTTCGCCCTCGCCCACAAACATTCCAATCGACATCACTTTCACGTCGTGTGAGATCGGGGGCAAAATCATCTCGTCCACCCGGGTGGGACGTGCTCCTTGAATACCCATCAAGCCGGGGATGGAGAACCCGAACACGTCGGCGTCGATGATTCCCACTCGCAGACCTGCTCGGGCGGCGTCGACGGCGAGATTTGCTGTGAGGGTCGATTTTCCGACACCACCTTTGCCACTCGTCACCGCAATCACTCGGGTGAGGGAGTCTGCGGTGAAGGGGTGGGAGTCGCGTCGATTACCGCGAAGTTTTTTCGTGAGCGCTGCGCGACGCTCGGGCTCCATCACGGTCAGGGACACGGTGGTGGCGTGGGTGTCGGAAAGTGCGGATATGGCTGCTTCGCAGTCGCTCTGAATACGGTCCGCGGCGGGGCAGCCGACGATGGTGAGGGCGATGGTGACGTCAATTCGTTCGTCGGTGACCGTGATCGAGTCGACCATGTCTAATTCGGTGATGGGCTGACGAATCTCGGGGTCAATGACTGAACTCAGGGCACGACGCACGGCGTCTTCGCTGAGATGGGGCATGGTCGACAACACCGCCTGTAAAAGTTGTGTCTCTTTCTGGGCCGAGCCTAGTCAATGGGGTGTGAGAATGGTCTGGTGGCAAAGAACACCTCAACCCGTCAGGTCGCTCTCGACCGACTCTCTCGGCTGCCCGCGGGAGAGGAACTGGGCCGCTTCGAAAACTACTTAGACGCGAAGAAACTCGTTGATCAACTGCTCGAGGGGGGCTTGCCGCCCAAGGCGCTATCGATAGTGGGGGATGGGTTGCAATCCGTGGAGCGGATAACCGCTCGTTACGGATACGGTCGTGCCGCACTGAATTCTGCTCTCACCGGCTCATGGGTGGGCCTATTCATTGGGCTCATCATCGCCTCATTCGGCACTACAGTGAGCTTGTCGCCGCTGTTAGCGGGTGCGGTCACCGGCGCTGGCTTTGGAATGATCGTGGGGATGCTGCTCTATTCCACCCAGCGCAGCACCAGGCCCACCTTCCGGTCGGTCCAGCAAATCATTGCCGAGAATTATCGGGTGGTTGTCGACCAAAATCTTCAGGGAAAAGCCCGCCGGGTGATGTCGGAAGACAAGGCTGACTGATGGCAGATGAGCGCGAACCCGTCGAAATGAGTCTCACGGGCGCACTCAACCTCGGGGGACTCGCCCCGGTCGCCGAATGGCTCGATGAAAAAGCGCCCCACGAGATTGCCGAAGAACTCACTCGTCTGAAACCGGTCCAAGCCGCGCTGGTGTGGCGCATGTTGCCGCGCGATGAAGCGCTCGAAGTCTTTGAAGAGCTCGACAGTGTTCAACAGCAAGAGCTTCTAAGTGGAATGCGCGATTCGGCTTTCCGTGAAGTCGTTGAAGAAATGGACCCGGATGACCGCGCGCGGCTTCTCGGTGAGGCCCCCGCGGGCTTTGTGAGGCGGGTACTCGCTGGGCTGAGCCACAAGGAACGCGCGATGACGGCGTCCCTCTTGGGATACCCGGAAGGGTCAGTGGGGCGTGTGATGAGCCCCGAGGTGGTGACCGTTCAAGAATCCACCCCGGTCTCGGAGATTCTCGATGTGGTGCGCCGCAAAGGCTCAGATGCGGAAACCATTGACCTGTTGGCCGTGGTTGACCGTAGCCGGAAATTGGTGGGCGTGGTGGGGCTTAGTCACGTGGTGCTCGCCGACCCGGGTCTGACCGCAGGCGAAATCGCCGATAGCAACGCACCGACTTTGGAAGTTACCGAAGAAGCGGAGAAGGCCGCACGTTTGGTCCAGGAGACCAACCGCTTGGGTTTGATGGTGGTGGATAGTGAAGCCCGCGTGTTGGGTGTGTTGACGGTAGACGACGCGCTCGAAGTCATCGAAGCAGCCGACACCGAAGACGTCGCGCGACAGTCGGGCCAGTTGCCGTCGACCAGTCACTATCTCTCGACCAGTGTGTTGGAGCTTGCCAAGCTGCGGGTATTTTGGCTGGTCATCCTCATTTCCGCTGCGACGGTGACCGTCTGGGTGATGGGTTTGTTCGAATCAGCCCTTGCCCAGGTCACCGCGCTCGCCCTGTTCATCCCGTTGCTCGTGGGAACGGGAGGAAACATTGGCGCTCAAGCAGCGACGACCGCGGTGCGCGCCTTGGCGATTGGCGAGGTCAGACCCAGTGACGTCATGCGGGTGGCCTGGCGAGAGTCTCGAGTGGGATTGTTCCTCGGAGTCGTGCTCGGTGGCCTCGCCTTTGGTGCCGCCTGGTGGGTGGCGGGACTACCCGTGGGCTTGACGGTGGGGATCTCGGTGGTGCTCATCGCGGTCTGGGCGACAACCATTGGCAGCATCATGCCGCTCGCCGCTCAAGCGGTAAAAATCGACCCCGCGGTCATTTCCGCACCATTAGTGACCACACTGGTGGATACCAGTGGGCTGTTGGTCTACTTCGTGGTTGCAGGAGCCGTACTCGGCGTCTAGCCTCTCGAGTCCTTTACCCAGGCCTCAACTTCCGCCACGCTGCGGGGTATTCCGGCCGAGAGATTGACGTACCCATCGTGGGTCACCACGATGTTGTCTTCGATGCGCACACCAATGCCGCGCCACTGCGCAGGAACGGTCAGATCGTCGGGTTGGAAATATAAGCCGGGTTCAACAGTAAAGACCATTCCTGGCTTCAGCTCTTGATCCACATACATCTCACGCCGAGCCTTCGCGCAGTCGTGAACGTCAAGCCCTAGGTGATGACTCGTGCCATGAATCATGTACCGCCGGTGTTGGCCACCCTGAGTAGAGAGCGCTTCTTCTTGCGAGACGGGCAGGAAGCCCCACGAATCAACGTGGCGGGCGATGACTTCCATCGCTGCGTCGTGAATGGCGCGGAAAGGAACACCTGGTTTCACTCGTGCCATAGCCACGTCAGCTGCTTCTAACACCGCCTCATACACCAGCCGTTGCTGGTCGGTGAATGTCCCCGAGACAGGAATGGTGCGAGTGATATCCGCGGTGTAGAGCGAATCCAATTCGATTCCCGCGTCGACTAACAGCAGGTCACCGTCGGACACCGGACCGTCGTTGGTGACCCAGTGCAAAATGCAGGCGTGCGGTCCCGAGGCTGAAATTGTTCCATAGCCCACGTCGTTGCCCTCAAGCCGAGCCCGAGCTCCAAACACTCCTTCGATAAGTCGCTCGCCGCGCTCGTGGCCGATGGCCCGGGGCAGAGCCTCGACAATGTCGTTGAATCCTCGGTGGGTGACGTCCACTGCGAGACGCATTTGTTGAAGTTCCCACTCGTCTTTGACAAATCTCAGCTCGGAAAGCGCTTGGGCAAGTGCTGCATCCCAGCTCTCGCACTCCCGAGTTCTCTTCACGCCTAGTTCCTTCAACCGGCGCGCGCGAACCCGTTCGCTTAACAGTGGGTCGCCATCGGGGAGCACAATCGTGCGGGCTAGATCGGCATCTGAGATGCCATCCCACTGGTCAAGCTCCCGAACCTCGATACCAAGTTCCACGGCAATGTCCTCTAGGTGTGGCCGTGGTCCCGTCCAGAATTCCCCGAGGTCGGCGCTGGCATAAAACTCGTCGGATTCTCGACCTGCCGGTCCTCGTGCAAAGAGGACGACCTCGGCAGGATTTGAACCGAGGTCGATGCGCAGCACCGAAGAGGGAGTAGTGGCCGAACCCCAGCCGGTGAGGTGGCTAAAGGCAGAGTGAGGTCGAAAGGGGTAGTCGGTGTCATTGGAGCGCTGCTTCGGTGCTCCCGCAGGGATGATGAGGATTTGGTTTTGAGGCAATTCGTCGCACGACGCAATCAGCTTTTCCCGACGCTGTGCCGCGTAATCCGCGACGGCAGAGCGCGTCGCATCGTGTTGGGGGTGGTCTGACCACCCGGTGGTCATGAAGTGGTGAAACGCCGATGACTCAGGGGCGCGGGAGCGCAGCGGTTTCGGGTTCTTCTCTGCCACCCACACAGTCTCCCACTCCAGGCGACCTAGCATGGAGGGGTGAGCGACCTGATTATTGACCTGCACTCCCATACGAGGGCCTCAGACGGGTCAGATACCCCCGGCGAGCTCATCGCCGAAGCCGTCGCGGCAGGCGTGACCACACTGGCAATTACCGACCACGACACCACTTCGGGTTGGGCTGAAGCGGTCGCTGCGGCGCAAGGCGCTCCGCTCAGTTTGGTACCCGGTATTGAACTAAGCACGCAGGTGATTGACCACACCACGGGGTTTGTGCCACAGAGCATCCACTTACTGGGTTATTTGGTGGATCCGGAGCACCCCGCGTTGGTGGAAGAAATGGTGAAGATTCGCTCACACCGCGACAATCGCCTGCAAATGATGGTGGAAAAGCTCTCTGCTGACTATGACATTTCGTGGTTGGAGGTGCGCGCCACCATTGCTGAAGGTGCCACCCCGGGGCGGCCGCATATTGCTGAGGTGCTCATTGCCAAAGGAATCGTTGCTGACACCACCGAGGCATTCGCCCATATCCTCGCGGCTGATGGGCCGTATCACGTTCCGCATTACGCGCCGAAGCTCGACCGCGCTCTCGCCATCATTCGAGAAGCCGGAGGGGTGCCAGTCTTGGCGCATCCGCTCAGTCGCGGAGACAATTTGGCAACGGGTGTCTCGGGAAGTCTCGACGACGTGGTGGCGCGCTATCGCCGCTGGGTGGAACTGGGGTTAATGGGTGTGGAGATTGACCATCGAGAAAACGCGCCCGAATCGCGCGAAGTCCTCTCGCTCGTTGCCGACACCCTCGATCTCATCGTGACTGGATCAAGTGACTACCACGGCACGAAAAAACCCAATCTATTGGGAGAAAACCGAACCACCATGGAGCAGTTGGAGCGAATTCTCCACGCCGGCGTCGGCTCCCAGCCGGTTCCTCTGAGCTAGGAGCCGGCCTGGCTATTGGAGCGGCGACGGCGGCGCCGCGGGCGTCCGCCCGCGCCCTCTTCAGAGCTCTTGGGTGTGACAGGAGCCTTCCTGTTTCCCGTGGGCGGCCTCGACGCTTCTCGTTCCCGCTTCGGCATCGGGGTTGAATTTACCCGTCCCTTGGTGCCAGCGGGGATATTCAAATCCGCGAATAGGTGGGGAGAGGAGGAATAGGTCTCCTGCGGTTCGTCGACGCCCAGCTCGAGTGCTCGGTTGATGAGGGCCCACTTGTGTAAGTCGGCCCAGTCCACAAATGTCACGGCGATACCGGTCTTGCCGGCGCGACCGGTGCGGCCTACGCGGTGGAGATAGGTCTTGTCGTCTTCGGGGATGGTGTGGTTGATCACGTGGGTCACGTCGTCCACGTCGACACCGCGCGCCGCCACATCGGTCGCAATCAAAATGTCTTTCTTGCCGGCTTTAAAGGCCACCATGGCCCGTTCGCGCGCGTCTTGGCTCATGTCCCCGTGCACCGCGGCAGCGCTGTATCCGCGGTCGTTGAGCTCTTCGACCAACCGGGCCGCCCCGCGTTTGGTGCGGGTGAAAATGATGGTTTTTCCGCGCCCTTCGGCCTGAAGAATACGTCCGATGACTTCATCTTTATCAAGCTGGTGGGCTCGGTAGACAAAGTGTTGGATATTCGCTTGGGCGATAGTTTCTTCGGGGTCGTGTGCGCGAATGTGAAGCGGCTTGGTCATAAAGCGACGGGCAAGGGTGAGGACTGGGCCGGGCATCGTCGCAGAAAACAGCATGGTTTGGCGCGTGGCCGGGGTCTTGGCAAAGAGGCGCTCAACGTCGGGCAAGAAACCCAAGTCGAGCATCTTGTCGGCTTCGTCCAAGACCATCACCTGCACGTCAGCCAGAGACAGGCGACGCTGTTGCATCAAATCGAGCAGGCGACCGGGGGTACCGACGACGACTTGCGCTCCATTGTCGATTTGTTCGAGCTGTCCTTCGTAGGCCTTACCGCCATAGATTGCGGCAATTTGGGTCGAGCGCTTCGATGCGGCGAGCTGGAGGTCCTCTGTCACTTGAATGGCGAGTTCACGGGTGGGAACGACCACGAGGGCTTTTACGCCGGGGGAGGGGTCGGTCCCCAGGCGCTGCAGAAGCGGCAGTCCAAAGCCAAGAGTCTTGCCGGTTCCGGTGCGGGCTTGGCCAATGATGTCTTGACCGGTGAGTCCCACCGGAATGGTCTGTTCTTGAATCGGAAAGGGGGAGTCAATGCCCTCAGCGAGGAGAGCGTCGACCATATCTGGCTCAATGCCAAGGTCGGAGAAATTCACGGGTGATGTGTGCCTATCGTTTACTTTTTCTGCCTCCACTCTAGTGGCCAGAGGTTTTGCGACCGCGGTGTGCCAGAGCCCGGGCTACTCTTAGGGGCGTGGAATGGCGGTTTTGGCGCAAAAAGAAAAAAGCGGCAGCGCCCACCCTGCGCTCTCGGCGAGTAGACGCCTCGAGTCGCATCGATGTGACCTCTCTCGCGCCCACCGCGGCTGATCTTCTTGCCCACGCCACAGCCTCACAGCTGTTGCTCTCTGAAGAGTCGGGTCGCGTGATGCGGGAAGCCTGGTCGGTCACCGACCGCGATGAGCTAGCCCGCGCCACCAAGGTGGTGTTGGACCGCTACGAAGCACTTCGTGCGCTGCTCGCGGAATATGGTGACGACCCGGTCGACGCATTAGTGCGCCCCACAGATTTTCAACGGGAGCAATTTCGCCGGATGAGCGCTGACAACTGGCACGAACGCGTCGCCACATGCTTTGTAGTGGGCGGGTTCTTGGGCGATTTCTTCACCACCCTCGCGGGAGGGTTGCCTGAACCCGCCCGAAGCGACATTCAGCGGGTGTTTGAATCCGATGACGATGAAGAACTATTTGAAGGCGTGCTCAGGCGCGTCATCGAACACGATGATGCCTATCTCTCAAGGGTGAGTCTATGGTCGAGGCGACTCGTGGGCGACACAATGTTGATTGCTCGGAAAGCGCTCAAGCCCGCGAGTGCGAGCAGCGAGGACAATTACGAGCCGCTCTTCACCGACATTGTGACTGAACACACCAGACGACTCGACCGCCTGGGCCTCACCGCGTAACGGGAGACGCTTAGGGCGCGAAGCCCACCTTGCGGACCGGCTCGTCGGCGAGCTCAACATAACCCAGGGACTTCACGGGGATGAGGTAGACGTGGCCCTTAGCGTCTTCCAAACGCACCATTCCGTCGTCACCTTCAGCGACCTGGGTGGCGATGAGCTTTTCTAGCTCTGCGACTGGTTGGTTGGTCTCAAAACTGAGTTCGCGAGAAGCATTAGTGATTCCGATTCGAATTTCCACGGCACTAGCGTACGACAGTCAGCTGTGGGCTCTAGCCTCGTTATATGGCGACAGCGACGGGGCAGCACCACTCGAGCACCAATGTGCTCGACCTGCTCTCCTCTCCACGCCCTGTGGTCGTGCTGGGGGCTCCCGGTAGCGGGAAAACCACCCTCGCCATCGACTACCTCGTGCGCCTGGTCAACAATCAGGGGGTCCATCCCGACCAGCTACGCCTGCTCACACCCACCCGCCAACAGGCCACCGAATTGCGCGATGCCGTGGGAATTCGGGTCTCGACTCCCACGCGGGGGCCGATGGTGATGAGTATTCAGGCCTTTGCGTTCGATTTAGTGCGCACCGAGCGTGAACGTCGAGGTGAACCACCTCCGCGGTTGCGCTCTGGAGCCGACGTTGACCTCGACATCGCTCAGCTTCTCAGCGAACATCTCCAGCAGGGCGGAGGTCCGAACTGGCCCACACACCTCACGCCCGAGGTTCGATCAACTGAGACCTTTAGAACAGAATTGCGCGAATTAATGGCGCGCCTCACCGAACTCAATTTGGGTGCTGATTTCCTGCGTGAGTCATCTTCAACCCACTCGGCATGGAGTGCCGTGGCCGACTTTATCGATGAGTATCAGCGGATTATTGCCCGCTCGCGACCCAACGAATTTGATTCGGCAGAGCTCATCCGCCTTGCCACTGAGTTAGTGGCTGCCGAGGCTGTGTCAAACCGCGGCTACCGCGCCATCGTGGTGGACAACGCCCAGGACCTCTCGCCCGCCAGCTCGGGTTTGCTTCGGGCGCTTCACGATGCGGGAATTCAGATCGTGGTCTGCGCCGAACCTGACGTTGCCGGCCAAACATTCCGCGGAGCTGACCCGGAAGGTCCCATGCGGTTTGCCCGAGAGTTGGGAGTTGAACCCATCGTTCTGGGTTCTGTTTACCGCCACGGTCCGGCGCTTCGTGCTTTGGTAAGTGATGTCACGTCTCGAGTGGGAACGGCGCTCGCGGGGAGCCAGCGGGCCGCTGATTCCAGCGCGAAGGACGTCAACCTACCCATCATTGTTGTTGAGTCACCGAGCCCCAGCCGGGAAGCACACGACATTGCCCGACTATTGCGTGCTCGTCACAGGGATGATGGCGTGCCATTTTCTGAGATGGCTGTCGTCGTGCGTCGATCGGGCGCGATTCCCCTGATGGCGTCTGCGCTCGAGCAGGCGGGAGTTCCCACCGATACCGACTTCCGAACACCTCTAGGCCACCACCCCGCAACCCGCGAGCTCATCGGTTGGATTCAGCTCGCCCGCGACCCCGAGTCAGTGTCGACAGAGAGGGTCGGTGAACTTCTCTCCGGGCTCTACGGCGGGTTTCAGCGCCGTGACGTGAGGCGTCTGGGCCATCTGCTGCGGAGGATGGATCAGGCCGAGGGAATCTCGCGAAGCCCCAAAGAGTCACTTGCCACACTGATCCGCGCCGCTGAACTACCTGCGGCCTTGCCAGAATTTTGGCACCGGCCACTGGGTCGAATCATCGACGTGATCCGTGAGCTTCGTAGTTTGCCCGCGAGCACGACAGCCGATGTGCTGGCTTCTCGGGCGTGGGAATTATGGGATGTGGAAGAGCACTGGGTGGCAAGGGCGACCCACCCAGAGCGGCCCTCTCGTTTTGCACGCGAGAGCATCAACCAGATCGGCGCACTGTTGCGAACAGCTGAGAGATACATGCGCAGCCACCTGGGAGTATCTGCGCTGTCATTTTTTGAGCGGGTGGTAGACGCGGATGTGACGGAAGACGTGTTGATGCCCTCGGTGGAGCGTCGCGGTGTCACCATTGCCACACCGGCTCAGGTGGCGGGGCGCGAGTTCGAGATTGTGGCCATCGCGGGAGTGAATGAGCAGGTCTGGCCCAACACGAGAATTCGCGGGTCTCTCTTGGGCTCACCTCTTGTGATGAGGGCCGTTCGAGGCCAACTGGACGACGCCATCGATGAGAAGCGGGTGGTAGTTGACGATGAGTTGAGAATGGCAGCGCTCGCGATTTCCCGCGCAAGCAAGGCCCTTGTGGTCAGTTGCGTGCACTCGGATGATGAGCAACCCAGCGCCCTGTTTCACTTACTCGCCGCCCACGCCCACTGGGAAACCAGCAGCGCAGAGGAATCGGGTTCGCTTGTTCATTTGGTTGCCTCGGCTCGCCGCGCCCTCTATACCGATTCGTCCGACGCGGACGCAGCGGCTGCGCTCGCCCAGCTCTCGCGCATTGATGCGCCTGGAGCACACCCCGACCAGTGGTGGGGTGTGGCTGATTCGACTACGAACGAGCCGCTCTTTAGCGGTCGCGATGTGCCCATTTCCCCCTCCAAGTTGGGTTCAGTCGAGGAGTCCGCGGTGGATTGGTTTCTTGACCGCATCGCGCCGGAAGACCTTCCCCCCGCCGTCGGGGTGGGTTCGCTTCTGCAC
>Ga0181557_1004697_pt1 | contig 12678 bp, 10 predicted proteins | sample 011ome_23_FD_148632 | JGI IMG/M metagenome (GOLD analysis project Ga0181557, IMG submission 148632) | Coastal salt marsh microbial communities from the Groves Creek Marsh, Skidaway Island, Georgia - 011506CT metaG (spades assembly) | ecosystem: Environmental > Aquatic > Marine > Intertidal zone... | reverse complement strand
ATTGCCGGAATGCCAGTTATTCGGGCCTGGGATGCAAAGTCTGTGGTGGCCTTGAAGCGAAGTATGGCTGCCGGTTACTCTGGGGTGGAAAACCCGCTGTACTTTAAAGACAACACACATATGCTTTTTGGAGATGCCAAGGATAGCCTGAGTGCGGTCTTTTCCAATCTTGGGTAATGGAACGGAAAAAGCCGGCTATCCATGGTCGTCACTTAGGCATTTATAGGATCTTTTTTTTGCAAGTATCTTGCAATAAATCTATTAAAGACAGAAGTGATGAAACGCCTTACATTTATTTTCTCTTTCTATCTTTTTCTGCTGGCTTCCAGTTGGGCTCATGAGTCAGAGAGTACCAAGCCTTTTGAAAAGATCCATGCTCACCGAAGCCTGGAAGTTCACGCCCATGGAGGTTGGGAAAGTCGGTATTTTTCCGAGGGACGGGATGCCCTGGATGGGAAATCCTTATGGACGGGTTCTGTGGAGTTGGGTTATGATCATTTTTCAGGGGGTGTCTGGTATGGAAGGTCATCAAACCACCAGTATGATGAATGGCAGTACAACCTTTCCCTTTCCCAGGAGCTTGGGGCCTTTGAATTTTACATGGGTTACACCCATTTAGTTTTCTCCAAGGATAAGGAGTCCGACGATGAATGGTCTGTGGGAATTAGTTATACAGAGCTACCCATCGGGTTGGAGACTTCGCTGGATGCTTACTACTCCATGGATGCAGAGGGGTCGTTTATTGAATGGTCAACCGGGAAAGAATATAACCCGCTTGATGAACTTACCCTTTCAGTCTCCACGGTCTTAGGGTGGAATGAAAACTATGTGAGTGACGGTCACAACGGACTTAATTTCATTTGCCTCCGCACCGGAGCTGAAAAAATACTGACGGAGAGCCTTTCGCTCGTGGGGCACGGAGCTTACAGCTGGTCGCTTGACCAAGACCTTAGCCTGGCGGGAGATCAGCAGTTGGAGGACTTTTTCCACCTTGGGCTCGGGGTGGAGTGGGCATTTTAGTCTTTCGCTTGTTTGCCTGCCGGGCCGGTGGTATGAATGGTTAAATGTGTTATCATTTTCTCCGGTTTATTTCCTTACTTGCCTTGCTTGCCCATGCACTGATTATTCCAGGGGTAGGCCAGGAAGGAAAACCCAGCCATCACACCAGGAATGGGTTTAAAAATAATTATCTTCCCCAGGAACGAATGAGTAAAAGCCTGGGGAAAGTTTTTAAATGGAGATTCACCCGGGATTCCCAGAAAGCGGTCCCCTTGGAAGTACTCTCCCCGGACCTTCCTTTTCTAAGAAATAACCGGACCCGGGAGACCCTTACCTGGATCGGGCATTCCACCTTTCTCTGGCAATACGGCGGAGTCAATGTGCTGACAGACCCTCACCTTACCAAGCGGGCTTCCCCAGTTGCCTTTGCCGGGCCCAAGCGAATGGTTCCGCCTGCTATATCTATCAAGGATTTTCCTCCTGTGGATGTGGTGGTGATTTCCCATAACCACTATGACCACCTCGATAAAAAGACTGTCCTTGGCCTGGTTAAAAATCATGGGAGGAACCCCCCTCTCTTTCTGGTGCCCCTGGGTATGAAAGCGTGGTTTGAAAATATCGGGATAAAAAAGAATGTGGTGGAACTGGACTGGTGGGGAAGTCATCAGGTGGGTACATGGAAATATCATGCCGTGCCTGTTCAGCATTGGAGCCGGAGAGGGCTCGGGGATACCAATGAAGTATTGTGGGCAGGCTGGGTCATTGAGGCAGATGGGAAACGGTTCTTTTTTGCCGGTGACACCGGATACTCCAAAGATTTTAAGGATATTGGGAAACGTTTCGGCCATATGGATCTATCCCTCATCCCCATTGGTGCCTACGCTCCCCGGTGGTTTATGAAAGATATGCATTGCAACCCCGAGGAGGCGGTGCAGATACATCTGGATGTGGGAAGCCGTTTTTCGGTGGGTATGCACTGGGCAACATTCTTGAATCTTACCGATGAACCAATTCTGGAACCCCGGGAAAGATTAAGCAGGGCAATCGCTGCCCAAAAAATAAAAGAAGACCGCTTCATCACGTTGAAGCATGGGGAAACCTTCCACTTTTAAACTTCAGGTGCCACTTAAAATTTCGGTTGTTTCAAGCAGTGCTTGTTGCTTCTCAGTATCATAACACTGTCAGGGAAATCAGGGCGTTACCCTGGCGTTACCGGGTGGGGCTTAGCTGCTCCATCAGAGGCGGGCTGGCAGGGGTGCTGGAGGGAAGCATTTTGCCTCCGTTCCATATTTTGAAAAGCGCTTTATCTTTCCAGAGGCTTACCCGGTATGGGGTGGCGAAATCAAAAGCCGGGGCATCTCCACCCTGACCACCGATCACTTCGGCACCCCGGCGTACATTGTCCTGCATCCATGCAGGTAGGCGGAGGTGGAAGGGGTTACGCTCCACTTCTCCCCGGTGGAAGGACAGGGCATGAACCAGGTCGGCCACTTCTTCAGACGAGTTTTGGACCAACAGGTTGGGGCTTGGCATTTGCCCCCAGAATTCAGTCTCGATCAGGGTGATATTTTCGAGTGTCAGAAGTTTCAGGGCCTCATGGGTAAGCTGGTTTACCCCCAGGTGTGTCTGGTTCCAGTCCTCATGGTTGGGGAAAAAGAGAATCGACGGCGTATACTTTTCAAGGGCACCTGCCAGGGCATTCACTGAATTTTGCCAGTTTTCAGGATTATTTTTTCGGCCACTTGGGTTGATTTCGTTCAGGCCAAGGGGGGTGATTTCCCCAAGTGAAAAACCAAGTGAGTCGCAGGCATCCTGAAGCTCGTTTTTTCTTTCCTCTTTTCGGTCCGGGTTGCTCCCTAATGTGACCGGGAGAGTGATGACTTCACAACCGGCTTCCCTTCTTAACCGAAGGGGGAGCCCTCCCATGACACATTCGTCATCGGGGTGGGGGGCAAGAATAACCACCCTGGGAGCGGAAGCAGAGAGCGGAGGCTGTTTTTTTGGGTTTTCTTTCGACGGTTGAATGCCGGCTGCTTGCAAGAAACCAGTTTGGATCGAAGAGATGTAACCGTGATATGGATTGTCAGACATATATTTTTCTTTAACGAGTATCGATGAGTTTGCCTATAAAATTCATGTGCAGTTTCTTCACTCTCTTGCTTTTCTTTTTCACTCGCTGTTTCCGCGAATCCAACCGGTGACCCCAAAGCTCCCGGTTTAAATAACTTAAGGTTTCCGCTATTGGCTGAATTGATCTCAGGCTGAATATCTATCGAACTTGCTGAGTCGTCCCCTATGGATAATTTTTTGCGGTTGCCAAACCAACCGCCATGGCCGAAGGGCCAGGCGGAATGCGGGGGCGGGGGAGCTTAGAGGTAGGGTTGGACCCAGAGGGTCTTTGCCTGAGCTTGCTCAGCGACGGGCTTGATATTGGAAAACAAATGGTTTACCGGGCGGTCCTTCCCCAGCTTTATACTGTGTGGGTCGGAAGTGTAGACTTTGGGCTGAAAACTTTTCCCCTGTACTCGCAGGGTGTATAGCACCTCCCTGGATTTGTCATTGATTACCTGAATTACAGGGTCCGGCTTGGAGAACCTAAGCTTGGGTAGCCAGCCCTTCACCTCTCGTCCATCATTTTGGGCCATGTTGAAAGTTACAGGCCAGCCTGAAAATTGGGCTTTGTCTCCATCCGTTACTTTGGAAAACCGGGGCCAGCATTCAAAGGTTATCTTTCGGCTTTTCTTATCAAACCGGGCGACACCAAAGCCATCGGCTCTTTGTAATTCATTTCTTCGGTCCTCGGGGTTGGCATAGGCATGCATGGTAATCTTATTACCGAGTCCATCTTCAAAATCCCCCGTCCATGGCAGGGGCGAACCGGGAATGGGGCGGGGGCCGGGTTTTTCATCCTCCGGCTTCCACCAGCGTCCATAGATGGTATTGACAATGGCCGGGCTGGTGAAAGCAAAGGGTCCGTCCCGGTGAGACTCAATCCCGTGCTGTACCACCACCCCCAGGTGCTGGTCACCGCACAGGTGGGTAGCCATGGCTTTTCTCAATTCATGCAGTGCCTTGTTCCGACCTTTTTGGGGCCAGGCATTGCTGTCGAGGTCGGCAAGCAGGCGGCTGTTCGGATGCCCATGGATGTGGACAGCTCCACAGAAAGCGGTGGCGGAAAGGGCCGCTTTGATATCAGCACCCTCCCAGTCCTGACTCCAGTCTGATAAAAACTTCAGCTGCCGCTCACCGAGAAGCACAAGGCCATCCAGGTCCACCGCCTTGCGGTCGTAACTCGGGTCGTTGATATGGTCTGGGCGGGGACCCATCTTAGGGATTTTTCCTCCCGGACCGGTTTTGAACTTTCGGTCTTCGAGAATCGCGAAGTCAATCCCTCCGACACGCAGACGGGTAAAGAATACTTCCAGCCCCCGCTTCAGTTTTGCCGGGTCAACCGGGTCAGGCAGATGCCAGGTCTGTTGGCGTTGCACCATATTGACATATGGGATCGGGTAAAAATATCCCCCTGAATCTCCCTGGGGAGAAGACGCCTGTATGCCGGACTCCCCCCACAGGTTTGCCTGCCCCACATCGTGGTCATCCGGGATGGTCACCGTGGGACGGTCTTTGATGAGATCCCGAAACTGCAACCCAAATTCAATCCATCCGGCAGTGTGTTCAGTATGATGGTAGGTCTGATCTCCGGCAAAGAAGAGCATGTCGGGGTCAATCGATTTGAGGTTTTCTAGGATTTGAGGGCGCGGGCCTTTGGTCCGGCTGGAGTTACACGAGAGGTTGCCTACCACAAGGGTGTCCTGGTCGATCGGGTCCTTCCGGATCAAGCCCCCAAAGGATGCCCGTTTCCCATGCCTTACCCGATAGGGAATGTCCCGGGTCGAGTCCCAGTTTTCAATCCGGAAATGGGCGGTCCACCCAGGGTAGGTGATTTTAACCTTGGCGATTTCCTCCCACTTTTTTCCCTGCTTGACCTCAAGCCGGGCTTCCCGGGATTCATCGGGCAGCAGGGGATAAAGTTGTCCGGTGAGCTTCAGGGTTCCTCCGTCCTGGGTGTAGAGAGCAAAGGCCACCACTTCTTCCCGTGGCACCTTCAATTCGATGATTCTCTTGGGTGGCTTTCCTTTTTTGGATGGAACTTCCGGGGGCCGGTCCCGTTTCCACCATTCACCTGTGGACAGGTGGTCCAGGTTAGGGAACTTCTCACCAAATAATTCCCTGGAATCAGGCTCAGCAGCAAGTGGAGTAACTAATAATAAAGGGTAAAAAAAGAATAAAAATGCGGGTTTCATAGCTAGCCTTAAAAGCCATGAAATTCCAATTTACAATGGAAAAAGGAGACTTCCTCAATGATTTAGCACAGGGTAAACCGCCTAGCAATGCATCTGGCCTGTTTTCCACTGCCGGGGAGACTGGCCCACTTTTTTACGAAACCACCGGGTGAAATAATTGGGATCCTGGAAACCACAGTGCCAGGCGACTTCTGCAATCCGGGTCTTTTTTTCTCTGAGCCCGGCAAAGGCACGCTCCTGCCTGAGTTCATCGAGCAAGGCACCCAGGTTGAGGTTGGATTCCCGGCGGACTTTTCGGTTTAGGGAACTTAAGTCCTCGTCCAGTAAGGTGGCAATTTCACCGGGTGAAGCCGGGGATTCCCCGCAACCCCGAAGCACCCTGCGGATTTGATCGGTTATTGGGTACACCTCCCGGTTTTCTGAAGCTTTGCTTTCAAGCTCCGCTGAAAGAATCGAGAAAAGATCAAGGATCTTGGCGGCGGTTCTGATTCCGCTCGCCGGTGTGATATCCACTGATTCTGCCAAGGCGTGAAGAATGCTTTCCACCCTGGAAAGAATAACCGGAGGAAGGCTTCGGTGTTCCCTGTATCTTGCTTTCTTTTCCTTTTCACGAAAATTGATCACCAAAGAGATAGGCGGGCTTTTCATCGATTTGATAAAACCATGGGTGACCCCCGGTGGGAAGAAGAGAAAAGAGCCACGACTTACCGGTATACGCTTTTTCTCCAGGGTCTGTATACCTTGTCCTCGCAGGTAGAGCAGGAATTGGGAGTGTGGATGCCGGTGCGTGTCAATTTGATCACTTTTTTGGGTGTGCCGTTGGTGGGCAAAGCGCAGGATGGAATACCCCGGGATGGATATCCGTAAATTTTCCAAAAATATGGGTTGGAATGGGCTCACTAAATAAAGACAAATAAAATGTCTGAAATATGCTACTTTTGCAAGTTCTGTCCTAACAGATTTATAGAATACCTGATAAAATAAATGGTATGATTGACCAAGCAGACCAACTCCGACCAGGTACTTCCTGGTCTGAAACCGTATGGGGCCACAGCCGGGAGGAAAGCCATTTGGATGATATTGCCAAGCCCCGTCTCTGTGTGGCCGCCCTTCTTCCTTTCAAGGAAGGGCAACCCGATTGGGGTAGTTTTGAAAATATGCTCCGCTGGATGACTGCCTGTGGCGAGCACTTTGGGGTGGATATCACCTTTGTTCTCAATGCTGATACCGGTTATGTGTTTCAACTGTCCCCGCATCTTTATGAAGAGGTGATCACTCGTTTCAAAAGCTTGTATCCCGGGGCATCTTTTATTTGCGGGGTGACCGCAGTCGGTGGATCTGCCACAAACTTTGAGGCATCCGCCTACCAACCCCATCTTGAAATTGCCCAGGCTCACCAGCCCTGCGAGGTGATGATTATGACCTCGCAGGCACTCAACGCCTTGGGGCCGGAGGACAGGCGGGATGCTTATTTTAACCTTGCTGAGTATATAGATGTTCCCGCCCTGGTTCATGCGCTTGAGCCTGCTTTTGTTTCCTGGGCCACTCCCTTCGAGCCATGGCTGTTCCATCAACTCGCCGGGCATGACAAATTTGTGGGCGGGAAAATTTCCACCCTGGACGAACCGCACTTCCTGTACTGGGCTGCCATGTGCCGGGACCTTGGCCTGGACTTTGTTCCCCACAGTGGGGACGATTTCGGGATCGCCTCTGCCATTAGGATGGGACTGCCCCTGCTAATCGGAGCGGGTGTGTCCGCCTGCCCCCTTATTTGTGCCGCCAAAAAATACTGGAGAAAAGACGATTTTGATGCCCGGGTTTACAAATTGTTTGAAGCCTTTCAATCCCTGGAAGACTCCGTCTTTCGCCTGGATGAAAAAGGCAGTGCCGCGGGGTACAAACACAGCACCGCTGAAATTCTCCGGATGCTCGGTCTTATTGAATGTGCTGAGATTCATCCGGACTGCCCCGATCAGCGGAGAGGGGATGAAGCCAGCCGCATGCGGGAAGCTCTTATCCGTCCGCTCCGCATGGCAGAGCGTATGAGTATTCCTTTCTATTCTTTCCCGTTGTGAAAGCCGATCCCCTTACCGACTTTTCCCGCCTTTGTATCCATACCATCACCACTCAGGGGTGGAAGCTGGATGAAGCAGTAGATCAATATGCGGAGGCAGGTGTTTCTGGAATTACGGTCTGGAGGCAATGGCTGGAGGGGCAGGACCCTCAAAAGGCCGGAGAAAGAATCCGGGCTGCCGGGCTTGAAGTCGTCTCCCTTTGTCGGGGTGGGTTTTATCCCGCCTTGGAGGAAAAGACCCGTATCCAGTCCATTGAGGATAATAAGCGAGCCATAGAAGATGCGGCTGTGCTTGGGGCCCCCCTGGTTGTTTTGGTTTGCGGAGCCGTCCCCGGGCAATCCCTTTCTGAATCCCGAAAGCAGATTGCCGAGGGCATTGCCGCCACCTTGCCTCTTGCGGAATCGCTGGGAGTCAGGCTTGCCATCGAGCCCCTGCACCCGATGTACGCGGCTGACCGTTCTGCGATCAATACCCTGGCCACCGCCAACGACCTGTGCGACGAATTGAATCATCCCCTGGTGGGGATCGCCTACGATGTCTATCACCTCTGGTGGGATCCGGACCTGGAAGCCCAGACCAGGCGCACCGCAGAAGCCAACCGTCTTTTTGCCTATCATGTCTGTGACTGGATGACCCCCACCACTGATTTACTTAATGACCGTGGGCTGATGGGCGAGGGTTGCATTGACCTGCGGGGTATCCGGTCGATGGTCGAGCGAAACGGATTTTCCGGCATGATCGAGGTGGAGGTTTTCTCCAACCGCTGGTGGGCCAAGCCACCCCGTGAATTTTTACAAGAGATTAAATACACCTACCTAAACCACACCTGAGGAATGATAAAAGAACACAAACTTGGAATTATTATGAATGGCGTCACTGGACGCATGGGAACCAACCAACACCTGATCCGCTCCATCTGTGCCATTCGCGACCAGGGCGGGGTACAGGTCTCCCCGGATGAAGTCATCACCGTGGACCCGATCCTCACCGGTCGAAATGAAAATAAGCTTAGGGCCCTGGCAGAAAGAACCGGGGTCAAGCGTTTCACCACCAAGCTCGACGAAGCCTTGGTCGATCCCGTAAACCAAATCTTTTTCGATGCCAGTTCCACCCTTCACCGTTCCCGCTTTGTGGAAATGGCCGCCAAGGCGGGCAAAGCGGTCTACTGTGAAAAGCCCACCGCGGTGACCACCGATGAGGCCCTGCGTTTGGCCAGGCTATGTGAAGAGGCGGGAGTCAAAAACGGGGCGGTTCAGGATAAACTCTGGCTGCCCGGCATTCGTAAGCTTAAGACGCTGATCAAGCAGGGCTTTTTTGGAGAGATTTTATCAGTTCGCGGGGAATTCGGCTATTGGGTGTTTACCGGGCACGATGAGGATCAACCTGCCCAGCGTCCGAGTTGGAACTACCGAAAGGAAGATGGCGGAGGAATCATGATCGATATGCTCTGTCATTGGCGTTACCTGGTCGATGATGTGTTTGGCCCCATCAAAAGTATATCCTGTCATGCCGCCACCCATGTTCAGGAGCGGGTTGATGAACAGGGCAAGCCCTACCCATGTACTGCGGATGATGCCTGCTATGCCACCATGAAGTTGGAAAACGGGATCATTTGCCAGTTCAATAGTTCCTGGACCGTACGGGTCCGGCGGGATGATCTATTTGTGATGCAGGTGGATGGAAGTAGGGGCTCGGCGGTGGTCAACCTCCGCGGATGCAGAACCCAGGGGCTTGGGGTCACCCCCAAACCGGTATGGAACCCGGATATGGAGCAAGCGATTAATTTTTATGAGGGGTGGGCGGAAATGCCGGATGCCACCACTTATGACAATGCCTTTAAGATACAATGGGAGCTCTTTCTCCGTCATGTGGCCCTCGGTGAACCATTCCCATATGACCTCCGCTCGGGTGCCCGGGGAGTGGAGCTGGCAGAGCTCGGTCTTCAATCCTCTGAACAAAGAAAGTGGGTCGATGTCTGACCGGACGCAGGCGGGGCCTGTTTGAGAAAAAGGTTTACAGCTGTAAAGCTATTGTAGTAATCAATCATTTGATGCATTTGCATCTCTTCACGATGGCTCTATAGTTATGAAAATGTTTACCCAGTCGATTTGTCGGACCGTCCTTTTATTTGTGGCTTCCTTTTCCATGCTTCCTGGACAGCAGGGAGACCAGAAGGAGAAAGAGAAAGACCTGCTCTCCTCCCTAAACTGGAAGAAGTGGTCCCCTGGTGTCGTGCCGGTTTATTCGGCGGAGGATTCGCTGGCCAGGTTTAAAGTGGCACCCGGTTTCAAAGTGGAATTGGTGGCTTCCGAACCCTTTGTGAAAGACCCGGTATTTGTGGATTGGGATGACCAGGGCCGGATGTGGGTGGGGGAGTTGCGTTCCTACATGATGAACCTCGACGGCTCTGGTGAAAACCAGCCCATCAGCCGGGTCATGGTGTTGGAGGATACCGACCAGGACGGCAAGATGGATAAGGCCACCCCCTTTTTGGAAGACATGGTCAATGTCCGCAGTCTTGCTTTTATTGACGGAGGTGTTCTGGTCGTGGAATCCGGTGCCCTTTGGCTATGCCGTGACATAGACGGGGATTTGCGGTGCGATCAAAAAGAAAAATTGCTCGATTTTGCCACCACTGCCCATGACAATATCGAACATGCGGAAAATGGGCTGCATTTCGCCCTGGACAATTGGATGTACAATTCAAAGTCGACCCGCAAACTTGCCTGGCGCCAGGGTACCCTGATCGAGCAGCCCGCCACCGCCCGAGGGCAGTGGGGCATGGCCACCGATGCTTACGGCCGGCTTTATTACAATTCTAACAGTGTGTGGTTTGAAGCGGACTGGGAGATCTATGACCACCAATGGCCCCGTCAGGGGACCAAGGCCCGGGCACCAACCAAGCAGGTCTTTGCCATCCGTCCCAATACTGCCCTCAACCGCAATTACCGCCCCGGTCACATCCTCGAGGATGGCCGGGTGGCCCGGGTCACCACCATCAGTGGCCTTGCCGTGCACAGCCATGGCGCCTATGGGGATGCCTGGGAGGGTGCGATTTTCTCGATGTCTCCCGGGACCAACACCGTCGGTGCCTTTGTTCCCGCCAAATCTTTCCCTCAAGCCGACCATTATGTTCATAAATTATACCCGGATGCCATCTGGGAAAAGCGTGAGTTTCTCGCCAGCACCGATGAGCGTTTTCGCCCGGTCAATGCATCCATCGGTCCCGATGGGTGCCTTTATGTGGTCGACTTTTACCGGGGTGTAATCCAACACAAACGATTTCTCACCTCCTATCTGCGCAGGCAGTCCGCTGAACGCGGTTTGGATAAACCCATTGGTCTCGGACGGATATACCGGATCATCCCCGAGAACCACCAGCCCGTCCCTCCCCCCCAGGATTTAGTTTCCGGTTTGTCTCACCCTTATCTTTGGTGGCGTTTGCGTTCCCAGAAAAGAATGGTTGAAGGAAACCGTTTGGAGTTGGCTCCTGCCATCACTGAACTGGCAGAGGATGCAAAAGCCATGCCCCAGGCCCGGGTGCATGCCCTTTGGGTACTGGCCGGTCTGGAAAAGTTGGAAGAGTCCACCATTGAGCAGGCCATCCAGGACCCTCATTGGTTTATCAGCATGACCGGGCTCCGGTTGGCCGGTGAATCCAAGGGGGTCGGTGCTTTTTTCCCGGATGAATTTAAAGGTCTGGCAGAGAAGGTCTCGCAGAACAAAGATTTTCCCACGGCCTACACCTCCTATGCCGCTCTGACCGCCAAGTCCGGTTACCCTTCCAGGGTTATCCAGTCTTATCAAGACAAGGAAGCGGATTGGTTGGTAAAAGACAGTGAGCTTTTGAGCCTCTATCGCAAGGGAAGGGATCAGTACAATGTCAGCTGCGGTGCCTGCCACCAGGCCGACGGCAAAGGCTTGCCCAACATGGCACCCACCCTGGCCAACAGTGACTGGGTCACCGGGGATGCCCGGCGCCTGATTGGGGTGGCAGTGCATGGGCTGATGGGCCCCATTAAGGTGAACGGCAAGGAAATAACCGGAGTGCCTCCGGTGATGCCGGCCCATGGCTTCATGAAGGATGAGCAGCTTGCATCCATCCTCACCTATGTGCGCAATGCATGGGGGAACCGATCGGAAGCGGTCTTGCCTAAGGATATTGCCCGTTATCGGAAAACGGAATCAGCCCGGGTGGTCCCCTGGACCGAGTCGGAATTCTGATTTCCCCACTCCCTTCTGAAGCCCTCCAATTGATACGGCTGTGGTCATCCATCGCCAAGGGTCATTTTACACCAAGTACCTCCTATGAAAAGTGTCTTAGGTGAGCACCCCGAAACTGCTCCATCATGGGTCATTTAAAATTCTCGGAGTTGACTCATCGGGGAAAGTTCTTTCACTGATACCCTATGAAGCCAATCTCCTTCTTTTTCCTTTTCTCGCTCCTGTTGTCGGTCTTAGTAAAAGCCTCGGCCCCGGTGCCATACACCGGGAAAATATCAATCCGCGGGGAGAATTATTTTGGGGGAGCCCAGTTTCGTTTTTCTCTGCACGATGGCCAGGGCACCACTTATTGGCAAAACGGTGAAGGATCGGATGATACTATTCAGGTGGCGATCCGCAACGGACGCTATCATGTATTACTGGGAGGGCAGGGGATGAACCCTTTACCGCCGGAGTTATTCCTTGAGCATGAGGAGCTCTATTTGCGGGTGGAGTTTAAATTGGAGGAAGGGGATGATCTCCAACATCTTGCCCCCGATCAGGTCATCACCGCCACCCCCCGGGCCCTGGTGGCGGAGTGGGCGAAGATGGCAAAGGTATCGGAACGGGTAAGCCCCGGTGCCATCACCCGCTCCATGCTGAGTGAGGATGTGCTTGCTGATTTAAACAAGACCGGGGTCACGGCTGAGCCCAGTACTCCTCCACCCTCTGCCGAATCCAGTATCAGCCTTGATATGCTCGCCAGTGATGTCAAAGCCGAGCTCAACGCCACTATCGGTCGGTCGCGCCTTTCTGCTGATGTGCTTGCGGCACTTAATAAGACCATCACCCGTGAAATGTTATCTCCTGATGTACGGGCAGACATAAACCGCACCATCACCAAGAGCATGCTTGGGCAGGATGTACTGTCCGATCTCAATCGGACTGTTACTTACCACGATCTTTCCCCTCAGGTTAAAGCCGATCTGAACCGCACCATCACCAAGTCCATGCTGAGTCAGGAAGTGTTGAATGAATTAAACTCCAGTTCGGGGGGTGGGGGTGTGGTGCCGGGTAGTTTGCTTGCGGTGCCAAGA
>Ga0181557_1004678_pt1 | contig 12715 bp, 8 predicted proteins | sample 011ome_23_FD_148632 | JGI IMG/M metagenome (GOLD analysis project Ga0181557, IMG submission 148632) | Coastal salt marsh microbial communities from the Groves Creek Marsh, Skidaway Island, Georgia - 011506CT metaG (spades assembly) | ecosystem: Environmental > Aquatic > Marine > Intertidal zone >... | reverse complement strand
CAGGATACCGTCGTGGTTCTTATGATTTCTATAAAACTGACTGGAAATACTTAAATGATTTCTCTACTCGTGGAGGTTTCAAAGATATTGAAGGTGTATTAGTTCCTGCTGGTACTTCAACAGTTTATGATCAAGTGCTAGGTAAAAACATCAAGAGACCATTCTTGCATGTACGTTACCGTGCTTCTGAAACAGAAAACAGAAAAAACAAATCTTGGGTTACAGGATCTGTTGGTGGAGCTTCTAACTCTCCGATTGATGAGATGAGAATGCACTATCTATCTGAAAGATGTTTAGTTGTACAAGGTGCAAACAATTTCGTATTGTTTAAAGCCTAATACTTTATAGGGGAAGGGGTGGCTTTGCTGCCCCATACCTCTATTATTAATTATATTATATTATATTATGGAAACTATAAAAAAAGATCCAGTACGTAAAATTGAAAAAAACTGGGAAATAAAAGATAGAGTGTATGTTTTAAGCGGCAATAAGGCTCCAATTAGCTGGACTGTACAATCAAAGCATACTATAAGAAAACCTTTGTTTTGGTTTGATGAAGAAAATGGCGAAAATAAAGAAATCCGGTATGCAACAAATCAAAAATCTTTATTTGTTGACGAACAAAGCGGATACGCTACTTTAGGACACGTTATTTTTTATGATGGTGTACTTGAAGTTCCAAAACAACAACAAAGTTTACAAAAATTAATGTCTTTATACCATCCTCAAGCTGGTATGTTGTGGACAGAAATAGATGAAGTTAAAGAAGCATCTGATGAAATTGAATCATTAGAATTAGAACTTGAAGCTTTAAATCTTGTAAGAACATTAGATGTTGAACATTTAGAAGCAATAATGAGAACTGAATTAGGCTCTACTGTTTCAAGTCTTACATCTAAAGAATTAAAAAGAGATGCTTACAGATTTGCTCAAGACGATCCTGCTTTATTTATTGAATTATCACAAGACGAAGATATAAAACTTAGAAATTTAGCTAATAGAGCTGTTGAGATTGGTTTATTAAATTTAACTGACGATGGAACAGTATTCAAATTAGCAAATGGTAAAAAGGTAATGACTGTGCCTTTTGATCAGCACCCATATGGCGCCTTAGCGCAATACTTTAAAACAGATGAAGGTGTTGATTTAATGAAGTCTATTATGAAAAAACTTTCATAAGAAAAAGAGTGTAGGGTGAGAAATCAACCCTATACTCACTAATTAATAAGATACGCATGGTAAACATAAACGAGGTATATAATATTGTACTCACTATTACTAATAAAGACAATAGAGGTTACATAACTCCAGAGGAGTTTAATAACTTAGCAGACCAAGCACAAAATGAAATATTTGAAAACTATTTTAATAAGCAAGCAATGTATGAGTCTGGCGTTGCAATAAGCGCAGATTTTTCAGATCCTGTTTTATCAAACTCTGAAAAAATAAATATATTTTACGCTTCTTCAAATTTGACTGTTTCAAATAATTTATGGGCATTGCCAAGTGATTTATATAAAATTGGTATTGTTTCTGTAAATAATGTTGATGCTGATTTAGCATCTCATAAGGATTTAAAATACATAAATTTATCTCCGCTTACAGCTCCAGTTTCAACACAGCCTGTATATACAATAAATGGCAGTGCAATAAAAATATACCCGTCTACCGTGGTATCTAATGTACTACTAGAATATCTTAAGAAACCAAACAAGCCCAAATGGGGTTATTTGATGCCTACGGCGCAACAAGTTGCGTCCGGAGTTCCAAATAAGCCTATATATGATTCTACAGTTTTTAATCCATCTACGGACGATTATGGCAATACTGCAAAATCATTAAACTTTGAATTGCATCCTTCTGAAAAAAATGAATTAGTATATAAAATACTTACTTCAGCGGGTGTTACTATAAAGCAAGCGGATGTGGCTGGTTTTGCACAATCAAAAGATCAACAATTACAAGCAACTGAACAATAATGGCAATATCAAGAAAACCTTTAGACGTAGATAATTATTCCTTAGCAGAAGGCGGAACTGGAACAGCTATTGCAGGGTATTATAGTAGAGTACATTTAAATGACATTATAAATAACTTTATGATTGCTTATGTTGGTGATGGTAAAGTTTTAACTAAGGTTCCAAGATATGAAGTTGCATTTTGGGCGCAAAGATCTGTTCAAGAATTTAGCTACGATATTTTTCACGCTGAAAAAAATATTGAAATTGAATTAAGCTCTACTCTACAAATATCGTTGCCATCTGATTATGTAAACTATGTAAAAGTTTCATACGTGGATTCTAATGGGAACCATCGGCCTATACAAAACGCAAAATATACTAAGCCTACAAAAGCTGTAATGCAAGATCAAGACTTTAGATATATTTATGACCAAGAAGGAAATTTAACTTTTAATGAAACTTCTGAAACTATTGAAAGATTTCAATCTTCAGAAAGATTTTTAACAAATAAAGACTTTCAAAATTACTACGATGGTTATTTTGATGATGATGATCTTTCTGCTTACGGTAGAAGATATGGATCTGAGCCTGAAAGACAAAATATAAATGGAAGCTATGTATTAGATCTTGAAAATGGAAAAATATATTTTGATTCATTTTTTAGTGAAGGCGATTTAATAGCTTTTCAATATATTTCAGATGGACTAGGCGATAATGGTAACTTTGATAATGTATTAGTGCCGAAGCTTGCTGAAGACGCAGTATATGCTAATATGTTATATAATCTATCTAAACTTCGCCCTTCAGGCGGTCCCACTGCTGCTCTTTACAAAAAAGAAGCTGCAGCGAAAATGCGTAATGCTAAATTAAGACTAAGTAATCTTAAACTAGAAGAATTAACACAAGTATTAAGAGGTAAGTCAAAGTGGATTAAACACTAAAATATGCCAGAAATCAAAAGACTCTTTAACGCGAGTCGAATGAATCGCGATTTAGATGAAAAAATGCTTAAGCCCGGAGAATATCGAGAAGCTTTAAATATAAACGTTAGTAAATCCGAAAGCTCTGATATAGGTTCAGTTGAAAATATATTAGGAAATAAGCTTATTGTTGATACTACAATATCTAATGCTAAAACAATTGGGCAATACAGAGATAATGGTGACGAAAAAATATATTATTTTGTAACCAACAATAATTCGTATAATGAAATTAATTCTGGTTCTCATCAGATTGTTGAATACGACCAAAAATCAAATAAATCAACTATAATAGTAAATAGTGCGGATTTAAACTTTCATCAAAATTATCCAATAACAGGAGTTAATCTAGTAGATAAACTTTTGTTTTGGACAGATGATAGAAATCCTCCAAGAAAAATAAACGTCGAAACGGCAAAAAATACGCCCGGCTATTATAATCTTGCGGCTAATATTGATAACTTAATATCGGTAGCTAAATATGCTCCGTACACTGCTGCAAATATAGTTGGGGTATCTGACGTAGACGAAAGTGGAGTTCCTATTACATCAAACTTTTTAGAAAATAAATTAATTAGATTTTCTTATAGATACCAATTTGAAGACGGAGAATACAGTGTACTTGCTCCTTTTACACCGGTTTGTTTTTCAAGACTTGACAATGTAGATACTATTTCTAGTGACATTGACAATTTTGGAGAAATTGAAACATTTGTAAATGCAATAAAATCTGTACAACTTTCCGTACCAACTCCATCAAATTTTGGTATTAAAAAGGTTGAATTAATATATAAAGAAACGGGCTCTAATTCTCTTTATGTTGTAGAAAATAAAATTGTAACTACAGAAACTTCTGTTAACTTTTTTTACAAATCCCAAGACCCCTTCAAAACATTACCAGCTGATCAGCTTACCCGCATATATGATTCAGTGCCAAGAAAAGCAAAATCACAAGAATTGGCTGGTGGTAGATTAATATATGGTAATTATTTACAAAATTATAATATACCAACATTATCATTTACAGTGACTAGAACAGGCGAAAGCTCTGCAAGATACACTGCACTTGATGATAAAATGTCTGTAAAATCACGTCGTACCTATCAGGTTGGTGTGGTTTTAGCTGATAAATTTGGAAGACAAACTCCTGTATTATTATCTGAAACTGGTGGTGATACTGTTTTTATTGACGCGGCAACGGGAAATGCGGACAGCGCTACAGCTTTTAATTCATTGCGTATAGCATTTTCTCAAGCGTCTATTAATGCGCTACAAGCTTTAGATTGGTGTTATTCTTATAGAATAGTTGTAAAACAAAGAGAGCAAGAATATTATAATTGGATTTCCGGAATTACAGCACTAAATACAGTTTCAAGATTAGGGGACAGTATAAATAAAATACCAAGAGATCAAACGGCGGTTATACCTCCAAGTACTGGAACTTCAATATCGCCTTGTGACGTTTCTGTTTATCCAAAAATATTAAATGGCGTAAACAAAACAACAGCTAGTTTATCTAAAGTACAGTCTATTGCAAACCCATCAGGGTTAGCTACTGTACCAACCGATGGTGTTACTAGTGGTATTTGTGTTTTTGAAACAGAACCTGTTATATCAGATTTAGATATATTTTATGAAACATCAACAGGAGGATTAATTTCAACGCTAACTACTACAGCTATAGATATACAATTTTATAATTGTTATTTATTTACATTTAGTGCAGGCACTCATATTGAAATAAACAGATTAAGAGCCGGCTATAATGAAAAAGCTTTTGATGTAGGCGTAAGAGCTTATGTTACAAAAGAAAACTTCGCAGAAGAAAGAAGATTTAATACTTTAATTCATTCAAGCGGTTTATTTAATTCAAGAACAAATATAAATTATATAAATCAATTTAATGAATCCGAAGGCGGCCTTACTATATCTTTAGATCCTCAAGATGGTTCTGTACAAAAGTTATTTGCTGATGATACACAAGTTGTTGTTTTCCAAGAAGATAAAATTTCAAGATCACCTGTAAATAAAAACTTTATATTTTCAGCAGAGGGAGGAGCTATACCCGTAACAACAAGCACTCAGTTTTTAGGTACTATTGCTCCGTATGCGGGTGAGTTTGGTATCTCTAAAGATGCCAAATCATTTGCTTATTATGGGTATGCCAAATATTTTACAGATAAAAATAGAGGGGCTGTAATGAGACTTTCACAAAATGGATTGGTTGAAATATCAATAAATGGAATGAAAGACTTTTTTAGAGACGCTTTAAAAAATTCTACAGATATTATAGGTTCTTACGATGAATACCAAGGTCTTTACCATTTAACAATTATAGGTGAAGGCTATGGTGGATTTAAAGATACAAATATAGCTACCGCTAGTGATAATTATTTTACGTTATCATTTGATGAATCATCTCAAGGATGGACAAGTTTTAAATCATTCCAGCAAGAAGGAGGTATTAGCTTAAATAACATTTATTATAGTTTTAAAAATGGTAAATTATGGAAACATAATGATGCTACCGTAAACCGTAATACTTTTTATGGCGCGGCGGCTGCTGAATCCTATATTGAACCAATACTAAATGATAGCCCTTCTACAATTAAAACTTTTAATAATATAAGTTATGAAGGTACTGCTGGTTGGGAATTAGATTTTTTACAAACAGATTTAGGGGATGTTGGCAATACACCAGCTCTTGAAGATTACAATTTAATTTCTTTGCAGCTTTCTGGAGCAGCTAATAATAGCGTTATTACTGGTGAGCGTTCAATATATGCTAAAGAAAATCAAACTATACAGTGGACTATTACGGCTAAACCTAAAGACGCTGATTACCAATTTGAAAATATTACAGACATAGTATTAACTGGATCAGGATTAACAATACAAAATCCTTCTCAAATAACTGATGGCAAATTAATATTTTTAATAAGTTATACAGCAGGTACTTTAGATGAAACAAAAACAGTAGCGGTATCTGGCATTGGAGCGGACTTAATTTATGAAATAAGCTTACTTACTGTAAGTGTTGGAGACGCTGTTTCAAATGGTAGTGTAAGTCCAGCTTTGGCTACATTTACAAACGCAGGTAATACAGATTTGGATATTACTGTTTCACCAGTAAGCACTCATTATATTGATCCTGGTTATATTTCAGCAAATATATCATCTTTAAGTTCTTATAATTTAAGTGGTATATCTGGTACTGTGACTAAAACAGTTATAGTAAGAAATTATGGAAGTAATAAATTTGCTATAGATGATATTAAGCAACCTATTGTAGCAATGACTACTGGAAAAACTTATGTTTTTGATCAAAGTGACGCTTCAAATTCTACGCATCCTATAAAATTTAGTACAACTTCAGACGGGACACACGGAGGAGGATCTGAATACACAACGGGTGTTACTATTAACGGCACGCCTGGAACAGCGGGTGCTTATACACAAATAGTAATAACGGATACTACTCCTGATTTATATTATTATTGTAGTAACCACAGTGGAATGGGCGGTTCAACAAATATAGTTCCATTTAATATTTCTTTATCTTTAGATTCATTAAACGCAGGATTTCCTATAACTGTTCCAAATGTAGCAACAAATAATTCACTTGGAATTAGTGGAAATGCGATTGTAAAACCAACTTTAACCTGGGCTTCACCTAGCAGTGGCGTGATAACAACGCCTTCTTCTACAACAGCGGACGTGGCATACAGTACAACGCCTTATGCAAACGCAAGTACAAGAACCGCTACTATTAGATGGACAGCATCAGGCACAGACAAAGTATTTTTGCCTGATGGCCATAATTTAACCTATGACGTCCCTGGTTATACTACAACATCTGCAGTTGAAAGCTCAACACAAGAGTATTTAGAGAAAACAATAGTTTTGCCTAAAATATTTGAAGATACGATAGCTACTGCTACAATAACTGGAGCGGGAGAAGTTACTGCATCGGTTGGCACATATGTGGCATCATTTACTTTTGCTAGTAATTCTAATCCTAGCGAATTAATAACAAATGCTAATGGAGCCACAATACCTATTCAAGTTTCATCTGATCAAAACTGGGTATTAATAAATGGCTCACCTGGATCAAAAGTTGTTGATCCCGATGGTTTAGATTTATTAGGCTCTAATTATCCTTTTTCAATTAATGTAAATGATAATACAACGGGGTCAATTAGAACCGCTACGCTAACTATAAGTAAATATAATAATTCTCGCGTTACAGGTTCTGCTGTTGCAGATCAAACAATTACTATAACACAAAACGCATAATGAGCACAATAATTAAATTTCCTTTTGAAGCAAAAGAAGGTAAATATTTTGCACCTATAGTTTCAGAAGAAACAACTTATAAAGTTTCTAATGGGGCTATTGTAGCTGATGCAACAAAACTTGTTTCTGGAGCAAAAGGTACTTTTATGAGAACACGCATTAAATTACCAGCAGACAAATCAATTAATAAAGCTGAATTATTTGCAGTTAACTCGGAAGCAGTATATTCAAGTCAATAAATTATATGGAATTATATATTAGAAATTTAATTGAATCAGATTGGGAAATTATACCAAAATGGTATTCTCAATATAAACAAGAAGGTTTTCCTAGGGATTTTTTGCCAGAAAACGGCTTAGGCGGTTTTATGGTATGTAAAAAAAATCCAATTGCAGCAATGTGGTTGTGGAAAACAAATAGCAAGCTTGCAATTCCAGCTGTTGTGATTAGTGATAAATTATACAAAGATACAGACAGAAGTGATGCATTGCAGCTTTTAATAAACACGGTTACAGACGAAGGTGAAAAAGCGGGGTTTAAATATGCTTTTGCATGGGCTAAGCCAGGTTTATTATTAGAAAAATATAAAAATGCATATTACTATGTGGACGAATCTCCATCTTATGAATTAATATTAAAATACTAATGGGAAGTATAGTTACAGGTGTTGCCTCTTTATTTGGAGGCAGAAAAAGAAGACAAGAGCAGGCCGCTGCCACGCAGAATCTAGCTACAAAAGAAAGAGCGCAGGACGCTTTTCAATTTAGCAATGTATACGAGGGACTTCAAGGACCGCAATACAGCGGATATGATGCTGCTATGGCGCAAGCAGCCCAACTCGGCCCGGCCGCTCAAGCTCAATTAGGACAGCTTTCTGCAGCTCAAGGATATAACTCTCAGGGATATAACGCTCAGGGATATGATGCTCAGGGATATGATGCTCAGGGATATACGGCTCAAGGAACTAATGTTTCGGGGCTTGCAAGAGGAGCCGCTACAGGATTAACAAATACAATGGCAAACCTACAAGTTTCTACCGCTGGTGCCGAATTAGCTGCTCAGGAAGCAGATCAGTCTTTAGCTGCTACACAAGACTTAGCGGCTCAGGCAGGAACTGGGGCAGGTGGTGCAACTGCATTAGCTGCGGCGGCTGCCAGGTCAAAAGCGGGAATTGCAGCAAGCATAGACCAGCAGGTTAAAGCTAATGAACAATTAAGAGCGCAAGGCCAGTCAGAATTACAAAGAGCACAATTAGCGCAGGGCAATTTAGCTTCTCAATTTGATTTAGGTCAGCAGCAATTTAACGTGACGGCACAAAATCAGGCGGCACAATTTGGTGCAACCGCAGCAAATCAAGCAGCACAATTTGGCGCAAGCGCAGCTAATGAAGCAGCGAGGTTTGGCGCGGGGTCGGCTAATGAAGCAGCAAGGTTTGGCGCAAGTGCAGCAAATCAAGCAGCACAATTTGGAGCTCAATCTCAAAACCAATTTTCGCTAGCTGGATTTGAGGCTGCAAATAGAATGAATCAATTTAATGTGGGGACACAAAATCAATTTGCAATGTCAAATGTTGATACCCAAAATAAATTTGGTTTAGCAAACATAAATGCTCAAAATCAAGCATTACAATATGGTGCTCAAATGCAAAATGAAGCGGCGCAGGCAGCTTTTAATTTAGAGCAAACAAAAAGAGAATTTGATTTCAGAAACCAAGCGTTAGAGTTACAAAAATTAGAATCACAAACAGATAGAGCTTTAGCTGAAAAGCAAAGAACTGATCAAGCAAGAGCACAAGCTAAGGCTGACCTTATAGGTGGTATTGGTGGTGTTTTAACTGCAGCGGCACCTGGTATAGGTGATTTAATTGGAGGAAAAGTTGGTAAAATAGTAAGCTCAATGGGCGGTTAAAAATTATTTAAATGGATACATACAGTAAATATAAAGATGCATTTCAATATGCCCCCGGCAGCGCAGCTGTCCAGCAAATGGTTGGAAAAAGCATAACTAGCGCTATTGATGAAATTAAACAAAACCGCAAAGATGTACAGGAGCAAGCTGAGAATAGAAGAAAAAATGAAATATTAAATTATACTTTTGCTAAACAAAAAGCTCAAGATTTAGATGATTTAAATATTTTAGGTGATACAGCTTCTGGAGATTTTAATCAAATACTTATAAATGGCAGTAGACAAATTGCGGATTATGCAGGCTATTTAAATAAAGAGCTGAAAAAAACTGGTGATTATGATACCTATGCTTCTGAAATGGCTAAATTAAAAAGTCAAGTTTCTGCTATGAATACAGTTAAAGGCGGCGTAAATGATTTTTTAACAGCTTATCAGCAAGGAAAAGTTGATAAATCAATATCTGCATATAATTCAGAAAATTTAATTGCAATGGCTGAAGATATGCTCAACGGTTCTCCTGAGGGCGGGTGGCAAAATATCAATGGTCAGCAAGTTTGGGTTGGAAAAACAGTAACTGGAAAACCTTATCAAGTAGCAGCCTCGGAGTTTGCTAATCTTTCAAAAAGACTACAAAAAAAAGAAGACGTAGGCGGGCTATTAAAAGATGCTATAAAAATAAACATGTCAAAAAACGGTAATGTATTATCTTTTGATCAAGCACCAGTTGGTGATAATGGAGCGTTAGGAACTTCTGCATCAGAGGCTGCGGAATATGCATTAGATAATTTAATCAAAGCTACACCTGGAAATAAAGCTATAAAAGTGGCTTCTTTATTGACGGATCATTATGGATACTCAAGAGAAGAAGCTAATGCTTTAACTGACATGCCTGTTGAAGATGAAAAAGGCAATATAATTGGTAACAAAGCTGAAGAGGTTTTAAAAGCAAAATGGCTTGAGCAAGCAAGAAATTTATATGGTGTAAATCAGTTTGCTGTTCAAGAAGAAAAAAGAAAACAGCAAGATCAATATTATGAACATCAAGAAAGAAGAGCAAGAAATCTTGAGTTTAAAAGAAATCAGCAAGAAACTATTGATGCGTTTAATAGGCCTAATGCAGCTGTTTGGAATCAAGACATGAACAAGTTTAAGGATCCTTCAGGAAAAATAACAAACTACGGTGGACTATTAAGCCAATGGCAGGCTGACTTGCAAAACATTGGATTAGCACAAGAAATTGTTTTAGATGACGATACTGTAATCCCACAAATGGTTACTGAAGATGGCGCAATTGATGAAAGAATAATAAAAGGGAAACCAAAAGGAATTAAAATAATGAACCCTAATTCTTTAACAAAACAAGCTGTTTACATACCACTTGAAGCAGATCCTATGACTATTCAAAATTTAATTAGACAAGCCCAAGGATTACCTCCTATGCGTAATATTTCGCAAGCTACAGAGCAAGCAAATTACGTTACTGGGCCAACAAATTTACCTATCTTTTAATAAATAAATATGTTCGAATTAAACGGAACTCAATATACACTTGAACAAGTAGAAGCGGCCGCAAAAGCCTCTAATCTTACTTTAGATGAATATATAGCTAAAGCAGGACTTACTAAAGTGGAAAAGCAACAGCCCGCTGCACAAACTGCAAATGCAGTGGGCACAAGCACTATAAATACGGGATTGCAGTCGGAAAATGGTTCTTTGGAATCTCAAGATCCAGCTAAAGGTTTTTTTCAACAAGTATTTGGAGCAGATATTGACAGAGAAGAAACTTACGAAGAAAGAGAAAAAAGACAAGAAATAGAGTTAGAAAATAAAGTAAGAGAAGCTGCATCTAAAAGAGAAATAGATCCTCAAACTGGTAAATTTAAAGAGCTTTCTTCTGTTGATAAAATGCTTAATAGTGTTGGGAATATTGCTGATCAATTTCAGCAATTTATTCCAAATTTAGTTGTTTCAAGTAATAAAATATTTAGAGGTATTTTTGGAGACGAAGCTATTGATTCTTTTGTTGCAAATGAAAATATACCTGAATTTTTTAAAGAAGGACTTTCTCAAGAAGACCTAGATGAAGCTATTCAGCAGCAACAATTACAAGAAGCCGAAATGGGTGAAACTGGCTCTATAGTTAAAGGTATCAAAGAAGGAGACATTGGAGAAATAGCAGCGGGGATAGTTAATGGGATAACATCAATAGGATCTTCTGCTGCTATTAATTTTTTAACAGCAGGAGGTGGATTAATACCCGACATGATCGGTAGATCTTACATTGATTATAATCAAACCCTTGCTGAACAAAAAGGCAAAACATTGTCTGATTTAATAAACGATAAAGAAGACGAAGTGGTTCTTCCTGCAACAATAGGGACTATTAGTGGTCTATTAGAAAGAACTGGTTTAAAAGGTGCCGGCAAAGCAATAATGAATAAATACGTTCAAGGGGGCGTAAATAAAACTGTTGCTGCGGTTTTATTATCTGGAAATAAAGAAGGATTAACTGAATTAACACAAACAGGTTTAGATGCTGCTAATGTTGCGGGAGCAAAAGATGAAGATAAAACCGACGCTTTTGTAAATGCTGTTTTTTCAGAAGAAGGCTTAGAATCTTACTTACAAGGTTTCGTTGGAGGGGGAATTTTACGTGGAGGTAAATCGAATTTATTAATTGATAAAACCGATAAGCTTAAAGCTAGTACGGCAATGCGATCTGTTTTTGAATCAAAATATATCAATGACGCATTTAAAGACATAGAAACCTTACGTGAACAAAAAGCAAAAACAAAAGATAAAGAAGTTAAAAAAGCTATTGATAAACAAATAAAAGAAAAACAAAAATCAGTAGCAGAGGTTGTATTGCAAAACAATAAAATGTTTAGCGCAATGACTGATAACGAAATTTATCAGGCATCAAAAGAATATGACAATGTAGCGAAAATAGAAAGAAAACAAGATAAAATTAATTCAAGATACGAAAACGGAGAAATATCTGAAGATGATCGCAATATACTTTTAGATGAAACAAACTCTAATATTAATAAAAGTATACAAAAATTAACTGAAATTAAAGCTGATGCTTTAAAAAGATCTGATACTAAGTTAGAAAAAAATCTTGAAACAATTGAAGGTTTATCTAGCAAAATAGAAAACCTTACATTTAAAAAATTTAAAACATCACAAGAAGTTCAAGATTATTTACTTTCTAAAGATAAAAGAAAAACCAAGGAATCAAGAATATTAGCTGAAGGCAATGATGGTACCATAATACAAAACTCTGATGGTACTCAAGAAATAATAATAAATGAAGAAGTTTCCAAAAAAACGGGTGCTATAAATGTAGGGTCCCACGAATTTCTCCACGCTGTATTATTTAAAACATTGCAAGATAGCCCAGATACAGCTGTGTCATTGGGTAACGCTTTAAAAATAGAAATTGATAAATTAAATAGTAATGAAGTAAAAGATTCTGTTTTTAAAAATAGACTTAAATTATACGAAAATGAAAAAGAGGCTATTCGTGGAGAAGAAATATTAGCTTTATTTTCAGATGCAACAGCTACTG
>Ga0181557_1004667_pt1 | contig 12730 bp, 12 predicted proteins | sample 011ome_23_FD_148632 | JGI IMG/M metagenome (GOLD analysis project Ga0181557, IMG submission 148632) | Coastal salt marsh microbial communities from the Groves Creek Marsh, Skidaway Island, Georgia - 011506CT metaG (spades assembly) | ecosystem: Environmental > Aquatic > Marine > Intertidal zone... | reverse complement strand
ATTAGGATGTTGTAGTTTTTGAAGGCCAATAGGTGGGTCTGCTCAAGCACCTTTTGAGGTGTGCTTTGGTCTTTAACCTCACCGTCACTGCCTTGCTTGCTATTCAGTGGTCTGCCTCGCCACACCGAAGGATTGTAAAACTCCGGCGGGCTATCGACATACCGTCTGGAACATTCATTCCAGCTCAAGCCAATCTGGTGCTTCACGAGCTGTCGTGCCACGAAGATTGGGGCTTTGATGCGAAACTGAATAGACGTATGGGCAAATGGCGACCAATGACCATGGTCAGCTAGGTAACCAATTAGCTTCATATCTGCTTCATTCAGTTCGGCTGAGTGCTTATCGAATGAAACCCGTGCTGAGTTAACAACTGACAAGTCACTGCCCATATGGTCAATGTATTGCACCTGAATGTTCGGCTGGCTCATCTGTTTCTCCTTCATCGATGAAAAGCAATTCCTGTTCAACCAGTCGCCCCGTGTCACGTTGGTAGACCAATGTGCCAGCGTGGCCTGTTTGGCCCGTGTAACGATTTTTGAGGATTTTGATGTGCCGGACATCGGAGTCTGGGTCATCGGGGTCAGCTTCAAGTCCGATACAGGTATCAGACAGCTGCGCAATGGCATGACTGCCTCGAAGCTGGCTAAGGCTCACCCTTGCGCCATCCTCATGGCCTCTGCCATCAGGTCGCTTCAAATGTGAAACCATGATAATCGAAATGCCCAACTCAGAACAAAGCGTTCTCAGCTTCGTGCAAGCCGCATCGAGCATCCGGCGTTCATCGCCTTCCTGTGCGGAAACAAGGATGCTGATATGGTCTAATATCACGTGAGAAATCGAAAGTGAGACCGCCATAAATCTGATGCGTTGACAAATCATGTCAATGTCAGAGCTGCCAAAATGGTCGAGCAGATAACAGGTTCTGTCGCCAAACAAATCATCGAAGCCCTCAAGCACTTCTTCATCTGTGGCTTGCTCCCGCTCCACCAACAGATTTTTGCTGAGGTGGATGCCAGTCAGGCCAAGCAGGGTTCGTTTGTTGCTTTCTTCCAATGCTATGACACCAACCTTTTGGTCGTGCATCAATAGGTGGTGGATAAGCTCTTTGCAGAACGTAGATTTTCCAAGGCCGCTTCCCGCTGCGATAGTTGTAAGCGTCTCACGGTGTAAACCTCGCAGGATTTCGTTAAGCTGGCTGTAGGGCCATGTAATGGCACTTGCTGCCTCATCAATCGTAATATCTGACCGGTAGTCAGTTGCAGATTTCAGACCATCAGGTCGGAACTCCTGTGCTTGCCAGATGGACTGTACCAGCTCTGAGCGTTTGCCCTGAATGATAGCTTCATTGGCATCCTTGGCTGGCATCGATGCTATTTTGCATTTGCCGACTGGTAGTATTTCAGCCACTTCCTGAGCAGCTTTCTGACCAGCTGCATCTGCATCGAAGCAAATAACCACCTCATCGAAACCATTGATGAAATCAAAGTTCTTCCGCACTGCTCGAACCGCACCGGCTGCACCAGTCGGGATGCTGCAGACTGCATATTTATGCTGAAAGCAGGAACTGAGCGAAATTGCGTCCAATTCTCCTTCGGTCAGACACAATTTACGCCCTTTTCCACTCCATAGGCTCTGCCCAAATAGCGTGATGTTGTTGGTGTCGCCAATGAACTGAAACGACTTTCCTTTGCCACGTATTTTCTGGGCAACGATTTTGCCAGTCGCATCACGATAGTTTGCAATCTGGACTAGCTCACCTTGATGGTTATAGCCAACCCAGTAGCTGAACTTCTCGCAGTCGGCTTCGGTTAATCCTCGTGCCGGTAAGCTTTTTGCTTCGCCCTTGAGTAGGTTCGCTTGCTTGGCTTGGACTTTGTTCTGAACCGCTGCCTGTCCTGTGCTATCTCCTTCGCTACTGGGTTGATAGGTTTGACAGGAGAAACAGTAGCTATTGGTCGTACCGTCATTGTTTTCGTAAACCCCTCTTCCATCACTGCTGCCACATTCATCGCAAGAAGTGTGGTGTAGGAATTTTCCCTCGTTGTCAGGTTGCTGTTGCATCTGTTTCTCCTTCATTCAGCTAAGCTAGGATGTAGCGGGTGTAACGCTGACCAAGCCGGTCAGTTTTCCACTCGCTAATGATTTTCAACCCACGCTGACGCAAGTCAGCAATGCGTCTGGTTAGCGACCTGACCCGATATAGGTCATTTGCTTCAACCCAGCTGATTGACCCAACGTCACGCAAGTGCGTTAAGATTTGGTCATTCTGGCTCATTATGGTTTTCTCCTTCTGTTAACCATTCATCGGGAATGCGCTTGTGTGCGTATTTGAAGCCGTGCTTTTCTGCCCATTGGGCATAGCTCGTGGGCGAGCCTCGATAGAGCTTGGCGTTCTGGTTGCTGAACACAAAACGCACTTCGATGTCTGGATGTTGTTGTTTGATGAGCAAGTGTTTCTGTCTATCAGCGACAGTAAATCTTCCCTTGCTTTCGATAAAAAAATGCCCACTTTTCGTGGGGATTTTGAAGTCGGGTAGGTAGGTAGATTGCCTTTTAGGCCAAGTGTACGAAACCTTGTCGGCTTTCGGCTCGTACACCACTGGTAAACCAGCGTCTCTAATCTGTTCGGCACAATTTTCTTCCAATCCGCTCCTATAGCCATTCATAAGGCCATGAAACCGGTTAGAAATCGTACTCATCCCCCCCTGGCTTTTCGTTGCTGTTTGCTGCCTTTTGTGTAGCGACAAAGCCGCCCTCTTCTGGCTCAAACTCAACCTTTGCCTCTACAAGCTCGATAATCTGAACTGCAGACATCTGCATCGATATGCCGTTACCCTGAACGCTGTATGGGTAAAAGCTTCCCTTGACCCGCATAACGCTGCCGCCAGTAACATTTGGCAGCTGCTCAGGCGCAATCAATGTGCCTTGTGAGTCTGCAAATTTTGGCTGGTATTTGGATTTCAATTTGAAAACCACATCGCCTGTTTCGGCGTCTTTGGCGAAAGGCATTTTGCAATTGCCCTTACCAAAATTGTCGTTGGCGACTTGCTGCGCCAAATCAATTAATGGCTTCGCATCACCTTCTGAAATACGCAAATCGACAGTGTATTTCGGATTTTCTTTGTTAAAGGCATCATCTGGGCGATTAAGCCAAGCATATTTAGCCGTGCCTTTCGGCGTCTGAAACATAATCTTCTGTGCCATGTTCGTCTTCTCCTTCATGGTCAAAATGTTGTTGGGGCTGGTCAAACCTCGCAAGGGAAAGCCCTAATGCGTCAGCTTGAACCAGCATATCTAAGGGGATGGGTTCGCCACGTTGCTGAAGTAGCTTTGCCATCCCCAGTAACTTCACACGTGGGTTCACGATTGCTCCTGTTTCTGGTGTTGAGACAAAAAAAAACGCCCCGAAGGACGCTCTGTCGTTTACCCCAGAAATAAAGAACCGCTTGGTTCGGGCTTATAGGAAGCTGTAAAGGCTATCCTTGATTTGCTCGATATCAAAATCTTCACGATTAGGAACTTCAGGCCAGTCAATTGCACGGATGTGTGCAATCACCGCCTCATCGATTTTGGTCTGCTGAGTGATTGTCCATGCATTGCCCTTAATTCTAGCAAGCTCCTCTGCCGCCCATTTTTCGGACAGGTGAACGAACAGCCGCCGCTTATTTTGCGACAACAGGTCGTGGTATAGGTTGTAATCCCTATACAGCTCGATCAGGGTGTCACGCAGGGCTTCAGACAGCGTTAGCATATCACCAATCCCTGCAGCAAAGCTGTCATGCACAACCATCACGCTTTCAACGCCACGCTTTTTGCATTCAAGCACCGTCATCATCAGATGTGTTGCATCCATTGCGTGAACGATGTTTGGCGCAGATGCATTGATAGATTTCTCTACCCATAGCTTGGTATCGTCAGTTTCGTGGACGCTAAGCCACTCCGTGCGTGTAAAACCAAGACTGTTCTCTCCTTCTTGACGTTCTGCCTTCAACGGCCTGTCAAAAAACGTGAGTTGTTGGTCTTTGGTAAATTCCTGCACGTAATGCTGGTACATCGGAAACTGCATATGAGGCGTCACGAATTTCAGATGCACACCGTTTTCATTGTGCGTTCTGTATTCCTTCTTCTCATCGTCAGTCAGGTCATCGTAATTAGCTGGCCTCTGTTCGGTAATTTCAGATTTAGCTAGAATGCTTGCGATATCCCGAATGAATTTCATGCCTGTTTCAGCTGAGGTCACAACTTCGACAATCGCCCTTTCATGCACCCCCGCAATGTAGATGCTTGCAGCGAAGCCCTTGTCAGCACCGAATGGATGCTCAGCAATTTTGCCATGCCGCAACTTTTCAGACAGCTTGTCCATCCAGTCAGCACGTAGCTGATTGGCGAAACCAAACTGGCGGCTGCTATAACAGTACGTCATAACTTGGCGTTTAATCACGCTGCGTCCATAAGGCATCACAACATCACCTGACCACTGCTCAAGCTGGTCAATCACTTCCAACTCTTTTTCTTTCTTCAGCCTTTGCCGTGCATCGCTTCTGCTCCAGCGTCTGCGCAAACGCCTCCGTTCCCTGTCTTTCAACACGAACCGATTGTCTTCGTCTTTTTCAGCAAGCTGGGCAGCGACTTCAGCTTCTTGTTGCCTATCATCATCAGTGACAGGGTCATCGAGCAGTTCCTGCGTCTTGCGTATCTTGTCTTCAGCAAACAACCGCTTGGCAACTACAAGGCAATCTTCGTAAATATCACGCCTTGTTTTGCTATCGCTAAGATTGACCCTTTCGCAATTATCGGTATGCAAAAGTGATAAGGCAAGGTGCTGAACGCCACTTTGCGATGCATCAACAGCAATAGGTAAACCAGTGCTGTAATCCTCGCCGTTAGCTTTGGCTTGTTCGTAAAGATAAAGTTCACGACAGGCAGCAATAAACTGGAATGGCTCACTGGCTTCAGACCAAATGTCAAAACTGGTTTTGAAATCCGCACCACAAGCAAGGATTGCATCCTTGTTTTCCTCATAGAAAGTCGCATGGTCTTGCACATCCAGCTTGTCCATCTTGTTGCCGTATGTGTTTGCAAGCTGCAGATATAACCAAGCTACATTCTCTTCAGTGACCAATTGCTTTTTCGCAAACACAAATTGCGCACGAATGTAATCGGTGTCGTGGTGTCCAAAATCGTTGATATGATAAATCCTGCCACGGCTATCACAGTTGTGCGGCATATAGAAATCACCGTCATCCAACAGCTTTTCAGCCTCACCAACGGGTGCTGCACTGTCTTTTGGATTAGGCGCAGCAGTGTAGCGGTGCAACATCGTTGTATTGCCACGGGCTGCCGCATTCGCTTCAACCTTGTCATTCTTGTCTTGCGTCCATTGGCTTCGCTCATCGGGCGACATTGCGGCCCACACATCATCAGTCAGTTTGGTCTCAACCGGAACTTGCTCGATGTTAGGCCAGCTCTTTAAATCACCACCTTTCCGGCCTTCATCTACCCACTGAACAGCCCGAAGAACATATTCGTTGATATTGTATGGCGTGTTTTGAATGTGGTGGACGGCCTCAAGAACATTGTCCATCTTGCCGTTTTCAATCCGCTCTTCGACATCAGCCTTTTGCTCATCACTCATGTGACGGACGAAATGTGTGCGGAAGTTCAGCATCGCATCATCATAAGGCCCACTGCGTGACCATCCGTCTTCATGCGGATACCATTCATTGGGCTGGACTGGATTTGCGCTGAACATTGGCGATTGCAAATCAAAATGCTTTTCGTTGCGTTCTTCAATGGCTTTAAGGACTTCCTGCGACAGTTCCAGATAGCGTGTGGCCTTTTTGTCATCACCCTTTTTGAACTTTTCCCAGTCAAGCAAGCCCGCTTGCGTCACGCTATCCTGCAAGGCACTGCCAATGTTGCGCAGCATATTGCGGTTTGCGTAATATCTGCTGTCAAACCCAAGATGTTCAGCACGGGCCAAGAACATATCTGTCCGGCGATAGGTGTCGCCCATCTTCTGCATCATCGCTGCCTTGAAACGCTCAAAAGCTTTTTCTCTTTCGCCTGTTCCATAGACCAGCTGGTCGAATAGCAAAGCGACAAAATTCTTGCCAGCTTGCTCACGTGCTGCAGTCATCGACAAGCCCTTCTGCGCCGCATCAACAAAGCAGTTGATTGCAAGGGCGGCAGTAAGGCGGGTGTCTACAGCCTTAATGGCTTTATACCATTTTGGCTTGTTGCCTTTGCCCTGCTCATCGTAAGGCTTCAGCATAGCCCGAAGCTGCTCGTTGACAGCGTCTAGGTATCTGTCACGAAATTCCACGCCAGCATTCGTGTTTGACACGTTCTTTTTCGCCCGTGCCAACCGTGAACGCTCTGCGCCTTTAGCAACCATCTCGCCTTGCCGTTGCTTGGCAAGTTGCTGTCGGGCTTGGTGTGGATGTTGTTTCAATTCTTTCATGTGCGATATTCTCCTTCAGTTGCCAACTCTTTTACAGGGCAGCGCAATGCGCCGCCTGTTGGCTACTGCTAAGCAGCTACTCCTTCCCTTTGATTTTCAACCTCTTCTAGCCCGTAGATTGACGACAGCCATTCACGAACCTGTTCCCTATCAAGACTATCGCCGTGGAATTCGGCTTCACGGTCTGGATTGTCCAGATGCGCCATTACGCATTTGGCAATCTGAATGTGACTAGCACCGTGGTCATAAACACCACCCTGCCCATACCATTCATAGCAATAGTCGAGAAACGCAGCCAGTTCTGGTGTTATCTTCATGCTGCATCTCCTTCTGCCATCACGCCACGCATCGCCACTACGGCTTCAGCCATCTCCATGAAGGCAAATGACAGCTGTTCGTTATCGTTAGCTGCCTGAGTTATCTCTAGACCCTGTGGGCTGTGACTAACCATCACATCACCCATAACCTCGTCTAAAGCCAATTCAACGTCTTGGTTGTAAGCGTCAACCAGCGCATTAATGTCTGCTGTTTTCATATGGTATGCTCCTTGTTTCTGATGGAAAAATCGAACAGCGCATCGCCAACCAATAGTCACGATTGGTGGTTGCTGGTCTATTGCCCCAGAAATATGGAAATCCGCAGAAAACGGTGCTTTTTGACGACCTATATAGGACGCTGAAATCGACACAAACAAGGCGTGACGATGGTGCTTTTGAGATGTTCGATAACTACATATCGAGCATGTTTTCAAAATAGAACAAAAGCAGAACATTCGTCAACCACGTTTCATCAAATTAGTTTGCCAACCCCCAGCAATCGTATGACCACTGGGGGAAATTATTTTTGCTCAGCTAGTATGTGCTGATTTGAAATCTGGTCTTATGCTGGTCGCCGGTCGATAATTTGATGCTTGTGGTGACAAGTTCTGGGTCACCATCCTCATCATATCCGACACCAACAGCACAAACTTTATGCCCAATCAATTTGGCAATGACAGTGGCTGTTTCGACAGTCGCAGCTTCCTGCCGGACAAATTGTCCCTGCCATTCGTCATCCCTGATGATTGGCCCATCCCAGTCTGGGTCGTGGTCTTCGTAAAAATAGTCATTGGAATTATCATTCAAACAAGGCATAGTAACTTCGCTTTCTGGCCTAACAGCCGGTTAAATATAGCCCCCTTTAGAGTTACCGCTCTGAGGGGGGCATCTTCCTGACAACCCGCCCATTGGGCATAGATATGGTAGGTGTCGACTTTTTGACATACTATATCTTGTGTGTCGTCAGTTCGTTAAAAATGGCATATAGCCGCCGATATGCGCAATATGTTAAATGTGGGAATGTTGGGGAAAAGCCCAAAAAAACTCGCAAACCCAAGCTCAGCTTCAAAACTTTTTTTCATAAAAGTGACAAAAAAGTCTGTTTTAAGTGCTAATTCGGCGTGAACTGCGAAATCTAGCACCTTTTCCCAAGCCTACCACCCCGCCAAAATGACGAAAAAAAAGGGCCATCCGAAGATGACCCTATGGTGAAGTGATAACTTGTCCCGTTACATTTGCGCACCAATGTCGAGCAGATGGTCAGGCTTTGCCTTCACGTATTTCTGCGTGGTTTGCAAGCTGCTATGGCCCAACGCCTGAGCGATGACGATAGTGTTAACGCCCAAATCATTAGCCATCACAGACGCAGCAGTGTGCCGTGTGGCGTGGAAGGTGAAGTCACGGTCATTACGTCCGAACTCACGCTTGCATAGCTCCCAGCGGTAATAGAACGCCTTGCGGCTGTAATAGGTCGCCAGCTCATCAGCAACAAATACAGCTGCCGCTTTAGCGTCAGGATGCGAGATAGCGACATTACGTGGCTTACCGTTCTTGCTGGTTGCCAGCTCGACCCAGTTGCCACAGTCGCTGATAGATGCCCTGCCCTCAGCAAGCGCAAGTATCTCGCCCAAGCGTAAGCCGGTCTTGCAACCCAAGATGAACATATGCGCCATCCAGCCATCGCCACGCTGCCGGAAGAAATCGACAATCAATGTCTGTTCGTCCTTGCTGTAGACCTTGAACCGTTGTGCGCCTTTTGCTGACGGACGGAACTTGATTTTCATGACCTGTGTAATCACACGCTCATCAACAGCGTGGGCAAACACCTTCGAGATGCTAGCAAGATACCGATTGACCGTGCCATCAGATTTGCCCTGCGCCAGCATATGGTCTGCAAACGCATGAATGTCACGTGGCAGGAACTGCGCCAACGGGCGGCTTGCGTTATTGCCAAATGCGATAAACGCATTGACCTGAGTGACGCTTCGCTTGCGATGGTCAGATGAAGGCCACATCCGCTTCGCTTCACGCTCGATGAAGCCGCTGATGCTGTTGTCTGTGGACGCTGGCTCAAACATATGGATTTGTGCGTTCATCTTACTGCCCCCACTTCTTAGCAATGGTGTTGAGGTCAGCGTGGCTGTAGCGCATGACTTGGCTCATTGTCTTATGACCGGTCATCTGCGCAACCTCGATGGGCGTAAAGCCCTGCTCGAAAAAGCGTGACGCAGCTTCATGGCGAAAGTCGTGGAAACGCATATCTGTACCAGCCCGTTTTTTGCAACGCTTCCAGCTCATATAAAGCTGGTTGGTAGTGATGCCCCAAACTGTGTGATGGGTGGCTTCAGTGATTAGAACGCCACTGGCGGCTCTCTGAGCCTCTAGCAGCTCGATTGCACGTGGTGATAGTGAGATTGTGCGGTCATAGCCGTTCTTGCCGTCAGCGACTCGCAAAACGCCGTTATCCACATCAACGTCATACCACGCCAGCCTAGTAATCTCAGAACGGCGCATGGCGGTCTCAAGAGCGAACTCGATGACCGGACGCAACCATTTGACCTCAGCTTGGTCAGCTGCCCACAATACGTTGTTGAGGTCTTTCTTGCTTGGCCTACGGAACTTTTCGGTTTGTGGTTGTTTTTTAATGACCAGCCTTTGGAACAATTCAGCTGGTACAACCCACTCCCAGTCACGTGAAGCTAATCTGGCAGCTGATTTAACCACATCATATTGCCTAGATACTGATGACGCAGTCACCGTTAATAGGCGAGTCGCAAGCCAGTCTTTTAAAACTTGCAGTCTCACAGTGGCGAGAGGTGCATTGACCCACTCAGCTTCTTTTAGCAGTTGATTGATGAACTGCCTTTCATTCCGCCAGCTTTTTTTGGTTGGCGTTACCTCGTCACGATACTTTATCAAAACCTCAGCAAAAGTTGTTGGTGTGTAATCGCTCTTTGAAGGGGCTGCATAAGTATCTTCAGTTGGAACAGGTTTACCCTCTTCCAGACACGCCCAAGACAGTGCCTCAAAGTGTGTGTCAAAAGTCTTCGTGCGGGTAGGTCTGCCACCTCTACGCACCCGTGCAGTAAAACGTCCATTTCTTTCTTGTATGTTCGCCATAATGGCCTCTCCTTAACAGAGGTCAATCTTGGTGCAATTTGGTGCAATTGGCACAAAAATTAGCACAAAAGACTAAACCTCAGCAAATGCTCCACTGGGCGTCAGTGGAAACGAAGGCCTAAAACTGTTGATTTATATGGATTTATTGGGTGTCTGGGGAATGGTGGGTGGTGAGGGGTTCGAACCCCCGACCTACTCGGTGTAAACGAGTTGCTCTCCCAGCTGAGCGTTAACTCACGTACCCATAGAAATCCAATAAAACCAACTAATAATAAGCCTTAGGTATGTTCTATCACATCCCTATCCGGCTGTAAACCGTCCGTTTTTGGCACAGAATTGGCACAGATTTGGCACAAATTGGCACAAATTGGCACAAAACCACCTTTGCTTGCTTTTACCGAAAGTGCTTCTTATTCTGTAGCCATGAGCATCGATGACCACCCAGCGAGAGCAAATCACGCACACAATCAAAAAGCACAACGCATAGCTGATAAGGCTGCGAAAAAGCTAAGTGACGGCAAAATTCAGGCGGGTAAAGATTACCCGAAAGAAAACCTTGAAGCTGCACAGGGCATTGCTTCTGTCTTTGAATTGCAGATAAGGGACGCTCGTTTAGATTATGAATTCTCACTTAAGCAAGTAGAAGCAGCTCAAAACAGTCTCAAAGACCTTTATCAAAAAGACCAAGACGAAAAACTAAAGTTTGCTGAAGACATGTCGCTGGTGAACGACATTATTAATGATTGCTACAAAGAGATAGATGAAATTATCCCTATCCCAACTGGTGCATTCCATGACGACAAATATGACCAGTACGATTTTGGCGCATACATAATTGAAGGCATTAAGTCTGGACTAGAAATAAAAACTTGGAGCGAAGAAAAGGGCGAGTTTACCGATGATGTCGCAGATAGGTTGAATGCACTCAACTTCCAAGAAACGGCAGCACTGGTCAAAAAACAAGAGGCACTAAAGAAAGCTGTAGAAAAAAGAGAACAACTTACAGAACAGCATGACGTTTTTCAAAAAAACCATCCTGCCCGTGTCCAAAGAATTGAACATGAACTGCAAGACAGGTTATTCGCCTCTGGGTTAGCCTTGCAGAAGCTAGAGCATAAAGCAGCTATGCGTTCAGCTGAGGTCAAGCAAGCCATTGCTATTCATGACCCAGATGAATTTGCCCCCTCACAGAAACAAAAAAATGCCGAAGCCATTGCCAATTTAGCAAAGGCAAAAGCATACGAGGCTGGCGCAAATGATGAGCAAGCCCAAGATATTTGGGAAATGAATTACGTTGAAGATTTTTATGCAGAAGAACTTGAACAGGCCCGTGAGTCACCAGAAATTCATTTTGAAGATGAGGAAAAGAAAGCTGTAATAGCTGAACGTGACAGGCTTGCTCAAGATTATGCTGAAATGCAGAAAAGCAAGGCAGAGAGCGACAAAGCTCATGAAGAACAAATAAAGAAGGTAAACGAAGAGGTAAACAAGCAGTCACAAAAGAATGAAGTGCTATCGCAAGCATTGTCGATAGCTGTCGGGAAATTGGTAAAGACAGCAGAATACACCGAAGAGCAGCTAGAAAGGATGAAGAAAAAAGTTAATCTCGAAATTCACCCAACAAAAGATTTTTGGCCTAATGGCAACATGAAACCAGTTGCTCACGATAAAAGGTTCATCAATGACCTACAACCGATAGGCAGAGAATTAGATATTCATTTTAAAGTTGGTGATGACCACGCCCAACGACAAATGGCTCTTCGGGCTGGCGTCTATATTGATAAAGTACGTTTTAGAGCCTTAATTAAAGACCACGCTCCAGCAAGTAATTTTCCAAGCAGCCCTACATTTCTGGTTGAGATTATGGAAAAAGGCCAATGTTCGGTTAGCGGAAAGCAGCTGAAGGGAGTTGAGGTTAGGTTAACATTGGGTGGAAGCCGTCAAAATAAACTAACAGTTGGAACTGCACTCAACAAAAACTTAAAATGGACAACTGAATTTGAGAATAGCTTACACCCTAAAGTCCCAAAAGGTGCTTGCTCAGACCACACAAATTCCGTTAAGCAGCTCATCGCCTTTAATGGATTGTTGGAGCTAAAGCTGTTCGATAACGAAAATAAGGCTGTTTAAGGGGGGTACAACCATACACGGAGGTCTGCCAAAGCCAGTGTGCGAGCATCCTAGAGCGATTTTTTTGGGGGTTTTGGGAAAAGTCGAAAAAAAAGGCCAGAGGTTTCCCTCTAGCCCATATCTAAATCAAAGCTAACGCCTGTTTTCGTGTTTCGTCATTACGCCGCAACCACCCTCGCCCAAACACATCGAAGTTCGATAGTGACCTATAGAACTCTTCCCGATACACGGCGATTCGGTTGATTACATTCTCTGGCTGCTGCTTATCAACCAGCATGAGTGTGAGCGGCCCGATAGAACCATCCTGTTCGGCTTCTACTGCTTTCTGGAGCGTCCTTGCGGCTCTTCCAGTACCAGCGTTAACAGCGAAGTCAAAGACCGCCCAGTCGACTCCTGAAGGCAAGTCTTGGCAGCGGCATCTCTCCCAGTAATTGCGCCGATAGATTGGCTCAACGTCACCCTTCGATAAGGCTTTCATAACCTCTTCGGTCGCGTCGCCGCCATAGAACTCATCATAGACACGCTTTGTGACACCAAGATTGGTTTTGCCGCCGCTGTCGCGACTGTCGTCCGAATACCCGCCTTCATGTGCGAGTAACATTGTCATACAGATATCGAAGTTCTGGTTCATTTGCGCTTCCCTAACATCTTGGCTGCTTGACCTACGCCCTTGATGCCGAAGCTGCTGCTGATGGCAATA
>Ga0181557_1004666_pt1 | contig 12732 bp, 11 predicted proteins | sample 011ome_23_FD_148632 | JGI IMG/M metagenome (GOLD analysis project Ga0181557, IMG submission 148632) | Coastal salt marsh microbial communities from the Groves Creek Marsh, Skidaway Island, Georgia - 011506CT metaG (spades assembly) | ecosystem: Environmental > Aquatic > Marine > Intertidal zone... | reverse complement strand
GTGCGTGAGATCTTGGTCAATTCCGGATTCCCAGATGCAGTTGTCCAAGCCTTTGGTGCGCCGACTGACGTTGTCATACGATTGGCGCAAGACAATGCGCCGAAGGCAGGTGATGACGTCATTGCAGCGCTACAAGCCGCCGGCTTCGAAGTGGAGTTACTCCGCTCTGAGTTTGTGGGTTCCGCTGTTGGTGAAGAACTGAGAGAGCAAGGTGGTCTCGGTCTATTGCTTGCGCTCGGTATTGTGATGCTATACGTCGCGTTCCGCTTCCAGTTCAAGTTCTCTGTAAGTGCGGTCGTTGCTCTGATTCACGATGTATTGATCGTTCTGGGTATCTTCGCGCTCTTTGGTCTTGATTTCGATCTGACTGTCTTGGCAGCGGTTCTCGCTGTGATTGGTTACTCCCTGAACGACTCAATTGTTGTGTCCGACCGGATTCGGGAGAATTTCCGGATCATGCGCACCAATGATCCCCTAAAGGTAATGAACGACTCAATCAACCAAACGCTGAGTCGGACATTAGCGACGTCGATAACGACTTTGTTGGTGTTATTAGCGTTATTGATCTTGGGTGGTGAGTTGATTCATCACTTTGCGCTTGCACTGACAATTGGCGTTTTAGTCGGAACCTATTCGTCAATCTTTGTTGTGACAGTGGTTCTTTTAACGATGAACATTTCTCGTGAGGATTTGATCATTATCACAGCAGACCAAGAGGTCGATGACCGTCCCTAGATCTGCAATTCATAGGCAATTATTACCTTTTTCCTGAAAAGTTCCCTGATTTTTATAAGACATTAGTCTAATGCGCCTCAAGTTTTTTAAATGGCGTTGGCGGTGCATTTGGCACTTTGGAATCGTCTTGTGAAATGCCAGAAGTGGTTTTGACCAAAAGAAAAGGTGGTTATAGAACGATTGATTTGCGACTGAAATTCAATATAACATATTGTTTTATAAAAATTTATTTATTGATTTTCAGATTTTTATTGCGTTCGAGGATGCTTCGCTCAGGCTTGGAATTGATCCAGGCCTCTTTTGTTCCCAAGCAATTTTCCTAACAAGACTGAAAATAATTCAGATCGAAGACGTCTTTAAAGAGCCGCTCTAGTTGTCTGTATTCCTTTCTTTAGTTACCATCTCCAACGGGTTGTAGGTTTATGACTCACCTTGGCAGGTCTAGCTTGCCTGTCCCCATCGCCTATTATGATGGGTAAAAGAGGATACTTAAGTAACCTTTAAAAATTGATTTAATGAGGGAATCTCAAATGAAAAAAATTATTGCTGCTGCAGTTGCTGCTGCATTCGTAGCGCCAGCATTCGCTGCTGACATTACTATTACTGGTGACCAAGAGTTTTCGATCACAGATGCTAATGGCACAATGACGACTGCTATCGACGGCGACTTCAACGTTAAGGCTTCGACTGAAACAGCTAATGGTATTTCTGTGTCAGCTGACATCAACATTACTGACGAAGCGTCAGACGACGGTTCAAACTCTCTGACAATTGGCGGTGCTTTCGGAAAGATCGATATGGGTGATACTTCATCTGCCGCAGACAAGTTTGACGATCGTAATGACTATTCGTATGTAGCAGGCGTCGCAACAACTGCGCCGGATGCAGCTATCGGCTGGGATCTTCCAGCTATGATTCCAGGCTTGAGCGTATACGTTTCATACGGTACTGAGGCTAACGAAGACGGCGAAGAGCACACAGGTGTCGCACTCCAGTACAAGACAGGTCCAGTATCAGTAGCTTACGCTCAGAACAACAACGAAGACGGATCAAAGATCACTTACACAGGTGGTTCAGCTACGTTTGGCGGGTTGTCTGTTCACATCGAGCGTATGGATGATGACGCGGGTGACGTTGAAGAGCAACAAGTTGGTTTAACTTACAGCATGGGTGATTTGACTTTTGCTATGGCGCAAGCTGAAGACACTACAGCTGACGCGGTTACAGCCGACGTTACTGCAGTAGGTGTTCATTATTCAATGGGCGGTGGTGTAACTGCTTTCATTGAAAACACTTCAGACGATCGTGATGCTGACGCTGACACGACTGCTGTTGGCTTGACTATGAAGTTCTAATAAAGAGCTGAATATTGAAAAACCCCGGCTATGCCGGGGTTTTTTTATTCCGAAATTGTTTTGAATCCTTTAAGGGTATTTAGCTCTTCTTTTGTTTTAGACCCTTCCGCTAGGCGTCCTTTTATTACAAACAAAGACATTGAGTCGTCAGTCTGTGAGCCATTATTCTGGAACGTTGAATTCTTCCAAAGTCGAACCTCTGTGGCTTCAATGATTTTGCCCCTCGACTCTCTATATTCGGAATCATCCATTTTTCGATTGCCATATATTGAATCAACCTCGATCGTTGTGGATCTTGATCTCTCGTTTATGCACCATTCAAACTCACGTCGTGATTTGTTCGGCTCGAGCGTCTCAAACAAATTTTGAAAAAAGCCTGGATTAAAATATTTAGAGCAGACAGCTTCAAAATTTCTATCAGCAGACGAGGCGCAATTCGAAGCGACAACAGCGCTCGTGATTATCAGTAGCTTTCTAATTTGTCTCATGGCTCTCATGACCTTAAAGTGGCAACGATCGAATTAGAGGAACTGCGTGATTACACCTCAATCTTCATCGATCGATCGATCATTATTATGGTTTACCGTGGATGCAATTGGTAGCGGTAAAAAGCTCCTCGCGCCCGCGAGAGGGCGACCGTGCAATGGTCCAGGGCGAGCAATGGTTCTTCGCCACCAAAGACTGGGGCGTCATATCCTTAAAATTTCTAAGTTAGAACGTTCGATAGATACCTGATTGCAGCATAGTGTGAACAATTCTTAATTCAGAAATCCTTGTCACATTTTTAACCTGCTAAGATATAAGGTAGTTCCAGTCCAGGTTGAAAATCCTGAGTTCCGTTCAGAGTCTGGTGGGATTACGCAAATTCTGTTCTTTGGGATCGAATATTTAGCACTTGATTGCTCCAGTCTGTATTATTACAAGACATCAACTTCGTCTGGCGTTATCCGTGAAAGTTGCCCTTTTGATTACGACCTACAATCGTCCTGACGCACTCGGCGCAGTCCTTGAGAGTGTGACTCTGCAGACACGTACACCGGATGAGGTGATTGTTTGTGATGATGGGTCCACAGCGACCACTAGATCCTTGATTGCTTCCTGGCTAGATAGGTTGCCAATTTGTTATGCATGGGTTTCAGATCGACAGTTCCGAGCCTCAATGACCCGCAACTTAGGAATCCTAAAGTCGCAATCAGATCTATTGATTTTCGTGGATGGAGACTGCCTTATGCCACCCACATTTATCGAGACACACGTCAAATTAGCGCAACCTGGGTATGTTCTCTCTGGTGGACGATTTCTTTGTACACGAGATGAGACGCTATCAATTTTAAAAAATGATGTGTCGATCTCCTCAGTATTTGAGAACTGGAAATTTATGAGGTGGCCGCTCGGTCCTTTTCGCAATCTTGGATCAACTCGATGGAAAAGTGTTCGAACCTGTAATCTATCGTTGCATCGAGAGGATACGGTTCGAATCGCTGGATTTGATGAAAGTTATGTCGGTTGGGGATTAGAAGATAGTGACTTTGTGATTCGTCTAATACATTCGGGAGTACAAATTCGGTCGGGAAGGCTGGGCGTCTGTGTGGCACATCTGCATCATGATGAGAGCTCCCGTGATCGACTTTCAATAAATCACGAGCGTTTTCAGGAGACGTTGACCAATCGAGATCATATTTTAGCCAATTCAAGTATTCTGCATCCATGAAAGTGTCTGGTTTCACATTCTTACGCAACGCGGTCATTAACGGCTACCCCTTTGAAGAAAGTATCCGTTCGATTCTTCCTATTGTGGATGAGTTCATTTGCGTGATTGGGGAGAGTCAAGATGAAACCCGCGCACGCGTTGCGGCAATCGGTGGCAAGAAGATTCGGATGGTCGATTCGCAATGGAATGAGTCCATGCAAGATCGAGGATTTGTTTACGGTCAGCAGAAAATGATCGCGCAGTATAACTGTTCTGGCGATTGGGCATTTTATCTTGAGGGTGACGAAGTGCTGCATGAAGCGGAAGTCGATCAGATTCGTCAAACCATGCAAGACAATCTCTCAGATCTTGAAGTGGAAGCACTCTATTTCGATTTCCTTCATTTCTATGGGACTCCAGAGCAGGTTGGAATTGGGGGGTATCGAAGAGCGCCACGAATTATTCGAAACACAATCCGAACGATTGCACCAGATGGACTCTTTTGGGTGGTCATGGATCGAAATAAGAAAGGGCGATATCCAAAGGCGAAACATGCCGGGGGTAATATTTATCATTATGGACACTGCCGCAGCGTCTACAAAATGTCCGAAAAACTCAGGCAAGTTGGGAAGTATTGGGGTAGCTCTCATAAAGAATTTCAGAGCTATGGGAGTATTGATATCGCAGAATTAAGACCATTTAGAGGGAGTCATCCAGAACTGATGGAAGACTGGATTGAATCCGCAGCTGAGCGCACTTTTATCCAGGACCCCAACTATCGACTTTCGCGGCGAGACCGTCGAAATCGACTGAGATTTTGGCTTGAAGATAAGCTAGGCATTGAAATCAGCAAAAAGCATTACCGGTCATTGGATTAGTGAGCTTGCCAGTCATTCACATCGTTAGACGCTTCGGTCGGGTGGGGGGCATGGAAAGCTATGTATGGCACCTTGTGCATGGGTTAGTTGATCAGAACATTCAGGTGGCAGTCGTTTGTGAGCAAGTCTGCGAGTCACCGGAGGCGAGCATTCGCATCGTTCAGGTTGAGGCTTCCTCCGTAAGGCCTCGTTGGAAGTCGATGATGACCTTTCGTGCACTCGTCGACCAAAAGATCCGAGACATATTTTGCGGTCAAACGGTGCTGGTTCATAGCCACGAGCGCTCTGTCTGTCATCAAGTGACAACCTTCCACGGACCACCGATTGAACCACCCAGAGGTCTTGGATGGCTTTCACGCTTTAACAAGCGATTCATTGCTTGGCGGCAGATGGAACTAAACGAGCTTCTCGGCCCAACCGTACAAATGATTTTGCCAGTTTCCAGTCAGGTTCAAGAGCAACTGATAAATCGATACCCTGAAATCAAGGGTAAAAAGATGTTACTGGCTTGGCCAGGAGTTTCTCAAGCTTCTCGGAGCTCTAGCTTGTTCATACGGAAGCCATCGACTTGTGTGAACTTTCTATTTGTGGGCAAAGAGTGGAAACGGAAAGGTTTTGATATCGCTGTCGATGTTGTTGACGAATTTCAAAGGTCCTACGGGACCGCCTCTCTGACCGTTTTTGGCGTCGATCAGACTGATCTCCCGCGCTCAACACGCGCGCTTGAATGGATCAGTTTTCAAGGCTGGTCGTCCTCAATCCCTTGGTCTGATTTCGACGTACTGCTTCATCCAGCGCGTAAAGAGCCATTCGGTATGGTTGTTGCTGAAGCGCGGAGTCATGGGATTCCGGTAGCCATGTCATCGCAGGTTGGGGTGGCAGACCTTAAATTTTCAGCAACAGAAATTCTTGATGTCAGCGCTCCTGTAGCGGATTGGTGTGAAGCGATAGCGGAGCTAATTCAGAACAACGTACGAGAACCAGAGATCAAGTGGAGTTGGGGCGATCTGGTGGTACAACATGTTGAGATGATTTATCCGCAATTGAAGGGGATCACGCTATGACTTTAGCAACGATGCCAACTTGGCTACGTTACTCAGAGCGTGCATTTGCCTTTAATTTTATTGCGTTTTCGTTCGTCATGTTTTCGTGCTGGTTCCCAACAGGATTCTCCGGAACGTTTTCAACATTGGCGTTTCTATTTGCGCTGCCGATCTTCTTTTACCGAATTCGCTCTGTTGAGTTGAACCGGTTCGAAATAGTTGCCCTGGCTCTATTTGGATGGCTTCTGCTTTCTGTGGTTTGGTCAGATACCTCTCTTTTGGAGAGTCTCAGCTATCTGAGTGAGTACCGAATTTATTTCATTTTGCCGGTGCTAAGTGTGGTACTCGCTCTGAATAAGCAAACACAGAGTTGGACATTTGGAGCCGCTATGTTGGGAGCTTTTATTGCGCTCATCACCTCTTACGGGTTGGGGTTTGGTTGGTGGCAAATTGAGGGCGCTCAATTCAGTCTCGCAAACCGTATTTATCATGGGTTCATTATGTCGAGTTTCTTGTTGGCCTGCTTATTGATTGCTCGAGAGACTACTGGGGTAATTCGAGGATTATTTGCTGTTGTTGCACTGTTAGTTGTTTACAACGTCTTGAATGTTGAGACGGGCCGCACCGGCTATCTGCAGGTCGTGTTTGTCTGTCTGACTTTTGCGGTGTTGACCTTTTCAAGAGCAAGACTGTTTTTAGCCGTAGCTTTTGCTGTCATTTTATTCGGGGCGTCCTACCTAGCGTTTGATCGGTTTCACGATCGGGTGAATCAAACTTTGGCGAATGTGGAGCGGATGGTTGTGAGTGATGATTACCATTCGTCCGTCGGATATCGACTTGAATTTTATCGCAACGCGATCAATATCGGCCTTGATTATCCACTAAGTGGAGTGGGGGTTGGAGATGTTAAAAGGACGCTGCAATCACGAGCAGAGACTGGGGAGATTAGGCTTTTGACCGACAATGTGCACAGTGAGTTTATGAATATGCTCATAGTTGGTGGTATTCCCGCATTACTACTTTTCTCTGGATTCATCGTAGCGATTGCTTATTCCGGATTTGTTATGAGGCGACAGTCCCGCTGGCTTGGTGACGCATTGATCGGCATGGGGGTTGTTATATTCGTTTCTGCACTGTTTAACTCAACGATCAAAGATTACGGCGAAAAGCATGCATTATTGATCATGCTCTCTCTCTTGGCCGCGAGGCTAGTAACTGATCGACCTAAGAATTACAATCAAACCAGTCTAGCGGACTCTGATTAGTGTTGTTTCAACTCCTTGATCATGCGCCTTTTATTTATTTGATCGAACGGTTTCTTGATAGGTATCGTGGTGTCTTATTCCCTTTTAGGGATCAAGTTCTAAATATCATTTCTGGTAAGGTCGATTCAGCCTAGATGCACTATGAAACGTCAAGTGGTGGTTAGGTTATTAAACTGAACGAGTGTTCTGGTATCCTATCTCTATTCGATTATTAAGCGAGAGCTATATGGACTTGCTATTTAATTTCCTGAAGGTAACCGCCCTAGCTGGGGTAGGTGCATTTCTGCTGATCCTTGTCCTGACGCCTTTTGCAGATCGCCTACGTTTAATTGATCGTCCTGATCTTCGTAAAAACCATGCATCGCCTGTTCCTATGGTTGGCGGACTTGCTATTTATTTGATCTTGCTGGCTGGGTTTGTTCTTATTGCACCACCCCCAAAGGCTGGTTGGTTCATGTTTTCCGTGACTTTCTTGTTGATCATAGGGCTCCTTGATGACGCCTTTGGTCTTGGCGTGAAAACACGTATCGGAGTCCAGTGTTTTGGCGCGGCTCTGATGATCTTTGGAGCCGGTCTTTCGATTCAATCTCTGGGGCTTGGATTTGTTGGTGATGGGTCGTTGGGTGTGATTGGAATTTGCTTAACGATGTTTGCGGTGGTCGGTCTGACAAACGGATTTAATATGGTTGACGGCATCGATGGTCTAGCGGCGGGCCATTTACTGATTGGTATCGCGAGTTTAGCAGCCATTCAGCTCTGGATTATTGGGGATGTGTACCAGATGGAGTGGCTATCATTGTTATTTTCTGCAGTATTTGCATTCTGGTTGGTAAATATGTCGTTAACACCACTCAAGCGCGTTTTCTTGGGTGATTCAGGTTCACTTCTTCTTGGGTTTACTATGTCTTGGCTCTTGATCTATTACACTCAAGAGCCGATTAATTTGGTTGAGCCAATAGCGGCCTTGTGGTGCGTAACGCTGCCGGTTTTCGATACCGTAGTTGTTATAGCTCGCCGACTTAAAAACGGCTTCTCGCCATTCCGTTCAGATCGAAACCATCTTCACCACCTTCTGGTAGATCAAGGCGTACGGCCTTCCATCGCTTTGGCATTGATCTTGGTTGGATCGATAATTGTAAACGCTGCTGGAATATGGGTGACTTATATGGTTAACCCTGTGATTGGACTCGGTTGCTACTGCGCTGCGTTTCTGGGCTTTGCTTACCTGATGCTCCACCCAGAAGTTGAGCGGCGCATACTGCTAAGGGCCGGATTGATTCACTGACGAGGAACAGTCGCTTGGTTTAAGTGAACTTCTTTCTTGGGGGAAATCCGATGAGTCATGGACGACCATAAACATCGTCGAATCGGATGATGTCGTCTTCACCTAAATAACCTCCGGATTGAACTTCTATCAATACCAAAGGCAGTTTGCCAAGATTTGCCAAGCGGTGCTTTGAACCAATCGGAATATACACAGATTGATCTTCCGTTAGCATTTGGATTGTATCGCCGACTTGAATTTCAGCTGTCCCTGACACAACTATCCAATGCTCGGCTCGATGATGATGCATTTGCAGTGACAGACTAGCTCCTGGATTCACTACAATCTGTTTCACTTGGAATCGATCACCTAAGACGAGAGTTTCGTATGAGCCCCACGGCCGATACATTTTTTGGTGCTCTGTCGCCTCTTTCCGTCCGTTTGACTTAATCACATCAACCAGCGTTTTCACATCCTGGGTTTTTGAGGAATCGGCAACTAAGATTGCATCGCGCGTCTCAACCACCACCAAGTGATCGAGGCCAATACCAGTGACTAAACGAGACTCAGACCGAATGAAGGTATTTTTGCTATCAATCAACACGCCATCGCCCTGAATGCTATTGCCATTGGTGTCTCTGGTCGAAAGTTTAGCGACGGAGTCCCATGCACCAATATCTGACCAGTCGCCGTGATAAGGAATGACACACAAGTTTTGAACCCGTTCCAGAACGGCATAGTCGATGGAAATTGAAGGGGATTCAGCGAACAGTTTTGCATCCATGCGTTTGAAATCCAGATCGCGAGACGCGTTGTCAAACGCTTTTTTGCAAGCTTGATAGATTGTGGGTTCAAACGTCTGTAGCGTCTCAAGATAGGTATTGGCGTCGAGCATAAACATGCCACTATTCCAGAGGAAATTACCGGCCCTTAAGTAGCTTTCGGCTACTTTGATATCGGGTTTCTCTTGAAACGATGAAACTAAAAATTCGTTGCCTCTGGCGTCGCCACATTCAATGTATCCATAACCTGTCTCTGGTCTTGTGGGCTTGACTCCAAACAACACAAAGGATGCTTCGGATGCAAAGGCTTTGCTGATCACGCTTCCGAACATGTCTAAGTCTTTGATGAAATGATCTGCGGTTTGTACCAACAGTTTCGGTGAGTCATACAGCGCGATGGCCTCAAATGCTGCCAGAGCAATGGCTGGAGCTGTATTCCGGGCGGCTGGTTCTAATAGGATTGGCCCCACGTTGGCGCTGACTTCTCGTGCTTGTTGCGCGACCAAAAATCGATAGTCTTCACCAGTGACAATGATCCAAGGGCTAGCGTCTGCCATGACCGTCGAACGTTTCAGCGTCGACTGTAAAAATGAGTCGCCAGAAAGCGTAAGATCAACAAATTGTTTAGGATAGCTTTTGCGGGATGTTGGCCATAGGCGAGTTCCGGAGCCACCTGCGAGTAAAACGGGAACGAGAGTAGTCATCAATGGAGTCTCATCTGTTGAGCTTGATCGTTGGGCGTGTACATCTAAGCTACATTGTACACCGGAAACGTTGATCACTCCTTTTGCGACTCAGATGGTGTGATCAGTAGTGACAAAGATCCTTTGTTAGAAGCCATCTCATCAGACAGATAGGATCTCTTTGAATGCTTATTCCTTCAGAAAACGTTGAGGTTTGCGTAACGCGGTAAATCGTAGCTGACGTAGACCGCAGATTTAGTCTTTTTTGGACGTATTCTGGCTGGATCTGAGCCTGTTGAAGCATCTGTCGGATCTGATGCGATTTTCTTTGTAATAAGGCGGATGGCTTGGATCACTCAGCTGAAGAGGCGTTAGAAAAGCTTGGGGACACTTAGGCGCCGAATACGCTTAAGGGGTATCGTTGCGATGTTCCAACCTGTCTTTCCTGAAAGACGATAAAACCGTCAGACAGTGTCCTGCTTTCAAGCGAGGCTATGGATTGGCAACCAATGGAATCGTTGTCGCCATCATCAATACGCTGATCAGAATTTGTAGTATTCCTGGTTTAAAAATTCAGACACATCTTTTTCCTCATCGGGGAACCAGCCGAGATCGAGTACCTGGACGCAGGCGCTCACCTGTCCATTTAAGCGAATTCGCTCGTTCACAATGCGGTTTTCGCGAGTATAGAGCGCCTCGTGATTGTCGACCATATGACAGTCGACGCAATGATCACCATGGAGAAACGCGCCGTTTTCCGCATCGGGTACATAGTCTTCTGCGAAGGCTTGGATTGAAAGAATTGCTGTAATGAAAAAAAGCCGCATGGGAGACCTCACTGTGTCGGTTTTTGTAAGACCAATCGTACTATATGGCCGAGCCCTGAGTGTCTAGCGCCCTCTTCGAGATAACATAAACCATCCAATGCTTCGATGATTAGAAGCGATTGGAAGTCACCCGTCAACGCCTTCAAATCATAAAGCAGATCGGTGGTTTTTGGACCCCCTGATTGATACTTCAATTGTGAGTGATGGAATGCTTCTAAGATAAATAAACCACCGGGTTTCAAGGCGACTTCCGCGCGCTGGTGCACTGCCCGTCGGGTGGTCGCTGGTAAGTGGCAGTAAATCGATACGATCAGATCTTGGCTCTCTGGAGTCATGATATAGTCCTCCAAATCTACTTGGACCGTTTCGATCGCAACACCACGCGCTGACGCTAAATCACGTGCCTTTTTAAGGCCGACCTCGGACAAATCGACAGACGTGACTTGGAGACCAACCTCTGCGAGAAACACACCATTTCGTCCTTCACCGTCCCCGAGTGCGATTGCACTTCCAGACTTGGGTAGTCGATGCTGATTCATGATTAACCATTGGCAAGGTTGATCGCCAAAAATGTATTCAGGTGTTTGATAGCGCTCGTCCCACATGTCATGAGTCCTCTACTTTTTGATTCAGTGAATGGAATCCTTCCGTTTATAGTCGACAATCTTGATCGAAAACAGCGGAAAAATAGCGTTGGGCTGATTTGAAATCGTTGGCACAGGGCTTCGATATGCTTTTTGGTTAAATTTCTCTGGCCGGATAGGATTCTTGGGACCATCGATTTGTGCGTAGGTCCCAGGTGTACTCTGGTCCAGGTCAGACAGAGACTGCGAAATCTCGAGCTAGGCTCTCCTTAATTCAACAAAGGAGAGTGTTTATGCATCGCATTCAATCGAAACAACAAGGTCAGGGATTTTCAGGATATTCTATCATCTTCGTATTAGTGACTTTGACATCCTTCGTTTCAGTTGGATTCTTGGACTCGACAGTTAGATCTTATGTGCCATCGATAGAGTCTGAGATTGCCGATTCCAATAGCTTGTGGAAAGACTGCAGGAAAAGATCCGCTAATTGTTATTTTTAGCATGCATTGGGTTTTTTCATCGTCGATGGATACTCGCTCGCCAATAACTGGAAGACATATTGGTGGGGAATTAATTTTAATAAATCCTAAAAAAGAAATTTGGTTCCAGCTGAGAACCTGGATCCGCTTGTCGATTTGACGTTAACGTTGGCTTAGACGGCTTGAGGGCCTCTCAATGGGCAGCCAAATGCAGTGATTGGCTTACTCTGTAGTTAGCTAGGAAGAGGATGCAGATCATTTGATGGTTACATTAAGAGGTCAGGTTTCGGTAGATGTCTTGATTGCCAATCTGAAAAGTGCGTGAATTTTGATGCGACACCGAATTGTCATATTGAATCTGGTATCTTTGTGACGTTTAAGTGACAAGTTCATGACATAGGACATTTGATGATTCAAAAATGCCTTTTCCCGGTGGCGGGCTATGGCACCCGCTTTTTGCCGGCGACGAAGTCTTCTCCCAAAGAAATGCTCCCGGTGGTGAATAAGCCACTGATTGAATATGCGGTTCAAGAAGCGGTTGATGCCGGTTTGACACGGATTGGTTTTGTCACTGGCCGTGGGAAGCGTGCGATTGAAGATCATTTCGATAAAAACTACGAGCTCGAAGATCAAATCCGCGGGACCGGCAAAGAAGATCTCATTCAGCCGACGCGCTCTTTGATCGATGCTTGTGAATTTTCTTACACCCGTCAAAAAGAAATGAAAGGTCTTGGCCACGCGATTTTGACCGGTGAGACTTTAATTGGTGATGAACCATTTGCTGTGGTGTTAGCCGATGACCTTTGTATTGCCGATGGTGATGGTGTATTGATGCAGATGGTGAAATTATTCCGGCAGTTTCGCTGCTCGATTGTTGCTGTGGAAGAAGTGCCTGATGATCACATTCATCAATACGGTGTGGTTGCCGGTGAACCACTGAAAGACGGTGTGTGTCGAATCACTGACATGATCGAAAAGCCGTCGAAGGACGAGGCGCCGTCGAATCTCGGGATTATTGGACGCTATATTTTAACTCCGGATATTTTTGATCTGTTACGCGAGACGCCGCCTGGGAAAAATGGGGAGCTGCAGATCACTGACGCCTTGAAGAAGCAAGCTCAAGAAGGGTGTGTTTTAGCCTATCGAT
>Ga0181557_1004660_pt1 | contig 12735 bp, 9 predicted proteins | sample 011ome_23_FD_148632 | JGI IMG/M metagenome (GOLD analysis project Ga0181557, IMG submission 148632) | Coastal salt marsh microbial communities from the Groves Creek Marsh, Skidaway Island, Georgia - 011506CT metaG (spades assembly) | ecosystem: Environmental > Aquatic > Marine > Intertidal zone >... | reverse complement strand
TCTCATGATCTTTGCAAACCATTTGATGCAAATATACGCCATGATTCGGTTAGTCGGGGATTATTGTCCAGAAAACAGAGCGTGTAGCGACGTTTTGAGTAGCTGGTAGAAAAGTAGAGTAAGAGTTGAAGGATCGGATGAAGAGAAATAGTAGTGGAGAGGAGAACGAAGAAGAAGACACGACGGATGACGAAGCTTACGTTGAAGAGGGGATAGTGATAACGCGAAGATGACCAGGATTTTGTCAACCGCTAGATTAGTTACACGACAAACCCAGAAATCTCCCATTCCCATAAGCCGTTGTAGTTTTTGTTCGGTGAGTTCGGGTGCGGATACACGGTTATTCGAAACCACGCCGAAAACGCTGGATCAAAACTGATTTCAATTTCCTCTAGCGAAACGTACGTGACATCGGTTGCAAAACCAGCAGAGCTCGGGTTTGAAACACCAACGAAAGCACTTCCATCCCAGTACTCGATTGTGATATCGCCTTCAAAATGGTTCGCTCCCGGCTGAGTAAACTTCATCGACGTCACCAACTTGCTACCGGAAGCGAAATTGTACGTCCATTTTGAAGTCGGACCTGAATTGGTGTGTGCCCCATGACCCCAATCCGATGTTGAAGCGTCGAATAAGTTTGAGGGACCACGAGCTGACCATGCATTAGTATAAAAATTCCATGCGTACACGCGATCGCCGTTGCTTAGTTCAGAATAAGCGTTTGGCAAATCGTCGCCAGATTGGACGACGAATCCATCCGCAGTGCTGTAGGAAATTTCCAGCTGATTATTGAGCGGATCGTTATTTGACAGCGAGGAGGGGACTGGCGAAAGACTCGGTGGTGGAGGAGGACTCGGTGGTGGAGGAGGACTCGGTGGAGGAGGCAACGGAGGCGGTGATGGAGGCGGTGATGGAGGCGGTGATGGAGGCGGTGAAGGTGGTGGTGATGGAGGCGGTGAAGGTGGTGGTGAAGGAGGTGATGGAGGCGGTGAAGGTGGTGGTGATGGAGGCGGTGAAGGTGGTGGTGAAGGAGGTGATGGAGGTGGTGAAGGAGGAGGCGTGTATCGATATTTCACTCGTAATAGTCTCTCTCTCAACTCCGCCGCCTTCTTCCTCAATTCGGTCAATCTCTTTTCCACGTCTATCTCTTCCTCGCTCTCACCTCCTGCAATTAATCTCTTACTCACGACCACATTATTCGTGCTCGCGTTTGCGTACGAGATGAGTTTTGCGCGCGTGCGCATCAAATCAACACCAACGTGTATTTCTTTTTCGTCTTTTGATACGCGAACAATTTTCTCGTCTTTGCCGTCGGCATGGACAATGACCGCATTCATCGGTTTCGGTTCTCGCACTTGAGCCGCATTTTGTTCGATGACGAAACACCCGTCGAACACGCACTCGGCTTCGTAGGAGAGCTTCCCGTCCGAGCCGCAATGCGACTGTTTTCCCGACGATGCCAACACAAACCCTTCGGCGCACGTCGGTCTGCACGTGTGACCTCTTGGCAAATTTGAAGTACAATTCCCAACAGCACCGTTCTTCGGTGGTTTCGATGCGTCACAGGATGTCGGCGAAGAAGGAGGCGATCTAGTAGCGATTTCGCCCTCTGTTCCACCCACGAAGAAGAAAAAGAAAACGAAGAAAACCAACAACGAAATCTTCTTGCTCGTCGAAGAAGAAGAAAAAGAAGAAGAAGAAAAAGAAGAAGAAGAAGAAGGTTTCATCGTCGCCGTCTTCCTTTGTACAATAAAACCTCGTCGTTCTTTGTCTTTGTCTTCTCGTTCTTCTGCCTCTCTCGTGACGATCCCGATGATGTGGTTGTTCCTTAACGATGACGATCGAATCATCTCTCCGAAAAAGAAACTTCTTCTTTCGTCTTTTGAGAAGAAGAATGATAATAATAACACGGAGTGTGTTGTTGTTGTTGTTGTTGTTGTTGTTGTTGTTGTTGTTGTTGTTGTTGTTGTTGTTGTTGTAAAGAGAGATCGCGCGCAACAACTCGTGTTTAAATTAATGGAGAGTGGAGATCCAATAATTATTCTGGACCCTAGCGTTTGGGCCGAGAACGTGAGACGATTTCGCAATAAATGAAAACCTCCTACACACATCGGAGAGAGAGAGCAAGAAAGAAGAGGCACTTTCTTTCCGCAGGTACACGCGTAGTATCGGAGAGTTTGTTATCGGCGTTTTCATTACACACACACACGTAGTATAATATAATATAATATAATATAATGTACTACAGTAGGAAGCTGGTAGGTGCTGGTAGGTCGAGGTAACGCGAGTAGTACGAGTACGAGTATATACTAGTATACTATTTTAAAACGTCGTCGTTTATGTGTCAAGACTTCCCCATTTGCTTCTTGAGCGCTCGCAACATGTCCTCGACGGATTCATCTTTCGTGGCCACTTTCTTGTTCGCTTTATCATCACTCTTCGGCGGTATCGTCGCTTTACTACTTGCACTACTACTACTTTTACTGTAACTGCTGCTTTCGCGACTCGCGCTCGAATTCCCGCCGCCGTTCGTACTGTCGTCGTTCCTCGTTTTCTTCGCCTCTTCTTCTCTGGCGTCGTCGTATTTTTGGAAATCTTTCCTCTCGTTCTCCTCTAAAAACTCCACGAACTCCTCGCCGAGCGTCTCCAACTCTTCCCATATGCTCTTCGGCTTGGACGGGTCTCTTCCTTTGCGTCTTTCGCGCTCTTCGAACTCTTTCTCCACGTCGCGGAAGAAATCTGAAAAGCCGTAAAACGTTTCTTCTTCCTCCGCTTTCTGCCGTTGTTGTTGTTTGGGTGGTCGCGCGTACGACGAAGACGACGACGAAGAAGAAGCGCTCGTCGTCGTCGTCCACGGTCTACTACTACTCCCATTGCCGCCGCCATTCTTCTTCCAAAAAAGTCTTTTCCTATCGTACTCCTTTCTCAAACGATCGTCCGAGAGCGTGTTGTACGCTCGCTTGCACTTGTTAAACTCCTCCGAAGCGTTTGGTTTCTTGTTCCTATCCGGGTGCGTTTCCAACGCTCTCTTTCGAAAGGCGGTTTTGATATCTCTCTTGGTCAATGATTCGTACGGTTGAGAAAGGTTGAGAATCTCGTACAAGTCGTCCTCTGAATCGTTCGCGTCGAATGGAGCGTTCGAAGAAGAAGATGACGCCGCAGTCCTCGCGTTCCTCCTCCTCCTTCCATCATCATCGTCATCAACCCGTAGGGAGACGAAACTCCGACGAATCGTCTCCGTTCTCATTCGGTCTCGCGTTCGAAAATATCTTCGTTCAAATCGTCTGTTGTTGAAGGTGTTGGTGTTGTTTTTCTCGACGCGTGTAGCGTGAGCGTGCGCGTAAAGCGTTCTCGTCGTCGTCATCTCTCTAAACTTCGCGTATTCTGCGGCATTGGCGTCATAAAAAACGCGCATTTAAGAAGTAGTGTTGTACCATTTATTCATCTCTCTCTCACACACACACACTCTCTCTCTCTCTCTCTCTCCCTGTGTGTGTGTGTGTGTGTCTGCGTGCTGCTGCTTTTAAAATGAAACGAATTTCGCAAGATGACGACGACGTAAACAACGACGACGGAGAAGAAGAAGACAACAACAACAACAACAACAACAAAGAGGAGAGAAAAAAACAGTTGAAAAGAACGACGACGACGGGGAGGAATCAGATTGCGTCGGATTCGCATCTCGATTTATTCGCACTCGCGAGTCATCGGAGCATAACGCCGGTGTTTTTCGAAGAGTTGGGCGCACCAGCACCGGCAGGAGCAGCAGTTAAAGCCGCGACTGTGACTCCAACAGATGATGCGAAGACGAATAGGATACAGATTGTGACTTCGAAACCGAGAGTGCTGATTCTACACACCGGTGGAACTTTGGGGATGAGAAACGATAGTTTTGAAGAGGAAACGGCAACGGTAGGGGTGATGGAAGGTATCGTTGGACACGGCGCACTTTCGTCGCCGAAAGGAGGTACGAGTAATAACACCTCGGGGCTACCGTCACCGATGATGTCGTCGCAAGGGGGAGCGGTGATATCGGGAGAAGAACAGGTCGGCGCGTATCAGAGACGCGTGAAAAAAGGAACCGGAGGTAATTACGATAACAAATTAGGTCCGCGGTCTTTATTGACGGATATTTTGAGTGCGGTGCCGGAGCTCTCGGCGTTTGCAAAGTTACGAGTTCGTGTTTTGTTCAATAAAGACTCGTGCCAGATTGTTCCGAGCGACTGGGTGTTCATAGCGAAGGCGTTACACGAAGCTCGAGAGGAATACGATGCTTTCGTTTTGGTTCACGGAACAGATACGCTCGCGTACACGACTTCGGCTTTGTCGTTGATGTTGGCGAATTTCGGGAAACCAATCATCGTGACGGGAAGCCAACTCCCACTCGCCATGCCCAGGTCAGACGCTCGACAAAACCTCATCGACTCAGTCTCGTGCGCGACGGCCGGTTTTGTGCCTCCGTTCATTTCGGTGAACGAAGTTGCGGTTTGTTTTGGAGGGAAATTGATGAGAGGGAACCGGGTTAGGAAGGTATCCGCGACTATTTATTCCGCGTTTAGTTCGCCGAGTTTCCCGGATTTGGCGCATCTCGGCGTCGGCATCGATTTCAATCCGCAGTTACTGCTAAACGTGAAAGATAAAGAATACGCGCCGAGATTTAAAATAAACCCAAACGTCATTCGAATCTCAATCATTCCTGGATGCGACCCGAATAAAGCGTACGGGGATTTGTACGAAAGAGGCGTTCGAGGTGTCGTCTTGGAGGCGTTTGGCGTCGGTAATATGCCCAACGACGAATTTTGGATTCCTTGGTTACGAGTTCAACGAAAGAAAGGACTCGCAGTGTATCTCTCTTCGCAGTGCGAGAGAGGCACTTTGCATCCAGAGTTGTACATGGCGGGATCGTTCGCTTTAGAAATGGGCGTAAAAGGTGGTCCGATGATGTCGCCCGAGTGCGCCGTCGTGAAACTCATGCTCGCGCTGGCAAACGACGACGTTGATTTAACCGTCCCGCTCGCCGGCGAGTTGTAACTAGTGCGTGTATGTTTAATTATAGCGTATGTTTAATGACCATCTCATTCATATCCTAGTAGTGTATAAAATATTATGAACGTTTCTTTCCCATCTTCTCCGCGGCTATCCGCAACGCGTCTCGAACTTCATCTTCTGGCGCAATCGCAAACAAACTCGCCGGGTACACGCTACTCCCCCATTTCGGATGCATCACGATCTTACAACACCCAACGTTTGTGCACTCGTAGTTCAACAGCGTCACCAACGCGTCCACCTCCCCGTACACCCTCTGCGAGTCTCGATGTATCATCGATAACCCAGAACACGGGTCGATGTAGTCGCACCAAAAGTTCTTCTCTCTCAACACATTCGTCGCAATTTCCGCGAACTTCAAAAACCGTTCCAGGCATAAATCCTTCTCCTCGTCCACTCTTTCCCCGGTTTTGATGATATCCACCGCGGTTTTTTGGCACGTCGGGACGACGATCAATTTCGCCACCTTCTCGTCATCGTCTTCGGTAAAATTGAACATCGCTTGCGCTTCCGATTTGTGCTTTTTCGGGCACAAGTGTAAGGAGTATTCCAGCTCCGCGTAAGAATGAGTCGCATTCGTCTCTTCTTCGTCTTGTTCTTCTCGAAGGCCGACGACGACGGTCGTGATCATGTTGTTTTCTGCCCCTAACATTACACCTATTTTTGTTCTGTGATATGTGGTTGTTTGTTCGCTTAAAAAAAATGAGAGAGAAAAGACTGTCTGTCTGTCGTTTTTTTTTCCCGCCAAATAAAAATTCAAAACTTTCTCCAAGCTAGAAAAAACAACAACAACAACAACAACAACAACAACAACGAATAACTGAATGCGCGCGAGGGTATCGTCGTCTCAAATCGCGATGATGATGAGAGCAACAACAACAAGAACAACAACAAGAACAACAACAACTGCCGCTCTGGAAGGAAGAGGATTTCTTCGTCTTTTCTCCGAGAAGAAGAGCGGCGAGAGGGAGGAGAGATTTTCGGGGCAACGGGGAGGAGGAGAAGATGTTTTTTTTACGCGAGGAGGACGAAGAGGAAGAAGAAGAAGAAGAGGAAGCGAGTTACGACCGTTCGCGGCGCGCGGCGATGGGGGGCAAAAAGGAGTTCTTTCTTCGGGCGAGTATTCTTTTTCGAGCGCGGCGATTGCGCGAGAAATAGGAGAGGAAGATGCGGAGGAGGAGTTGCAAACTTCGGACGTTGATGAAAGCGAAGAAGACAATTGCAGCAGCGCAGAAGCGGAAGCCAGGCACTATAAAAATATGCTCAAAGATAGCGCGAACCGTCCGACGGTAAAGAATATGCTTCGCAGGATAGATGCGACGGATCCGTTAGGCGTCGATATGACGTTGCGAGGATGTTCGAGCCGACTCTACGACGGCATTTTGGGGAAGAAGAAAACGAAGACGAAGACGGGCGGCGCGGGGGGTGCGCTGACGGTGTACGACTTTGCGAGACAGACGCAGGAGAAACATCCGCAGAAAATTTTATTGATTAGAGTTGGCGATTTTTACGAGTGTTTCGGGTGGAACGCGGTCTGTTTAGTCGCGCACGCCGGGTTGAATCCCATGGGGAACACCGGCGTTCCTCGTGCGGGGTGTCCGAAGAATAAAGTTCAAGAAACTTTAGATCGGTTGACGTCGCACGGGCACTCCGTGGTGGTGTGCGAAGAAGTTCCGCAGATGGTGAAGTATGGAACATTGAAAGCGCCGCCGAAGGATAGATTCGTGAGCGCAATTGTCACGCCCGCTTCTCCGATGTACGTTTGTGGTGCGGGAGATCGAGGCGAGGATGTTAATTTCGCGGACGAGCAAGCGTTGCCCCTCTGCGCGGTGGCTTCTTCGTCGTTAGGGTACACTCTCGTTCGCGTTCTCGTCGATGAGCGAGTGTGCCGAGTTGATTACGGTTTAACGGCTGAGGGGTGTGCGGCAATCTTACGCGCTTCTGGGTGCGCGGGGAATAAGTTGTATAAACACAGATCGTTTGGCGCGAATCACGCGAGTAAGAGTAACTCCAGAGGCAATTCGGGTCAATCGCGACGTTTGCGATGGGAGGTTGGTGCCATAGAATCCGTGGTTTCAGAAGACCACTACGATGTTACCGAGATCGCAGATGAAAACGACTTTTACAACGACGAAGGGAAGATGATAAATAGTGAAGATGACCGCCGTCGGCGGCGCCGCGGCCAACGCCGTCTCAGATACGACGGAGACGTCGTTCAAGGATTTTTAGATTTAACGCGTCGCGAACACGGATTAAAACCAAACGAAGACTTTCGAGTCGTCAACATCTCGAACGACCCGCGTTTGGCAGAAGCCGAGAGAGGTTCCGTGCGACCTTTGTCTCTGAATACTGCGCAACAACTCGGCGTGCTCCCTAGTCGAGGCGTTCCTCCTTTGTTAGCCGCAATCGTGAATGATAAGGATGTTCCGGCGAGCTGTCGCTCGTATTTGCAAGAGCTGTTATTATCGCCTCCGCCGCACGACGTTGCCAGGTCAATTCAGTTGGCATGCGAAAAATTCAAAAACACGAACGCATCCATGCCGAACTTGGAAACGTTGCCCGTTACAAAAATTGCAACGCTTCTGAATTCGCGGGAAGCTAGTCATGTTTTCTTCGCAGACTTGTTTGCCATGGCAGATGCATGCGAGCGATTTCTCGAGCACGACGATGCGGATTTACGAATCGCGGCTCGGAGTTTGTTGGAGAAAGCGACCAGCCGTAAACTTGGAACGCGAGCGTATGAAGATGAAAAGAAATTAGCAGAAACATGCAGAAACGTAAAGCAAATTATTGAAAGTATCATTTCGTCGGATGTATTTGATGAGTATCACTTAGGATATTCATCGAAAAGCGCAACGTTGAGTGGTACGATAACACTGCGCGATGATGTCAGTAATGATGATGGTGATGACGATGCGACAGATGATGATGACGAGAATGATTCCACTTTGGGCGAAGATGACGATGAAGTAGACGACCGCATTGTCCGTTGCGACCCTCCTTCTTCGTCATTTTTACGCTTTTTCCCGCGACGATTTGCTTTTGAGAATGAACGCTGGAGAGGCAGAGTCCGAAGAGACACAGTTGCCGAGGCTATCGATAAAGTGGATGCAGCGGCAACGTCGTTACACGATGCGATTGTCGATGATTTACTCCCTGTCCTCGAAAAATCGGACGTGACGCGCAAAGCGCGCGCAAAGCGCTGCGAAATTGAACATTGCCAGCGGAATAATTCGTTGTGGTTGCGCGGTGTTTCTAAAACTGCCGTTTCAGATTTTGAATCTCCTTCATCTTCTCCTACTACATCTCTGATTCATCCTCGCGACCGCTTTGGACGCGAGTTGAGCGATCGATGGACGACTCAAAACGTAGAAGATAAGCTAGAGAGATACCGACAAAGCTGTCGGGAAGCGCAAGCGGCTGTTGCTGGACAACTTCGAATGCTATCTACTTCGCTTCAACCATTCGTTGGTGCATTAATTGCTTGCTCAACTTTGTCAACAATTTCTCTCGCAATAAACGCGCACGTGTCCAAAACGCAATCTAAAGGATGGACGATTCCACGCCTTCTCGATCCAGAAGATTGCAAAACTCCGTTTCGAGTGGAAGACTTGGAGCCTTTCTGGATGGACAGCACCGCCGATCTGAACGTTATCTCAAACACGGTAGACATAGATGGAATGATAACATTAACGGGTCCAAATATGGCGGGAAAAAGTACAATTCTTCGTAGTTTGACTTCCGTGGCGTTGCTATCGCAGTGTGGGTTAATGGTACCGGCGCGAGGAGAGTGTATCGTTCCAAGATTCGATTCAATCACTTTGAGAATGGCGTCGTCGGATTCACCGAGCGAAGGCCTGAGCGGATTCGCCGTGGAGATGATGGAGATCAAGTGCGTTATGGAAGAGTCTTCCTCTTCTTCTTTTGTTTGCGTAGATGAGCTCGGAAGAGGAACAGAAGCGGCGCACGGCACTGCTATCGCAGCGGCGGTTATAGAGAAGCTAGATTATTTAGGCTGTCGAGGTGTTTTTGCTACACACCTTCACGGTGTCTTGGACTGCGATACCCGCTTGTCGCCATTCGCAAAGAACATGCGCATGGGAACAACAACAACGCCAGAAGGTAAGATGAGCCCAACTTGGAAAATAGAAGATGGGGAGTGCAGAGAGTCACTGGCCATACAAACCGCCGCAGACTGTGGGCTCGAGGACGACGTTTTGAGACGTGCGCAGACGTTTTTACGGCAGAATATTACCACTGCAAAAAATAGTATTAGTGTTAGGAAAGGAGACATGTCATCCTCCCCTCCTGTTGTATCCTCCTCAAAAGTTGAGAAAAACAGAAACAGCGGTATTTCCGACCTAGCCTCCGGACTTTTAACCGCTCGGAGTTTCATTCTCGCCGAAGAAGGAGAAAAAGACGAAGAAGATGCTGCCGGCGTGTTCGTAGTGTTACGAAATGAACACCCACCAGCCAAAGTAGCGCACGGCTGTTCCGTCGTCTATGTCATCCGCGACGCCAACGGTTGGACCTACGTCGGCGAAACCGAAAGTATCGCCAACCGTTTGAATTCACACCGCCACAAATATGGCTCCGACATCGACTGCGCGTTCGTCACCGTCGCGCAAGGTAAATCAACCGCCAGAGCAATCGAAACGGCCACCATTCGCGAGTTCAGGAGGAAAGGCGTGCCCTTGAAGAGCGATTTCGACGCATCGCACGAGAATTTCGGCGGCCTAAGCAGTCGGAACAGTAGCATCAGCAGCAGTAGCAACACAACTCGATGAAAATTTTAGAGTTCCGCGCGTTGTAGCCTCGCTGTGCAAACGAGAGAGGAAGAAGTGCAAACCGTGCTCGCCTTCTTAGTCCGCGGAGGAAGGAAACTGATGTTGTTTAGGGTAGGGTAGGGTGTTAGAATGTGTGACAACCTACAGTCACGGTGCTGATTAAGCTAAACAAGTTTTAGAAGAGAGTTGATTCGTTCTTTGATAGAAATAAAACGCTATAAAAAGTCTGGCAAAGGCCCTAACTGGTCTGCCTTAACAAAATGTTACCCTAAAATCACACATAGAATCGAGTTTTAGATCTAGGTTAAGATTTTGTCTTTTGTGAGAAAAAAAAATCCCAAGAATCAATTTTGAACCATTCCGCAAAACAAAAGCACGCACAACACACACGCGCGCAGACACACACACACACGCACAACACACACACGTAAGCAAAGGAAGACGGCGACGATGAAACCTTCTTCTTCTTCTTCTTCTTCTTCTTCTTTTTCTTCTTCATCGACGAGCAAGAAGATTTCGTTGTTGGTTTTCTTCGTTTTCTTTTTCTTCTTCGTGGGTGGAACAGAGGGCGAAATCGCCGGCTTGGGAGGCATACAGAGAGGTTCGAATCGCGTCGAATACGCGGACGGCGCGTTCAACGTTCGAAGCGGAGGAAAAGGAGGGAGAGAGTTACAAATCAACACGCACCGCGTGAAGACGAGATCGGAGTGGCAGTTTTGGGAGCAAGTTCAGTGTCGAGAGAAGTTGTTCTTGGGGAAAGACGAAGACAAAGTCGAAGTTGGCGAACGATTGGCGACGATATTTGCGAAAATGGAGAGTTTGACCAAAGATGTGGCGGAGTCGAACGCGGACCTGAGAGCGGAAAACGCGGATTTGCGAGCGGCGTTTGTCGCGCTAGAAGCAAAGGTGGATATTTTTTTCCAGCCGCCGAGTCCGCCGCCGCCGAGTCCGCCGAGCCCACCGCCGAGTCCACCGAGCCCACCGCCGCCGAGCCCGCCGAGCCCGCCGAGCCCACCGCCGCCGAGCCCACCACCTTTGCCTCCGCCGCCGCCGTCGCCGCCTTCGCCGCCGCCCCCCTTCACTCCTATCCCGGATGCGAGTTGGCACGCTTTCGTTGAAGCGTGTTTATCTGAAGCAGGGGCCGAAGTCACCGGCGAGTGCACTGTGTGGGCGTCTGGTAATAATTACGGGACGATGCCAAATTGGGATACGAGTTTGGTGACGGATATGAACGGATCGGATGGAACTGTGCTCAGAGGCTTTGGGGGTAAAAGTACATTCAATGGTGACATTACGGAATGGGACACGTCGCAAGTAACAGATATGCAATACATGTTTAATAGTGCTTCTGCGTTCAACCACGACATTTCCTCGTGGACTGGAACGGCAGCGACGACGGCGCAAACTGACATGTTTTCCGGCGCAACTGCGTTTCAAGCGAAATTTAAGTGCACCGACGCCGTCACTGGTCCTGCGTATTCGTGCGAAGGTCCATCGCCAATTCCAGACGCGAGCTGGCATACTTTTGTCGCGGAATGTTTGGCTGAATCTGCAGCGATTGCGGAGACTGGAGAGTGTATAGTCTGGGCTCGATCGAAAACCGTTTGGTACGGGACGATGCCGAATTGGGACGTGAGTTTAGTGACGGATATGAGTGGATATACTGGAAGTGCTTATCAAGGCTTTGGTGGTAAAAGTACATTCAACGGCGACATTTCGAAGTGGAACACAGGAAAAGTGACTACTATGTCATGGATGTTTTCTTCCGCTTCTGCGTTCAACCAAACCATTGGGAGTTGGAACACAGAAAAAGTGTCTAATATGGATCAAATGTTTGCTGCCGCTTCTGCGTTCAACCACGACATTGGGAGTTGGAACACAGCGAAAGTGACTACTATGCGGGCAATGTTTTATTCCGCTTCTGCGTTCAACCAAGACATTGGGAGTTGGAACACAATGCAAGTGACGACTATGCAATCTATGTTTAATCAAGCTTCTGCGTTCAACCACGACATTGGGAGTTGGAACACAGAAAAAGTGACTACTATGCCTTATATGTTTCAGTCCGCTTCTGCGTTCAACCAAGACATTTCCTTGTGGACCGGATCCGCAGCGACATCTGCGCAAACGAATATGTTTTCCGGCGCTTCTGCGTTTCAAGCGAAATTTAAGTGCACCAACGCCGTCACCGGTCCGGCGAATTCGTGCGAAGGTCCATCGCCAATCCCAGACGCGAGCTGGCATACTTTCGTCGCGGAATGTTTGGCTGAATCTGCAGCGATTGCGGAGACTGGAGAGTGTATAGTCTGGGCTCGATCGAAAACCGTTTGGTACGGGACGATGCCGAATTGGGATACGAGTTTGGTGGAAGATATGAGTGGATGGAGTGGAAGTGCTTCTCAAGGCTTTCGCAGTAAAAGTACATTCAACGGCGATATTTCGAAGTGGAACACAGCGCAAGTGACTAATATGGCATATATGTTTTCTTCCGCTTCTGCGTTCAACCAAGACATTGGGGGTTGGAACACAGCGGAAGTGACTACTATGGAAGGTATGTTTTTCATCGCTTCTGCGTTCAACCAAGACATTGGGAGTTGGAACACGGTGCAAGTGACTAATATGGGATATATGTTTTATTCCGCTTCTGCGTTCAACCACGACATTTCGTCGTGGACTGGAACGGCGGCGACGTCAGCGCAATCTGACATGTTTACTTCCGCTTCTGCGTTTCAAGCGAAATTCTCGTGCGACGACGCCGTCACTGGTCCTGCGAGATCGTGTGTATTGAATCAAAGCTAGTTGGTTCGCACGGAGTGTCCGACCGCCAAAATCGCCAACATGGGTTCAGAGGGTGATTGTTGGTGTCAATATCACGACGGTTCAGTCACGGAAATCGTCGCCA
>Ga0181557_1004646_pt1 | contig 12761 bp, 12 predicted proteins | sample 011ome_23_FD_148632 | JGI IMG/M metagenome (GOLD analysis project Ga0181557, IMG submission 148632) | Coastal salt marsh microbial communities from the Groves Creek Marsh, Skidaway Island, Georgia - 011506CT metaG (spades assembly) | ecosystem: Environmental > Aquatic > Marine > Intertidal zone... | reverse complement strand
TTTGCTTTTTCTTTTCTTTTCTCTCTTTCGTTTTTTTGTTTTTTTTTGTGGAGTTTTTGCTTTTCTTCACTCAGAAAAAAGGTCAACGCTTGCTTTCATCTCTCTCTCTCTCTCTCTCTCTCTCTCGGGAAACGCGGAATCGAACTCGACCCTCGCGTAACGTGTGACTCACTCGCGCGCACGTCGTCGTCGTCGTCGTCTTTGTCGCGCGGCGGTTATTAGAAAAGAGAGATAAATCAGATGGAGCCGAACGAGGACCCGCCTCGCGTGCGACAGTGCGTTTCCTTTTTTCTTTTCTTTCTCTTTGTGTCGTCTTCTTCTTCCCCGCAATCTGCCATGTCTGTTATTACGTCGTTCGGGAGGGACACAGGAACGCGCTGCTCTCTTTATTTTTTGTCCTTCTGACGCCCCGCGCGTCTCTTTCTCTCTCTCTGCGTCTCATCAGATGGCTCCATCGATTTGGACTTCAGAAGTATTCGGAAACCTTGCGAAAGTTGACGAACGAGCAGTTCTTGGAGTTGAAATTGCACCCGGACTTCGCCAAGCACGAAATATTCGACACCGCGGATAAGCAAAAGTTGCAGAAAGCGATTTCAGTTTTGCGGAAGGAGAGGGCGAAATGCGTTGGGTCGTCACCGAGGAGAAGCGAGGGCGGGAGTTCGATATCATCGTCGAGTTCATCGACGTCTCCGAGAAACGCGGATGGGTTTGCGGCGAAAACGCCGAGAAGTACCGGAGGCGGCGGCGGCGGAGGAGGAGGAGGGAGCACGAGGAGGATGAGCTCGAGCGTTCCGCCGCATCAGCAGCAGCAACAACAAGATAAGCACAACCAAGTGTATCAGAGAAAGCGCACATCGTCAACAACAATATTAGCATCGTCTGTGGCATCGAATAATACTTCCACCGAGCCGCTCGAGTCGATGAGAAATAATACAAGCAGTAGTAATTGCACGGACTCGAACACCGTCGTCTCCGCGTGGCAAAAGAACAATTTAGTCAACATGCAAAGAAATAAGCACACAAACGCAGACAGTAATTATAAATCAAATGACGAAAATGATGAAGATCCACGCATTCGCGTCGTCGTCCGAGCGCGTCCATTAGCACCTCGCGAGATTGCAAAGAATGAACGCAACGTCTGCGACGCCGACCCGGACTCGAAGACTTTGACCGTCTTTGAACCAAAAGTGAAAGTCGATTTGACGAAATACACGGAAACGAGCGAATTCGTGTTTGACGACGTTTTCGGTGGATACTGCTCGGACGATCGCGTGTACGAAAAAACCGTCGGTCCTTTGGTTCGTTCAGTTTTGTGTGGCGGTAACGCGACGTGTTTCGCCTACGGTCAAACCGGGAGCGGCAAGACGTATACAATGGCACCTTTGCCTACGAGAGCGGCGAAGGAGTTGTTGAGTGGCTTTGCCGAGTTCAATAAAGCGTTCGAGGAAGAGAAAAAGAAGAAGAATGAGAGCGAGGACGGATCGAACGATGCAACTTCAAACAACGAAGACCAAGTTGGCCCAAAAATTGAGCTTTGGGTTTCAGCCTACGAAATATACGGAGGTAAGGTATACGATCTGTTAGCTTCTCGTGAGAAACTTCGCGTTTTAGAAGACGCGAAGAACCAAATGCAAATCGTCGGTTTATCCGAGTTCCTGTGCGAAAATGTGAGTGAAGTAGAAACGTTGATTGAACGGTCAGCCTTAGAGAGGTGCGTCGGGCAGACGGGCGCCAACGCGGAAAGCTCGCGATCGCACGCCGTGATTCAATTGTGGATAAAAGAGCGATTGATCCCACCAAAAGCTCGAAACGGACGTCAAAGAAGTATTTATCAGCGTCAGCAACAGCACGACTTGATGATGAATTCGCATCGTCATCCGCAACTTCAAAGCAAGAGATATCATCGAAGGCCGCTTGGAAAATTTTCTTTCATCGATCTCGCCGGCTCCGAACGCGGTGCGGATACTACCGACACCGACCGCCAGACGCGAGCTGAAGGCGCTGAAATCAACAAATCATTATTGGCGTTGAAAGAGTGCATTCGCGCGTTGGATGGTGGCGCGACGCATGTCCCTTTTCGAGGATCGAAGTTAACCGAAGTTTTGCGAGATTCGTTTTTAGGCGATAGTCGAACGGTGATGATTGCGTGCGTTTCTCCAGCCGCGGGAAGTTGCGAGCACACCTTAAATACGCTTCGTTATGCAGACAGAGTGAAAGAATTGAGGAGTAACGTTGTTGGAACGCTATCCTCGTCGTCCTCGTCATCATCATCTTCAATTGGCGATGCTCCGGCGAGAAAGGCGTCGCTTCAAACACCCTCGCAACATGCTCCTACTCCTGTAAAGCGAAGACCGGCTTTTGATCTCTCGTTTTGTTCACCCGAAGGTGAACAAGCAGGAGAAGACAATGCTCTTTCGCCTTTGTCTTCATCTTTGGGTTCGACATCCTCTGAGAGAACGCTCGATCGACATCGGCGGTCAGATAAAAAGAAGGAAGGGACGACCGAGAAAGAACAATCATCGCTAAATCCACTCGACAAAGACGACAACACCACCAACGATAATATCAATGACGACTATAACGACTATAACGACTATAACGACAACTATAACGACGACGACGACGGCTACTCGGAAACTTCCCAACTTCTCTTTGAAAAACACGCCACCTCCCTCTCCCCGCCTCAACTTCAACGCCAACACGAAAAGCTCATCGAAACCATCTTAAAAGAAGAATTCGATTTAATCGACGCTCACCGCGCGCACGTGGAACAATCCGTCAGCCGCGCCTCAGACGCCGCCGAGCTTCTCCGCGTCGTCGACGAACCCGGTTCCGCGGTGGACGAGTACGTCTTCGCCTTGGCTAACTCGTTAGAGAGACAGCGCAAAGAGCTCGATCAGTTATCGGCGCGCGTGCGAAGGTTTCAATCGCACCTGAGGAAGGAAGACGTGCTGTCAAAATTAAACATGAGCGGCGCAAAAGCAGGCGCGGCGACATCGACGACGACGACGAGCGCGAGTTTACGAGAGCAATTTTAGCAAAAATAAAAAGAACCACGTTAATGATCACTTTTACACGCATTCGCTTTTCGCCTCTCTCTCTCTCTCTCTCGAAACCTTCTTTCCTTCGTGTATTTTTTTTTCCTTTCGTCACTTCACCTCAAAAACCACGAGAAAAGAAGGAAACGCTCGATACTAAAGATGACGTTCGACCGCGAGCGTTTAGAAGCGCTCTGGCAACAGCACGTTCAACGACGCCAGCAACGATCGCTAGAAAATGGGCGCACCAAAACCGACGACGACGATTCGCTCTTCGCTTTACATCGCGTTCTTCTCGTCGAGGAAGATTGCGACCTCGAAACGCTTCGATTTATTCACGAAGAAAAAAACTGCGCTTTCCATCCGGAGAGTTTACCGATCGCGGCGAAAATATCCTCTTTAAACAACAACGACGAAAACGAAAACGTGGACATTATTCGATATTACGCCGAGCACGTCTCGTTGCGTCACCTTCAAGTGAATCAACGAATGGTAAAACGAGCGGTGATGTATTGTTGCAAGTATGGGAGTTTGAACGCGCTGAGATGTCTCGTCGAAATCGCAAACAGGCGAGCACCGAACGTGTCGGTGTGGTCGCCGTGGTGCTTGTTTTGGGCCAAACGCGAGGATCGTCGAGATATTTTAGAGTTTTGCTTAAACAGCGGTTGCCCGCGCGTGCACTTATACAGCAACAACGAGTTATATTCTCAGGAAATCGTCGGCCGACCGATTCGAAGCGGCTCGCCCTTTTATCGCAAGTGCATGCGAATCGAATCTCGTCCGCGAAATCTCCCGTACTGTTGCGAAACGCACAGAACGTGTCGCGCGTGCGGCGGCTTTGGTTTCGTCCGAAAATCCACGCCGCGCAACAGAAACGGCGTTTCGTTCCAGAAAAAAATCTCGTGCGACGCCTGTCTCGGTCTCGGCGTCTTCTTCTTCCCGCCGGGAGATCAACAAGGCGATATTTTCTACCATGACGCCGCTTTTTGAAGAGAAAGAAACGTCAAAAACACGCACAACAAAAGAAAAAAAACAAAAATTGAAAAACCCTAAATTTGCCTTTTTTGGCTCACACAAAAAAAAAGAGCGCAGACGTGGCCCAACGAGCTGCTAGCCACGAGTTCCAAAATCTCCTCTCAGGGGTCGTTATTTCCCCAAAAAACAAAAGAGTAATCGTCATTTACAAGTTCTTCTTGAACACGCGCGAAACGCTCATCACACGCACACACGCGCACGACTGATCTCTCTCTCTTCCTTTGAGAGAATAAAGCACACGCACACGCAGCGGAACGCACGCTCACACCAAAAAAAATGTTACGTCACGCCACCAGACGCGCTTTGCGCCCGCTTTCCAAAAATGCGAGCGTCGCTTCGACCAGCATCGCTCCCGCCACGTCGACGAGGACGCCTTTGTCGTCCGCGAGCGACAACGTCGTCGCGCGACAGCAGTCGAGAGGTAAACACGAGGAGGCAAAGTCGAAGGATCCGAGATGTCAGCACGACTGGTCGAAACCGTTCCACGCGAGTCCTTTGCCGTTGGATGCGGCCGGCGGGCTTTTGGAGTACTCCGTCGTGTACACGGACCGTTCCATGAACCACATGTCGAAGCCGTTTTGCGAAATCATGAAAAACTTGAACTCGACTTTGAAAGAGGCGTACAACGCGACGTCGGTGGTCATCATGCCCGGTTCGGGGACGTATGGTATGGAAGCGGTGGCGAGACAGTGGTGCTCCGGGAAGAAGGCGTTGGTTTTGCGTAACGGTTACTTCTCGTACAGATGGACCGATATCTTTGAGCAAACGAACATTCCGAGCGAGACTATCGTGATGAGAGGACAACCGGTGGATCCGGAGAACGCGCAGCCGCACTTTGCGCCGGCGCCGATCGAAGAAGTCGTGAAGACAATCATGACAGAGAAACCGGCGGTGGTGTTTGCACCGCACGTGGAGACGTCGACCGGTATCATCTTGCCGGACGACTACATCAAGCAAGTCGCGACCGCGGTGCACGCGCACGGCGGTTTGTTTGTTTTGGATTGCATCGCGAGTGGCCACGTGTGGGTGGACATGAAAGAAACCGGCGTTGACGCTATTTTGTCCGCGCCGCAAAAAGGCTGGACCGGTCCGGCGTGCTCGAGTGTTATCATGCTCGGGGAAAGAGGCACTCACGCCACGAGAAACACGACGAGCACGTCGATGGTTATCAACATGAGAAAGTGGTTGGAAGTTATGGATTCGTACGTCAATGGCGGATTCGCGTACTACACGACCATGCCGACGGACGCGTTGTCCTTGTTTAACGGCGCCGCGAACGAAACGAAGAAGATTGGTTTCGATAAAGTCAAGCAAATGGCGTGGGATTTAGGCATGGGCACGAGAAAGATGATGGAATCGAAAGGCTTGAAGTCTGTAGCCGCGCCTGGTTTCCAAGCGCCTGGTGTGGTCGTCTCGTACACCCCGGAACCGAACATGTTCAACATCTTCAAGGAGAAAGGAATGCAAATCGCCGCGGGCGTGCCGTTCATGATCAATGAGCCGGCTGGTAACTTCACCTTCCGCATCGGTTTGTTCGGTTTGGACAAGGTTGTCAACAAAGACCGAACAATTAGCATCTTGGAAGAAAAGTTGGACGAAATCTTGCCGGAAATCGAGAAAGCTGAAGCTGCCAAAATGGCCTAATTGCTATATTTTATAATGTGTGTGTATCAGGAAAAAGAAAAGAATGGATTGAAATCAGAAAGCACGGGCTTAAAAAGAGCGCGGGAGAGAGGAGAGCGCGCGAAAGAGAGAGAGAGAGAGAGAGAGAGAGAGAGAAGAAGGAAAGAAGGAGAGATAAAGTTGTACAATACGTCAAAGCGAATCGTTATCGAAAAAACACATTATAATACGTAGAGAGTGCAGTTGTAAAATCACTATTATAACTACTTGAAAATAAGCCAGAGCTGTCTTCTTTAGCGAGCGCGCGAACATCCGCCTCGAAAACAAAGGCACCCTCCTTTTCATCACACAAACCAAAGTCGTTAAAAAAATCACTCTCGCTCCCACATGTCCATCTGCTCCCGTCTCTCGCCGCTCAAAAATACGCTCCTCCTCGTCGCGTCGAGACGAAGCGCTCAGCAACAACGCGATAATAACAACGCGCATCGTCGCGGGATGTTGTTTTCGAGCGTCCGCACGAACGTCGCTACTTTCGCCGCCGTGAATGAAATTCGCGGGGAAAACCGTCGTGGCGGCTCTTCCTCTTCGGGAGGAAGAGGCGGGAGAGGAGGACGAGGCTCCGACCGGCGTCGATCTGGTTCGTCGTCCGAAGAGGACTACAAGATAACCTTACGCAGCATTCGGAAAAATTCGAAGCGTTTCGATACGGACGAGCAAGTTTCGAAGATGTACGCGGCGTCGGCGTTGTTGAAAAAAGCGTACGAGTCGGGCATGCCCGCGGTGACGCTCGCGAGCGGGAAGGCGAACATTTTTATGGACGGGAATCCAATCGTGTACGGCGGTGCGATCGATTCTGTGCAGAATAATCCAAAAGATGGCCAAGTCGTCGGCGTGTTCGATCATAATAATCGACCAATTGGATGGGGAACGTTTAATTCGAGCAGTATGTTTCGCGTGCGGATGTTGGAGTTGGCGAAGGAAACTGAGTCTCCAATTTTGATTAAACGGGTGGTAAAGAAGAGAATTCACGAGGCTAAGATGCTGAGAGAGAGAGTTTTAGACATCAAAAATGGAAATACGAATGCGTACAGGTTGGTAAACAGCGAAGGCGATAGGCTTTCTGGGATTATTATCGATAAGTACGGGAACGACAACCATTTCGTAGTGAGTAGTTCCGCTGGGTGGGTCGAAATGCACAAGGGTGATATCATCGACGCGCTGAGAGAGGTTATGTTGGAAGAAAATGAAAATATGACGATAGTGTGGAGAAGAGACGTGGACATGTACGCGCTAGAAGGGGTTGGGGTGACTGAAAAGGTATCCGTGTACGATAAAAACGGCGACGACGCTTCGGCTTCGTTGCCGAGCGAGATTGAAATCACGGAGAACGGGGTGAAATACTTGGTCAATTTAGTCGACGGGCACAAGACGGGTTTTTACGTCGACCAGCGCGATAATCGCGCATTCATCGGCGAATTGAGCAAAACGAATAAAGGGAAAAAAGATTTCAGCGTCTTGGATTGTTGCACGTACACTGGCGGCTTCGCCATCAACGCCGCAGTTTCGGGTTGCGAAAACGTCACCGCCGTCGATTCCTCCAAGATAGTCCTCTCCATCGCCGCGCGCAACGCAGAATTGAACAACGTCCAGAAGCAGATCAACTTTGTTCCTTCCGATGCCTTCGACTACCTCGACGACTGCATCTCGAACAACCGCCAATACGACGTTCTCGTGCTCGATCCTCCAAAATTCGCGCCTACGGTCAAATCCTTATCAAAATCCCTCTTGAAATACATCGGATTAAACGCTCGCGCCATGCGATGCGTCAAACCAGGCGGTATCTTAATCTCCTGCAGTTGTTCTGGCGCGGTAACGCAGCGAAAATTGTTACCAAACATCGTATTTGAAGCTTCGCAAGCGGCGAACCGAAGGATTGTCAAAATCCGCGACGGAGGATGCGGCGCGGATCAACCGATCGACCCGATGTTCCCAGAGGGCGAATATTTGAGCGTTTTAGCCGTGCGAGTGATGTAGTAGTACGCCCTAGAGTTATTATTGGTATTGTTACGAACGCGTAAACGAGAACTTTTTTTTTAGAAACGAAAACGCTCTTCAAATGCTTCATAAAAAACCACGGGAAATTTTCTCCTTTGCGCACGTCTCTCCCTCTCTCTCTCTCTCTATATATATTCAGGATAGAGACGACGACGACGACGACGACAAAAAAACGCTGGTCGGAAAGATGGGTCTGGACTTGGACTCGTGCATAGAGCGGGTGCGCGCCTCGTTTATCCTCGCCTCTCTCTCGCGCGCGTTCGTTTTTCTCTCTCTTCTCTTCTCTTTAGGTCTCGTTTTGCTGACAGATTTCCCAAACGCGTGTTCACTCTCTCTGTGTTTGTATTTATCTCCGCCTCGGAAACAACAGATTAAACGGTGCGAAACGTTGACCGAAACCGAACTCGAGCAGCTCTGTTTAAAATGTAAAGACATATTGGTGGAAGAGTCGAACGTGCAGCCGGTGTGCTCTCCGGTGACGGTGTGTGGGGACATCCACGGGCAATTTCACGACTTGTTGAAGTTGTTTCAAACCGGCGGCGAAGTGCCGGAGACGAACTACGTGTTCATGGGCGATTTCGTCGATCGCGGGTACAACAGTTTAGAAGTGTTCACGCTGTTGATGCTTTTAAAGGTGAAGTACCCAGCGCACGTGACGTTGTTGAGAGGGAATCACGAGAGTCGACAGATTACGCAAGTGTACGGATTTTTCGACGAGTGCACGAGGAAGTACGGGAACGCAAACGCGTGGAGGTGGTGCACGGACGTTTTTGATTATTTGACGTTAGCGGCGGTGATTGAAGGGCGCGTTTTGTGCGTCCACGGGGGGTTAAGTCCGGATGTTCGGTCCATCGATCAAATTCGGACCGTGGATCGCGTCTGCGAAATTCCTCACGAAGGCGCATTCTGCGATTTGATGTGGTCCGATCCCGAAGATATCGAACGGTGGGCGGTTTCACCGAGAGGCGCGGGATGGTTGTTTGGGCGAAAAGTCGCGGAGGAGTTCAATCACGGGAACGGGTTAGAGTTGATTGCGCGCGCGCACCAGCTCGTCCAAGAAGGCTTGAAATACCAGTTCCCGGAGAGGAGTTTAGTCACCGTCTGGTCTGCACCAAACTACTGTTATAGGTGCGGCAACGTAGCCTCGATGTTGAGTTTTGATAGCGAAATGGATAGATCGGTGAAATATTTCACGGAAACGAGCGAGAACGCAAACATGTCCGCTCCGAGAAATATAGCCGCCGGGTATTTCTTATGATTTAAATAATAGTAGAGGCATGGAAATAGAACATAGAATAGTGTTATTTTTGCGCGTATGTTGTAATATAGAGATCGCACACACATAGTAGGTGTATTAAATAATAAGATGACCTCGTCGTTTCTCTAATTTCTAGCGGCTCTGCTACTATAGCGTACATACACGTCGGTGGTTGCGACTTTCGAAATATTCTCGACTCCTCGATTTCTTTGCTGGGTGGCGGCTCACTCAAAAGTCCAATTCCCTTCTCTCTCTCTCTCTCTCTCTCTCTCTCTCTCTCTCTCCGTCTCACTTCGTCTTGCTCATCTTCAAACTCATCTTCGCTCGCAACTGTTTCAACTCTTTCTTTTTTCCCTTCACCTCTAAAGCGTTCAATCCGCTCCAGTTCGACAGCTCTTCCCGTTCTAATTGCGCTATTTGCGCGGCGAGTGCTTCTCTCTTTTTATAATCCTGCGCTCGGTCGTGCGTGTTTGCTCTCTTCAAAGGCGCCCGCGACACGGACCGGTGCGTTTTGCCGAGTAAGCCCAGTTTGCCTCGATTGCCTCGCTTGATCGTCGGTTGGCGCTTGATTTTGCCCGCCATTTATTCTTCTTTTTATATCGCGTAAAAAAATCAGCGCGCGCGTGTTTTTTATTGTGAGGTGCTGACCTCGTACGAAATGTCAAATGCGTGCGCGAGCGCGATATACGCGCGCGAGCGATACGATATTCTCGTGCATTCCTGTACATTTTTTTTTGTATTTTGCTTCAAATTGTATTACATTCTTTATCTCGTGTTCCTTTCTTCGGCGCACGCAATTCGCACAGCGCGTGCTTTACTTTAAATACATTTCTCGTGTTTTGTTACAAATCGCGCGAGCGAGCGAGCGAGCGAGCGAGCGGTGTCCTCGCGTTACGCGTGCGCTTCGGTGTTTCTGTACACCTCGTACGCCTCGCCGTCTTCGAAGATGATCAGCTGCCCTGGTTTCACCTTCTGTTTCTTCTTCTGCGTAACTTTCGTCGTGCTTCCTTTGTTGGACAGCATGAACGAACCGTGCACGGCGGACACTTCCAACTCTCGCCCGTCTTTTCCGGACACCGAAAACTGAATCGCGTTCTTCTCGACTTGCAAGACGCCACCGGACGTTTTCACCAGACGATTCACGTCGATGGCTTCGATCGGGCAGTGACGCGGCGCCGTCGAAACTCGGTCCAAGTTACCCGTGCGAACTTTTTCGCAATCTGGCGCGTCCAGCATCCACTGATGTTTGTTCGGTTTCGAAATGAGAGAGAGAGAGAGACGGAGAGGTTAATGCGAGATACATATGTAGCGCGCTCTTCAATGATTGGAATTGGAAAAAATATCTCACAACGAGAGAAGAGAAAAAAGATCACGCAAAAAACAGAATCGAGTAAATAAAACTTTGTAAGAAACGAAGCGCGCGCGCGAGAAAAAAAAAAGAGAGAGGCTGACTCACCTTGGTCACGTTTGTCACCACCAAACTTCTTCTCCTCCTCTCGATGGTAGGGAGGGCCGATGTTGATGATAATTTTGTCGTTGATGAGAGCGCGAACATGTTTTGTTTGTGTTTGTGTTTGATTTTTTCTGAAGAAAAAAAGTGCTTTTGCCAGGTCAGCTTTTTTTTTTACTAAAACCCTAAACAAACGATGTTATTTAGGGAAAAATCACTTTTTTTAGGCAAAAATCGTTATTGAAAATGCACCAACACGCTGCGTCTTCTTTGATGATCTCGAGGAGCCCCGTCGCGAGTACGCGCGGCCGCAGCTGCCGCTGTCGAGCGTCTTCGTCGTCTTCTTCTTCAAAGAATGCGCCAAAAGCGCCGTCGTCGTCGTCGCAACAACAACAACGACTGAAGAACCGAAGAGACGTGTTCCTCTCGGGAACCGCATTTTCCGCGCTTTTCTTGTTATCCTCTTCCTCCTCGTTTCAATCGGCGCACGCGTACGGCACCGGGGGTTGGAAGGACTGCGAACCGGTGTGCGATTCGTTGAAAGGAGGGTTTGCGGCGCAGCAAAAGTTACAGGAAGAGATGATGCGACAGGCCACGATGGGCGGTGGTAGTGGAGGTGAAATTGGTGACGACGTCACGAGTAGTGGTGAGCAAAAGAAAGGCGTCTCGGAGAGAGAGAAGAGGAAAAAGAACTTGAGATGATGATTTGATGACGACAAACGGTGACGTAGAGAACGTGTGTGGTAAAAAGTGTGTGCGTTTGCTTGTGTGTATTTAAAGTTGATTCTCGCGTTTGATGATGAATATAATTAACGCGAAATATAAATAGCGCTGCTCGCGTCTCCGGGACGCGTTTTTGTTCCTACTTTATTTACTCCTTGAGCGTTTTCAAACCGCTCGTCCCGAGCAATTCCAACTTCTCAAACGCGCTTTTAAAGTCCGCGAAGAATTTTTTCTGATCTTTCGCGTACACGTCCACGTATTTTTTAAACTTTTCGTCTTCCAACAAGACGATGTCGGACGGTAACATCATCAGCTGCCCGCTCGGGTCTTCGTATTGGAATTTCTTCGTCTTTTTATTCTCGGTCCATTTGAGGCCTTTCAATAATCCGTAGTACGAGTTATTGAACAATAAAGGCGTCGAGGACCACGGACCGACGTACCCAGAAGCGTCGGCGTGACATCTGCCCAAAGCGTGCGCGCCGCTCAACGCGACAATCTCTTGATCCCCGAAACCCATTCGGTAAAAGACGTCTCTCAAACCTTGCGCCGTTTTCGGGCCGGCGTGATCGCCTTTGTCCGCGTCCGGCAATCGTCCGTCCGGGGTAACCTTTGACGGGTCCATCTCGTCCACTCTTCCGTATTTGAACTCCAGAACAGGACCACCCATTTCTTCGATGGCGACTTTCCCCGCGAACGCGTACATATCCGCGTACGAAATCGTCGGATTGGCTGCTTTAATCGGTTCCAAAGCCGCCACCATCTTGTCCAAACCGGCGTTGCCTCCGTGCGCGAGCTCTTCTTTAAAGCGAATGGTTCCACCGCCAGAACCACCAGTCTTTGTCATCTTATCGTACGTACCGCTCGAGTGCCACGCCAATCGCACCAAAGTCGGCCCCAAGTTTGGATCTTTTTCCATCAACGCTTTCACGTCCCCTCTCAACTGTTTGAAGCTGTCCTCGACCGAAGAGGAAGCGGCGCCCGCGCGAGCGAACGGCGGCGCCGACCCTTGCACGAGAGTGGAAATCGTCACCATGCCGGTAAAACCAACGCACGCGCGAATGATGTCTCTTTTTGTCAGAGAGACGTGGACGATGTCCTCGTTTTTCATCACGCAATACTCAATCTCTCCGTCCTCGATTGAATCCCTCTTCGTACCCTCGAATTTTGATCGGATCGAGACATTCTTTTTCCTCCTCTTTTGGAAAGAAGAAGATGAACATAAAACATTCCTCGTCGATGAGGAAGAAGAAGAAGATAACAACAACGACATCCTTTAATAATAATGATACGTTTTTACGTGCGAGCTCGCGATGTGTTTCTTTGTTATTAATGTGTTCTTTTATGTACAGTAAGAAAAAAGGGGGATTTGAAGGCACTTTTTGGCCTTTTCCAAGAAGATTTTTTTGCTTTTTTTTACCTTTTTTGCGCTTTTTTGGCGGGGGAGCTTTTTGGGAATTCGTGTGCAAAGCGTGTCTTGAAACCGACGAATAATCTTGTTGTTGTTGTTTCAGTTTTCAATCGATTCCAAACTAAATTACGTGTACGCTCGCGCAAAACGAAAACACTTTTAATCGTCCCA
>Ga0181557_1004635_pt1 | contig 12773 bp, 10 predicted proteins | sample 011ome_23_FD_148632 | JGI IMG/M metagenome (GOLD analysis project Ga0181557, IMG submission 148632) | Coastal salt marsh microbial communities from the Groves Creek Marsh, Skidaway Island, Georgia - 011506CT metaG (spades assembly) | ecosystem: Environmental > Aquatic > Marine > Intertidal zone... | reverse complement strand
AACCGCCGCTGGCCAGCCCTTTGCGCTTTTCACCAAAGGCTATCGAACCAGCAGTATTAAAACATTACATCCAGAGTTTTATTTCAATGAATATAGTGATTTATTGGATATAATTTATCTTAGACATCAAAATAAATAACGGGTTTTCTGGTTGGTTAGTTTCGATTGACCTACCATCTAAGCCTGCTACATAAGCCGGCCGAATAAGCCGGCGAGATAAGAAAGGACAACCCTTTATGTCAGCGTTAAAAAACAGCTTGGACCCGGTGCAGATATTATGTCTTGATGGAGACGGTATCGGCCCTGAAATCACCGCGGCGACCCGCCGTGTTTTGCAAGCGGTTGATGATTGCTTTGACCTGAATTTGACCTTTACCTCGGAAGATATCGGCTTTGTGTCTTTGGCGGCATCGGGAACAACATTTCCGGATAAAGTGTTGGATGCAGCAAAGGCGGCTGATGGCATCGTTCTCGGGCCGGTTTCGACCATTGATTACCCACCAGCCAGCGAAGGCGGGATTAACCCATCGGGTTTTTTGCGTAAACAGCTGGATCTTTATGCCAATATCAGGCCTGCAAAATCTTATGAGGGTTTACCGCCGCGTGTTGGCGACAAGGTTGATCTGGTGATTGCCCGCGAAAACACCGAAGGCTTTTATTCAGATCGTTCGATGTTTTTCGGGCGTGCCGAATTTATGCCAACCGAAGATATGGCTTTGTCGGTTCGAAAAATCACGCGTCAGGCCTCAACGCGGATTGCTCGAACCGGTTTTGAACTGGCCGCACAGCGCCGCCGGAAAGTTACCGTTGTTCATAAAGCAAATGTGTTTCATGTGTCTGATGGGCTGTTTCTTGAGGCGGTTCGCGCGGTTCGTGACGAATTTCCTGATTTTGAATATGAAGAACAGATCATTGACGCGATGGCGGCACTGCTGATCCGCGACCCTAGCCAGTTTGATGTGATCGTCACGACCAATATGTATGGCGATATATTGTCGGATGAAGCGTCGGAAATTGCAGGCAGCCTTGGCATGGCGGCATCATTGAACGCGGGTGAAACATTCGCCATGGCGCAAGCACAGCATGGATCGGCACCGTCTCTGGCCGGAAAGGATCAGGCCAACCCATCATCTTTGATCGGTTCGGCGGCGATGCTGCTTCGGTGGATTGGCGAGCGGCGCGAAGCCCCGCAATTTCTAGCGGCGGCTGATGCAATTGAACAGGCCATTACCAAGGCTGTGGCGACGGCCAGCACGCGAACCGCCGATTTGGGCGGGCCGCTTGGCACAATCGCCTTTACCGATGGGCTTTTGACGATGATCAAAAAACCATAATTTGCCAGTTCAGGCGATTTGACCCTTGCTTGGCGGTAATGATGCCGTTGAGGGAAGGTTCACCGTATTTACCGCAATCAGCAACAAAGAGTACCTATAATGTCAAAGCCCGATCAAATGTCTCAATCCTATGTCATGTCAGATGATGCGGTTCGTTTTGCGACCATGATTATGGCCGGGCAAGGGGTCAGCAACGAAGATGCTGCCATCATTGCCGAATGTCTTGTCGAGGCTGATCTTCGCGGGGTGCAAACCCATGGGCTTTCGCGGCTGCCGGTTTATGTTGAGCGGGTTCAGCGCGGGCTGGTTAAGGCGGTGCCGGAGATGAAGCTTGAAAAACCAGTGGCGGCCTGTGCGTCGCTTGATGGTGATAATGGCTTTGGCTTTCTTGTTGGGAGAAGAGCCATGCAAGAGGCCATCACGATGGCAGATAGTTGCGGTGTCGGTGTTGTTGCGGCGCGAAACAGCAATCATTTTGGCATGGCGGCAACCTATCTTTTGCAAGCGGTAAAGGCTGGATATTTTGCTTTTGTGTTTACCAATGCGTCAAAAGCCATGCCGCCATGGGGTGGACGCGAAGGATTGCTTGGTACCAGCCCGTTTGGCGCGGCGGCACCCGCTGGCAAGCTGCCGCCTTTTGTTTTGGATATGTCGCCTGCGGTGGCGGCGCGCGGCAAAATTAGGCTTGCCGAAAAACGCGGCGAGCCGATCCCTGAAGGCTATGCGCTTGATGAAAATGGCCAAGTCACGACCGATGCAACCGCCGCCCTTCGCGGTGTTGTTTTGCCAATGGGGGGCTATAAGGGGTCGGGGCTGTCGATGCTGATGGAAATTTTGGCTGGGGTTTTTTCGGGTGCAAATTTTGGTGGCGATGTTCCAGATCAATATACCGTCTGGGATCGGCCACAAAATGTTGGACATTTCTTCATGGCGCTGAAACCCGGAATTTTTGTCACTGAACAGGGGTTTCGTGACCGGATGGATACGCTTGTCGGCCGGATCAAAACTAACCCGCTGGCTGATGGGTTTGACGAAATCTTGATGCCGGGTGAAATTGAAACACGCCTGGAGGCTGAACGGCGCAAGACCGGCATTCCTTTTGCGGCATCAGATCTTGCGCTTCTTGCCAAATTGGCGTCCGATCATGGCGTGGCTGAATTACCGCAGATCGACCGATAAACAGAACCTATAATTAAAACGCTAATCCGAAAGAGGCTTGCGAAATGTTGACCTTTTACTATGCAAAAAATTCTGCCGCTTATGCGCCGCATATTCTGCTTGAAGATATTGGTGCCGACTATAACGCGGTTCGTATTGATTTCATGACAGGCGAACAACGCTCGCCAGCCTATTTAGCGGTGAATCCGAAAGGGCGGTTGCCGTCACTGGTTACCGAAAAGGGGGTCTTGACCGAAACGCCTGCCATTCTTGTGTATTTGGCGCAGCGTTTTCCCGAGCATGATCTGGCACCAAGCGATCCTTTTGAATTTGCCATTGCGCAGGCCTTTAACAGCTATATGGCATCAACGGTTCATGTTGCACATGCGCATAAACATCGCGGCGCACGCTGGGCAGATGATCCGGCAGCACATGAATCCATGCGCGCCAAGGTCAAGGAAAACATGACCGAATATGCGCAAATGATCGAAACCCATTATTTCAAAGGGCCATATGTTCTTGGCGATAAATTCTCATTTTGTGATCCATATATGGCGTTGGTGACACGTTGGTTAAAAGATGATGGGGTTGATCTTGATCCATTCGCCAAAATCAGGGCGCACGACGCCTTGATGCGCGAACGCCCGTCAATGCAGCGCGTGCTTGAACTTCACGCCTAATTTGCCGCTGTCATTTGCAATCCCATTTGGCAAAGGCAGTAAAGACCGACTTCATGCTGGTAGTTGCCGATTGGCATGATATGCTGCAAAACGCCGAAAGGCAGGTTTGACTTGGCCGAAAGGCAGTTTTGACTTGAATCGAATTGGAATAAGGTGATTTGGCACGATGTTGCTTGGCTGTATTGGTGATGATTTTACGGGGTCAAGCGACCTTGCCAACACATTGGCAAAGGCCGGAATGGCGGTTGTGCAATATAGCGGCGTGCCATCTTTGCCAGCACAAGCATCGGTTGAAGCAGGGGTGATTGCGCTGAAATCGCGTTCAATCCCGGCGGCGGAGGCGATTAAACAGTCGCTAGCGGCACTGAAATGGCTGCAAGAACAAGGCTGCAAACAATTTTTCTTCAAATATTGTTCAACATTTGATTCAACCGATGACGGCAATATCGGGCCGGTGGCAGAGGCGCTGGCATCTGCATTGGCGGCTGATGCGGTTATTGTTTGTCCGGCATTTCCGGGAACCGGACGCGCGGTGTTCCAAGGCCATCTTTTCGTCAAAGATCAATTGCTGTCAGGTAGCCCGATGAAAGATCATCCGCTAACGCCAATGCGCGATTCCGATCTTCGTCATGTTTTAGGGCGCCAAAGCCGCGGTGCGGTTGGGCATGTGCCAATGGCGATTGTTGCGAAAGGCAGTGATGCAATTCGTGATGCGCTTGCCGCTGAGGCGCGTCATGGCCGCCATCTCATCGTGGTTGATGCGATTCATGACGATGATCTGATTGCGATTGGGGCTGCGGCGCGTGATCTGGTTTTGGTCACTGGCGGGTCTGGTGTGGCGATGGGACTGCCCGCAAATTTTGCCAAAAATGGTCAGATTTCGGTAACAAAGCTGGATTGGCAAGGGCAGGCCGGACGCTGCGCCATTCTTAGCGGGTCTTGTTCTGAGGCAACCCGAAACCAGATTGCCATCCATGCCAAAACTGGCGCGCAATATGAAATTGATGTCGCTAGCGTGATGCGGGGTGAGGTGACAATTGACGGTTTGGTAGGTTGGCTTTTGGTGCAGGACGGATTGCCGATGCTCTATTCATCGGCATCGCCAACCGCGGTTCAGCAGGTGCAGGCAGAATTTGGGATGAAGGCGGTTGCTGACCGGCTTGATCAATTATTTGGTGATCTTGCCATTGCGCTTGTTGCCGCTGGGATTGAACGTCTGGTTGTTGCTGGCGGTGAAACCTCGGGCGCGGTTGTCGAGGCTTTGCGGCTGAACGCCCTATCAATGGGGCCGGAAATTGACCCTGGCGTGCCAGCGATGCGCGCCGGATCCAATCTGACGATTGCGCTGAAATCAGGGAATTTTGGCGCTGATGATTTTTTTGAAAAGGCCGCAGCGATTTTGGCAGGAGGTGCAAAATGACCGAAACCCAGCTTCGTGAACAGATTTGCCAATTGGCGAAATCAATGTTTGATCGCGGACTTACCGTTGGGTCAAGCGGGAATATCTCGGTTCGGTGTGACGATGGCGGGCTTCTTGTGACGCCAACCGATAGTTGCTTTGGCAGGCTAGATCCGGCAAGGCTAAGCCGGTTTGATGCAACCGGAAGATTGGTATCGGGTGATCCGCCAACCAAGGAAATGCCGCTCCACGCCGCTTTTTATGACAGCAGGTCGCAAGCTGGTGCGATTGTGCATCTTCATGCAACCCATTCGGTGGCGTTGTCGACCTTGCCTGTTGATGATGCGGCAAATTTTCTGCCGCCACTGACCGCCTATTCGGTGATGCGGCTTGGTAAGGTTGCGCTGCTTCCTTATTTCCGGCCGGGTGATTCCGCCGTGGCCAATGCCATTAAGGGACTTGCCGGAAAACATAGTGCGGTGATGCTTGCCAATCATGGGCCGGTGGTTGCAGGCAAGGGACTAGAAGCCGCTGTTTATGCGGTTGAAGAATTGGAAGAAACAGCAAGGCTGGCGTTTTTACTGCGCGGGTTGCCGGCACGTGGGCTTGATGACGCGCAAATTCGTGACGTTGTCACCCATTTTGACGTTGAATGGGATTAACGCTTCCTTTGTGATGAAAAGACAATCGCTGCCAGATGGTTCAGATTATATCGTCAGCAAAATCTTGCCGCGTTGGGTTCCCGATTCCATTAATTCATGCGCTTTTGCTGCATCAGCCAGATCAAAGCTGGTAAAGGTCGTTGCGCGTAATTGCGCTGGTGCCGCATCGAAAAAAGGCCATGCGGTTTTTTGCAGATCGGTGGCAACTGCCGATTTAAAGGCTTCAGGGCGCGACCGTAATGTTGATCCGGTCAGGGTGAGGCGTTTCAGCATCACCGGCATCAGGTCAATTTCCATTTTTGATCCCAGATTGAACGCAAGCTGGATAATCCGCGCATCGGCATGGGCCGCTTTGATATTGCGCGCCACATAATCGCCACCAATAATATCAAGGATGATATCGGCACCGCCGGCTTCGCGCAGAATGGGAACAAAATCATCCTGTTTAAAATTGATGGCTCGTTTCGCGCCAAGCGCTTCGCAATAGGCGCAGGCTTCATCCGAATCAGCCGTCGTGAAAACCTGCAACCCCATTGCCGCGCCAAGCTGAATTGCTGTTGAGCCAATGCCGCCAGCACCGCCATGAACAAGAAAAACCCCATCTTGTTTGATTTGTTGCTGAAAGAACACATTGCTCCAGACGGTGAAACAGGTCTCGGGAAGGCCAGCCGCATCAATGTCAGACACGCCTGCCGGAATTGGCAGGCAATGACTTGCCGTTACCGCAACATATTCAGCATAACCGCCGCCATTGGTTAAGGCGCAAACATGGTCGCCGATCGCCCATTGCGTTTGCGCCGCGCCGATGGCAACGATTTCGCCTGATACTTCAAGACCCAATAGGTCAGACGCGCCTTTTGGCGGCGGGTAATGGCCACGGCGTTGCACAAGGTCAGGCCCGTTGACGCCAGCGGCGGTCACTTTGATCAAAACCTCATCGGCACGCGGCTGCGGCACATCACGTTTGCCAGTGACAAGAACATCAGGGCCGCCAGCCTCGCGCATTTCAATAACGGTCATTTGCGTTGGTAGGGTCATGATATGTCCTTTTTAAAGCGGTTTCTGATCGATAAGCGGGGGCGAATATCGCATTTTTTCGGCGTGATTAGGGCTGTTTGCATTGGCCTTATCCGGCTATGTGTTAGCGCAGCCATCATTATCCGTCAATTCATGGCATGTGCCGGTTTTTTTAGCGCGGCGTTCATCGGATCACAACATGTCGGTTTTTGTATGAAAAAATTAGAAAATCAGCCATAAGTTAAAACGTCAATCGATTGGTTGCTGTGGATTTTTTTCTGGTATACCAAATAATGTATTTGACGGCGCGGGCGCGAAATGTGACACTTTCCTCGCAAATTAGGAGATTTACGTGGATACTTTTGACGGCGATATTGGGGTTTGGAAATCGGCTCCAGGAAAAGGGCGGAAAACCCCCAAAGGGCGGCAGGTTGATGATGCTGCCTTGGCAGATGTTCGGGCGCTTCTTGGTGACCGGCCGCGGCGACGCGATTTACTGATCGAGCATCTGCATCTGATTCAAGATCGCTATGGACATCTTAGCGTGCAGCATCTTAATGCGCTTGCTGATGAAATGCGTATGGCGCAGACCGAAGTTTACGAAGTTGCCACCTTTTATGCGCATTTCGATGTTGTGAAAGATGGTGACGTGCCGCCGCCAGCACTGACGATTCGTGTCTGTGACTCGCTGTCATGTGAATTGGCCGGCGCGCAAGCGTTGAAATCAGCGCTTGAAGATGGTCTTGATCCAACCAAAGTGCGGGTTTTACGCGCGCCGTGTATGGGGCGCTGTGACACCGCGCCAGTGCTGGAAATCGGCCATAATCATATTGATTTTGCAACCGTCGAAAAAGTCGATGCTGCGATTGCGGCAGATGACACGCACCCGCACATGACCGATTATCAGGATTTGGCGGCCTATCGGGCGACCGGTGGTTATGACAAGCTTGAGTCGCTTCGTGCTGATGGTGATTGGCAGGCGGTTCAGGAATTGGTGAATCAAAGCGGCCTTCGCGGGCTTGGTGGGGCAGGGTTCCCGTCAGGCAAAAAATGGGGCTTTGTGCGGGCCGCCGAAGGCCCACGCTATCTTGCCGTGAATGGCGATGAGGGCGAGCCGGGGACATTTAAAGACCGGTATTATCTTGAGCGGACGCCGCATTTATTCCTTGAGGGTATGTTGATTGCGGCATGGGCGGTTGAGGCCGATACCTGCTTTATTTATATGCGGGACGAATATCCGGTTGTGCTGAAAATTCTGGCTGATGAAATTGCAAGGCTGGAAGATGCCGGTTTGGTGGCAAAGGGATATATTGATTTGCGCCGTGGTGCCGGTGCCTATATCTGCGGTGAAGAAAGCGCGATGATCGAATCGATCGAAGGCAAGCGCGGATTGCCGCGTCACCGTCCGCCGTATGTCGCGCAGGTTGGTGTCTTTAACCGGCCAACATTGGTGCATAATATCGAAACGCTGCATTGGATCACCCGCATTTGCCGCGAAGGGCCAGAAGTGCTGTCGTCGGTTGAAAAGAACGGACGGACAGGTCTTCGTAGCTATTCAGTATCGGGCCGTGTGGCAAATCCGGGTGTGCATCTTTTGCCATCTGGTTCAACCATCACCGATATTATCGAGGCGGCTGGCGGCATGGCCGAAGGTCATGTTTTCAAGGCCTATCAACCGGGCGGGCCATCATCTGGTCTGTTGCCTGCCAGCGTGAATGACGTTCCGCTTGATTTTGATACATTGCAACCGCTTGGCACCTTTATTGGGTCGGCCGCGGTGGTGGTGTTGTCGGATCAAGATCGGGTGCGTGATGCCGCGCTGAACATGCTTCGGTTTTTCGAAGATGAAAGCTGTGGTCAATGCACGCCATGCCGCGCCGGTTGCAGCAAGGCGGTTCAGCTGATGCAAGCCGATAAATGGGATCAGCCTTTGTTGCAGGATCTGTGTGATGTGATGCAAGACGCGTCCATCTGCGGATTGGGACAAGCTGCCCCGAACCCAATTCGTTTAACGATGAAACATTTCTCTGAAGAAGTTAGCTGAGGCCCCCATGCTAGATTCAACGCCGCAAAAAACCGTAACGATTAAACTGGATGGCAAGGATATTTCCGTGCCAGAAGGCGCGACCATTTGGGAAGCAGCACAAGCCCAAGGAACCTTGATTCCGCATTTGTGTCACAAGCCCGAGCCTGGGTATCGCTCGGATGGCAATTGCCGTGCCTGTATGGTCGAAATCGAGGGGGAGCGCGTTTTGGCTGCCTCTTGTATCCGGCCGGTACAAGATGGCATGGTGGTGAATACGGCAAGCGAACGCGCCGAGAAATCACGCGCGCTTGTGGTTGAGTTGCTGGCCGCGGATCAGCCTGACCAGCCGCATGATGCGTCATCACATTTTCTGGATATGGCCGCATTGAATGGCGTGTCGGAAAGCCGTTTTCCGGCGCGTGATGCCTGTCATGTTCCGCTGCTTGACGATAGTCATGTGGCGATGAGTGTGAATCTGGATGCCTGTATCCATTGTAATCTTTGCGTTCGCGCTTGTCGTGAAGTGCAGGTGAATGATGTGATTGGCATGGCCGGACGCGGTCTTGATGCACAGATCGTTTTCGATATGAATGATCCGATGGGGCAATCAACCTGTGTTGCCTGTGGTGAATGTGTTCAGGCCTGCCCAACGGGTGCTTTGATGCCGGCAAGCGTTCTTGATGATGCACAGCATGGCGATAGCAAAGATTTTGATCGCGAAGTCCAGTCGGTTTGCCCTTATTGCGGGGTTGGTTGCCAGCTATCCTTTAAAATCAAGGATGATGAAATCAAATATGTCGAAGGGGTGAATGGCCCAGCCAACGAAAACCGGCTTTGTGTAAAGGGTCGGTTCGGTTTTGACTATGTTCATCACGATCACCGCCTGACCAAGCCATTAATCCGGCGTGATGATGCGCCGGCAAAGGGGCTGAATGTTGATCCGGCAAATCCGTTGACGCATTTCCGCGAAGCCAGCTGGGAAGAAGCGCTTGATGTGGCGGCAAACGGCTTTATCAAACATCGTGATATTTCAGGCAAGCGCATTGCCGGCTTTGGATCGGCAAAATGTTCGAATGAAGAAGCCTATCTTTTCCAAAAGATGATCCGTCAGGGATTTGGCCATAATAACGTCGATCACTGCACGCGGCTATGTCATGCCTCATCGGTTGCGGCTTTGCTGGAAAATGTCGGTTCGGCTGCAGTTACAGCGACCTTTAACGAAATTGAAAATGCCGATGTCGCCATTGTGATTGGTGCCAACCCAACCGAAAATCATCCGGTTGCGGCAACCTATTTCAAACAATTTGCCAAACGTGGCGGTAAATTGATTGTGATGGATCCGCGCGGGCAGGGGCTGAAGCGTCATGCTGCACATATGCTGCAATTCCGCCCGGGTGCCGATGTATCAATGCTGAACGCCATCATGCATGTGATTGTCGAAGAACAGCTTTATGATCAGCAATATATCGAAAGCTTTACCGAAAACTGGGACGCGATGAAAGCGCATCTTAAAGAGTTTTCCCCGGAGAAAATGTCTGAATTCTGCGGTATTGAGGCTGAAACGCTTCGTGCTGTTGCGCGCGATTTTGCCGGTGCCAAATCAGCGATGATTTTCTGGGGAATGGGTGTGTCGCAGCATATCCACGGAACTGATAATTCACGCTGTCTGATTTCGCTGGCTTTGATGTGTGGACAGGTCGGGCGTCCGGGAACTGGTTTGCACCCGTTACGCGGCCAGAACAATGTTCAGGGCGCTTCTGATGCGGGTTTGATTCCAATGTTCCTTCCTGATTATCAAAGCGTCACTGATGATGGTGTGCGTTCGGCCTTTAATGAAATTTGGCATTCAGATTCGATTGCGCCAGAAAAAGGCCTGACCGTGACCGAAATCATGGATGCGATCCATGATGGTGATATCACTTCGATGTATGTTCTTGGTGAAAATCCGGCCATGTCCGATCCTGATGCCGATCATGCGCGTGCGGCGCTTGCCAAGCTGGATCATCTGGTTGTGCAGGATATTTTCCTGACCGAAACCGCCAATTATGCTGATGTGATTTTGCCAGCATCGGCGTGGGCAGAAAAAACCGGAACCGTAACCAATACAAACCGTCAGGTTCAAATGGGTCGTCCGGCCATTGCACCGCCAGGTGACGCCCGTGAAGATTGGTGGATTACCGTCGAGCTTGCCAAACGCATTGGTCTTGATTGGACCTATACGCATCCGCGCGAAGTGTTTGCCGAAATGAAACTATCGATGAAATCACTCGATAATATTTCATGGGGTCGTTTGGCGGCTGAAAATGTTGTCACCTATCCATCACTTGATGAAACTGATCCGGGTCAGCCGATCGTGTTTGGTGATGGGTTCCCGCGAACCGATGGGCGGGCTAGATTCACCCCTGCCAGCATTATTGCACCTGCCGAAACACCCGATACAGAATATCCGATGATTTTGACAACGGGTCGCCAGCTAGAGCATTGGCATACCGGATCAATGACCCGCCGTGCCACGGTTCTTGATGCGGTTGAACCGCAGGCAAATGCCTCACTTCATCCGCGCACCCTTCGCCGGTTGGGCGTTGAGGCTGGTGACATGATAACGATTGAAACGCGGCGCGGATCAATTTCGATCATGGCGCGTGCCGATCGCGCGGTTGCTGAAGACATGGTCTTTGTGCCATTCGCCTATGTCGAAGCTGCCGCGAATATCCTGACCAATCCGGTTGTCGATCCATTTGGCAAGATACCCGAATTCAAGTTTGCCGCTTGTCGGGTTGCCGCCACGATGGGCATTGCCGCCGAATAGGCACGGCCTGCCGTATCATTTGACGCGATCTATAAACACAGCCCCGATCACAATTACGGGTGATCGGGGTTTTTGTTGGATTTTGCGCCAAAGTAAAATGAAAATGTAAAAAATTTACAATTTTCATTTTTTCACTATTTTCCTTTGGACTCTTCACTTCAGCCGTTAAACCTAAACCAAATATGGCTGAGATTGGCCACTAGAACGGCTTAGGCATTTGCGATTATGCCGCAGTGAAGAGGAGTTCCGAACCATGAAAATTTTGATCTTAGGAGCCTCATATGGCTCACTTCTGTCAACAAAACTATTGATGGCTGGCCATGATGTCACGTTGATCTGCCGCAGCAAATCAGCGGCGCTGATCAATGATGAAGGCACTGAAGTCCGGATCAAATTGCGCGATGAAGATAGCCATCGGGCGTTTCGGTCACATGATTTTGCCGGTACACTTGATGCGGTCACACCGGCCGATGCGCGGCCTGAAGACTATGACATGATAAGCCTTGCCATGCAGGAACCACAATATTCCGAACCGCAGGTGCGCAATTTGATGCAGCGTATTGCCGCCAGCCGCAAGCCATGCTTGTCGATCATGAACATGCCGCCTTTGCCGTTTTTACGCCGTATCGATGCGCTGGCTGAGGCACCGCTTGATATGTGCTATGATGATGCGTCGGTATGGGCAGATTTCGAACCGGGTCTGATGTCGCTTTGCAGCCCTGACCCGCAGGCCTTTCGTCCACCTGAAGAAGGTACCAATATTCTTCATGTTGGTCTGCCAACCAATTTTAAGGCAGCGGTATTTGCTGATCCGGCGCATAATGCAATGCTTCGCCAGCTTGAATCCGATATTGCCGCGGTTACCGTTGATGGCAAGGATGTGCCGGTAAAACTGCGCATCTATGACAGCCTGTTTGTGCCGATGGCGAAATGGAGCATGCTGTTGACCGGCAATTACCAATGCGTCCAGCGTGACGGCGTGCGGGCAATTCGCGACGCTGTACATGGCGATCTTGCTGCCTCGGCTGAAATGTATGCGTGGGTTGACACGTTGGCGCGGGCACTTGGCGCAGATGCGGCTGATCAGGTGCCGTTTGATAAATATGCAAATGCGGCGAGCAGCCTGTTAAAGCCGTCCTCAGCCGCACGTGCGATCGATGGTGGTGCCAAGACGATCGAGCGTGTTGATCTGCTGGTGCAGCGGGTTGCTGCCAGCATCTGCATGCAAAATGATCTGCTTGATGAGACTGTCGCAATTGTGAATGACCGGCTTGATGCCAACCGGTTTGAGGCGCCTTTTTTTAAGGTCGCTTAATATCGCTTAATGGCGGTAAGCCAGCGCCCCCGTCACCGATCATTGGCAGGTATCATTTAACAGGCCAATTCACTACATAAATAACGCGCATTAAAAAGGGGCGGTACCATTGGTATCGCCCCTTTTGCCTGTAGTGGAGAGATGCTGATCTAGCCGTTCAGCACATCCACAAGCGTGACGCCAAGTTTGGCAGGAGACGGTGACACGCGCACGCCTGCTTCTTCTAGCGCCGCAATTTTTTCATCTGCACCGCCCTTGCCACCTGAAATGACGGCACCGGCATGACCCATGGTGCGGCCAGGAGGTGAGGTGCGGCCAGCGATAAAGCCAACCATTGGCTTTGAGCGGCCTTTTTTGGCTTCGTCGATCAGGA
>Ga0181557_1004631_pt1 | contig 12779 bp, 10 predicted proteins | sample 011ome_23_FD_148632 | JGI IMG/M metagenome (GOLD analysis project Ga0181557, IMG submission 148632) | Coastal salt marsh microbial communities from the Groves Creek Marsh, Skidaway Island, Georgia - 011506CT metaG (spades assembly) | ecosystem: Environmental > Aquatic > Marine > Intertidal zone... | reverse complement strand
TCTTGATTCATATCTGACATTGGTTTGTTTTCTAGCGCATGGCTTTTCGCGAAGGTAGCATCGCCCCTAGCGCGCCACATCTTTGGCGGTCTTATGCGCCCTAGCGCTGAGTTTGTCAATGAAAGGAAAATTTCTGACGGTAATTATATGCAATGATGGCATGGAAAAGCCGCAAAAAACGCCGTTTTGGCAGGCTGGCATTCCATTATAAATTCGGGCATAAAAGATTTGTGGTCCCGTAGCTCATCAGGATAGAGCGACAGATTCCTAATCTGTAGGTAGGGGGTTCGAGTCCCTCCGGGATCACCATCCCTTGCGTCCAAAGACAGATCAGGACCGCTGCAAAACGTATGTGAAAATCTGCATTATAGCTGTTTCCTGCAAAATGACTGCATTCGCCCCTATCCTCGCCAGATGCGACAAGGCATAGTAATCTTTGATGCGGCGGCGCGGGGCTTTGGGGCTACGTGCCATTCATAGCAAAGCTGGATTTTGGCAAAATGGAGGCAACGCGTTCGCGGCAATGGTTGGGCAAGAACAAAGCCAGATTGATGACAGCGCGCTTGTCAAAGCGCTGATTGCGCCGGTGCAGCATGCTGGTCGCGTTATCATGGATTTCTATCAAACCGATACATCCGCCGAAACCAAGGCCGATGGCAGTCCCGTCACCAAGGCCGATCAAGCTGCCGAAGCGATTCTGCTTGCTGAAATTGCCGCTTTGGCACCAACAATCCAGATTATTTCCGAAGAAAATGCCGTGAGCCATAAATTTGTGGCAAGCCAAGAATTCTTTCTTGTTGATCCGCTTGATGGCACCAAGGAATTTATCAAGGCGCGCGGTGATGGCGCCTTCACCGTCAATATCGGGCTTATCCGAAATGGCGAGCCGGTCATGGGCATTGTCTTTGCGCCAGCGCTTGACCGGCTATTTTTTGGCAGTCTTGGAAATGGCGCGTTTGAAATTTCGGGCGGGATCTGCCGCCAAATTCATGTTCGCATGCCACCCGCCGACGGGCCGGTCGCTGTTGCCAGCGCATCGCATCGTGACGCACAAACCAATCAATGGCTGGAAATGCGTGGGATTACCAATAGCATCGCCATTGGCTCATCGTTAAAATTTTGCCTGATTGCCGCTGGTGAGGCCGATCTATATCCGCGTTATGGCCCAACGATGGAATGGGATACCGCAGCGGGTGATGCGGTGTTGCGTGCCGCCGGTGGGCGGGTCACGGCCGAAGATGGCAAGCCCTTTTTCTATGGCAAGGCCGGATATCGCAACCAGCCATTTTTTGCCGCTGGCGGGGGCTAGCAATCGCCGTTTTCGGCCTTGGTTTTGCTTGGGCGTTGGCGTAATGTTTTCGGGCAAATAGGCACGCCGTGATGTGGCATGGCATTGTGTGGAATTACCGGTTTTTAAAAGAAAGATTGCATTATGATTATTGATTGTCATGGCCATTACACAACAACGCCGCCACAGGTCGAAACCTATCGCAACCAACAGCGCGCATTGCTGGCAAATGATCCAAATCATCTTTTCGAAAAGGGCAATATCAATGTTTCGGATAACGAGATTCGTGACACGATTGCCAATAACCAGCTTAAAATGCAGCAGGAGCGCGGCACTGACGTGACGATCTTTTCACCGCGGGCAAGCTGGATGGGGCATGATCTTGGTAATGCCAGCACGTCACAAGCCTGGACCGAGCTTTGTAATGACTTGATCCGGCGGGTTTGTGATTTGTTTCCGGAAAATTTTGTGCCGGTTTGTCAATTGCCGCAAAGCCCCGAGACATCGCTGGACAATAGCATTGCCGAATTATCGCGCTGTGTCGAACAGATGGGCTTTATCGGCTGTAATCTGAACCCCGATCCATCGGGCGGCTCGTGGAAAGACCCGCGTCTTGGTGATCGCTATTGGTATCCGCTTTATGAAAAAATGGTCGAGCTGGATGTGCCAGCAATGATCCATGTGTCGGGGGCGTGTCATCATTCGCTCGATACCACCACAAGCTATTATCTTGGTGGTGATACAACTGCCTTTACGCATCTTTTATTTTCAGATGTGTTTACCGATTTTCCTGAATTGAAACTGATCATTCCGCATGGTGGCGGGGCGGTTCCTTATCATTGGGGGAGGTTCCGGGGCATTGCGCAGGATCGCGGGCTTGGCGATCTGGATGCGCGGGTGCTTGGTAATATCTATTTTGATACATGCGTTTATCACCAGCGCGGCATTGATTTGCTGCTTGATGTCATCCCGACAAAAAACATTCTTTTTGCTTCGGAAATGATTGGTGCTGTTCGCGGAATAGACCCACGAACCGATCATCATTATGATGATACCAAACGCTATATCGATGCGAATACCGCGCTTGATGCCGCGGCCAAAGGGGCCATTTTCGAGGGCAATGCGCGCCGTGTCTTTAGCCGGTTGAAAATCTGATTTGTGACTTTGTTATATGTGTTGGCGCATCTGCCAATGTCGATTTCGGCGCGGGTTTGATCAGGCGGTGAAATAATGCGATTCAAGCTGGCGGCAAATTTCATGATAGATCGGAAGATGCATTTCTTGGATGCTGGCAACATCGTTAGACGCCACATCAATCAGCAGATCACATAGCGGTGCCAGCTTGCCGCCGCCAGCACCGGTAAGGCCGATCACCGTCATGTTTTTGGCGCGGGCAGTCTTTGCGGCCAGCAGGATATTTTCAGAATTTCCCGATGTTGATATGGCAAGCAAAATATCAGTGGCCTTACCCAATGCCCATATTTGCTGGGCAAAAATCAAATCACCATCAAGATCATTGGCAATCGCGGTAATCAGGGATGAATGGCTGACAAGTGACAGCGCTGGCAATCCATATTGAAGCTTTTCCCCAAGACGCGCCGCATCATCACCACAAATGGCCGTCAATCGATCACGATCATGCGCTGATAATGACCGTGGCAGGCAAAACCCCTTCATCAATTCGCCAACGATATGTTCGCAATCGGCCGCGCTGCCGCCATTGCCACAAATTAGCAAACTGCCGCCAGCATCATAGCTGGTAATCAGCAGTTTTATCGCTGCGGCGATTTTGGCCGTCTGGTCGCTATTTTGGTTTTGCGGCTGCATGCAGCGCTCCTTCACATAAAGGCATCAAAATCATGCCTGATCTGGCCATTATTGAGGGGTTGAACAAAAAGCACAAATGATAAAATCACCCTCATAGGGCGTAATTATCGGTCAAGCGCGTTGTGCCGAGCCAGATGGCGGCGAAAATCCGGCAATTCGGCATTAATGTTTCGGCTGGCTGCAGATTGTCTGAATGTCGTAGGTCAAAATAGTCAATCTTGCCAAAGCCAGCTTTGACTAGCCTTGTTTTGGCACTGGTCAAGGCCGCATCAACTGGCGTGCCTTTGGCAATCTGTTTGGCGGCTTCCTGCATTTCGACATAAAGCAATGGCGCCAATTTACGGTCGGCGGCGCTTAGATACAGATTGCGCGACGATAATGCTAAACCATCGGTTTCGCGAATTGTTGGCTGTGCGAGAATTTTGATGTTCAGATCGAGATCACGAACCATTTGCCGGATTACGGCTAGCTGTTGGTAATCTTTTTCGCCGAAAATCGCAAAATTGGCAGGGATATGGGTGAATAGTTTCAAAACAATTGTCGCAACACCGGTAAAAAAATGCGGCCTTGTCTGGCCTTCCATGGCCAGCGCAACACCAGCTGGAACAATGCTGGTGGCATGACCATCATTATACATATTGGCAGGTGCATAAATGGTATCACAGCCACCCGCTGCAGTGATCGCCGCGCAATCAGCCTCAAGCGTGCGAGGATAGTGATCAAAATCCTCGCCAGCGCTAAATTGCGTGGGGTTTACATAGATGCTGACAATCACGCGATTGGCGGCTTTGCGCGCTGCGGCAATCAGCGCAAGATGGCCTTGGTGAATGCTTCCCATTGTTGGCACAAGACAAACCGTTTCCCCCACCGCTTGCCAGGCAATTGTAGCGGCGGTCATTTCGGCTTTGCTGTGTAGAATCTTCATCACTTTGCCCTACTTGAGATCAGGTCTTTTTCGGCCAGAAAAGATGATCCTTGGTTGGAAAGCTGCCATCAATTACCGCGGCGCGATAGCCAGCCGCAGCGGCGCCAACATCATCTTGAAGATTGGCAAATTTACGAACAAATTTTGGGGTAAAGGCGTCATATAGCCCAAGCACATCTTCTGTCACAAGAATTTGCCCATCACAAACTGCCGAGGCACCAATACCGATTGTTGGCACGGCGCAAGATTGGGCAATTGATGAGGCAACCGGCTCGATAACCCCTTCCATGACAATACCAAAAACGCCAGCCGCAACCAAGGCATCAGCATCGGCGTGAAGCTGGACTGATTCTTCATCGCTTCGTCCGGTGATGCGAAAAGCGGCTCCTGCAACCGCATGTTGCGGCAAAAGTCCGATATGGCCAAGCACCGGAATGCCTGAATCAACAAGGCATTTCACATGCGGGGCAAGATCAGTGCCGCCCTCAAGCTTGACCGCATCAGCACCGGTTTTGGCCATAATTTCGGCAGCGCTGGCCAAGGCCTGCGCCGGACTATTTTCATAGCTGCCGGCAGGAAGATCAATCACCACAAGCGCTGATTGCCGCCGCCGCATAACGGCCTGACCATGCCTGATCATCATATCAAGATCGGCATTTTGCGTTGTATCCATGCCATAGATGACCATCGCCACGGAATCGCCAACAAGCAGAAGGTCACAATGCGGGTCAAGCGCATGTGCCATTGGCGCGCTATAAGCGGTTAGGCAAACAATTTTACGCTGGCCCTTAAGGGCAATAAAGTCACTGATTTCAGGTTTCACAGACATGTAGGTCAGTCTCGTTGTAGGCGGGTTGGATAGTGTTGACACTAAAGCGCCCAAGGGGGACAGATTATCGGGGCAGGCCCAAAGCCAAATAACGTCGATTAATTAGCATATATTCCGATAGTGGGCGATAGGTTTTTCAGTGATGTTGTGATGGCTCGTACCTTGACCTGTGATTTGCCAGTGCTAGCATAAGATGTCGCATTCCATTCTGTGATGCGATCTACTATGCGCTTTTTCTGGCGCGGTTTATATTGTTTTTTGAGGATGAAGATGACCCGACCAACAATCATCATGGCGGCACCAAATGGCGCACGCAAAGTAAAAACTGACCATCCGGCCGTTCCGGTTACGATTACGGAAACGGTTGCAACTGCCAAGGAATGCCATGCGGCTGGTGCAAGTATTCTTCATGCCCATGTTCGCGATGATGATGGCAAACATCTTCTTGATGTGGGGCGCTATCGGCAATTGCTTGACGGGTTACGACAGGAAGTGCCGGAAATGCTGGTGCAGATCACCACCGAAGCTGTTGGCATATACACGCCTGAGCAGCAGGCGGATTTGGTGTTTGCTTTAAGGCCTGATTTTGTGTCAGTTGGATTTCGTGAAATGATTGGTGATAATGGCGAGGCTGCCCGCGCGCTTGCTAAGCATTTCTATCACCAAAGCCTTGCTGAGCAGATAAATGTTCAACATATCCTGTATGATCTTGATGACCTGCAGCGGTTCCGCGTGGCGATGGCTGATGGTATTTTACCCGCTGCGCGGCCGCATCTTTTGTTGGTGCTTGGCCGCTATAGCGGTAATTTCCAGTCTGATCCTGCCGAAATGAAGCCATTTATCGCTGACGGGCTGACCGATATGGCAAGCTGGTCGATCTGTGCATTCGGGCATCGCGAATTTGACGTTATGACCGATGCGATTGCCAGTGGCGGCCATTGCCGGGTTGGGTTTGAAAATAACCTCTATTTAAAAGATGGCAGTTTGGCGCCAAATAATGCCGCTCTGATCCGCCAGCTGGCTGAAACTTGTCAGCCAGCCACGCGCGAGGAAACATTGTCACTTTTTGCGCTTTAGCCGTTATTCGGCGGCCTGTTGTTCCCAAAATTCCATTGGTGGGCAGGCACAAATCAGCGCCCGGTCACCAAGCGCGTTATTGATCCGGTTAACCGGTGGCCAATATTTGTTTTCTTGGTGATTCCCATCAGGGTTGCCAGCCTGTTTGCGGCTATAGGGACGTTTCCAGTCATCTTCCATAATGTCATCGGCGGTATGGGGTGCATTGACCAAGGGGTTATTGTCTTTTGGCCATATGCCATCAGCGATGGATTGGATTTCGGCGGCAATCGCAATCATGGCGTTACAAAACCGGTCAATTTCAGCAAGTGATTCAGACTCGGTTGGCTCGATCATCAAGGTGCCAGCAACCGGAAATGACATGGTTGGTGCGTGAAAGCCATAATCAATCAACCGCTTGGCAATATCCTCATTGCTGATGCCATGCGCCTCCTGAATATGCCGGATATCAATGATACATTCATGCGCAACCCGCCCGTTGCGGCTGGTGTAAAGCAGCGGATAGGATCCAGCAAGCCGCTTGGCAATGTAATTGGCCGACAAGATTGCCGCGGCAGTGGCAGCGCCAAGCCCGTCTGGCCCCATCATGCGAATATAGGCATAGGTGATGGGCAGAATACCTGCCGAACCAAAGGGTGCCGCACTGACAGCGCCAATGCCATCAAGTGGTGATCCGGGCAGGAATGGTGCCAGATGCGCCGCAACACCAATTGGGCCAACGCCCGGGCCGCCACCACCATGCGGGATACAAAAGGTTTTATGCAGATTGAGATGGCTTACATCGGCACCAAATTCGGGCGGCGCGCAATGGCCAACAAGCGCATTTAAATTGGCACCATCGACATAGACCTGCCCGCCTGCCTGATGAATAATATCGCAAATTTCCGCAATGGCTTCTTCAAACACACCATGCGTTGACGGATAGGTGACCATCAAGGCGGCAAGATTGGTTTTATATTGGGCGGTCTTGGCGCGTAAATCATCAAGATCGACATCACCATTTGCATCGCATTTGACCACAACGACTTTCATGCCGGCCATTGCTGCCGATGCCGGATTGGTGCCATGCGCCGATGATGGGATGAGACAAATATTGCGGTCATGGTCGCCGCGTGATTGGTGATAGCGTGAAATCGCCAGCAATCCGGCAAATTCGCCTTGTGCGCCGGCATTTGGCTGCAAGGACATTGCGGCATAGCCAGTGCATTGGCATAGCATTTCCACAAGCCGCGAAATCATTTCACGATAACCACTGGTTTGGTCATCAGGCGCATAGGGATGAATATTGGCAAATTCGGGCCATGTGATTGGCATCATTTCGGCGGTTGCGTTCAGTTTCATGGTACATGATCCAAGCGGAATCATGCAGCGGTCAAGCGCAAGATCACGATCGGCAAGCCGCCGCATATAGCGCAGCATTTCAGTTTCTGAACGATATTGATGAAATACATGATGCGTTAAAAATGGGCTGCTTCGGCCAAGTTGTGATGGAATGCTATCAAGGTAATCATCGCCTAAACGACCACCAAGCGCACTAATGATGGCGGCAAGAGCATTATCATCAATCGTTTCATCAAAGCTTGCGGCAACTGCTTGATCTAATTGCCGCAGGTTAAAGCCAGCCGCCACTGCCGCCGCCATGAGCGCATCACGATCATCCGCCGCTTCGATCACGACCGTGTCAAAAAATGCCTGATGCCGAATGGTGCGGCCAGCGGCCATCATTGCGGCGGCGAAACGCCGTGCTTGGCGGTTGCTATGCGACGCGATGTTTTGCAGCCCTTCTGGACCATGCCAAACCGCATAGAAGCTTGCCATAATCGCCAAAAGCGCCTGTGCGGTGCAGATGTTGGAGGTGGCTTTTTCGCGGCGAATATGCTGTTCGCGGGTTTGCAATGCCAGCCGGTAAGCAGGGCGGCCACTGGAATCGCGCGACACCCCGACCAACCGTCCGGGGATTGACCGTTGCAAGGCTTGGCTGCACGCAAAATAGGCGGCATGCGGCCCGCCAAAGCCGAATGGCACGCCAAATCTTTGCGCACTACCAACGACAATATCGGCACCCATTTCGCCCGGCGGTGTCAGCAGGGTCAGCGCCAAAAGATCGGCGCAAACAACGGCCAAGCCGCCGCCATCATGGATGGTGGCAATCGCGCCCGATAGGTCACGAATGGCACCGCAACTGCCAGGATAGCTTAGCAAGCCACCAAAGCAATCTTCAGTTATTGAGTCGCCAATGGGCTTAACATCAATGATGATGCCAAGCGGTTCGGCGCGGGTTTTTAAAATGGCAATGATTTGCGGATGCGTATCGGGATCAACGATAAAACGGTTGCCCTTGGGTCGATGCATACGGTTTGCCAATGCCATGCCTTCGGCAGCGGCAGTGGCTTCATCAAGAAGTGACCCATTGGCGATATCCATGCCGGTTAGATCGATGATCATTGTCTGGAAATTTAAAATCGCCTCAAGTCGCCCTTGGGAAATTTCCGGCTGATAGGGGGTGTAGGCGGTGTACCATGCCGGATTTTCCAGAATATTGCGTTGAACCACTGGCGGGGTATGACAATTATAATAGCCCATGCCGATAAGTGATGTTTTGACCTGATTTTTGGCGGCAAAGCCTTTTAATTCAGCCAATGCTTCATGTTCCAAAAGCGCTGGTGCCAAGGCCATTTTGCTTTGGCGGCGAATATTTTCGGGAATTACCGAATCCAGTAATGCCGCCATTGAGGGAGCGCCAACCGCATCAAGCATTTTGTCGATATCGGTTTCGTTAATGCCAATGTGGCGGCTGGCAAAGGCGGCTTGTGGCGAAGGAAGTGATGACATGATGCGTCCTTTCGAAACTAACGACCCATTTGGGCAAGAACGGCAATGGTCGGTCAGGCCAGATTACCGTAAAATGATCGGGCGATGCCGGTTAGCCAATCATGGCATTATAGGCGGCCTCATCCATCAGTGAGTCAAGGTCGCCAGCATCATTGATTTTAATTTTAAAAAGCCAGTTGGCCATCGCGCTTTCCGGCGTGATTGCGGTCAGGTCGTCAAGAAGTGCATTATTGACCTCGACAATTTCCCCACCGGCAGGGCTGTAGATATCGGATGCGGCCTTGACCGACTCAAAGACGGCGACGGCATCACCTTTATTCACCGCCAGACCAATATCGGGCAATTCAACAAAAACAATATCGCCGAGCTGTTCAACCGCATGCGGTGAAATGCCAACCGCGCAAATATCGGCATCTAGATTGGCCCATTCGTGATCTTCAGAAAATTTAAGCATGATTATCTCCTTATAGCTTGGATATGTTTAACCGCGAAAATAGCGATGTGGGACGAGTGGCAAATTCACCACGGTAATGGGGGTGTCACCGCCTCTTGTGGCGGCGGCAAGGATGGTGCCGTCAGTGGCAAGATGGGTCTCAACAAATCCAAGCGCAGCTGGGCGATCAAGGCTTGGCGCAAAGCCGCCCGATGTGATGATGCCAATGTCAACACCGTCATGAAGCAGGATTGTGCCATCGCGAACCGGCCGTGCGCCGCTTGCCAATAAACCGACAAGCTGTCGTTTCGAACCATTTGCAAATTCATCAAGAATGATATCGGCACCGGGGAAATCAGCCGCTTCACGCCGCTTTTTTGAAAGGACGAATCTTAGCCCGGCCATGGTTGGGGTAATGGTTTCGTCAAGTTCATGCCCCCATAGCGGTAGGCCTGCCTCAAGACGCAATGTATCGCGGGCACCAAGACCGGCAAGCGTGACATCACCTGTCGCCATGAGGGCTTTCGCAACATCAACAGCGGCATTGGCGGGCATGGAAATTTCAAATCCGTCTTCGCCAGTATAGCCAGACCGCGCGATCACAAGTGGAACCGCGCCAAGGGTGAAATGGCGGATATCCATAAAGCGGAACCCGTCAAGGTCAAAGCCAAGGCTGGATAACACTTGCGCCGCTTTCGGGCCTTGAAGCGCCAAAAGCGCCCAATCATGATGCACATCCATCTTGGTGCTATCGTCAAGATTTTGGCGAAGATGATCAATGTCATGCGCCGCGCGGCTGGCATTGACAACAAGATGCAGCCTGCCATCAAGCCGCGCCACCATCAAATCATCAAGAATACCGCCAGCGTCATTCAGCAGCATTGAATAGCGAACGCGCCCTTCGGCAACCGCGCCAATATCGGTTGGGGTCAGACGTTCAAAAAAGGCATCGGCGCCACTGCCGGATAATTCGACCTGCACCATATGCGATACATCAAATAATCCGGCGCCATTGCGGGTTGCCAGATGTTCGGCCTTGATACCGGCCGCATATTGGACAGGCATATCCCATCCGGCGAAAGACACCATGCGGGCGCCATTGGCAATATGAAAATCGTAAAGTGGGGTTCGTTGTTTTTTCACTGGTCTCATCTCTTGGTCACGCGTCAAAAGTGAATACCATTCGATGGTATTCGCCCCGTCTGTCGCGGAACCTGAGAGATTAGCTGTTTCCAATCACGCACCATAGTGACCCGATTGACTGATCATTTGAACCTTTTGCCGATTCTGGCTGGTTCATAAGATCACCAGTTTTCCCCTTCGGTGGACACTGCCGTGTCGCTTTCCAGAGTGCTCACATGAAAGAGTACATTTACCTGAGAGTTTCTGGGGGTTTGCTCCTTCGGTGTTGCTGCTATCAAGCCTTCGGCGACCAGCAATCTCTCCCCTCTCATGTATCGAGCAAAAAAACGCTAACGCAATTTAGATTTTGGGGCAAGCGTCCAGCAAATATCGAAGGGATAAAACGAAAAGGTTTGAAAAACAGCCTTGAGAAAGCTCTTACCTATGCTCATATAACAACAAGGTGAGGATGGCCCTTGCCGTGGCTATGGTTGGTTCTGTTAGAAAAGTGAAGCTTTGATATGCCTGATTCCTGTCCGATTTGGAGCTTGCGTGACCTTTATGACGGGGTCAATTCGCCAGCAGTGCAAACCGATATTGCCGCCTGCCGCAAGGCGGCATTGGCGCTTGCGGCGGATTGGCAGGGTAAGATTGCCACGATTTCAGGAGCCGAACTTGCTGATGTCATCACCGCCTATGAGGCGATCCTCGAACAGTTAGGCAAGGTACAGAGCCATGCCCAATTGCTGTTTGCAGCAAATACAAATGATCCGGCAATCGCCAAACATCACCAATCGGTGCGCGAAGCTGGATCCGAAATTGGTGCGGCACTTTTATTTGTTGAGCTTGAGCTTGCGCGCCTTGATCAAGATCATGTTGACGGCTTGCTTGACGATTCTGGTTTGGCGCGGTTTTCACCCTGGTTGCGGCGGGTGCGGGCAATGGCACCATACCAATTATCTGACGAAATTGAAAAAATGATTGCCGAGCGTGCGCCAACAGGTGCCGGAGCTTGGGTGCGATTATTTGACGAAACCACAACGGCAATGCGCTTTGCCTTTCAAGGCACCGATGTAACCGAAGCAGAAATTCTAGACGCGCTTTCCAGCACCGATGCAGCCAAGCGCAAAGAGGCAGGCCAGTCTTTATCGACAACTTTGAAAGATCATCAAAGATTGCTGTCGTTGGTGATGAATACCATCGCCAAGGATAAGCAGATCGAAGATGGCTGGCGCGGTTTTGCGCGGCCAGTATCATCGCGCAATCTGGCAAATGATGTTGATGATCATGTTGTTGATGCGCTGGTGCAGGCGGTGAATGACCGTAATGCCGATCTGTCGCATCGCTATTACAGCCTCAAAGCCGGCTGGATGGGCAAAAAGCAAATTGACTGGTGGGATCGGAACGCGCCATTGCCCGGTGATGATGACCGGCATTATGAATGGGGTGAAGCAAAGCAGATTGTGCTTGATGCATTTCATGGCTTTGATCCCGAAATGGCCAAGATTGCCTTGCCGTTTTTCGAGCAGAACTGGATTGATGCGGCACCGCGGGCGGGCAAAAGCTCGGGCGCATTCTCGCATCCGGTTGTGCCATCAGCACATCCCTATATTTTAATGAATTTTGCTGGAAAGTCGCGCGATGTGATGACTTTGGCGCATGAAATGGGGCATGGAATCCATCAGGTGCTGGCGGCCGATCAGGGCTATTTAATGTCTGATACGCCGCTTACCCTTGCTGAAACAGCGTCGGTTTTTGCCGAAATGCTGGCCTTTCGCCAGCTTGTTGATAGCCAAACCAATGCCGAATCGCGGCGGCTATTGCTGGCGGGCAAGGTTGAAGACATGCTGAATACGGTTGTACGCCAGATTGCGTTTCATAATTTTGAAACCGAATTGCATCAGGCGCGTGCCAAAGCCGAACTGACGGCCGAAGAAATCTCGGATATCTGGATGGAAACCCAGCGGGCTGCGCTAGGGCCAGCGATTAAAACCGGCGATGATTATCGGCCGATCTGGGGCTATGTACCGCATTTCATCCATACGCCATTTTATGTTTACGCCTATGCGTTTGGTGATTGTTTGGTGAATGCGCTCTGGCAGAAATATCAATTGGCGCAGGCCAGCAAGACCGACCATCTGTTTATCCAGAATTATAAAAATCTGTTAAAGGCTGGCGGCACCGAACGTTATGATGTGGCCTTGCAACATTTTGACCTTGATGCCAGCAAGCCAGCTTTCTGGGCGCTTGGGCTGGATATGATTAGTGGCATGATTGACGAGTTGGAAGGGCTGAAATAATGGCAATGAGTGGTGATCGTGATGCAGCCAGCGACCGGCAGTTTGGCGGCCGTATCCGCCGTTATGCAAAAGTAACCTCAACAATGGGCGGGCTTGCGGCGCGGGTTGCCGGTGAACGCTATCTTGGTTGGGAAATTGATCGCGGT
>Ga0181557_1004622_pt1 | contig 12794 bp, 12 predicted proteins | sample 011ome_23_FD_148632 | JGI IMG/M metagenome (GOLD analysis project Ga0181557, IMG submission 148632) | Coastal salt marsh microbial communities from the Groves Creek Marsh, Skidaway Island, Georgia - 011506CT metaG (spades assembly) | ecosystem: Environmental > Aquatic > Marine > Intertidal zone... | reverse complement strand
TACGCGCCGGACCGTCTATTTACTGCGTAAAGCGCGGGAACGGGGGCACGTTCTCGAGGGTCTAGCAATTGCTCTTGCCAATATTGATGCGGTGATCGAGCTGATCAAATCATCCCCTACGGCGGCTGATGCCCGAGAGGGTTTGATGGCGAGATCCTGGGCGCCGGGCGACGTTATGGCCATGTTGGAGCGCGCGGGTGCTGATGCTTGTCGTCCTGATGAGTTGCCCGAGCAGTATGGATTAGCCGACGGCCAGTATTACCTGTCTCCCGCACAGGCGCAGGCGATTCTCGATCTCCGACTGCATCGCTTGACCGGGCTTGAGCACGAAAAGCTGTTGCAAGAGTACGCTGACAGGATTGCCGAGATTGCGGATTATCTGGATATTCTGGGTGATCCGGATCGGCTGAAGCAGGTGATCCGCGAGGAATTGGAGGCGCTGGTAGAAGAATTTGGTGATGAGCGAAGGACTCAAATTTCTGATTCGGCCCATGACTTGACGGTCGAGGATCTCATCACCGAGGAAGATCGAGTTGTCACCATATCCCACGGGGGCTACGCCAAAACCCAATCGCTGACGGATTATCAGGCGCAGCGCCGTGGCGGCACGGGAAGAAGCGCCACCGCCGTGAAGGACGAAGACTTCATCGAGCATCTACTGATCGCCAGTACCCACGCCACGATCTTGTGCTTCTCCAACCTTGGCAAAGTCTACTGGCTCAAAGTCTTTCACATTCCCCTAGCCAGTCGCTCTGCGCGCGGACGCCCGATGGTGAACCTATTGCCGCTTGATGAGGGAGAGCGGATTACATCGATCCTGCCGATTGAGGGCTATGAGACGGATCACTTTATCTTCATGGCAACGAGCAATGGTACGGTCAAGAAGACCGATATGAGTCTTTTCTCCCGCCAACGCAGTGTGGGCTTGCGGGCAATCGAACTGGACGAAGACGACGTGTTGGTTGGCACAGCGGTGACTGATGGCACGCAAGACATCATGCTGTTTTCCAGTGAGGGCAAGGTCGTGCGCTTCCCCGAGTCGGCAGTGAGAGCAATGGGCCGAACTGCCAGAGGTGTCAGGGGCATCCGGTTGGGTGAGGGGCATCGTTTGATCTCTCTGCTGGTGCCTCAAGCGGGTAGTAAGATCCTGACGGTGAGTGAGAATGGCTACGGCAAGCGATCCGAGACCAGTGACTTTCCGGTCAAGGGTCGCGGCACCAAGGGCGTGATTGGCATGACAGCATCGTCTCGCAATGGGCCGCTCGTGGGGGCAGAACAGGTTTGGGATGGGGATGAGATCATGCTGATTTCCAATCAGGGGACCGCCGTGCGGACCCGAGTTGAGGAAGTGAGTGTTCAGGGTCGAAATACCCAGGGGGTGAGGGTCATCCGCACCCGAGATGGCGAAGCCCTCGTGAGCGTCAGCCGTATTGCCGAGGACGATATTGAAACGGGCGTCGCTTCCGATTTGGATGGTGAGGGGTCTGGGCCCATTCCGAACCGCGTGCCTGATGACGTCACCAATGAGGGAGATGAGGGCGCCGACGGGTGAGTCGCAAACATAATTTTTGTGCGGGACCGGCCGCACTGCCCCTGCCCGTATTGAACCGCGCCAGAGAGGATCTCCTGAATTGGGCCGACGTCGGCTCCTCCGTTATGGAGATCAGCCATCGAAGCCCAGAATTTGTCGCGGTGGCCGAGGGAGCGGAGGCCTCTCTGCGTCGACTACTCGATATTTCAGATGAGTATGCCGTGCTGTTTTTACAAGGCGGTGCCTCAGCACAATTTGCAGGCGTGCCATTAAATTTGAGCGGCCCGGGTCAGAAAGTCGATCAAGTTGTCACCGGCCAGTGGTCAAAAAAAGCGCTGCAAGAAGGGCGTCGGTTTGCAGACGTCAATGTGGCTGCAAATTCAGCGGATCAGAATTTCTTCGTTGTGCCGCCGCAAGAGGTCTGGCAGACCCACTCCGATGCGGCCTATCTACACTATTGCCCCAACGAAACCATCGGAGGTTTGGCGTTTTCATACGTCCCAGACGTCTCAGTGCCTTTGATTGCAGATATGTCATCGACGATCTTATCAGGACCCATGGACGTTCAGCGCTTCGGCGTGATCTACGCCGGCGCGCAAAAGAATATTGGCCCCGCGGGACTGTGTATTGTGATTGTGCGAAAAGACCTGCTTGGGCGCGCACGAGAGAACACTCCTGCGATGTTGAATTGGCAGATCGCGGCAGACAATGACTCGATGTACAACACGCCCCCGACCTTTGCGATTTACCTCGCTGGGCTGGTGTTTGAATGGCTCGAGGCGCTAGGCGGATTGGGGGCAATGGCCGCGATTAATGAACTAAAGGCCGCTACTTTGTATGGGCTGATTGATCAGAGCGCGTTCTACCATAACCCCGTGGAAGCGCAGAGCCGATCGCTGATGAATGTCCCTTTTACTCTGGCCGATGCCGCGCTGGACACCACCTTCTTAAAGGAAGCAGAGACTGCAGATCTGCTTAACCTGAAAGGCCATCGATCGGTCGGCGGAATGCGTGCAAGCTTGTACAATGCGGTGGAGCAATGCTCGGTAGACGCATTGTGCGATTTTATGAAGGATTTTGAGCAACGCTACGGCTAGTCCACCGAGCGAGGACAGATCCCATGGATTCTGATCAGCAACTTAGCCAAATTAGAGAGCGTATTGACGAGATTGATCTGCGGCTCCTCGAGCTGATCAGTGAGCGGGCGCAGTGTGCCCAGCAAGTGGCTGAGGTCAAATTGCGGGCATCACAGTCGCAGGAAGAGGCACCGTTGTTCTATCGGCCCGAGCGGGAGGCGCAGGTGCTGAGGGCAATACGCGAGCGCAACCCGGGCCCTTTGGCAGGCGATCAGGTGGCGGCGATTTTCAGAGAGCTGATGTCCGGATGTCTGGCGCTGGAGCAACCGCTGTCGGTCGCCTTTTTAGGTCCAGAGGGCACCTATTCTCAGGCAGCTGCACTAAAACATTTTGGACAATCGGCGTTACCTCAGAGTCAGCCCAGTATCCACAAGGTTTTTCGCCAGGTCGAGGAGCGCCTTTGCGATTATGGCGTGGTGCCGGTGGAGAACTCGACGGAGGGGATGGTTGGACAGACGCTCGATTGCTTTTTGGAATCGCCCCTGCAGATTACGGGTGAGATTGAGTTGCCAGTGGTTCATCACTTACTTGTCGGTGGCCCGGATCTGGGCAGCGCTGCCGTACTTGACGATATCGCGCTGGTGATTGGTCACGAGCAAGCGTTGGGCCAGTGTCGCCACTGGCTCGACAGTCATCTACCGGACGTGCCGAGAGAGGCTGTAGCCAGCAATGGAGAGGCTGCGCGCCGAGCGGGCAGCGAGCAAAGCGTTGCGGCCATTGCGGGAGAGCTGGCGGTGAAGCAGTACGGTTTGGTGCCGCTGGCCAGCGCCATTCAGGACAGCAGCAGCAACACGACCCGATTCTTGGTTTTGGGCCGCGAGAGTGTGCCGCCCAGTGGCTATGACAAAACCTCACTGCTGGTTTCTGCGCGCAATCGCCCCGGTGCCCTGCTGGGTTTGTTGCGGCCCTTCGAGGAGAAGGGTGTCAGCCTCACTCGTATCGACTCTCGTCCGTCCAAAACGGAAAAGTGGACTTATCTCTTTTACATCGAATGCGAAGGTCACCTGGGTGACCCCGTGATGGCTGACGTGATCGGTGAGATCGAAGAGCATTCCATTATGCTGAAAAAACTGGGCTCCTACCCCCGGGCACCGATTTGAATTCTTCACCCATTCACGATTGGACGGTCGCGTTTTTGGGACTGGGCCTGATTTCTGGTTCGCTGGCAGGTGCGCTGAAAGCGGCAGGGTGGCAGGGGAAACTGGTCGGGTGGGGTCCCAGAGCGCCTTCGCTGGAAACGGGTCAGTCGCTGGGGTTAATCGACCACTTTTCGCTGGATCTGGACGAGGTCCTCCTCGCGGCTGACCTGGTGGTGATCGGCGCGCCACCAAGAGCGACCGCGCAGCTACTATCTGAAGTCATTGATCGAGCCACCCAATTTGGTGATCCTGTGGTGACAGATATGGCGAGCATCAAAGGGTTCATCGTCGACAGCGTGACGACCCACTCCCCGAGATTTATTCCGGGTCATCCGATCGCTGGCAGTGAGCACAGTGGCGTAGCGGCGGCGAGGCCGGACCTCTTTCAGGGGCGAGAAGTGATTCTTACGCCTTTACCGGAGTCGGATGAAACCGCTCTGGCTGCGGTCGAGCATCTGTGGATGACCGCTGGCGCCCGAATTACGCACATGTCTGTCGCAGATCATGACGCCGCTTTGGCCGCCAGTAGCCACGCACCGCATATGATGGCTTATGCCTTAACTGCGATGCTGGAGGGTCACGAACTGGCCCCGATGAAACATGGCGGCGGAGCATTGCGAGACATGACTCGGATTGCGGCGTCCGACCCGGTCATGTGGCGGGATATCGCGCTGACCAATCGCAGTGCGCTGCTTGAAGCGATGGATGCGGTCGCAGCTGAGCATGACCGTTTGCGCGCGCTGATCGATGGGGCTGACGCAGACGCGATAGAGCAGTTTTTCGCGCAGTGCCGGCAGTTGCGCCGTGACCACGACGAGATCTTGAATCCCCTGATTTCCGCTGACGAGGTCTCGGGCCGATGAATTTTTATCTCGAGCCGGGAGGTAAGCTGGTCGGCCGGATCCGTGTGCCGGGAGACAAATCTATGTCCCACCGGGTGATTATGCTGGGATCTATCGCCGAGGGCACAACCCACGTGACTGGCTTTTTAGAGGGTGAAGACGCGCTCGCGACACTCGGCGCGTTCCGCGACATGGGTGTCGCGATCAGCGACCCCGAGTCCGGTCGACTCACCATTGAAGGAGTGGGTCTCGACGGACTGCAAGCGCCACAGGAAATCATGGATGTGGGCAATTCCGGAACCAGTATCCGGCTCATGGCGGGCTTGCTTGCGGGTCAGGCGTTCAGCAGCGTGTTGACGGGAGATCAGTCATTACTGCGCCGACCCATGGCTCGTGTGATCACGCCTTTGTCCCAAATGGGTGCTTTGATGAGCTCTCGCGAAGGCTTTCCGCCATTGGAAATTGCGGGCGGCAGAAAATTGCAGGGAATTGACTATGAGCTGCCGGTCGCCAGTGCCCAGGTGAAATCGAGTATTTTATTGGCGGGGCTGTTCGCAGCGGGGTGCACTTCAGTGCTGGAGCCTGCACCCACCCGGGACCACACAGAGCGCATGCTCAGGGGATTTGGGTATTCAGTGCAGGTGGATTCAGGTGCTGTCTCGCTTGAGGGTGGTGGCACACTGCGAGGCACCATGGTCGATATCCCCGCTGATATTTCCTCAGCGGCTTTTTTTATGGTGGGGGCCTCTATTGCCGAGGGGTCGGACCTGGTCTTGGAGCATGTGGGCATCAATCCCACGCGGGATGGCGTGATCAGAATTTTGAAAGCCATGGGTGCTGACATAACCATGAGCAACGAGCGCGATGTCGGTGGTGAGCCGGTCGCTGATCTGAGAATTCGCTCAGCGGCGCTTCAGGGGATTGAAATCCCGGTCGAGGAAGTCCCGCTGGCCATCGACGAGCTCCCCGCCATTCTGGTGGCAGCGGCGTGTGCTGATGGAACGACGGTACTGCGAGGCGCGGAGGAACTGCGTGTCAAGGAGAGTGATCGGATTGCCAGCATGGCAGAGGGTCTCACTGAGCTGGGCATTCACAATGCGGTGCATGCCGACGGCATCACGGTGACCGGCGGTGATTTGCGGGGAGGCGTTATCGCCACCCATGATGACCACCGCATTGCGATGAGCTTTGCGATGGCTGCACTGTGCGCATCTGACCCCATTAAAATCAGCGACTGCGCCCATGTGGCGACCTCGTTCCCCGGGTTTGCGTCTCTGGCCAAGCAAGTGGGTTTGCGGCTCGAAGTTGCCGAGACATGATGCCGGCTGTTCCCGTCATCTGCGTAGATGGTCCCGGCGGCGCGGGCAAAGGTACGCTGGCCCAGCGATTGGCTGAACGGCTGGGGTGGCATTTGCTGGACAGCGGCGCCTTGTACCGTGTTCTGGGATTTGCCTGTCGGCATCGAGGCATATCTCTGGCTGATGAGGCTCAGGTGGTTGCGGTGGCTCGCCACCTTGACGTGAGTTTTGTGCCCGCTGCAGGGGGCGTTTCCGTTTGTCTCGGTGCTGACGACGTGAGCCTGTCGATTCGCACTGAGGAGGGCGGGCGTGACGCGTCGCAAGTGGCCATTTTGCCGGCAGTGCGCGAGGTATTGCTGAGTCGGCAGCGAGAACTCGCTGTACCGCCGGGTCTGGTCGCGGATGGGCGGGATATGGGGACGGTGGTCTTTCCCGCCGCGCCGCTGAAAATCTTCCTGACAGCGAGCGCTGAGGTAAGAGCCCAGCGACGGTTTGACCAGTTGCAGGGCCGCGGGCACAGTGGTAGTCTCCCGCGCCTTCTGGCTGACATCAAAGAACGGGACAGGCGCGATGAGTCGCGGTCCGTGTCACCTTTGCTGCCGGCGGAGGACGCGGCGGTAATCGACAGCTCAACGCTGTCGGAGGACGCCGTACTCGATACTGCGCTTACATTGGCGGTGGACAGAGGATTATTGAGCGAGACTTCGGAGTCACGGCTGGACCCCGCCGACGTTTCAGGAATATGAACCCGGCCGGGTCTAGAGGTCGGTAGGAGTGCTGGCACTCCTCACTTCAGGAATACCATCATGAGCGAATCCTTCGCCGAATTATTTGAAGAAAGCCTCCAAACCGTCGATATGGAACCGGGTTCCATTGTGACAGGGGTCGTTATCGATATCGATAATGAGTGGGTCACTGTTCACGCCGGTTTGAAATCCGAAGGGGTGATCCCCCTGGACCAATTTACCAATGCCAACGGTGAGTGCAGTCTTAACGTGGGTGATGAAGTTCAGGTCGCGCTGGAAACGGTAGAGGACGGTTTTGGTGAGACCAAATTGTCCCGCGAGAAAGCCAAGCGCGCCGAAGCCTGGAAAGGACTCGAAGCTGCGCACCTTGCCGATGAAGTTGTCATGGGTGTTATTAACGGCAAGGTCAAGGGCGGATTTACCGTTGATATCGAATCTATTCGCGCGTTCCTGCCCGGTTCATTGATCGATGTTCGACCGATCAGGGAAACCACGCATCTGGAAGGGAAGGAGCTCGAGTTCAAGGTTATCAAGCTGGATCAGAAGCGTAATAACGTGGTTGTGTCCCGTCGCGCAGTGATGGAGTCGGCCAATAGCGCAGAGCGAGAGGAGCTACTCGAAAATCTCCAGGAAGGGCAATCTGTCAAGGGCGTTGTCAAAAACCTCACTGACTATGGCGCGTTCGTCGATCTCGGCGGGGTAGATGGTCTGCTGCATATTACTGACATGGCGTGGAAGCGAATCAAGCACCCCAGCGAGATCGTGGAAGTTGGCCAGGAGATGGACGTTAAAATTCTCAAGTTTGACCGGGAGCGCAATCGCGTTTCTCTCGGCCTCAAGCAGCTTGGCGAAGATCCCTGGGTACAGATTACGGGGCGATACCCCGAGGGGAGTCGTTGTGTTGCCAAAGTCACCAACTTGACGGATTACGGCTGTTTTGCCGAAATCGAGGAGGGGGTCGAGGGTCTGGTCCACGTATCGGAGATGGATTGGACAAACAAGAACGTTCATCCGTCCAAGATTGTCCAGCTGGGTGACGAAGTCGAAGTCATGGTGTTGGATATCGACGAGGAGCGTCGCCGTATTTCGTTGGGCATAAAGCAATGCACGCAAAACCCATGGGATGCCTTTGCGACCGACCATGCCAAGGGCGACAAGATATCAGGCAGCATCAAGTCGATTACGGACTTTGGCATCTTTATTGGGCTCGATGGCAACATTGACGGGCTGGTGCATCTGAGTGATATCAGCTGGAACGAGACCGGTGAAGAGGCAGTGCGCAGCTATAAGAAGGGCGATGAAATCGAGACGGTCATCTTATCGATCGATCCGGAGCGAGAGCGCATTTCGCTGGGTATCAAGCAACTTGAGGAAGACGCCTTTTCTCTTTACGTCAGCGACAACGATCGAGGCAGTCTTGTCACAGGAACTGTGACCGAGGTCGATGCCAAAGGCGCCACTATCAAGCTGTCTGACGAGGTTGATGGATACTTGAAGGCGGCCGATATCAGCTTTGAACGCGTCGACGATGCGCGATCGGTGTTGAGTGTGGGCGAGAGCGTTGAGGCGAAGGTGATTAATGTCGATCGTAAAAACCGCGGACTCGGATTGTCGATAAAAGCCAAGGACATGGATGACGAGAAGGAAGCGGTCGCCTCCTTGAAAGAACAGGACGAGACTTCATCACCCGGTACTATTGGTGATCTGATTAAGGCACAGATGGACGATCAGTGAGGCCATTGACGCGTCATCGGGGCCGGCTTTTCGCCGGCCTTTTTTTTATCCTGCTGTTGTCGGGCGGCCACCCAAAAAGCATTTCAAAATGAATGACTTGCCAATAGAAGAGGTGTCGGCGAGAATATTCCCGAATCCGGTGGGAGCGTAGCCATGACTCGTAGCGAACTGATTGATTTGATGGCAGACCGTCAGAGCCAATTAAGTCCTAAAGACGTGGAGTTGGCGGTGAAGCTACTGATTGATCACATGGCAGAGACCTTGTCGTCTGGCCAAAGAATCGAGATCCGAGGGTTTGGCAGCTTTTCGCTCCATTATCGTGAGCCCCGACAGGGTCGGAACCCGAGGACCGGCGATGCCGTGTCACTGCGCGGCAAGCATGTTCCTCACTTTAAGCCCGGGAAAGAACTGCGTGAGAGAGTGAACCGAGCCGTCAGATCGGGATTCTGATAGTGCAACTGATCAGGCGCGGATTGATGCTGATCACCGGCATTGCCGCGGTCGCGCTTGGCGGGTTGTTTACGATGCAGAATACTGAAAAGGTGCCTCTGGATTTGCTCGTCATGCAGTTGCCGCCTCAGCCGCTCGCCATCTGGATATTAATTGCTACTGCACTGGGCGTTTTGTTGGGTTTGATGTCCAGTGCGCTACTTCTCATGGGTCGAAGTGCAGAGGTTCGTCGATTGCGAAAGCAAAACGACCGGTTACTGACGGAAACGGGAAAGCACGCCAGTCATGATCCTCAATAACGCACTGCTGTTGCTGCTGCTTGTACTGGCGATTGCGTCGGGATGGATGCTGGCGAGAGGGGGCTTGCGCTTTGGTGGCGTCGAGCAAGCCCAGCTACCGTCACAATATTACCGGGGGTTTAATTTTTTGCTCGACGGTGAGGAGGAGGACGCGGTTGATGCCTTCACCGAGGCTTTGGCAGTAAACGAAGAAACGCTGGATACTCATATAGCGCTGGGTAGCGTGCTGCGAAAGCGCGGGGAAGTGGACCGCGCTATCCGCATTCATCAAAGCTTACTCGCCCGCCCGCAGCTGACCGAAGTCCAGTTGCATCAGTCCCATTTGGAGCTTGCGAGAGATTTTATTGCGGCCGGTCTTTACGACCGGGCGGAAAAATTGTTGTTGGACCTGATCGACCAGTCTTCAGATCTGCGCCAAACGGCCCGAAGACACCTGCTTGAGGTTCATGAAGCCCAGCGGGATTGGCAGTCGGCAGTCTCCGTCGCAGAAGCGCTTATCGACGCTTCCAGAGAAGATGATTCGGGGCTGGGGTCTCAGGGCCAAGCGGCGCATCAGCTCCGCAGTCATTATCTGTGCGAGCAAGCCGAGGCGGCACTGGAGAGGGGTGATACACCAGACGCGCGGGCGCTTTTCGAGGATGCGCTGCGCGACAATGCTGAGGAACTGCGGGCGCTAATGGGTCTCATCAGGTTGGCTCTAATGCTGGAAGATACAGATCAGGCGCTGCGGCATTTTGAGATGATTATCGACAGTGGCCGGGCGGGTGCCCCCGACTTGTTAGCACTCCTAGGGGAGATCTGTTTACGGCAGAGCGACCCGATGCTGCGGCTGGGTTGCTTGCAGCGCTGCTATGCAAAGCAGCCAGGGTCACTGCTGGCTAGGGCTTTGGCGCAAGAGTTGGAAGTTCATAAGGGCAGGGAGGAGGCCCAAGCGTTTTTGAGATCAACCCTAGCAGACAAGCCGCTAGCCTCCATAGCGGCCTCGTTGTTGCTGGGAGAGACGGTAGGGCAGGCGAGCTGTCCCGAGCGCGATATTCTTGAGCAATTTGCCAACACGGATGCCGGATACCGGTGTGAGCACTGCGGCTTCGCGGGTAAGGCCAGACATTGGCGTTGCCCAGGCTGCAGGCATTGGGATTCTATTCACTATTTGGGCACTGCTCTGGAACAGCCCAATGGGTGACCCGGGTCCAAGAGTCATTGTTGCGATGGATTTTTCCTCCACTCAGGAAGCCTTGCAGCTGGCTCACCAGCTCGATCCAAAAACAGTGCGGCTCAAGATCGGCAAACAGTTGTTCACTCATGCGGGCCCGCAGGTTGTCCGAGGGCTGCAGGATTTGGGGTTTGACATATTTCTTGATCTGAAATTTCACGATATACCAAACACAGTCGCCCGGGCGGTATCTGCCGCCGCTGACTTGGGGGTTTGGATGATAAACGTCCATGCGGCAGGCGGATCACGCATGATGGCGGCTGCAAGGGAGGCAGTGGGAAATTACTCTCCGAGGCCTCTGCTGATTGCTGTTACCGTCTTAACCAGTATGCAGAGGGAAGATCTCGCTGAACTGGGTTGGGATGCACCACCCATCGATCGCGTTACGCATCTTGCAGCGCTGGCGGCAGAGTCAGGCCTTGATGGTGTTGTCTGCTCGGCTGCTGAGGCGACCATTTTGTCGGAGCGACATGGCTCCGCTTTCTATCTTGTAACCCCGGGTATTCGTCTGGCGGGAGATGACGTCGGAGATCAGAGGCGCGTCGTGACGCCGACAGCAGCCCTCTCCGCAGGCGCTACCCATCTGGTGATTGGGCGGTCCATTACCGATGCCGCCGACCCCGCGCGCAGGGCCCATGAAATTCAGGTTTCACTCGACAGCATTATTGACCGTTAGGACTCAAGGAGCGCCCCTGATCTGTAAAAAAGGCAGCGGACTCTCCACAGTCAGTGTCGATCCGGGTTTTCGGATCGCCTCTTTTTAAACAGTGGAGCACTGACAATGGAAAAGCTTACTTCTCAAATATCAATACTCGACAACCTTGGCAAAGCGCAATTGGTCCGTGGTGTGCAAGCCCTGCGCAATTGCTTGAAAGCGAGCATGTTGATCGTGGGGCTTTTGGTGATGGGTTTAACATCGCTGGCTGCGACGGCAGGGGAGCCAGTTAACATCAACGTGGCGAGTGCCGAGGTTTTGGCGGAGGCACTGCACGGCGTTGGCGAAAAAAAAGCGAATAGGATCATTGAGTATCGTGAGGCTCATGGACCATTTGAAGATATCGAAGAGCTGGCAGCAGTGCGTGGCATTGGCCTCGATACGGTGGAGAAAAACCGTGACGTCATTCGCCTTCAATAGCGCGATGGAGAGCAAGGCGCCTTGTTGCTATTGACGGGCGCCACCGGCTATCTGGGGGGTGCCGTGGCAGCGGCACTCTCGGCGCGCGGTGATCAGTTTCGGTGCCTGGGAAGACGCAAAGTCAGTTGCGCTGGGGCCGAATGGATGCCATCCGATTTGTTTGAAATCGACGCACTGCCCAGCGGCGCCTTCTCTGGTGTCAGGGTGGTTGTTCATTGTGCCGGTCTGGCGCACCGGATGGCGTCTGCGCTGGATTATGAGCGGATTAATGTGAAGGCCAGCGTAACTTTGGCAAAGCGGGCGGCCTCGGCGGGGGTAAAGCATTTTGTCTACCTCAGCTCCCTCAACGTTGTCCCGCCTGCCTCCTCTGATCCCAGTGCGCCTCCCGGCGCTTTTCCGGAGCAGGATGAGCCCTATACGCGGTCGAAAAGGCTTGCGGAGGCTGCGCTTTTACAAGTTTGCGAGGGTTCTGGCATGGCCCTCACGGTGATTCGACCTGCACTCATGTTCGATCAGGAACTAACCGCTAACCTGGCAACGCTTGACCGTGTGTTGAGTTGGTGGCCTTTCCTACTGCCAGAAGCGGGTTGTCGGTGTTTGGTGGGTCGTCAAGATGTTGTCAGATTGATTCTGGCCTGTGCCGAGAGCAAAGCGGGTGCGCCTGTCGGGCAGCCAGTGTTGGTTGCAACCGATGGCGAGTGCTATAGCGCTCGCGCGATCTCGCAATTATTGCGGGCCCGACAGGTTAATCGAGATGGCAACGCTTTTGTGATGCCAGTTTGGCTATGCCAATGGGCCTGTCGTCTGGTGGACTGGCGTCTTCATTTGTCCAGAGGCTCCACGTGGCGAGCACTCTCGGCTGAGCACTGGTGCGGCCCTGCTACGGACATCATTGGCTGGCGGCCGATGCTCACACTGCAAACTCGCCTGCGGCAAGGCTGAGCGGTGCTGGTACTCGCGCTCATGAGTCTGGTATCTGCTGCGGGTCTCTGGGCGTTTATCAGGCTCGCACCTGGCATGGAGTTAGTGGATCAACCGAACCATCGTAGCCTGCACGCCACGCCGACTGCGGTCGGCGGCGGTGCGGTACCGGTTCTCCTTATCGCTGGCTATCTCTGGGTCAGCAGCCCGATAGTGGGCGCCGGCAGTGTCGCGGGATTACTCCTCGTATTGGGTGCTATTGGGCTGAGCGATGACCGATGGGGTTTGCCCAGCGCGCCACGGTTTTTGAGCTATTTGCTGGCGGGGATCGCGCTTCCCTGGATCATCCT
>Ga0181557_1004610_pt1 | contig 12806 bp, 10 predicted proteins | sample 011ome_23_FD_148632 | JGI IMG/M metagenome (GOLD analysis project Ga0181557, IMG submission 148632) | Coastal salt marsh microbial communities from the Groves Creek Marsh, Skidaway Island, Georgia - 011506CT metaG (spades assembly) | ecosystem: Environmental > Aquatic > Marine > Intertidal zone... | reverse complement strand
CGTCGTCGTCGTCGTCGTCGTCGTCGTCGTCGTCGTCGTCGTCGTCGTCGTCGCCGTCGTCGTCCTCGTCCTCGTCGGTGTCCCGCGTCTCCGGCGCCGGCTTCGCGCGACTGACCACCTCGTCGTCGCTGCTCGAGTCGTCGTCGTCGGCAGCGCCCACCGCGCGAGTCACGTGCGTTTCCGTTGAGGACGTGGGCTTCGCATTCGGCTTTTTCTTCGCGTCTCTCTCCTTCTTCGGTTCGTCCTTGGACGTCGACTCCGGCTCAAATCCGTCACCCTCGCTCTCCGCCTTGGACTCGGCCAGCACCTCGTCGGCGAGAATCTTGAGCAAGGCGCCTCGCATGCGCGCGCCCTGTCCGTCGAGCTCGGGGGGGTCGAACCCGCGGGCCTTGATGTGCCCCCACGCGATCTCCTCGGGCATGGAGGAGTACATCGCGAGCGACCGCGCCAGCGCGGCGAGGACGTGCTTGGGCAGAGATGTGATTGGTCCGCCGCCCGCCATTTTCGGCTTGATGGCTCTTTCCAGGGGAGGCGCGAAACCAGATCCGTGGGCGAGAGGTCGCGCTGCGGGGGGTTGTCCCGCGCAGGTGCGAGAATCAAGTTTCCGCGAGTCCTAGACGACTCGTTTGGAGGGTCGAGAACGTCCCCGCTCACCCGACGCGCGCGTGTCGTGTGGTGCGGCGGCGACGTGACGAGGTCGTGGTTTTGGGGCGGCGGGTGCGTTCGACGGGCTCGGTTCTCACGATCAGAACTCCCGACCCGAGCGAGCGTTTTTCTTCGAGGCGACTAAAATGTCCAATATGTACATCGACGCCCGCGTTCGCCCTCCTCCGCGTACTCCGCGCGTCCCGCCTCCGAAACAGCCACCCGCGCGCGCGTATCCACATCACCGTCTGTGGGCAACTGTTCAGAACGGGAAGTGACTCCGCGAGTCCCGCGTCCGCGGGTCCTTCACCGGCTCGCCCATCGGTTCGCCGTCCTTCATGAACGTCATGGCGTTGCCGACGGTGTCGAACGTGTTCTTCGCGCGCTGGTCAATGCCGTACTGCGTGACGCGCTTCCCAACCCTGCGCTCCTGCACTAATTCGCTCGGCGCGCCGGCCGAGCGGTTCACGGGCACGGGTGCCTTCCCCTGCTTCGGCGCGCCCGCCTGGTACTCGCGCGGGATGCCCATCATCTCGGGCGTGAGGCCCACGGTGGCGAAAGAATCCTGGTGGTGCACGTTGCGCTCGCCCTCGTACGTCTTGCGCCGGATCGTCTGGTACACCGGCGGCGCGGGCATCGCGCCCGCGTGCGGCTGCGGCTGCGAGTACTGCTCCTGGTGCCACTGCCTCCGCTGCTCCTCCTTCAGGAACCGCGGGTCCTCGTTCCGGCGCATGTCCATGTTCGGGTCTAAGATCTGCGGCGTCAAACCCACCGTCTCGAACGTGTTGCGCACTTTCCAATCCGGCTCGATCTGTTTCTTCACCGGCCGCACGGCTTGCAACCGCTGGCTGGACGCGCCGTAGTACTCGCGCTCGTCCAGCGCGGGATCGACGTGCTTCTTGCGGTGCATCTTCCCCGCGGTGTGGTTCTGGTGTGTGCCGATGATGTCGGGGATGCTCTCCCGCGTCTCGCCCCGGCCGGGCTTGGGGTTCCAGCCCCACGACGGCGCCTTGCTGCGGTCGCGCGGCGACAGCGCCTCGGAAAACTCCCCCTGCGCCTTGTACGGCTTCTCGCTGCGGTACTTGCCCGCAGGCGCGGGCGGCGAATCCGGGTTGCGGAACAGGTGCGACGTGTCCTTGGGGTCCTTCGCGGGGTCCTCGGGGATGACGTGCCGCCGCTCGCCGCCGGGCCCGAACACGTCGTTGTGGTTGGTCCACGAGTACTTCGCGTCGTCGAAGTGGTTCGCCCACGGCGCGTCCGCGGGCGGACGGTACCCCGGCGGGTACTTGGTGCGGATCTCCTCCGGCGGCAGCGGCGCCAGGCACCCCACGAAGTTCTCCTTGCGTTGGTTCAGGTACGGCACTCGGCGCTGGTTCGGGCCCTCTGGTGATATCGAACCCAGGCCGGTGGTCTGGTGGCCGTACCGGATCGGCCCGGCGGTGGGCGCCAAGCCCCCATCCGCCATCATCAGGTGGTTGTCCAGCGTCTGCGACGTCGCCGCGCCCCGCTTGCGGTAGTGGCGCACGCCCCCCTTGCCGAAGTTGGAGTAGCACCCCGGCCGCACGGGGTCCTCCGCGAGGCCGCGCGGGTGCCCGAAGTCCTTGGGGGGGGTCGCCTTCGAGCGCTGGGGGATGTCGTCCGTGTGGTCCACCTCGTACGACGACTCCTCCAGCCCGCCGACGGCGTACTTGGAGGAATGGCGGTTCGGCTCGCCGGGCGCGCCCGTCGCCTGGCGCACCAGGGGGCGGCGCTCGTGCGGCTCGACGTCGGGCACGGGCTGAGAGAAGTTCACGCGCCCGTCCATCACGTTTTCCTGCTCGACGGAGGACTTCTGTGGTGGATGTCGCGTGGGGAAGCACACGCGAGACCGGAGGACGGACGGTGACGAAGGACACGAGAGGTGAGCGACGGCCGGGGGTGCCCGCGGGAAACGCACGCGCGAGCGCGTTTCCTGAGGGGGGGAAGAGAATCGCGAAACGCGCGCGGGCGCGCGGGACGCGCGCGAGGACGCGCCGCGGGGAATCGCCGCGGCTCGGCAGTCGCGCGTGATTGGAGAGAGCACGCACCCCGAGTTGCGCGTGGCGCGCGGCCAGAGCGGCCATCGAGGAGCCAGCGTAGTCCGCCATGTCGATGACTGCGCGCGACCCTTCACGCGTCCGCCGAGAGATGTCCGGGACGGATCGGTTCTCGGCGGGGGAGAACGCGGCGGCGGTCGTCCGCTGGTCCGGCAGCGAGCGTGCGCTTCGAGCGGTGCGGTCGAACACACGCCCTGACGCCTGTTAACCTGCGTGCACGCGTGTAGCGCGCGCCTGGCTATTGCGCCCGCGACGCGACTGACGAGCCTCGGTCAACGCTGAGACGCGGACTCCGGCAAAAAGAAAAGATTTTCGTTGCACGAAACGCACGCGGCGTTTTGCGAAATATAAGACTGAAAAACATGTGCACACATATCAATTCCCGAAACCGGAGAAATGGCCAAAAGCGGTCGCGACCGAAATCTTAGACACCGTTTTTCGTGTTTGCGTGAGGTCTCGAAAACGCCCGACACCTCTCTACTTCTTCTCCTCGTCCCGCGCCTTTCTCTCCTCCTCCCACGCCGCCGCCTGCTCGTCGATGAGGTCCACGCCGGTGAGCTTGTCCAGCCACTTCTGCGCGGCGAGCGCGACGAGCCCCGTGCCGTTCGCGGCGTACACGAACGTCGCGAGGTACGCCAGGCCACTGACGATGGTGCGCACGGTGATGGTGATCTGCCGCGCCTGGTACGACTCCGGAACGGGTTTGCCGTCGAACGTGCCGACGATGGTCTGCGTGAACCCGTACAGCACGAACGCGATGCCCAGCCCGGTGACCCCGCCCGTGAACGCCTGCATAGGCGTCAGCTTCTTCGCCTTCGCTAGCTGCTCGGCGTCGCGAGCCTCGCGCTCTTCTTTCTGTGCGTCGGCGAGAACGGGTCGCGGGCGGCGCGCGTCAGTCGAGTGTTTCGAGTCTCAGGAAATCGTCGGCGTCGCGGTGCGCGAAGAAATGGATAAAACGACGCTCGGGCGCGCTCGCCCTCGGGGTTCGTTCACGGTGGGAAGACGCGACGGTCTCTTCACGCACCGGCAGGGTGTTCGCGACCCTGAATTCCTTGGCTCTGTTCCCGCGCTTCTTGACCACCCGCAGGAAGTACCACCCGCAGAACACGGTGAACAGCGCCCCGAACGCGTTCTGCAGAGGCGTGGCTTCGTCGTCAGGCACGCCGATGCCCTGGTAGCCCTCAGCCGCGAACGCGGCGGTGTCGTGCGCGGCGTTCGCCAAGACCGCCAGGGAGACGGACAGGAACGCCACGCTCGGACTCCGCGCGTCGAGCTCCGCGACCACGCTCGGCTCCACGAGCGGGGGCTCCATCGACGCCTCGGGGACGTCGCGCGGGGCGAACGCGCGCGCCGCCGCGAGGCGGTGAGTTTTCCGAGCCGCGCGCGCACGAACCAAGGCACGCGCGGGCGCCGCCGCCGCGCGCGACGGGGTGGACACGCATCGTGCGGCAGGCGCGGCGAGCGCGACGCGCGCGTGGGCGGACATCGCCATCGCGCCTCGCACTACCCACGCGGAGTGCAATGGCGATTTCGGCGGTTCGCCGGACGAGTCGAAGCGTTCGGCGTCGAGCCACTCCTGGCGAAAATAGTTTTTTGTTATGTCGTCTCTTTTCGTCATCTCGCTTTGTTTCCCTCGCCGCCCCTCTCGAACCTCTCCACGAGCGCCTCCACGGCGTTTCGGAACTTGTCCTCCGCGACGACCCCGTCCTCGTATATGAACTCGCAGACCCGCAGCGTCTCCGTGACCGTGTCCGGGTGGTCCGCTCTCCGCGCGTCCGCGCGCATGACCGAGACGTCGCACGTCTCCGCGAATCGCTTCATCGTCACGCGCACCGCCAAACCTCGCGCCGCGACCGCCGCCTTCCCGGCGCCCGGGTTGGGTTTCGTGAACAGCACCACGCCGTTCTCCACGAAGCTCGTGATGTACTGCAGTGCGAGGTTCAAGGCGCAGTACCCCGCGATGCACAGCGCCAACACCGTCTTGTTCTCGGGGTAGGGCGCGGGGTAGAACTGCGCGGTGAGCGCGAGGCCGACGGCGAGCAGGCCCAGCGCGATCTTCGAGTCGGTCACCAGGTGTCTCTCGTCGTACCCCATGTCCAGAACAGCCTGGGAGAGTGGTGCGCGTCGCGGCGGTGACGTCGAGGTACTGGTCAGAGGACGATACTCGCGTGACAAAAACACGCGCGAATCGCGTCGGGCGTGCGCGTTCGCGCGTCGCGCTTCTCGAGCGGAGAAGCGGGAGGAGATCGGAGACACGAAAAACACGCACCGCCACCGCGGTCTCGTCCAGCACGCGCTTGATCTGTGCCATGTCCCCCAAGTTCTGGATCTTCAGAGGCTCCTGCTCCGAGTCGTCCTGCGCGGCTTTCGCAGCCTTCGCCGCGCCTTCGAGCCCGCCATCGCGCGCGCCGCAGAGGTGTGGGGACCAGATCGCCCGCGGCTCGGTTTTGGCAATCCGTCGCGATTATTTTCGCCGAAAACGTCGGCACCACGAACCGTCGGCAGAGCTTCTCGCGCGCGCGATGTCGTCCGTGGCGCCCGGGGAACCCGTCCCTCTGGCGACGCGGGCGTACTGGGACGACTGGTACGCCTCGAAGCTCGCGGAGGAGGATGCGGGTGACATGCCGGCACTGGAGTTCGAATGGCTCGCGGGCGTGGGCGGGGAAGACGAGCACGAGGACGAAGATGCCGACGACGGAGGGGCGCTCTGGTCTGTGATAGATGCCACGCCTCGAACGAGTCGCGTCTTGGAGCTGGGGTGTGGCGTGTCCCGTCTCGCCGAGCGCATGTGCGACGCTGGGTTCGAGCGAGTGGACGCGATCGACTTCAGCGACGCGCCCATCGCCATCATGCGCGCGCGGGCGGCGAGCAGACGGGGCTACGGAGCGCGCGACGCGTCGTCGAAAACGAAAACGGTCTCGCCTTCGTACGCCGTCGCGGACGTGCTCGAGCTGGACGGGGCGACGTACCCCGCTTCTTCGTACGACCTGATCACAGATAAGGGCTTGATGGACGTTCTGCTCAACGCGCACGACCAGGAGCGGTGGCACGAGCGTTTGCGTCGTGACGCGGCGTTGTTAAAAAGCAACGCGAACCGCGTCGAATGCCGATACGACGGCGCGACGTCTCGCGCCGACGCCCGCGCGGCGTTGAGAAACGTCGCGCGCCTGTTGCGGCCGAACGGCGCGTTCGCGGTGCTTTCGTACGAGCCGCCCGCGGGCCGCTCGGCGTTCTTCGAGGCGCCCGAGTTGGGGTTCAGACATAGAGCCGGGTACCCGATCGAGGACGGCAGAGGGAACACCCTGTTCGTCCTGGAGAAGGCGGCGGCGGAGGTCGCGGGGACGCGAGTCGGGCTCGCGGACAATCACCGTGATAAGGATACGTAACGTAGCGCGCGGTATCACTTCAACGCGCCGAACGACGCGCTCCCCGACACGCGCTATCCAAATGCGCTCCGCTCACGCGGACATCCCGACGAGCCGCTCGCTGTATTGCCACAACGCCGCCGCCTCGGCGTCATCCCTGGCCTCCGCGGAAACTTCCCCCCGCTCGAACTTGTGTCCGGTCTTGCCCTCGCCGGGCGCGATGCCGTTGTTGTAGTAGAGCCCGCCCTTCCCCTCCAGCGCGGGACTGGTGGCCATGTAGACCAGGCAGTCCCCGCCCCCATCCACGGTCTCCGCGACGTGGAAGATGTCGTTCGTCGCGAAGTCGAAGAGCTTCACGAAGAGGGGGTTCTGGTACCGGAAAAACCCGGTGCGCGTGATGAGCCCGGGGCCGAACGCGTTCACCGTCACCGCGCTGTTCGCCGCGGAGAGGCGCCTCTGCAGTTCGCGCGCGAACAGCACGTTGCACAGCTTGCTGTCCTTGTACGCCTTGTCCGCGTTGTACGCCGAACCGTCCAGCATCGCGAAATCCGCGCCGCTCGCCTTCAGACCGGCCAGGTCACCCAGCCCCGCGCCCAAACCGACATTGCCCCCAGGCGACGCGGGGTCGTGCACCTCGCTCGCCGTCACGACCACGCGCGGGGCGGTGCCGTCGGGGCTCGTGCCGGCCGCCTGCTCCAGCCGCGGCAGCATCAGCTCCGTGAGCAGAAAGTGCCCGAGGTGGTTCGTGCCCACCGTGATCTCGAAGCCGTCCGCCGTGCGGCGCACGTCGTTGTCGCCGCTGTACTGCACGCCCGCGTTGAGCACCAGCGCGTCCAGCGGCGCCGCGCCCGCCGCGCTCGCCGCGAAGCGGCGCACCGAGCCGAGGTCGCCGAGGTCGCACTCCGCGGGAATCAGCTCGCCCGAGAGGGGAGCGCCGTTCTCGAGCGCGCGCGCGCGGATGCGCGCCGCCGCGTCCTCCGCCTTGGCCAGCGTGCGGCACGCCAGCACGACGTCATAGCCGAGCGCGGCGAGCTTGCACGCGCCGTCGAAGCCGATGCCGGAGTTGGGGCCCGTGACGAGCACGCGCTTCCGAGGGCGGCGCGCGGGGGCGGGGGGGGGCGCGTCCGCGGCGTTCGCGTCCGGCGCCTCGACGTCCGCGGGCGCTGCGCGCGCCGAGCGGGGAAGCACCGTCGCGGTGAGCCCGGCGAGCGTGCTCAGGACGGCGGTGCGGCGCGCCATGGGGGCGGCCTTCGTCGCCACATCTTCGTCGCTCGGGGCCGAGGCGCGCGTGGGGACGGCGCGACGCGCGCGGCGCGCGCCGTGGACCGAGCCCCGGGGAGCGGCGCGTGGCGACGCGAGCGCGCGGAGGGCCGCGGAGGAGGCCATGAGCGTCGCGGGCGTGGGGGTCACGCGGCGCGAGAGGGTCTGCGACTTGTGGCAGGGCGCGGCGCTTTTTGTGCCAAGTCATCCGGAAGGTGATGACGTGTCCGCGTGTATCGACGAAGTCGCGCGCTGGCTCCCACAACTACGCGCGCGGCTTCCCCATGAGAGCCTTCGCCTTCCGCACCCACTCCGGCGTCCCCGTCACCCACCGCGCCGCGCACAAGATGGGCGCCGGCTCGTCCCGCGGCTCCGTCGCCACCCGCGCGTCCGGCGTGCCCGAAGGGCTCTCCGACGGATGTAAGGGCGCTCCCGTCCCCGAGGGCGTGAAGCTGCCCATCGTGTGCGGCGAGGAGGTGATGGCCCCGAAGAAGCACGGCACCACGGACGAGCCCGTACAGCAGAACCTGCGCTGGGGGTGCGAGTGGAAGACTGCGGACAAGATCTGCTCCTTCAACCGCCACTACGCCGAGTTCGCGGGGTACTGGGCCACGACCAACTTCTTGCAGGAGGTGGATCGCGACGGCGAGACGACGTATTACGATTCCGTCACCGGCAAGCCCCTGTTCGTTGCGCCCCGCGGCAGGTCCATGGAGGCGTTCCTGAAGGAGTCCAAGGCCCACGGCTGGCCCTCGTTCAGGGACGAGGAGGTGGTCTGGGAGAACGTGCGCTGCCTGGTGAACGGCGAGGCGGTCTCCACCGCCGGCACGCACCTCGGGCACAACCTCCCCGACAAGTCGGGCAACAGGTACTGCATCAACCTTGTCTCCGTCGCCGGGAGGCCCGCGTGATGTTTCGACGTTTTTTTTTCGGTATAGATAGCGACGCGCGCGACGCGCGCGTGATACGCACACACCGCATACCACCTCGTCATCCGAGACGCGTCGAGCTACGCGAACAACAACAGCTACAGTTCTTCCTCTAGTGATTGCCTCCCCCGCCCCCGCTGCAGCGTCTCGAGCACGAACGGCCGCAGCGCTTCGAGCAGCGCGCGCGGCGACTCCTCGTGCGGCAAGTGCCCGCACCTCGGCAGGATCTTGAGCGCGCACCGCCGGAGCTCGGCGGCGACGGCAATGGCGCGCGTCGGCGGCGCCACGACGTCGTCCGCGCCGGTGACCATGAGCGTCGGCGTGTCCTTCAGCGCCTCCAGCGCCACCGCTACGTCCCGCTGCGTCATTTTCTGGCGCGTCCGCGCCGCTTCCATCAGCGCGCCGTCCCAGCCCTCGATGCACAGCGGGAGCCGGTACAGACGCAGCGTCTCGCCGTTGAGCTTCGAGCGATCGAACCACGCGCGGCGGTTCGCCACCTCACCGATCTCCGTGCGGAGCAGCGGCCGCAGCATCGTCTCGCCCAGCTTCGTGTTCAGCAGCAGGCGCACCGGCGCCGGAACCGCCGCGTCCAGCCGCGCGTCCGCGCCGAGCAGCGCGAGACCCGCGACGCGCACCACGCGGGAACCGCTCTTCTTCGCCAACGCGCCGCCCAAATCCGAGGGCTCGCGCGCGACGGACGGCGCGGAAGCCGTCGCCGCCGCCGCGAGCGGCTCGCGGCGCGCGGGATCGGACGGCTCGTGCGAGCGCTCTTCCGCGTTCGGCGACCCTTTGGTGAACGCGGCGCGAGACGCGCCTCCGGGCGCTCCGCTCGCGTCCTCCCCCGGGGCCATCTCCTCCGCCTCGGTGGCGGCGCGCATGGCCACCAGGCACCCGTCCGCGTGTCCCGCGAACAGCACGCGCTCCACCCCCAGGAACGCGCAGAGCTCGATGACGATGCGCGCCTGCTCGAGCACGTCGTACGGCGAGTCGCTCTCGGAGAACTCCCCCCGCTTCGGCCTCGCGCTGAACCCGAACCCCGGGCGGTCCAGGCAGATCACGCGCACGCCCAGCGTGGCGGCGAGCGAAGGCGCGACCTTGCGCCAGCAAAACGCCCCCGCGCCGAAGCCGTGCACGAAAACCACGGCGGCGTCCGGGGGGAAGAACCCGCCGTCCCCGCCGTCCCCGACGCTCTCGAAGGAATCCTCCGCGCTCGCCAACGAATCCTTGTAGTGGATCCGGACGCCCCGGATCGTCGCGAACCGGCTGTCGACGTCCGCCAGCGCGCCCGCGGGGACGTCCCCGTCAGCCGAATCCGCGAAACGCGCGAATTCTCTGTCCCGGTGGTCCGATCGCGGCGACGCGCGATCGCGCGCGTTCGAATAGCCGTCGAAGCCGCGCAGTTCGCCGGTTTCCGAGAAGCGGAACCCGAGCACGCCGGCGCGCGTGGCGGCTTGCCTCCTGAGCTTCTTGCGCGCGTGCACGCGCATGGAGAAGGCGACGGCGACGTGCGCGAGGCACGCCGTGATGGTGATGGCGAACATGATCGGCGCGATGGTCTTGTCCACCTCGTTGCCTCCGTAGTCGAAGTAGTTCGCCTTGAGGCCGGCGTGCAAGCCGCACACCGCGAGCAGCGTGGCGGAGACGAACAGGTAGGGCGTGTACAGGTTGTCCAGCCTGGACGCCGCGTGCGAGGCGAGCGCGAGGAACGTCCGGACCCACGAGCTCCACACCAGGTCGTTCAGCGTGTGGTTGAACCTGTACGCGAACGTGGTCTGCGGCTTGAGGATCTGAAACTCGGGCGCCAGGAAGCTGTAGACCACCACCATGGAGCCCGTGTCCGCCACGCACACCGCCATGGTGGCCGCGCTCGCGATGAGCGACGCCGTGCACACGGTGAAGAAGAAGCAGAACGCGCCGCAGCGCTCGCACCACCACCCGGGACAAACGCCGTGGCCCCTCGGGTCCAACAAAGGGACCAGCCGGTTGTCGTCGAGCCCGGCTGCGCCGTCGTCACCGCCGTTGGTTCCCGTGCCACAAAAATCGTTCGTCTCCAGCAAAGGCGCGACGTTCGTCTCGCGCTCGTACCCGTCCTCCACCCCGAACTCGGGGGGGGTGGGGGGGGTGAGCGTCCCGTGGCTCATGACGCCGCACGACCCACCTCGGACGAAGAACGAGACTGCCGTGGGGGGAAGTGACGCGCGGGCGCGGGGACGCTCGCGATATTTTCTCGCTGCGGAACATCGTTCGGAACGACGTTCTATTCGCCGTTTCGTGGGGTCGTGGCTGCCCGCGGCTTCGCCTGTTCAGCACGCGTCTGGTTTCTGCAGTGTTCTTCTATCGACCCGGCTTTGTCCGCGGTCGATCGCGTCCGCACCGCATTATCGAGGGCGCTCGAAGGATCCCGCGGACGTGCGCAGCGCGCACAGGTACTTTCCCAGCTCGAGGCATTCGCCAGGCTCGATACGCGGTGGCCGTCGACGTCCCGCGTCCGTCACGCGCGATGGGCTCCCGAACGTCGCCTCGGGGTTCTCTCCGCGCGCGGTTCGCGCTTTTCCTTCTGATCGCGCTGGCGCTCGTCGGCCACGCGGTGGCCGCGGCAGACTACTACAAGACGCTTGGCTTGACCCGCGGCGCGTCGGATGACCAGATCAAGCGCGCCTACCGCAAGCTCGCGCTGAAGTACCACCCGGACAAGAACCCCGGGGATGAGAAAGCTGCGAATCAGTTCGCCGAGATCGGCAACGCGTACGAGGTGTTGAGCGATTCGGAGAAGCGCCGCATCTACGACCGGCACGGCGAAGAGGGCGTGAAGCAGCACGCGCAGCAGGGCGGCGGCGGCGGGGGTGGGTTCGGCGGGAACGACATCTTCAGCCAGTTCTTCGGGGGCGGGTTCGGGGGGTTCGGGGGGGAATCGCAGGAGCCGGAGACCCCGAAGGGCGACTCCGTGACGGTGGACCTGGAGGTGACCATCCGCGACTTGTATCTCGGGAAGGTTTTGCAGATCGCGCGCGACAAGAACGTGATCGTGCCCGCGAAGGGCAAGCGCAAGTGCAACTGCAAGCAACGCATGGTCACCAAGCAGATCGGTCCGGGGATGTTCCAGCAGTACGCCAAGGAAGAGTGCGAGGAGTGCCCGAACGTCAAGCTCGCGCGCGAAAGCCTCGTTTTGCGCGCGGAGATCGACCCGGGCGTCCCAGACGGCCACGAGCTTTTGTTCTTTGAGGAGGGCGAGCCGCTCGTGGACGGCGAGCCCGGCGACTTGCGGATGCGCATCAAGACCTCGCACGACGACACGTTCCGCCGCGACGGAGACGACCTGCACATGACCTTCCGGATCACGCTAGTGGACGCGCTCGTGGGCTTCGACCGGACCTTCGAGCACTTCGACGGGCGCGCCGTGCCTCTGCGCCGCGACGGCGTGACCACGCCTGGCTCGGTGGCGCGCGTGCGAGGCGAGGGCATGCCCGTGCACAACGCGCACAAGAAGCACGGCGACCTGATCGTGACGTACCAGGTGGACTTCCCGACGAAGCTGGACGACGCGACGCGCGAGCAGGTGAAGCGGCTCTTCGAGGGCGCGTTCAAAGTCTAAACGTCTACACGCGCGACGAGAGAGCGATGGATTCGTGTCATTCTTTTTATCCATACGAAAGTATAAATCAATCCGTCGAAGGTCCCGCGTCCGTCGCTCGCGCGCCTGATCGATCGCGCCCTGCGTCGTCGGCCGAAGAGCGGATTCACGCCTCGAGGAGGAGCTTGATGTTGTTGAAGTCCACCTGCGCGGGCGAGGAGACCATCTTCTTCTCGGTGGGGTTGTACTTCTGCTCGCCGAGCTGCACGGAGGTCTGCACGTCGGCGGTGGCCTTGATGGGCCCCAGGTTCTGCGTGAACTTCTTGCACACGGAGAAGCCGTTGGAGTTGGCGGGCGAGGAGACGCCGGAGGTGGTGAGGACCTTGAACCCGAAGTACGGCACGTTGTTGTCGTAGTCGTACACGCCGTTCACCTTCACCGCGAGCGAGTCGAGGTCGAACGTCTTCGAGTATTTCACCTCCTTGCCGGCGGTGTTCACCTCGATCATGCCGTGGAACCACGTCTCGGTGATGCCCCAGTTGAAGTTGGGCTCGTACTTCAACTCGTAGTTGTTGGTGTCGCCCATGGGCTCGACCGCGGCGTCCGTCCCGAGCGTCACGCGGATGGAGGGCGCCATGGGGATGCGGATGTCGAGATGCTGTGCGAGGGGGAGAGGAACAGAGAAAGTGTTGTCAGCCACTTTTCTCGCGTGTTTCGCTCTCCTCGCGCGCTAACATTTTTCCGAGTCGCGCGACCGGAGACGGATTCGACATAGGCCGCGATCGGTCCTCGCGGCCGCGCGCGTCGGAAACACGGGGGGTTGGGACGTACCTTGCGGAGCTCGATGTTCATGGTGGGGTTGCCGCCGAAACGAACGACCTGCGAGTTGGAGGCGAGGGGCGCGTCAGCGGTCGGGTCGGCTCGCTTCTTTCGTGACAGGGCGTTCAAACAGCGAGGCAGG
>Ga0181557_1004605_pt1 | contig 12814 bp, 26 predicted proteins | sample 011ome_23_FD_148632 | JGI IMG/M metagenome (GOLD analysis project Ga0181557, IMG submission 148632) | Coastal salt marsh microbial communities from the Groves Creek Marsh, Skidaway Island, Georgia - 011506CT metaG (spades assembly) | ecosystem: Environmental > Aquatic > Marine > Intertidal zone... | reverse complement strand
ACACCCGGGCATGGAAGACAACAGAATGCGACGCAGCGCGTTACCCAGCGTATGGCCGAAGCCCCGCTCGAGCGGCTCCAGCGTCACGGTAGCGCGGGTATTGGATGCCTCATCAACTTTGATGACGCGGGGTGTCAGAAACTCAGTGACTGAACTTTGCATAGAACACCTTCGATAGAGTCAGGGATTGCGTAACGGAAAACAGTCGAAGCACTTACTTCGAGTACAGTTCCACAATCAGGTTTTCGTTAATTTCGCCGGGCAGATCCTGACGGTCAGGTCGAGACTTGAAGGTCCCTTCCAGTTTGCCAGCATCTACCTCTACCCAAATGGGCTCCCCACGCTGCTCGGCAATGGCCAAAGCAGACTGCACCCGAAGTTGTTTCTTGGCTTTCTCTCGCACGGAGACAACGTCACCGGGTTGAACCTGGTAAGACGGGATATTCACAACCTTACCGTTCACCAAAATACCTTTGTGCGATACGAGCTGGCGCGCCTCTGACCGCGTTGAGCCGAAGCCCATGCGATAGACGACGTTGTCCAGCCGGCTCTCAAGCAGTTGCAGCAGGTTCTCGCCCGTCGCGCCTTTGAGTCGCGCCGCTTCCTGGTAGTAGTTACGGAACTGCTTCTCCAGCACGCCATAAATACGACGTACCTTTTGCTTCTCGCGGAGCTGAACACCGTAGTCAGACAGTCGGCCGCGACGCGCGCCATGCTGCCCGGGCGGTGTTTCAGATTTGCACTTCTTATCAAACGCAGCTACGCCACTCTTGAGCTGCAGATCCGTACCCTCCCGTCGGGAGAGCTTGCACTTCGGTCCAATATATCGAGCCATTTGCTAAGTCCTCTCTGGCGCGCGTTACACGCGACGCTTCTTGGGTGGGCGACAACCGTTGTGGGGAATCGGTGTCACATCGGTAATATTCGTAATCTTGTAACCGCAGCCGTTCAATGCGCGCACTGCAGATTCGCGACCTGGACCTGGGCCCTTTACCTCAACATCGAGGTTACGCAGCCCATACTCCTTGGCCGCCTCGCCCGCGCGCTCTGCAGCAACCTGCGCAGCGAACGGCGTGGACTTCCGTGAACCGCGGAAACCAGAGCCTCCCGCTGTGGCCCAACTCAGGGTGTTCCCCTGACGGTCGGTAATCGTAATGATGGTGTTGTTGAACGACGCGTGTATGTGCGCCACACCGTCGACCACCTGCTTGGTGATCTTGCGTTTCGTTGTCTTGGCGTTTTTTGCCATCTATCTACTCGCTTTAATATCGACGCTACAAATTGGGATGTAGCTCCACCAAAGTTATTCGCCCGCTATGCAGGCGAGGTTTAATTACCTACGAATGGGCTTTCGAGGCCCCTTACGGGTACGTGCGTTAGTCTTGGTACGCTGGCCACGAAGAGGCAGGCCCTTACGGTGCCGAAGGCCACGGTTACAGCCAAGGTCCATCAATCGCTTGATGTTCATCGACACTTCACGTCGCAGGTCACCTTCAACATTCATCTCGGAGACCAGTGAACGCAGCTGATCCAACTCACCCTCTGACAGCTCACCAATCTTGGTGCTCTCGGGAATGTTGGTTGCTTCACACAGCTTCTTGGCCTGGGTTTTACCAATGCCGTAGATATGGGTGAGTGAAATCACCGCATGCTTATGATCTGGGATGTTTACTCCGGCGATACGCGCCATCTTTTATCTCCACACCTGTTGAGTCGTGCGCTCACCGGCACACATGACCTGCCCGCCACACAAAAGGGCGCGCATATTAATGACTTGAGCGATAGGCTTCAAGAATCAGCCCTGACGCTGCTTGTGACGCGGGTCCGAGGAGCAAATCACTCTGACCACACCGTTACGCCGCACCACTTTGCAGTTACGGCACATCTTCTTGACGGAAGCTCGCACTTTCATCGGAAACTCCTAATTCCTATCTCACCCGACCCGCGGGGCTGAGGCTCCCCAGGTTGGCTTTTTTCATCACACCTTCGTATTGGTGCGACATCAAATGGCTCTGGACCTGAGCCATGAAATCCATCACCACCACCACGACAATCAACATGGAGGTGCCGCCCAAATAGAAGGGCACATTGAACATGACGACCAGGAACTGCGGCAGCAAACACACCAGAGCGATGTAAGCAGAACCAAATACCGTCAAACGCGTCAGCACGCCGTCGATATAGTTCGCTGTCTGCTGCCCAGGACGAATACCGGGTACAAAGGCACCCGAGCGCTTCAGGTTGTCGGCCACTTCCTGCGGATTGAACATCAGCGCCGTGTAGAAGAAGCAGAAGAAAACAATAAAGCCGGTGAACAGCAGGATATTCAGGGGCTGACCGGGACCGATCGCCACCGCCAGATCCTGCAGCCAGTCTGAGCTGTCACCACTACCGAACCACTGCGCTACCGACGCCGGGAACAGGAGAATCGAACTCGCAAAAATGGCTGGGATGACACCCGCCATATTGACCTTCAAGGGCAGATGGGAGGCCTGGGCCTGCATCATGCGTCGACCCTGCTGACGCTTAGCGTAATTGACGGTGATCCTGCGCTGGCCGCGCTCAATGAACACCACCAAGTAAATGACGACGGCAGCCAAAACAAGAATCCCAAGCAAGATCAAGATGCTGATTTCACCCTGACGCGCCTGCTCCAACGACTGTCCAATCGCCGCAGGGAGCCCCGCAACGATGCCCGCAAAAATCAGCAGGGAAATGCCATTACCGATGCCGCGCTCGGTAATCTGCTCACCCAGCCACATCATGAACACGGCGCCAGTCACCAGTGAGGCCACTGCGGTGACGTAAAAACTGAGCCCCGTGACGTAGGTAAGCCCCTGATTGGCCAGGCCCACTGTCATACCTGTGCCCTGCACCAGTGCCAAAACGACGGTCAGGTAACGCGTCCACTGTGAAATCTTGCGCCGACCCGCCTCGCCTTCTTTCTTCAGCTGCTCGAGCTGAGGCGTTACCGCTGTCATCAATTGCATGATGATGGAGGCGGAAATGTAGGGAAGGATACCGAGAGCAAGAATACTCATGCGCTCCAGCGCACCGCCCGAGAATACGTTAGCCAACCCCAGGATCGTGCCCTGATTTTGGTCAAATAAAGATGCCAGCTGCTCTGGATCGATACCAGGCACGGGAATATGCGTCCCGATCCGGTAGATCAGAAGCGCAATCAGCACAAAGCGCAGGCGAGCGAAAAGCTCTCCCATGCCGGCTGAATTCATAGAGGGCATCCCGTTGGCCATGGCTTACGCCTCGACGCTCCCACCGGCTGCTTCGATCGCTGCCTTGGCGCCTTTGGTCACGGTCACGCCGCGCACGTTCACTGCGCGGGAAATTTCACCGGAGAGAAAAACCCGCACGCGCTTGACGTCATCCTTGATGAGATCAGCGGCTTTCAGGGTTTCCAAATCGACCACATCGCCTTCAACGCGGTTCAGCTGGTGCAAGCGCACCTCTGCTGTGGTGCGACCGATGCGCGACGAAAAACCATACTTCGGCAAACGCTTCTGAAGTGGCATCTGACCACCCTCAAAACCTGCTTTAACCGTACCCCCTGATCGGGATTTCAAACCCTTGTGGCCACGGCCAGCGGTTTTACCCACACCCGAACCGATCCCACGCCCCACGCGCTTGGCGTCTCGCTTGGCACCAGGAGCAGGCTTCAGGCTGTTTAAACGCATTTCGTCAGACATTGCTCTCGCCCTCGACACGGACCAGGTAATTCACCTTGTTAATCATGCCGCGCACCGACGGGGTATCTTCTACCTCGACGGTGTGGCCAATTCGGCGCAGACCCAAACCCGCGACACAAGCCTGATGCTTCTTCAAGCGCCCGTGAATGCTGCGAACCTGCGTGACTTTAATCATTGCTTTGCTCATTACTGTTTCCTCACTACTCAGCTGAGGATTTCTTCTACGCTGAGACCGCGGCGCGCTGCCACGTCTTCGGGAGAGGTCATGTCTCGCAGGCCCTTGAAGGTCGCCTGGACCACATTCACCGGGTTCGTCGAGCCATAGCACTTAGCCAGAACGTTGTGCACACCAGCGAGCTCCAATACGGAGCGCATCGCACCACCAGCGATCACGCCAGTACCTTCTGATGCAGGCTGCATATAGACCTTGGAAGCACCGTGTGCGGCCTTGATGGGATACTGCAGGGTGCCGTTGACCAGCTGCACCTGCACCATGTTGCGACGCGCGGACTCCATCGCCTTCTGAATGGCGACTGGCACTTCTCTCGCCTTGCCGCGGCCATAGCCGACCCGGCCTTTGCCGTCGCCCACTACCGTCAGCGCCGTAAAGCTCATAATGCGGCCGCCTTTGACGGTCTTGGCCACACGGTTCACCTGCACCAGCTTCTCCTGAAGGTCGCCTTCGGTGCGCTGATCGCCCTGCTGCTTTCTGTCGTTCATAGCCATATTTAAAACTCCAATCCGCCTTCACGCGCAGCGTCTGCCAGTGCCTTTACCCGTCCGTGATACCGGAAACCTGAGCGATCAAACGCAACAGACGTGATGCCCGCCGCCTTGGCACGCTCTGCAATCAACTTGCCAACCGACTCAGCAGCGGCGACGTTACCGGTCGCGCCTGAGCGGAGATCCTTGTCAAGCGTAGATGCCTGAGCGAGAACCGTTTTGTTGTCGCCCGAAATCACCTGCGCATAAATATGTCTCGGCGTCCGATGCACCGATAAGCGGACATCGCCCGCAGTTCGCATCTGGACTCTGGACTTCTTGGCTCGACGCAATCGTGCTTTTGTCTTGGTATTCATTGCCGTATCCGATTACTTTTTCTTGGCTTCCTTACGCCGGACATACTCGTCCGCGTAACGAATGCCTTTTCCTTTATAGGGCTCCGGCGGGCGGAAGCTGCGGATTTCTGCCGCGGCCTGACCCACTGCCTGCTTATCAATGCCAGAGATCACAATTTCAGTCTGGGTGGGGGTGTCAGCGGATAAACCCTCAGCAAGCTGGTAATCCACCTGATGCGACAAGCCGATCGTCAGGTTGACTGTTTTGCCAGATGCCTTGGCGCGATATCCGACGCCATTCAGCACCAGTTTCTTTTCCCAGCCCTCTGACACACCCTTGACCATGTTGGCCAGCAATGAGCGCGTTGTGCCCGCCATGGCGCGGCTGCTATCGCCGTCATAGGTAATGGTGGCGACGTCTTCTTCAACGTTGACCCCGACCCCGTCAGTCAGCGTCAGAGCCAAGGACCCCTTGCCGCCTTTTACTGACAGGTGGGCACCCTCAACCTTGATGTCGACGCCTTTTGGCAGAGCGACAGGGCTATTTGCTACACGAGACATTTCTCTAACGCTCCCGTTATCAAATCAGAATACGGTGCAGAGGACTTCGCCTCCGACACCCGCAGCGCGCGCTGCGCGGTCCGTCATCACACCGCGCGAGGTGGAGACAATCGCGACGCCCAACCCGCCGCGGACTGAAGGCAGGTCGTCCTTGCCTGAGTAACGGCGCAGAGAAGGCTTGCTGATTCGCTCGATCTCGGCGATCACAGGCTTACCATCGAAATACTTAAGATCGATATGCAGTCTTGGCTTGCCGGTGCTGTCGTCATAACGATGGCTGGCGATATAGCCTTCCTGCTGGAGAACCTTGGCCACCGACACCTTCAACTTGGACCCCGGCATATCAACCGTCTGCTTGCCCGCCATCTGCGCATTGCGCAACCGGGTCAACATATCGCTCAGCGGATCTTGCATACTCATTCAAATGCTCTCCGTTACCAGCTGGACTTAACCAGACCAGGCACATCACCGCGCATCGCTGCTTCACGCAGCTTGTTGCGGCACAAACCAAATTTGCGGTACACCCCGTGTGGGCGACCGGTCAGCTGGCAGCGGCGCTGCTGACGAACCGGGCTCGCGTTACGCGGCAGCTTCTGCAGCGCGATCTGCGCTTCCCAGCGCTCTTCGTCACTGGTGTTGACGCTGGCTATCACTTCCTTGAGTTGGGCGCGCTTGGCAGCAAACTTGGCTACTGTGCGAGCGCGCTTGGCCTCTCGGGCGATCATGGATTTCTTGGCCATATCTCTGATGCCTCAGCTTCTAAAGGGGAAATTAAACGCCGCAAGCAATGCGCGACCCTGATCGTCATTTGCCGCCGTCGTGGAGATGGTGATATCCATGCCACGCAGCTTGTCGATCTGGTCGTAGTCAACTTCCGGGAAAATAATCTGTTCGGTGACGCCCATCGCAAAATTGCCCCGGCCGTCAAACTGCTTGGGGCTAATACCGCGAAAGTCACGAATACGCGGGATCGCAATGTTGATCAGGCGATCTAGAAACTCGTACATGCGCTCATCGCGCAACGTGACTTTGCAACCAATCGGCCACCCGTCGCGGATCTTGAAGCCGGCAATGGATTTTCGTGATTTGGTGACAATCGGCTTTTGGCCTGCAATTTTTTCCATATCGGCAACGGCGCTCTCAAGCACCTTCTTGTCACCCACGGCCTCACCCACACCCATATTGAGGGTGATCTTGCTAATACGCGGCACCGCCATCACGTTCTTCAGGCCAAGCTCCGACTGGAGCTTGGGAACGATCTCGCTACGATACTTTTCTTTCAGCGCTGTCATGTCTCAATTGCCTCTCTTCGCCGCGATCGATCAGGCGTCAACCAAATCGCCAGACGGCTTGAATACGCGGACCTTCTTGCCGTCCTCGACGCGGTAACCCACGCGCTCGCCCTTTCCAGACTTGCTGTTGAACACCGCCAAGTTAGACGCCTGAATCGGCGCTTCCTGTTCAACGATGCCACCCGCAACACCCGCCTGGGGGTTGGGCTTGGTGTGCTTCTTCATCATGTTCACGCCACTCACCACCACGCGATCACTATCGATCACACGACGGACAGTGCCGCGCTTACCCTTGTCTTTCCCGGCGATCACGATTACTTCGTCATCCTGCTTCAGCTTCGCCATGATTGGATCCTCTCCTTCCCTGCTCAGATCACTTCTGGCGCGAGGGAAATGATTTTCATAAATTTCTCGCCGCGGAGTTCGCGTGTCACTGGGCCAAAAATGCGCGTGCCGATTGGCGCATCTTGGGCGTTGAGCAACACCGCCGCGTTCTCATCAAACTTGATCAGCGATCCATCGGGACGACGAACACCTTTCTTGGTGCGCACTACCACCGCGGTAATCACCTGGCCCTTTTTGACCTTGCCTCGGGGAATCGCTTCCTTCACCGTGACTTTGATTAAGTCACCTACGCGGGCATAACGACGCTTGGAGCCGCCCAGCACCTTGATGCACATCACTCGACGCGCTCCGCTGTTATCGGCTACTTCCAGATACGACTGCGTCTGAATCATTTTTCCTCACTCCACCAACGGCGCTTTGCCGCTCGCTAACTGACCCCACTCAAATCTGAGTCGCGGTCTCCACAATCTCTACTAGCGTCCAACTCTTGCTCTTGGACAAAGGTCGCGACTGGGCAACCAGCACCGTGTCGCCCATACCTGCTTTGTTTTCCTCGTCGTGCGCATGCACTTTGGAAGAACGGGTGATGTACTTGCCATACACAGGGTGCTTTACCCGACGCTCGATCTTGACCGTGATGGTCTTGTCCATCTTGTCGCTGACCACTCGCCCTTGAAGCGTGCGCGCGCGCGTTTCTGTCGATGCCATTACTGTTCTGCCTTCTGTTGCAGCACGGTCTTCACCCGCGCGATATTCCGCTTGGTCTGCTTGAGCAAGTGGCTCTGGCCCAATTGCCCTGTGGCCTTGGCCATACGCAACTTGAACTGCTCTTCGCGTAGCGACAGTAGCTGCTGGTTCAATTCATCGACCGACTTGTCACGAAGTTCACTGGCTTTCATCACATCACCGACCGCTTCACAAAGGTGGTTTGTACAGGCAGCTTGGCCGCCGCGAGGTCGAACGCCTCACGAGCCAGTTGCTCCGATACTCCCTCGACTTCATACAAGACACGACCCGGCTGGATCTGTGCCACCCAGTACTCGACGTTGCCCTTACCTTTACCCTGCCGGACTTCCAGCGGCTTTCCGGTAATCGGCTTGTCAGGGAAGATCCGAATCCAGATCTTGCCGCCCCGCTTGATATGACGCGTCATGGCACGACGAGCCGCTTCGATCTGACGCGCCGTAATGCGACCGCGACCGGTCGCCTTCAAGGCATATTCGCCAAAGCTCACCTTGCTCCCACGCTCTGCCAGACCGCGGTTACGGCCCTTTTGCGTCTTGCGGAACTTGGTCCGTTTTGGTTGCAACATGTTCTACTTCCTCAATCAGGTAGTCAGCTCAGTCCAGAGAACCCTCAGGCCTCTTCGCCTTCGCCAATCACCTCACCTTTAAAAATCCAAACCTTCACGCCAATCACCCCATAGGTGGTATGCGCTTCATAAGTGGCGTAATCAATGTCTGCCCGCAGCGTATGCAGCGGCACCCGACCCTCGCGGTACCACTCGGTTCTCGCGATCTCCGCACCACCGAGCCGCCCACCGACCTGCACCTTGATGCCTTCCGCACCCTGGCGCATGGCGTTCTGCACGACCCGCTTCATGGCGCGGCGGAACATCACTCGGCGCTCAAGCTGCTGGGCCACGTTTTGCGCAACGAGACGCGCATCCACGTCTGGCTTGCGAATCTCCTCAATGTTGATGTGAACCGGCACACCCATCTTGGCGGACAGATCTTTGCGCAGACCGTCGACGTCCTCGCCCTTCTTGCCGATGACGATGCCAGGGCGCGCGGTATAGATCGTGATGCGCGCAGTCTGAGCGGGACGCTCGATCTTGACGCGACTCACCGAGGCGGCATCCAACTTCTTCAGGATGTACTCACGCACCTCGAGGTCGTTAATCAGATTCCGGGCATACGTCTTGCTATCCGCATACCAGACCGAGTTGTGATCTTTGACCACGCCCAGCCGGATACCCGTTGGATGTACCTTCTGACCCATTCGGTCGTCTCCTTAGCTTTCGCCGTCCGCGACCTTGACCGTGATATGGCAGGTGCGCTTAAAAATTCGATCACCACGGCCTTTGGCGCGAGCGCGCATGCGCTTCATGGTGAAACCCTCGTCGACGAAAATGGTCGACACGCGCAGTTCATCAACGTCTGCGCCTTCATTGTTCTCTGCATTGGCAATCGCCGAATTCAGCACCTTGCGAACAATCGCAGCGGCTTTCTTGTTGCTGAACTCCAGCAGATTCAATGCTTCCTCAACCGGCTTGCCACGCACCTGGTCTGCGACCAGACGCGCCTTCTGCGCCGAGATGCGGGCTGCACGTAGTTTGGCTGCTACTTCCATTTCTCTCTCCAGCCGGCCTTATCGCTTGGCTTTCTTGTCGACGATGTGGCCCTTAAAGGTCCGCGTCACAGCGAATTCACCGAGCTTGTGACCGACCATGTCTTCGTTGATCAGAATCGGCACATGCTGACGACCGTTGTGCACCGCAATGGTCAAACCCACCATGTTGGGAGACACCATGGATCGACGTGACCAAGTCTTGATAGGTCGACGATCGTTGGCCTCAGCCGCAGCTTCGACTTTCTTCATCAGGTGCAGGTCGATGAAGGGGCCTTTTTTCAATGAACGTGGCACTGATAATTCTCCTGACCGATTACTTCTTGCCGCGACGGCGGACAATCATGCCGTCGGTACGCTTGTTCTTTCGGGTCTTGTAACCCTTGGTGGGCACGCCCCATGGCGTAACCGGGTGACGACCACCCGAGGTCTTGCCCTCACCCCCACCGTGGGGGTGATCAACCGGATTCATTGCGACACCGCGCACGGTGGGGCGAACACCTCTCCAACGCGCAGCGCCCGCCTTACCGAGCTTGCGCAGGCTGTGCTCCGAATTTGAGACCTCGCCGAGGGTGGCGCGGCAATCAATCGGCACCTTGCGCATCTCGCCGGAACGCAGTCGGACCGTGGCGTATTGGCCTTCACGGGCAACCAGCTGAACCGACGCGCCAGCTGAGCGGGCCATTTGAGCGCCCTTACCCGGCTTGAGCTCGATGGCATGGATAACAGAACCAACGGGAATGTTGCGCACCGGCAGGCAATTGCCAGCCTTGATCGGTGCCGCAGAACCAGAATGCAGTACGTCGCCCGCCTGAACGCCCTTGGGCGCAATGATGTAGCGGCGCTCGCCGTCGGCATATAACAACAAGGCAATATGGGCGGTACGGTTAGGGTCGTATTCAATGCGCTCCACCGTGGCCGGAATGCCGTCCTTGGTGCGCTTGAAATCGATTTTGCGGTAATGCTGCTTATGGCCACCGCCAATGTGACGAGTGGTGATCCGTCCGAGATTATTTCGGCCGCCTGTCTTGGACTTCTTCTCGAGGAGCGGACCGTGCGGCTTGCCTTTGTGCAAGCCCTCGGTCACCACCTTAACCTGGTGGCGACGACCTGCTGAAGTGGGTTTACTCTTTACGACTGCCATGACTCGCTACCTCAGCTCATCGACGCAAAGTCAATTTCCTGACCTTGCTCCACCCGCACGTAGGCTTTTTTCCACGACGGGCGCTTGCTCAATCCATAACGATTACGCTTGGTTTTACCCTTCACGCGCAGCGTCTGAACGTCATTCACTGTCACCTTGAACAGCTGCTCAACGGACTGACGAATTTCGTCTTTAGTCGCGTCGAGCGAGACGCGAAACACATACTGATTGCTCTGCTCCGCCACGATGGCCGACTTCTCGGATACATGGGGTCCCAGCAGAATCTGAAAAACACGCTCCTGATTCATGCCAACGCCTCCTCAAACTTCTTGACGGCGTCAACAGTGATCATGACCTTGTCATAAGCAATCAGGCTGACGGGATCGGCACCCTCGACGTCCCGGACATCTACCTTGTGCAGATTTCGAGAGGCGAGGTATAGGTTCTTGTCTACACTGTCTGCCACAATCAAAACGTTATCCACGCCATAGCCCTTCAAGGCCTCAACTAGCAGCTTGGTCTTGGGCTGCTCTACATCCAGCGTCTCAACGATCATCAACCGATCGGTCCGCGCCAGCTCTGACAGGATGGAGCGCATCGCTGCCCGGTACATCTTGCGATTCACCTTCTGCGAGTGATCCTGCGGCTTGGCCGCAAACGTCACACCGCCGGATCGCCAGATGGGCGACCGAATCGTGCCCGCACGGGCGCGGCCTGTGCCTTTCTGACGCCAGGGCTTCTTACCACCACCGGCGACTTCAGACCGTGTTTTCTGCGCCCGCGTACCCTGGCGTGCGCCTGATAGATAGGCTGTGACGACCTGATGCACTAACGCTTCGTTGTATTCGCGAGCGAAGTTGGCCTCAGACACCGCAACGGTCCCTGCTGCTTCATTCCCCGGCTTGACTACATTTAGTTCCACGTCTCGCCCCCGCTGCTCACGACTGTGACGGGCTAGTGCCCGCCGCTTTGACAGTCGGACGAACAATCACTTCGCCACCCGGAGCGCCCGGTACCGCGCCTTTGATGAGCAGCAGATTGCGCTCGACATCAACGCGAATGACCTCGAGGCCTTGTGTGGTGATGCGCTCGTCGCCCATGTGCCCGGACATCTTTTTGCCCTTGAACACGCGGCCCGGCGTCTGGCACTGACCAATCGATCCCGGTGCGCGATGCGATAGCGAGTTACCGTGAGTCGCATCCTGAGTGCGGAAATTCCAGCGCTTAACCACGCCCTGGAAGCCCTTACCCTTGGAGCGACCCGCAACATCAACCTTTTGACCTTGCTCAAACCGTTCGACGGTCAACTCGGATCCCACCTCAAACGCCTCGTCAGAGCCATCCAGACGGAATTCCCACAGACCTTCGCCCGCGCTCACTCCAGCCTTGGCATAGTGCCCGGCTTCTGGCTTGCTGACTTTCGAGGCCTTGCGGCTACCCGCTGTGACCTGAATTGCTCGGTACCCATCGGTCTCGAGCTCTTTGATTTGAGTGACGCGGTTTGGAGCAATTTCCACTACGGTCACTGGTACTGATGCGCCGTCCTCGGTGAAGACTCTCGTCATTCCCGATTTTCGGCCGACTAAACCAATAGTCATGGCTTAAACCTCACAGTGTACGGGGCTCAACCCTCTATGGCCGCCCGACACAGTCGTGTTAATGATTGAATCGGACGTTACACACCCGGCGAACCAGGCAGGCTACTTCTACTAAATTGTCCTCAACCCAAGCTGATTTGGACTTCTACGCCCGCAGCCAGATCAAGTTTCATCAGAGCATCAACCGTTTTCTCGGTTGGCTCGACGATATCGAGGAGACGCTTGTGCGTGCGGATCTCATACTGATCCCGCGCATCCTTGTTAACGTGAGGAGAAATCAAAATAGTGAACTTCTCCTTCTTGGTCGGCAGCGGGATGGGGCCACGAACCTGGGCGCCAGTGCGCCGGGCCGTCTCCACAATCTCTTCTGTCGATGCGTCAATCAGCCGATGGTCAAAGGCCTTCAGCCGGATTCGGATACGCTGGTTTTGCACGGTACATCTCCTTAAAACAGCCGGTGCCCGCGGGGGACCCCGAAAAAAGAGAGCGAAGTCTACGGATGTGGTGGAGGGGTGTCAACCGCCAAACCCGCTTATTTCGGGGCTTTCAGCCGTATCCGGCATTTCTCACAAATCCGCCCTGATAGGGGCAAAAAAGCCCGCTCACGGCGGGCTTTTTCAATGCTGAACTCTGCTTCAGTCGAGGATCTTGGCGACGACGCCTGCACCCACAGTTCGGCCACCCTCACGGATCGCAAAACGCAGGCCCTCTTCCATCGCAATCGGCGCAATCAACTCCGCTACAAAGTTGATGTTGTCACCCG
>Ga0181557_1004600_pt1 | contig 12828 bp, 9 predicted proteins | sample 011ome_23_FD_148632 | JGI IMG/M metagenome (GOLD analysis project Ga0181557, IMG submission 148632) | Coastal salt marsh microbial communities from the Groves Creek Marsh, Skidaway Island, Georgia - 011506CT metaG (spades assembly) | ecosystem: Environmental > Aquatic > Marine > Intertidal zone >... | reverse complement strand
TACGCCCGATTTTAGGTTGCTCATGTGATAATGTCCCAGTGCATTTACTCGGCATTCATGTAACGAGTCGTTTGGGCCAACAAGCTGTATGGAAACGGTGTTCCAATCAATCGACGGCCTTAGCGCAAGCTCACTCAGGAAGGAAATATCAATAGATCCTTGTATAGCACTTGTGGTAAAACATTGAATAACAATATTTTGTGAAGCCTTAGTGAGTAATATGGTTTGAGAATATCCGGCAGAGGGAAACTTCGCAAAGGGCAAAGATTCTGGATGTATCTCAATGGTAGCCTCAGTACCAGTCAAGTGCTGGAAAGTGAAGGTGCCTTCGGAATTTGACTGAACGGTGCGGCCCTGGCAAGTGATCATTGCGCCTTGAACGGCCTTGCCGTCCATGCCTTCTATACGGCCTTTTAGGGTTGCGTGTGACCGCTCTGGAAAAAGGTTTGCATTCCATCCTATCCGCAAAGGAATTCTACGACTAGAACTTAGTGTAATGTTTTGATTATTGATGGATTTCGATAGGGTAGTTTGGTAAAACCATTGGTTGGAAAATAGTGATGTATAGGCCCATTGGCCACTGATTCTATAACCGCAAAGGGATGCACTTCCTTGAGCCCGAAGGTTCCATCCGTTGCTTAGTTGTTGTGCGCTGAAGCCAAAAGTTTGTTGAGGTCCGCGCCAGCGGTACATTCCCGTCCAACCGTTTTGCTGGGTGGCCTTACCTGCTTGTTGTTGGAATCGGCCACTAAGGCTGTGCGCACCATGTGTATAGGTGCTTTGTAGGTTCAGAAATGCTAGTCCAGTTCTTCCATTGAGTTGTGTTCGTGCATTCCATTGCAAACGACCGCGGCTCCACTGCAATTGTGCGTTGTGAAAATGCTGTCCGGTATGGGGTCCAAATATCGAAGATTGGTGGCTCCAGCCAACACTGCCGACTATCGCTGAAGTGCCCACCAATCCTGATGTTTGTTGAATCGTTCTTCCTTGGAAGTTTTGTGGAACATATAGGGCGCGTCCATAGGTTTTTAGGGTCCGATTCCCCACTTCCCACCGCATGTCTTGCAGCTTGCCGACGGCTTCCCATTCCAATTTGCCGGTTTTACCTTCCAGTCGAGTTTTGAGGACGGGTAAAATTCTATTGTCGATGTATATACCCCCAGGAGCGATTGCGCCCCAATCTCGTTTAAACCGATACCGCAGCAAGGCGCTTTCCCGGTCGAAGTAAAAATCAGTCCTATTCGAATTCAAAGATCCTAGGGTGTAAAGCCCGTTTTTGGGACGCATTTGTTCGATTACTCGAGCATTGGCGTTTCCCATTCGGATTTTAGTTCGTCCATCTTCGTAGCTGGCTGCCCCCCTGAAATTTGAATTCCATTGGCTAAGGTTTATCTGCCAGTTCTTCTTGTGGAGTCGCGCGTTCCACATCCCGAAGCCTCCGCTTTGGGCCCATTGCCGCTGCGCGGCAATGGTGAGTAAGGGTTTGGTTGCGGCCTTCGGCCGCGCGGTCTCATGCGGATAAAACCGCTCATTAAGCGCAATGGAGTAGGAGGTGTCCCATTCTGCACTTTGTGCGGTGATTGCCAGCGCATATTCGTCCTCTCGAATGTGATTCAACGTAGCAGTCGCTCCTGGAATAAGTTGTTCTCCTTCGACAAAGACGGCAATATTTCCCGTATTCATGTGAAGTACTTTAATCGTATCGCGGCCTTCTGTGATGATGGTAGATTCCATACTGTAGCGCGGTACTACTTCCACCTCTACAAAGGCGTTGGCAATGGGGGCGGTACCTTGAATCAACTCAAATCTTAAGGGGTGCTTTCCGGCTGCGGTGAAGGGATGCACCATAAACAAGGCCATGGCTTCGCCTTGTGTTTGATCTCCTGCACTGGGCAGGTTAAGAAAGATGAAGGGCGCCGGGGCATCGAGGGTCAGACGTACATCCTCGCTGCTGGAAAGTCCACTCCAGCGCAAGCGCACCTGACCAATTCCCCCCGGCGCCACACCACACCCCTCCGCAGTGAACCTCACCTCGGACAGGGGCTGGCTATATGCGACGGAAGCAGTGAAAAACCAAAAAATAAAAACGGCTACTCGTCCCATACAACCTCTTGCGTTACACCAAAGCGTTCACCTTCATCCGTTTCGCTCAGCACCACCATCTGGTAGGTGCCCGGAGGAACATCAGGCCTCGGAAATCGCATGGATTTACATTGGTTGGGAATGAAGCCACGTGCACTCTCGCTTTGCGCGGTGTAGACAACCTGTCCACGACTATCTAATAACTTCGCATGCGACCGTACTATGCGATCCACATTCCCTTGGTTCTGAAATTTCAGCGCCCAGAAAGGACCCTGTTGATGCATCTCAAGTTTTTGCGCGTGCAATGCCACCACCCCAGGTATCATTGGGTTTCGGTACAAGAAATTAATGGCGTAGCGCACCCGCACTCGCATGGCCCCATCACTCAGTTGCTCCTCGACAGGACGGCTATTGACCAGCACGCAAGCTCGAGCGCTTGCCTTGGTATACCCGCCTTCACTCTTGAAGCGCGCCTTAACCACCTTCTCTTGGCCTGGTCCAAGCACAAATTCATCTTGCTCCAATGTCAGCCAGCTCGTGCAGCTCTCCTCCGTGCTCCCGGCAGGCAAATACCTGTATCCGCTATCACACACTGAGACCACATCGCTAAGGTTTAGGGTACAGAGCATGGGCTGGTCACCAGTATTTTTGATGGATAGGGGGACAATTTCTTGCGTTCCTGGTAGTAGGTTGAGACGATGCGTGAGGCCGCTTTGAATAATTATTTGCGCAGCGCAAGTCAGGTGCCAAAAGGCACAAAAGAGCAATGGGATTTTCATGGCGATTAGGTTTAGATACGGGGGCGCGGAGCGCCCCCGTGTTTAACAGAAATCAGGTTAGGCTATTCCGCGATGGTATATGTAATGGTTCCAACATCTTGATTGCCATTATCCGCATCTAGTTTAGAATAATCGGCAATGTTCATCTTATAGAATAATTGATATCCATACCCGGCTCCATCGCCGGTGTAGGATGAACCAATATTTTCAATCATAACTTGATCTAGAGAAGATAGTTTTACGGGCTGTACTCCTTGCGTAGCGTCGAAATTCGGAGACACTGTGCCAAGCGTTCCATGTTTATTTGGGTCAAGTCCATTTGATGGCGTCGCATCCGCTAAAAGCGTTATGTACATTCCCTCTTTTAGATTGTTGATTTTAACCGAAATGGTTCCATCGTCTGCTCCACCGTTACTTCTCATGAGAGAGTAATTCAAAAAAGCGGATTGCTCCTTGTTAGGTCCAAGTACAAAACCAGACCCCGCCTCGGAGGGGTCGTCACTAGAAAAATCAAAAACAATTTCGTCATTGATTACATCCACCAATGCATGAGCATCGATGACGACACCAATGTTTTGTGTTTCTACACCAGTGTCCTGCGCTACACAATTTAGCGCCGTAGTTATGGCCAAAGCCAAAATCCAAACTTTTTTCATTTGAAAAATAATTAAGGGTTATTAAATGATTAGTAATCAATCTAGAGCCAAGGCAACTTCACCTCCAAACATTGTGAAAAACGAATGTTTTTGAACATTTTTTCACGATTTTTAGGGTAGCGTCAATTTTGAAATGATTCGTTATCAGTGTATTACAACCTTGATTTTACATTTTTATCTTGGACCTATGTTTTTCTTGTCATTATTAAAGCTTCGGTTTATTGCCGAGAATAGACCAAAAAACACTAAGTACACACGCTAAGTTTAAAATACTAACTTTCAGAAAAACGGGGCCCTGAGACAGTGAACAACTTGTTTATAACGTTTGATTACACTTTATTTGATACGTTATAAACCATGCAATGAACACTCGACTTTTACTAGGTACTCTTGGTATCTTCATCACGTTTATTATCCTAGCGTATGGCTGTAGCTCAGACCGTACCTACCGTGATGAGTATATTCAATTGCTTGAAGAGAAGCTTTCCAATCAAACTTCACACGCGATTCAAGAGGTGTCTTATGAATTATCAGAGGACGATGTACGTCTTCAAGCACTTGACTTATTGTCATTTGCCTGCGGTAACACACCGATGGTTTCAGAGGTGAGAGTCAGAAAAAGTTCGCAGGATCAATGGTCTGTAATTGTAGTCATTGCCACTGATAGCATAGATCTATATGGTTTCGAAGTTTACGAGAAAGTGTATCTAACGGGCAGTTTAAATGGAGATGTTATCGATTTTAAAAATGTCGAAGCGTTAATAGCCAGATGCGAATAATTGGAAGATTCATACTACTTGGTTTCCTATTATCATGTCAGGAAACACTGCCGCCTTCTGTGCACGCTGGTCGGTACTATGGTGTTGATTCAATTGTTAGAATAGATAAGCTTTTCCTTGACACAATTGTAGACACAACATTTACTTATCTCGATCTTACTGACTTATTCAACGGTCACTTTGATGCATCAAATGCCCAAGGGTATTGGGTTCGTGAAGGGGAGCGTTACAATAACAAACTAAATATCAATGTTGAACCTTTTACTGGCAAAATCACACTTTATGGTGATTCCATTACCCTAAGAGCCTCCTGTGAAACGGATCAACACATTGTTCAACATTATGCCAATTTAACTCGATGAAAATCAGAATATTCCTTGTTTTGTTAGGGCTTCTCTTTAGCACATCTAATTTCGCCCAACGCACCGATACCATTTCTCGTAATCTCAAGAGACCTCCGGTTCTCGATTTATTAGGCTCTAAGAAGCAGGGGGGTATTGTTCAAAATGCTCAGCCGGTAAATAGAGGCAATGCTAATCAAACGGCACAGCCAACGACGTCTAGAAAAACGGTTAGCAAAAGCGCTCCTCGTGAAAAAACAATTTTGACACGTGCTCTTAGAGAGTTTGTTCCCGAGGATCAATTCAATATTTCTGTAGTCCGTGACGAAATTTACGAAATCACAGAATATCCAGCACAAAACATAAATTTACCAGGAGTCCTTATAGATGCAAAAACAAAGACCAGTGGTACTGTTGAGATGATTGACGAAAGGTATACAGTTCGATTGGAAATAGATACAACAGGACTTTCAGGAGAAGTGGCATTTTTCGAGCGTTTAATGTTTAATACCCTTGACCTTGACTTGGTCAAAGATGATGTAGAGGTAAAGATTTGGGAATTCCCTTACGCCAAAGCTAATCGTCCCAAAAGAAACAAAGCCAAGAAACAAGAGACTGACTACGCTCCGATTGAACAACCTGCAAATAAAGGTCCGAGCATTACAGATTATTTAACCAAATGGTGGGTATGGGTTATTCTTTCGGTACTTCTACTATGCATGTTTCTAATCATATGGAGAGTTCGCAAAAACAGTAAAGTAGAGGAAGATGATGAACTAGTGATAGATAACAGTAGTTTTAGGAAAATGTCTTTATCTGCAATGGACAAAGCTCCGGTGAGTTTGAAAGTTAATGAGTTTAAAAAACTCTTAATTGAGAGTCCAGATTCTGTAGCGACATTCATGGAGAATATTATCGATTCTAATCAAGAGGATGCACTTACAGTATTCTCCGTTCTTTCGAAGCCATTCCCGGATTTGGTTGGTCAGTTAAAGCCACATATGTCCTACAGCGCTTATTTGACATTATTGAATAGAGTTGACGAAGACATCGAAGAAAAAATAGACCCGGATACTAAAGATAAATTTTTATTGACCTTCAACAATACGGTAAAAGCTATTGCCAACGAGAAAAACTCAATCGAGAAAAGTCCAGACCACAAGGTTTTTGGATTCCTTGAGCAGCTCAATGACATTCAAATTTTTAAATTGATTGAAGGTGATAAGCCAGAAATGTCAAGCGTTCTTTTTGCCCAATTACCCGATGATCGAAAATTACGTGTGATGGATTTGTTGAATGACATTCAACGTTCAGAAATGTTGCTACAACTTACAGAAATGTCGAGATTACCGCTAAGCGTTATTAAAGAAATTGGTCAACGATATGCAAAACGGGCCAAAGAAATGGCTGGCCTGTACAATATAGATATTGATGGCATCGGCGCAATTATTAGCACTTTAGATGAATTGGAAGAAAACAAGCAAAAAGAGTTGCTTGAAACTATGTTGCAAAACGATTTAGACAAAGGTCAAATTGTTGAGCAGAAGTTCATTGGGTTTTTCAATATACATAAACTTCCTGATGAAATTGTTCAAAATGCTCTAATGGATATAGAGACTCAAGATATTTTAAATGCCCTTTTCGGAGCTGATGAAGAATCTTTGGAATCAATTCTGCGCGCACGACCTCCTCGAGAGCGTGAAATGATACGCTCAGAGCTGGAATCTGGAAAAACCATATCGAATAAAGAACGGGCTGCAGCTCGCAAAGTTATTTTAAATAAGATTCGCAAGTTTGTTTAGAATAGCTCTACATATAGTTTTGATTTTCGCGCCTTCAATTTCTTGGGGACAATCTACTTTTGGACTGGATCGCTCCATTGATAGACTAGTTGCAGAGTTTGAAAAAGAGTTTTCCCAAAGTATCGTAGAGGGGAATCGCGTATATGTTATGCAGCCCGATTACAGTGTTACCGTTAGCACGTATGTAACAGATCGAATTTATGAAGGAATGATTCAATCTGTGCGTGCGTCAAAATATAACCTTGTATATCAACCATTTTTAAAGGATCATGTGGTTCGTAGAGTATATTCTTCAGATACTCTTTTCAAAATAGAGCACACATCATTTTTACGTTCAAATTATAAAGGCCTTCGTCCTGTTTTAGACACTCTTGATTCGTATGGTGTAGACCATTTTATTGCTTCTTCCGTTCAATGGAACCCGGAGAATGAAATGCTGGTGTTGAACGTATTTATGGTTGAGACGGCGACATTACTTGTTAAGTGGGCGAAGAAGTTCTACTCGGACCCTAAGTATAAAGAGTCCAAATCATCACATTCTTTAAGTATTGGGTTATTAACCTCGCAAGATGTATTAGCTACGGTATATAGAAATTATGGGACCAATTCAGTGAATTCCATTGTTGGCCCATACGATAATGAAATAGTAAGTTACCAATCCATTCAAATCTCATACGACAATTCTCGAAATAATAAATGGGGTGGTGGAATTTTATTAGCCGGTTCGAGCATCCATTTGCCAAACGGTTTTAAAGACACTATCGTTGGTCTTAACTCAATGGCCATTCCATTCTTCGAAATTGGAGCCTCAATTCATGCAAATTTTTGGCCCAGAGAAAACACAATAAATGACTATTGGCTCACAGCAAAACAAATTGGAACAATTGGAAAGCCTTCAATAATAGATACTCATATAAGTTCTGACACTAGAGTAGAACTTCATTTGACTCCAATTATTTCAGTCTTTGCGGCATTAAAATATTTCGGCCCCATTACTAGGTCCAATCTTCAATTTACCGAAGGTTTAACTTTTAACAATTACGCATTATGCTACGGCGCTTACCTCACATTATAGTTTTGGCGATTGCCTTCGTTGCATGTGTGCCTTTGGAGTATGTGGAACCTACCTCAGGCAACTCTGCATCTCGTACAAATGGAACGCGCGATTTTTATCATGCAAATTTGAATGACCCTATTCAAATAGCATATGAAAATGGGGCATCAAAAGGAATGGTTTATTATAAAATCGATGATCCATACCTTGATATTGTAATGGAAGGTCATAAAGCCGAAAACGCTAAACGCGGAAGTGAGGAATGGGTATCAAAAAAAGATATAAGTCTATGTTTTTCATTTTATTTAGCTGCTCAAAAAGCCATTATGGATGATAATCTTAATGAAGCCAATGAGCAAATAAACAAAGCCATTGAGCTCATAGAGATTCAGCCGTTATATGATTTGAAGGGTTCACTATTCTATTTGTCAGGAGATACGGCAACCGCCAATTACTACTGGAATTATTTAAAATAAGCCAACATGAAATTTTCAATTTTTACATTAATTAGTTACACACTCTCCCTATCGTTCCTTTTGGTGGGATCTCTGGATACAATTGGTGCTATTGGTTTCTCCGATGCGATACCGGAGTTTTTAAAAATCCCCTTTTTAGACTTCCCAAGTTTGTTTGTTGTTTTGGGCGGAGTAATGACAGGGCTATTTATTATGTATCCTACTCCTGCTGTGCTTAATGCTGTAGCTACCTTGAGACATGTGTTTTCACATTATGAGGGTAAAACGGACATGGTTGAAGCTCAAATTCAAACTATTTTGGAATATCGCTCAGAGTACGCAGCGGATAAAAACGGTTTTGTTGAACGCGTTAAATCGAAAACATCTGATGTAACTACTAGATACATGTTTGATTTGGTAAGTACGAACTATTCAACTCGCGAAATGCGAGATATGGCAGAACTTTATTTGGATAAGCGATTAACGATTGAGCATCAAAAGTCAGATGTACTCAGTATGATGGCAACTACCGCTCCTGCTTTTGGAATGTTTGGTACCATTCTCGGTTTGATTATGATGTTAAAAGATCTTAGTGATCCAAGCTCTGTGGGCGTTGGTCTTTCTTTAGCACTTTTAACAACACTTTACGGTGTAGCATTTGCCAACTTGGTTTTCTCGCCAATGGCTAAAAAAATTAAGCACAACATGGGAATTGTTGAAACCCGTGAGTCGGTTACGATTGAAGGAATTATTCTAATTAAAGAGGGTAAAAGCGAACTTATGATTAAGGACCAATTGTACTCTCTAATTGGTAAAGGAGGAGAAGAATAAGAAAAGATTATGGGTAAAAGAGCAAAATTCGACGAAGAAGAAGGAGGCGGAGATGCTTGGTTGGCGACCTACGGGGACATGATTACGCTATTGATGTGTTTCTTCGTAATCTTTTTCTCCGTTTCAGATGTAAACGTTGCACTCTTTGAAGACATGAAGAATGGTTTCAAAAGTGATGTTGTTAACACTGAAACACAAACCCCAATTGGGATGCTTGCGTCTCGTTTGGACAGCATTTATGATAATCCTGAAGATGATAATCCAGATGTTGAAGTTGAGTTAATGAAAAGAGGTATCAATATTACCCTAGGCAGTAATTCTTTGTTCCGTTCCGGGGATGCAACGTTGAGTTCTAAGGGCGGTCAGATTGTAGAAGAAGTGACAGCAACCTTGACAGATATAGTGGGTCAATACCACCTAACATGTGACGTTGAAGGACATACCGATGATGTCCCCATTCGGTCATTTAGATTTCCTTCAAACTGGGAATTATCAGCATCGCGTTCAGCAAACGTAGTGCGTAAAATGACCGAGCTAGGTATTCCAAAAGAAAATGCACGTGCCATAGGTTTTGCCGATATGCGCCCTAAAATAGAACCACTTGATAGTGCCGGTAAAGTTGTTCCCGGTGCAAGAGAAGTAAACAGGAGAGTGGAAATCATTATTCATTACTAAAAACGTTCTAGAGACCAACATCGTTTGAGAATTGACGGGAAACATATAACTACCCTTTTCGTTGCTTTATCCTTTTGGGCTAGCGGTCAGACTGTTGTGAATTTCACCGACGGTAATGGTACTGCTACGACTACCGCAGAATGTTGGGACGCCTCGGGTATTACTTTGAATGGTAATACGAGTTCGGCGGATATTTCTTATCAATGGTATGTAAGTAATGTTTCAGCGGGTTCTGGTTTTTCGAAATATACGGGAACTGGTTCCACAAGTGCATCAATCGGAATTTCGAGTAATTCGGTAACCAGATATTACCGTCGTTCTAGAATTTATACCAGTGGTAGCACCACTGATTCGAATATATCTATCATCACTATTCATGCTTTACCTACAATATCAGGTACACTTTCGGTTTGTAAAGGTTTGACTAGAACCCTTACTGGAAGCGGTGAATCAGGTACTTGGAGTAGCGATGATAATAATATCGCCACCGTAAATTCTTCTGGTGTTGTAACAGGAGTAAGCGGAGGTGATGCCACGATTACTTACACGGATGGAAACAACTGTAGTGTTTCTGTCACTTTTACAGTCAATACCTTACCAACGGTTAATGCAGGTTCTGACCAGAGCATTTGTTCAGGGGGATCTGTATCATTATCTGCTTCTGTCTCTGCAGGAACATCGTTTAGCTGGAACAATAGCGTACAGAATAATGTGGCCTTTTCACCTTCAGCAACTAATACTTATACCGTTGTTGGTGTTGATGGCAACGGCTGTATAGCAACTGATGAGGTTCAAGTAACTGTTCTGCCGTTACCAACAGTAACGGGTAGTACGAGCGTTTGTGTCGGTGCCACAATAACACTCACTGGGTCAGGGACACCATCAACGTCCACGCCTTGGGAATCATCTGCTACAAGTGTTGCTACAGTTAGCTCTAATGGTCTGGTTATAGGCGTTTCTGCTGGGACAACTACCATTACTTACACCGATGTTAATGGATGTGAACAAACCCATGACGTCACCGTAAATGGATTGCCTGCTGTAAATGCAGGAACAGATTATTCGGTATGTGAAGGAACTCAAATCAGCCTTTCTGGGGCAGGAGCTAATTCATATTCTTGGGATAATGGTATAACAAATGGCTCATTGTTCACTCCAACAGCCACAACAACCTACACTTTAACAGGTACGAACTCAAATAATTGTTCGAATACGGATCAAATAACTGTTACTGTCAACCCAGTTCCGACAATTTCAGGATCCAGTACTGTTTGTGAGGACGAAAATATTAGCCTTTCGGTTGATATATCTGGCGGTACTTGGGATAGTGATGATGATGGTGTTGCAACTGTAAATACGTCCGGTGTTGTTACTGGTATCGGCTCCGGGACTACGAATATTTCGTATACAGTCAATGGTTGTACCGATGAATATTCTGTAACGGTTGATGCCAAGCCAACTATTTCAGGTTCGTTAACCGCCACGGCAGGAGGCAATTCAGTTACTTTATCAGCGACCGGAACAGCATTTGGAACCAATGGATGGAGTTCAAGTAACACCTCCGTTGCAACGATTAGTTCTGCAGGTGTTGTAAATCCACTAACGGCCGGTAATACGACAATTGCTTTCACGAATAGTAATGGTTGTGTAGCTCAAGAAACATTTGTAGTTACTGCCGCTCCTTCAATAACATCTACAGTAAGTGAGGTTTGTGTTAATGGTGGTATAACCCTTACCGCCACACCTTCTGGTGGAACATGGACAACCACAAATGGAACGGGTACAGGGAGTATTGGGTCCACGGGTGTCTTTACGGCATCGAGTGCGGGTAGTGTAGTGGTGACATATACCAAAGGTGGAGCTACTGCTTCTACGACGATTACGGTACATGCGTTACCGGTGTACTCTACGACTGCGGAGACGGATGTATGTGTTGGAGATGCGATTGCTTTGAGTGCGACGCCGGTGGGCGGCACATGGAGTATTTTCTCTGGTTCATCTTCATCGAGTTTATCGGGTTCTACGTTAACGGGTTCAAGTGCGGGTACTACTGTGGTGCGTTACACGGACGGCAACGGCTGTGTGGTGAATCAGAGTATTACGGTGAACGGCTTGCCTAGTGTGAGTGCGGGACAGGACCAGTCGATATGTTCGGGTGAGAGTGTAACGTTGACGGCTAGTGGTGCTGCGACGTTGAGTTGGGACAATGGCATTGGCGCCACGAATCCTGCGACGGTTAGTCCGACGAGTACGACGACCTATGAGGTCACGGGTACGGACGGCAATGGCTGTGTGAATACGGATCAGGTTGTTGTTACGGTAAACGATGTTCCATCGATCTCTGGTGCAACGGAGGTGTGTGCGGATGCGACGATTACCTTAAGTGCGGATATTACTGGTGGTACTTGGGACAGTGACGATGACGGCGTAGCGACGATTAGTGCTTCTGGCGTTGTCACGGGGGTGAGTGCGGGCAGTGTAGACATTACCTATACGATGTCTACGGGCTGTAAGGATACGTATAGTATTACGGTATATGCGAAGCCGGTGATCTCGGGTACGTTATCGGGCATTGCTGGTGGAAGTACGGTGAGCTTGAGTGCGACGGGTACGGCAGCCACTAGTAATCCATGGACCTCTAGTAATACGGCGATTGCGACGGTGAGTACTACGGGAGTAGTGACGCCTTTGTCTACGGGTACGACGACGATCACCTTTACCAATAGCAATGGATGTTCATCTTCAGAGACTTTTACGGTGAGTGCAGCGCCGTCGATTACTTCGACGACCACGGAGGCCTGTAAGGGGGGTTCGATTAGTTTGACTGCGACGCCAACGGGGGGTACTTGGAGTGTTCCTTCTTCTGCGGTAGGTTCTATAGATGCTTCCACGGGTGTCTTTACGGCATCGAGTGCGGGTAGTGTAGTGGTGACATATACCAAAGGTGGAGCTACTGCTTCTACGACGATTACGGTACATGCGTTACCGGTGTACTCTACGACTGCGGAGACGGATGTATGTGTTGGAGATGCGATTGCTTTGAGTGCGACGCCGGTGGGCGGCACATGGAGTATTTTCTCTGGTTCATCTTCATCGAGTTTATCGGGTTCTACGTTAACGGGTTCAAGTGCGGGTACTACTGTGGTGCGTTACACGGACGGCAACGGCTGTGTGGTGAATCAGAGTATTACGGTGAACGGCTTGCCTAGTGTGAGTGCGGGACAGGACCAGTCGATATGTTCGGGTGAGAGTGTAACGTTGACGGCTAGTGGTGCTGCGACGTTGAGTTGGGACAATGGCATTGGCGCCACGAATCCTGCGACGGTTAGTCCGACGAGTACGACGACCTATGAGGTCACGGGTACGGACGGCAA
>Ga0181557_1004596_pt1 | contig 12835 bp, 5 predicted proteins | sample 011ome_23_FD_148632 | JGI IMG/M metagenome (GOLD analysis project Ga0181557, IMG submission 148632) | Coastal salt marsh microbial communities from the Groves Creek Marsh, Skidaway Island, Georgia - 011506CT metaG (spades assembly) | ecosystem: Environmental > Aquatic > Marine > Intertidal zone >... | reverse complement strand
CAGCGGAGAGCGTTTCAGAATCCACGTGCTCGATGCCCTCAATTGCGGCAACGCTCGCGAGCGCTGCTTTGTTCTCATGAACCTACTCTTCAAGGAGCCCCGTGGCATCATGTTCACGTGGATTCTGAAACGCTCTCCGCTGTACAACATGCGCTGCCTGAATGCAGCCGTAGTGGCGGCGTATCACGCCCGCATCGCACATAGCCCCGTGCTGTGCACCGCCACGTATCGCCAAGCCTTCCTGATGCGGACGATTGAGCACAAGCGCCGCCCGCGCAACCTTGGCGAGTTTTTTGTGCGGCGTTTGCCACAGCACAGCGCCGTTCCCGCGCTCTCCCACCGCGAGCTCTTCATGCACAAGGACTGGTTTCCGACGCGGCAGGGCCTCACCGCGTGGAAAACAGGCCGCATGCAGTGGGAGATGACCGAGCTGGGCACCCAGCTGTCTTGTGCCGCTCGCAACGGCAACGACGTCGTCTGCGGCACGTCCGGTCACACAGACGCCATGCTTGCGTTTTGCAAGGTCTTTACCTGCTACGACCTCCGCATCTTGACCCTGATCTGCGTGGTCTGGCTCGTGGGGTCCGACCACCACAGCATCTGTGAGGTGCTGTTGGCCTCCCGCGCCCACGGCCTTGCATACGACTGCCAAAACGCAGAGGAATACACCGCCGACATGCTCGCAAGCCTTGCCTGAAAGCGCGTGATGGACCGGGCCGTAGACCAGACCGCGTCGGAGCAACCGCGTAACCCAGCTCCGCTGTTCACGGCTGTGTGCATTCGTCACGTCCCAAAACGCAGCGGAATGCACCGCCGCAAGCCTTGGCAGAATGCGCGTGATCGACGATGCCGCGCAATGTTGTAATTTTCCAAAAATAGATTTTGCATGCAATCGTCCATAAGACTATGCTCAGTCACATCAGGATTCCACGTCCACGACAGAGGGTCGAGGACTGTTGTGAAATAATCTATTTCGGAATCGGGACTTGCATATAAGCCGCACGAAAACGCGTCCCGGACACAAGGTTGGCATGTCGCAGGACCCTGTGCTGTGCGCGGACCGCGGGCGGCGGTCGCTGTTTCCCATCCGGTACCCAGAGGTCTGGGACATGTACAAGAAGCACAAGGCGAGCTTCTGGACTGCCGAGGAAGTCGACCTTTCGCATGATATCAAGCACTGGGAGGCGCTGAGCGCCGACGAGCAGTATTTCATAAAGCACGTGCTCGCCTTTTTTGCTGCATCCGACGGGATTGTGAACGAGAACCTGGCGACGAACTTTGTGGCCGAGGTGCAGATCCCAGAGGCCAAGTGGTTTTACGAGTTTCAGTATATGATGGAGAACATCCACTCGGAAATGTACGCCCTGCTCATCGACACGTACGTCAAGCACCCCGTCGAGCGGGAGCAACTGTTCTCCGCGATCGAGACGGTGCCGGCTGTGCGGGACAAGGCCGAGTGGGCTATCAAGGGGATGAACGCGGACACGGGCTTGGCCAAGCGCCTCGTCGCGTTTGCGGCCGTCGAGGGCATCTTTTTCTCGGGGTCGTTCTGCGCGGTATTCTGGCTCAAAAAGCGAGGCTTGATGCCGGGACTCTGTTTTTCGAACGAGCTCATCAGCCGCGACGAGGGACTGCACACGGACTTTGCGTGCATGATGTACGGCATGCTGCGCGAAAGGCTGTCCGAGGGCGAGGTGTGCGAGATCGTAGCTGGGGCCGTCACGGCCGAGAAGCGGTTTGTGACCGAAGCACTGCCGGTGGATTTGATCGGCATGAACTGCGCGCTGATGTCGCAGTACATAGAATTTGTCGCCGACCGTCTGCTTGTCGCGCTCGGGTACAGCAAGATGTACGCCGCGGAGAACCCATTTGAGTGGATGGAGATGATCTCGCTGCAAGGCAAGACCAACTTTTTCGAAAAGCGTGTCGGTGATTACCAAAAGGCGGGTGTCATGTTCAGAGCCTCGGAAGTTCAGAATATGTTCAAGTTTGACGAGGAAGAGGACTTTTGACGGACGCGCGAGTAAGAAGACGGGCGCAGAATACCACACGCACGCCTTTGTGTGCTAGCAAAGGCATGATGGGCTCCGTACATGTCAAGCAATGCGCTATGGTGCATTGTTTTGTGTGCATTGCGGCGTTGTACGCATGGACGGACATGAGCACGCATGTCTTCCTGGCGTGCATCGGGGTCTTGCTTGCGGTCGCGCCGGTCGCGTGCGTGTGAGGCGCGGTCAGGTGCGTTGTTTCTTCAGAGCACGTTCGGTCAGTGCGAGGTCCAGGTAGAGCTTGCAGTTTTTGAAGAGACTGCCTTCGCTGTCCACGAGTGTTTTTTTCTGCACGTGCATGGGGCCGAGCACGCTGTGGTGGAAGAGTAAACTCTCCTGGAGGAGCAAGCGGTACGACTCCTGTAAACGAGCGTCGTCCGGGTGTGGTGGCAGGTGAGGGGGTGCTTTGTCGCGCAGTCGGGTGGCAATGCGTCGAAGCATAGCGTGCACAAAATACTTGCTAGTCTGCAGGAGACCGAGGTTGACCTGCCGTGCACGGCGCGCAGTGACCAGAAATTGCGCGAGATTATTGAGTTCGTTTTGTGTGTGAGCTGTTGGTGTGTCCATCGCAGGTTGTATATCTGTGTATTATATACCAACAAACACAACTTCCGATGCTTTGTATGTGTGGCACGTTCAAATAAACGATCATCGACTAGATCAGCTTGTCCTGATGCTGCAGAAACATCAGACGACGGTGGCGCGTTGCTGTGTAATCACAGACACGGCCTCCTGGATTTGCATATCCTTTTGCAGGTATTGCTGGCTGTACATTTTGTCGTATTGTCTAATGATTATACGCGCTGCGTCGTTTGTCTCGCAGTCCTGCCTGGCCAGCGCGCGCTGGTCCTTGTTGCGGGTGCTGACGTCCGCGAGGACTTTGTTCGTGTGCTCCAAGACAAGGTTGGCGCGCTGAAGCTCGTTGTCAATATGTGCAATGTCTTGCTCCTGGGACTCGACGTGCTGAGACGCCAGGGCCTGGGCCTGCAGCGCCTCGGCATGCGATTGGCTTGCACGGTACAGCGCGCGACCAGTGCGTGCCAAAATGTCGCGCGTGTTTGTGCTGGTGATCATGGCATGCACTGCCTCGATCATACACTCGATCTGTTCGACGCACTCCTGCAGGCTTTCCTTGTCGCGCTGCGCGTGCGTGATGCTGATGGCAATGTCCTGGATGCGGTTTTCGGTCACCCACGTCGATGCGGGGTTTGTGGTGTTGGCCTGCTGGTCGTACAGGTGCTTGATTTGCGAGTGCAAAAAACCAATCTTAATCATGCACGAGTTGACTCTGCGCTTTACCTGTTTCTTTTCGTGCTCCAGCTTTGCACGCACGAGCTCCAGCCGCTGGTGTTTGGTGTGCGGGTCTCCGCTCAAAGCGTTCCCCATCGATTTTCAGCACGCTGGCGCACTGATCCGGGGAATCAAGTTGCTCGCTTGTGTGCCTACTATATATACAAAAAAAAGCAACACGCAAGTACCAGGCCTTGTGGAATACCGCATGCAAGCTGGCGACTCGTCTCGCGTCGACGTCCTCGCGTGCATGCCGACCCCCGGCGCCGTGCCGTGGAAATACAAGCCAGTTTCGACCACTGACTGTGTTTTTGCGATGCACGCAGCACTGCACACTGACACCGACGCCGGGACCGCGTTCTTTGTGCTCTTTGAGGAGACTCTGTATTTTCTGAGCGTGATCTCCGTCGGCCTCTGGTTTGTTTGGATAAGTTGGATGCCCTTTCTGGACTGGCTGGCCCCCCCTGCGTTGCCGCAGGAGGTGTTTCAGGGCACAACAACGATTTCGGACACGTTCCGGCGCTATAGCACCGTGAGCACGGTGTATATGTCCGGCCCGCTCACCATCCTCTTTGTCTTCCGAATCTACCGCACGTTTCGCAGCGAGCTCTTGGTGCACACGAAGAAAAACGTGGCCGTGTTCCTGATCCTCGTGCAATACAGTCTATTTGTGATCATCCGGTACGATCACATCTACGGGCCCACGCACGGCGTGTTTGTGCTTGTGACTGTGCTACTCCTGATGTACTACCACTACTCTGTGCAGTTTATCAGCACCCAGCACAGCACACTTGCGCTCTACGCGCTTGTGCGCAAGGAAAAGCAGTTGCTTGGGGCGCTCGCCCTGTTTTTGCTGACAGCGTTTGCCGTGCTCATCATCGCAGACCAAATTCATCAAAACCACATTGTGTACTTTTGCGCATGCATCTGTGAGATTTTCGGCATCATATTTCTCGGCGGGCTCGACGTGATCGACATTCGCTACATGCGCCGGCTCAGTGAGGCGGCGGTATTTTGACCCACCGACACACTTGGGCTCTGTGGTGCACATGCCGCGCACTTGACTCCGGCGCCTGACGCCCGAATTTCGTCTTTGCAAGACCAATGCTCAAATTCAATAAATACAACCACACCTGTTTGCTTCGTGCACGCACGCAGCGGCTTCCGCGCCAAGCCGATCATGCGTGTCACGGTGCCCGCTGAGCGTCAGCACGCTGGCTTTTCTCAGGCGCAGTGTCGGTGGCCGCAGGCAGTGCGTGCACCGGCACAAAGTACTGTTTGAGCACCGAGAAGATCTCGTCAAAGCCGATGAGGATGTCGTTATACGTCCGCCCGCCTGTGACGCATGCGTGCACATCAGTACGCATGCTAGGCGCTTGTGTGCAAGTGCTGGATGCACGCTTTCACTGCATGCCAAACGCAAACGCGCAAAGGTTGTACCAGTGACGATAATTCTCGAGGATTTGAACACGAGCAGAACAATGGGCGAGCGCGACGGGCGGAAGATGAGCCCGGGAAAAATCTTGGGCTGGTATGTGCACAGGTTGTTGTGCTCTTTGTAGATGCGGGAGATGTCGATTGTCATAATGTCCGGCACGCACACGTTGCACACAATGTTTTGGATGAGGTGCCGCGAGTACGACATGCTCGAAAGCCGGTACAGCCGGCGCAGGTTGCCGATAATCTGCCGCGTGGCGTTCATTGCCATCTGCTTGCTCACGGCGCCGGTGACCACGAGCTTGCCAGACGAAAACAGGAGCGCCGTGATCTTGGGGTTGGAGATGCGGATGGTGATGGCGGCGAAGCGCTTGCGGTCGTACGTCGAGTAGCGCAGCGAGCGCGCGATAAACTCGAGGTCGAGCTTGACCCTGCCCACGGCAATGTGCACCGTGCTGACTGTGTTGTGCGTGTACGGCATGATCTGCGTCGGCGGCGCCACGCACACACACGAGCACTTGTTATCCAGCGCCAAGTTGAGCGCGGACACGCACGCATCCGGCGTCATGCACTGGTACGCCGCCAGGTCGCCAATTTTTTTCAGCGTGATTTGCTGCTTGTTGTGCAGCGTGTGGTACTTGCGTTTGTGCAAGACCATGCCGTGTGTGCCCAATTTGCGCTTTCTGCATAGTATATATGTGTATGCTTTTAAATACTACAATCTGGTGTGCGCAACGCGAACGGCGCACATGGTCGAGGTTGGGAATGTTGCGGTCTGCGCGGTCGTGCTTACCTACGTGCTTGCGCACGTCGTGTACGCGCTCGCAACCATCTTCACCGTGTTTGGGGGCAAGCTCTTTGGGTTGCGCAACGTCGAGCACATGATCTTCCCGCACGTCCCTTCCTTTCTGTTGGAGCTGATTTCGGGGCTCGTGTCCCTGTGTGCAAGCCTGACGTGGGCAGTTGCCGTCGTCTTTTTCAGCCTGATTCCGTTTGTCGTGCTGTGCTTTTTTCTGACGCTTGTGCACATGAACCATGCGCGCATCGCCGCGTCCGTGGTGAGCACATACAACGAGCACATTGGGGGCAGCGACACGTTGCAGTTTTTCCGGCACGGGCTGTGGCTGCTCAAGCTCGCAGGCGAGTCCCTGGTGCCGGTGTACAACCTCCTCGTGTCCGCAATCACCGGTGGCACGTACGAGATCCTGAACGTGCTCGTCGGCAACATCCGCATGCAGGAGTCGATGACGAGCTTGGTGCTCGGGCTCGGGCAGCTCATGCGCACAATTATGGCCGCGGGCGCGCAGTGGGTGACGCGCAACTGGAGCGAGTGCGCACAGACGCCCGCGCTCGTCGCCCAGATCGTAGCAAGCGAGGACACACACCGGTGCCTCGAGAACGGGCCCGGCCTGTACCGCGCGCTGGACCTCAGCGTGGTCGCCGGTGACATGGCTTTGGTGGTTGAACAAGCTGTGTTGGTCTTTGTGCGCGTGTGCCCCGCAGTGCAGGGGGCTGTGTTTGTGCTCTTGCACCCGCTCTTGGACAGCAACGTTGTTCTTTTTGTCGAAAACATGGCCAACGCGCTGGTCACCGCGGCATACACCGCGTGGGACGTCACGCACTTGCGCTGCCGCGCGGTGCAGCTCCTGCCCAGGGGGCAGCCGCGCGCACGCACGAGCCTGTGCGTGCCAGACGTCGCGCCGGTGTTCCTGTTTGCGAGCGAAGCGAGCTCCGCGCTCGGGCGGCTCGTCGACAACTGGGCGACCCGCGCGATGCGGTATGCGCTCAGCTTTTTTTTCGTGCCGGACGGCACGGACACGGAGACCTGCGCGTCGGTGTTTCGCGACGCGGACGTCGCGGAGCTGACCGCGGTATTTGCGCCCGACGCGAGCACCCGCGTGCTCGCGGTCACGGACAAACTGACGGCGGGCACCGACGGCACCAGCGTCGTGTTCCACGAGGCGCTCTCGAACGCGACGTACGCGTCAGCGTTTGCATACCCCGTCGACCTCCGCGCCGGGCTCGCGCCGGTCGCGCTGCTCCCGGACCCGCGGTTCGCCGACCTTGACGGCAACACGCAGACCGCGCTCATGGGCTGTCGCTGCGACGCGACTGCGGGCGTGCGCATCCGGTGCGAAATCGCGCCGTTCAGCACCTCGCCGCTGCTCGAGGGCGACGTGGCAGCGACCACGGTCGAGCTCAGCTTCGAATCGGAGACCACCAACGACTTTTTTGCGTCGTGCGCCGATCTCAGCATTTCGGTGCAGCCGCTGCGCTTTCCGGCGCGCTCCATGCCGCCCGACACGGCGCAGCGCCTGTTCTACGGCGCAAGCGGCGCAGACGCCAGCGCGACGGCGTGCGTGCGCGACCCACGGGCGTGCAGCACCGTCGACGCCGCGGTCTACGTGATGCCGCTGTGCCGCGGCGCAAACATTGAGGCGCACACGCGGTGCATCGAGGGGCTCGACCAAATGCGCTGCTTCCCGTACTGCGTCGGGCTGCACCAGCGCGACGCCGGAACGAAGCCAATGATACTGCACAGCTACGACTCGCTGCGCAGCGGCGTGTTTTTGACCAACACAAATTGCGCGCCGGCGCTCGCAACCGCGCAAACGAGCAGCACAGCATTGCCGTTGCTTACCGACAGTCTGTACGCGGATCTAAGCGCGCCCGGGCGCCTGCACACGATGCACCGCACGCTGGCACCAACCGACCCGATCGACGCCGCGCGCGACTACGACTGCATTCTGCGCCCTGCAGCTGCGCGCAGCTCGGCGGTGCGCGACGCCGCGCAGGCGCGCGCGGCGCGCGCGCGGTTGTTTGCGGAGACGACGTCCCCGAGCGAGTTCCAGCCGGTGGTCTTTGCGGGCGACACCGTGCTGACGCCGTTCTGCAACGAGTACTCTGGCGCGGGCGGCGCGACGTGGAGCTGCGACTGGAGCGTCAACCTCGAGCGCGTGACGTCGGCGCTGAACAACCGGTACGCAATCGCCGACGTGCGCACGCGTGTGCCGGCCTCGCGCGAGCTGCCGCCACAGCAGAGCCGGATGCTCCCGCTGCCCGGGCGGCACGCCGCGAGCCTCGCGGGGCTGCAGGTGTCTGCGCAGCTCCCGGACGGCGTCGTGTACGCCATCAACCCGTATTACGACGAGTTCCGCTGCCTCATCACAAGCACGCCGTGCTTTGGCGTGACAAGCGGGCGCCTGCAGAGCCCGGCGCTGTTTGTCGCGCGCCCGCACCTGCAGTGCAGCTCGACGCCCGAGGTCATGCTGCAGCACACGACCGCGGAGCGCGTGCTCCTGTGCGCCGGCGACATGGCGCGCCGCGTGACGTGGGACGACGCCGACGACGGCTTTGTCGACGAGGCCGCGCTCGCGCGCCAGGACGTGCGCACGTACAAGCTGTACATTGAACACGTGTCGTACTACAATGCACACAACGTGCTCGTGGCTGTGCGCCGCGGCCCTGCGCGCGAGCTCAAGTACGAGCTCGGCTACGACACGCGCCCGAGTGCACACGCGTCGGCGTGCCACACCGCGTTTTACTTTGTCGACACCGAGACCCTGCGCGCCGCGCGCGGGCAGCCGTGGCGCAGTGCGAGCGAGTACCACGCGCAGGCGTTTGACCGCGAAATCGGGTGCCTGCAGGACCCGCTGCTCCCGCCGCTCGGCATGCTCGGCGCGCGCGCGAGCCAGGTCGCCATCACGGCCGCGCGCGTGCTCGGCAACTCCTTTGTGCTCAACGGCGTGGGCTTGGTCGAAGAGCTGCTTACGCAGCAGCCGGCGACCGAGGGGCTCGACGCACAGGCCGTGCCCCTGCGCCTGTGCCACAACGCGTTTGGGCACGGCGCGTTCGAGCCGTGCTCGGTGCTCCCGCTCTCCGTGTCCCCGATCCACGCCAGCGTCGTGCGTCTCTTCGCGCACTGGCGGCTGGTCGTGCGCCGATTTGTGGTGTACGTGCAGGTGCTTACGGGGTTTGGCTTTGGGCCGGGCCAGTGGTTTGAGAACCTGCTCGTCGCAGGCGCAGAGCCCGACGCCTCGGTGCTACAGGCGGCCACCGAGGGCGTCGCCGCGGCCGGCGCCGTCTCGTTCGGGGCGGTGCTTGGTGTGCTGTCTTCGTCGGTGCACGTTTCCTTTTACGTTGTCGAGGACGTTGGGCTCGCGTACGTCCGCGCCGCGCTGCGCTACATGCGCACCCGCCAAATCCGCGAGGTCTTTCTCGTCGACCTCTCGCTCATGTTTCCGGGCACGGTGTACAACAGCCTGCACAACAACGCGTACGACAACATGGTGCGCGCGCCCGGACTCGCGATGTGCTCCAAGCTTGCGCACGCGACCGGCGACCCGACGCTGCCAATGGGCGTGTTTGCGTACCACGCGTGCTCGGCGGGGTTCGAGCTGCACCGCGCGAGTCTGCAGTTTTTTGCCGGTGCCTTTTCGATGCTGGGCGTCGCCGAGTGCGCGTGCCGCAACGTCAACGCCGAGCGCATCGACGAGCTCAGCCACCGGTGCTTTGCGCGCATCCCGGACGCATACCGCGCGACGTTTGACCAGCACGTGCAGGCACACTCGTTTTCGCACGAGGTGTGCTTGGCGCAGATTGCCACCGTCGAGGCCGAGCTCAACAACGCGCCCGCGGACTTTTTCCTGCACGTGGACCGCGCCGTTGACGCGCTGCGCGGGGTGCCGCAGCAGCTTGCGCAGTACATGCGCCTGCCGGTGTTTTCCGAGGCCACGTGCGCGTCGTACACGACCGCGGTCGAGACTTCGGTGATGCTGCCGCGCCCGGTCGCCGAGTTCCGACGCTGCGCGCTGACGCAAACGTGCTTCGGCCGCTGCACGCGCGCGATCGCCCCCTTCTTCGAGGCGATGGCGCGCGTCGAGGACGGCGGCGGCTCGCCGCACCGCCTCCCGCTGCAGCGCGACGTCGACTTTCCGCTGCGCCCGTGGGTGTCCGCGGACGCCTGGCACCCCGTCGCCGTGCAGCTTTTCGCGCGCGCCGGCCCGCGCGGCTGCGACTACTTCAAGGTCGTGTTTGCCGCGCGTGCCGTCGACGGGGGCCGCGACGTCGAGTGGCGCGTGTCGTGCCTGTGCTTTGCAAAAGACACGGGCGTGCTGCGCTTTGAGCTCGTGCACGACATTGACGTCTCGCACGTGCTGCAGAACGTGCGCTTTCGCTACGCGGCGGCCGAGGCCCGCCCGACCGACGTTGCGCTCACTGAGGCGTGGATCGTGCACCCGCCGCAGGACAGCCTCGCGCGCATCGTGCTGTTTTTGAGCCCGGCAGCCGGCAACAACGGCGTGTACGAAATCGTCGTACCGCACGCGTACACCACCGAGGGCGTGCGCGCGCAGTGGCTGCTGCGCGCGCGCGACGCGCTCGCGCCCGAGACGTGCAATTTCGTGCCCGAAACGGTGCGGTGGACGCTGTGGTCCAAAGGCTATTCTGTGGACAGCGTGCAGCTCACGTTTGCGCCGGACGCGGACCTCGAGCTCAAGCAGGTTGTGGTGCTCCCGCGCGCGCGCAGCGACGACCCAAGCGCATACGGCGTCGCGGCGCGTTTGCGCGGCACGGTCATGCTGAGCGCGCAAAACTACGTGTTTGAAATCGGCCTGTTTGTAGAAGCGGCAACGTGCGAAGGCGTGAAGCTGCACACCGACGAGGGCTTGCCCGCGCATGTGCGCTCGCTGCACACGGTCTTTGAGTCCCTGCTGCAGGACGAGACACTGCTGTTTGCGGAGGGCGAGAACGGCACAGTGGCGCTCGTGCTCTACGACAAGATCCAAAAACAGCTGCACGAGCACGTTGTGCACGTGCGCTTGTACAGCGGCGAGACGCACAACCGGCTCGAGATGTACCTCAATCGCTCGGACACGCACTGGCGCGTCGCGTCGCAGGGCTTCCAGGCCGTGCTGGACGGCATGCCCAAGAGCGTGGTCAGCTCAGGCTACCGCGTCAGCGCGCGCTACGCGCAGACGGCCGTGTACTCTCGCGTGCTCACGCGCGCCAACGACGCAGACCACAACTGGCTGCTGGTCACGACCGACATGGACCGCCTGACGAGCTCGGCCAACTGGTACAACACGTACGAGTTTGAGCCGGGCGCGGCGCCGCGGCAGCTGCTGCTCCGGCGGCAGCCGCTCATGCAGGCGGTGCCAACCGAGGTCGACCGCCGGTGCAACTACCTCGACTGCACAAACTGCGCGACGAACGAGCTGCAGACGCTGTGCTTTGTCGCGCAGCGCTGCGTCATGGCCCGCTGCGTCGGCGCGGTCGTCAACACGAACAATGTGTTTTGCGCCGTCGGCATCCTGCTGCGCGAGGTGCTGGTATTGCAAGGCAGCGAGGACGGCTCGGTGTACGTGGGCGTCGTCGAGGTCTTCACGACCACTGTGCGTCAATACTTTTCGCCGCAAAACGGCGTCAACACGGTGGCGCTGCAGAGCATATCCAACCTCTACACCACGATAATCTGCGACGTCAAAAACGTGCTGGCCGCGCTCAGCGCCCTGCTGCCCGCGTACTTTTACACGCTCGCAAGCATGGTCAACGCGCTGCCAGCGGTGGGCTCCGCGATGCTTGCCGGCGGCAACAACGCGGACCTGTACGAGCTCGTGCGCATCGTGTCGCCGCGCCGACAGATCGAGGCTGCGACCGCGACGTTTGCGTCCACGCAGCTCATTTTCCAGGTGTCGCTCGGCCTCATTTTTACGATGCTGCGCGACCTCGAAATCGGCATGTGTCTCCTCAGCAAGTACACCGAAACCATTGCGACGGTGCATGCGCAGTTTCTCGGCCCGCGCATCAGCATTGTGCGCAATTTTGCGCAGTTCCTGTACGACGAGAACCAGGGCGGGGACATTTGCGAGGTGCTCGTGCAGCGCGACGTCGGGTACGCCTCGCAGCGCCGCACGCAAGCGCAGGAGGAGGCGTACATCTTTGAGCTCATCCGCGACGGCGGCGCGGCCGCCGTGTCGACCAACCACATCGTGACCCGTGGATTCGACCTGCAGGATATCACAGACAGCCTCTCCTCGCTGATCAGCGCGCAGGTCGGGCTCTTTCGCACCTACGCCAAACTCAAGTTTTCGTTCTTTATTAAATGGCTTATTGGCGTAACGTATGGCATAACGGGGGTCATGATCGAGTCACAGCGCGATATCTGCACGCCGCAGGTGCGGTGGAGCGACGCCGTGCTGCAGTGCGCGTGCGGAGACGCGGCGTACATGGTGCCACCAGAGCACGCGGGCGCAAGCCTTGGGTGGTGCACAGGCGTGCTGGTGCTGGCGGACGAGGACGGCGAGGAGCAAACTGTGCATAATCCATACTCCTACGCGGAGCTTGTACTGCATCTGGGCCCGCACCTGCGCCCGCTGCTGGCTGCCATCAACGAGCACGGGCAGGCGTCCGCGCAGGCGCGCGGGTTGTTCGCGGCGATGCGCGCCAGCATCCCCACCCTGCTGCCCGGCCTCGGCAACGTCCCGCCGGTCAGCCTGCTCATGCGCTGCCGCGACAACTACGCGAACAAGCGGTGGGACCGCGGCGTGTTTGAGCTTTTTGCCGCTGGCGCAAGCCCAGAGCGCACCGCGGCCATTGAGTACGTGTGCGCACAGCACGCGGCCCCTGGCGACATTCCGGGCGTCTGCGGCAGCCCGCTCGCAAACCAAGCGCTGGTGTGCCTGCACGCGGGCGCCGGTGTCAACACCATCGAGGCGTGCACGCAGCTCGTGTTTCCGGACCTCGAGGCCTACTTCCGCTACGCGCCGGACCCGCGCGCGTCGTCGGCGATCCCCGCAGGCCCCGACGCCTGCCGCCTCGCCACCGGCAGCGCGCTGCAGAGCAGCGCCGCGCTGGCTCCGTGCATGCACCACGACACGTTTGCGTCGCTGTGCGCAAACAGCGCCGCAGACGCCAGCACGTGCGATGTGAACCTGGCCGTGCACGTTCACAACGGGCTGGTTGGCATCCTGCCGGCCGACGGCTATGCCATCGACGCGCCTGCCGAGCAGGACCCGGCGCGCGTCCACGCGCGCCACCGGAGCCTCCGCGACTGCATCCTC